>Ga0265314_10000134_pt1 | contig 111395 bp, 93 predicted proteins | sample 4126metaG_FD_203106 | JGI IMG/M metagenome (GOLD analysis project Ga0265314, IMG submission 203106) | Rhizosphere microbial communities from Carex aquatilis grown in University of Washington, Seatle, WA, United States - 4-1-26 metaG | ecosystem: Host-associated > Plants > Roots > Rhizosphere >... | reverse complement strand
GCTGCACTGGTGCAGGCGGTGCATGAACTGAGCAAAAAATACCATTAAGTACCAGACGGATTCACTAGTCTTATAAACAGCGAATTGTTTTTCATAAGGCCACGGAACGATAATTCCGTGGCTTTTTTTCTGCCAATGTAACCGTTTGATTATATGAAGCCTATAGGCCTGAACAGAATTTGTGCTGCGAAAAAAAACCGTATATACGATTAGAGGTTAGTGTGCTTATCGGGCAGTTACCCACACAGTTATCCACAAGATATGTGCATAAGAAAAAATGTCCATTCGGCTCAAGCGTATTCGCTAAACTTCACAGAAATCACCGGAGAATAATTCATTAACATGCCCATCGTTCGCGTTGCGCTGGATGTGCCCTTGTCAACACTTTTCGACTACGTCGTGAGTGAAGACACGCAGCTCGAGATCGGGCAGCGTGTGGTCGTTCCGTTCGGGCGCAAACAATTGCTCGGCATTGTGATGGAATGGGCAGAGCATTCGGATTTGGCTTCGGAACGCATCAAACCGGTGATGCAAGTGCTGGATGATGTGCCGCCGTTGCCGCAGGAACTGCTGGCCCTACTGCGCTTCTGCAGCGACTACTACCATTACCCGCTTGGGATGACCGTGCTGGCCGCATTGCCCGCCCGCTTGCGCGCCGTGGAACCAATCACCGTGAAACAATCGCTGGACTACACGCTGAGCGCTGTGGGCGAGATATTGGATGTCGCCACCCTGCCCAAGCGGCGCGTGGTGCAGCAGCGCATCCTGCAGGCCCTGAGGCAAGCGCCATTAAGCGGCGCAGAATTGCGCAGCCTGTCGCCCAGTGCGCCTGCCGCACTGAAGGCGCTGCTCGAAGCGGGCTGGGTGGAAACCTGCGCTCCCGAACCGCGCACCACGCATACCTTCAACAATGCGCATGCACTCACTAGCGAGCAACAGCAGGCCGTCGATGCGGTTACCCAACAAACAGGCTACGGCTGCTTCCTGCTGCACGGCATCACCGGCAGCGGCAAGACCGAGATCTATGTGCACCTCATGCACGAAATGTTGCAGCGCGGCGGTCAGGTACTGCTGCTGGTGCCTGAGATCAACCTCACGCCGCAACTGGAAAACTATTTCCGCAGCCGCTTCCCCGATGTGGACCTGGTCAGCCTGCACAGCGGCCTGGCCGATGGCGAGCGCGCCCAGAACTGGCTCAAGGCGCAATCCGGCGAAGCGCGCATCGTGCTCGGCACACGTCTTTCTGTTTTCACACCTTTGCCAAAATTAAGCCTCATCCTGGTGGATGAAGAACACGACCCCTCGTTCAAACAGCAGGACGGCCTGCGCTACTCGGCGCGCGACGTGGCCATCTTCCGCGCCAACCAGCGCGGCGTGCCCATCGTGCTCGGCTCCGCCACGCCCTCGCTGGAGAGTTGGTACAACGCGCAGAGCGGGCGCTACAAGTTGTTGAAGCTCACGCAACGCGCCGTGCAACCCGCCACCCTGCCCACCGTGCGCTGCATGGACATCACCAAGCTGCCACTGCAGGACGGCCTGAGCGAGCCCCTGCTCACAGCCATCGACGCGCGGCTACAGCGAAAGGAACAAAGCCTCATCTTCATCAACCGCCGCGGCTATGCGCCGGTGTTGATGTGTACCTCCTGCGGCTGGCTGTCCGAGTGCAAGCACTGTGAGGGCAAGCTGGTGCTGCACCAGAAAGACCGCAGCCTGCGCTGCCACCACTGCGGCGCACAGCAGCGCGTGCCGCATGCCTGCCCCACCTGCGGCGATGCCGACCTCAAGCCGGTCGGCATCGGCACACAGCGCCTGGAAGAAACGTTGCAGACGCGTTTTCCCGAAGCGCGCATCCTGCGCGTGGACCGCGACAGCACGCGCAACAAAGGCGCATGGAGTGCGATGCGCAAACAGATCCACGACGGCGAAGCAGACATATTGATCGGCACGCAGATGCTGGCCAAAGGCCACGACTTCCCCAACCTCACGCTGGTCGGCGTCATCAGCCCCGACGGTGCGCTCTACAGCGCCGACTTCCGCGCCTCGGAAAAACTTTTCGCGCAACTCACCCAAGTCGGCGGCCGCGCCGGGCGTGCCGACAAGGCGGGTGAAGTCATCGTGCAGACCGCCTTCCCCAACCATCCGCTATTCCAGGCCCTGCGCGCGCACGACTACGAAATCTGGGCGCAGACCCTGCTGGCCGAGCGCCAGATGGCAGGCTTCCCGCCGTTCGTGTATCAGGCGCTGCTGAGCGCGGAAGGCAAGCAAGAAAGCGATGCCTTCAATTTCCTCAAGCAGGCGCGCACTGCGGCGATGGAATTGCACATGCCGGTCGAAGTGTACGGCGTCGTCCCCGCCGCCATGCCCAAACGCGCCAACCACTATCGCGCGCAATTGCTGGTGCAGAGCGACAAGCGCAAAGCGCTGGGGGAATTTTTGCGGGCGTGGAAGCCGGTGTTGGATGAGATGCCTGCGAGCAAGTTGAGGTGGGTGCTGGATGTGGATCCGATGGAGTTTTGATTTTTCAAACACCGGCTTTATGAAGATGGCCGTCGATAGGTGATCTGCGAGGTGTGCGACAAAGCGATCCAGAATAGATGACGTAGTTGCCGTCGAATTTGCATTGGCACTGGAGGTAACATGCAGACGCTGAACGAAACTTACATGAAAATAGCCAACATCCTCGGAGATGAGGCAGAGTCACTAGAGTCTGTTCAGTTGGTAGAAACATATCGACGTTTCCTGAAGCCTAAAAAAGTGAGAGTGGTCCTACTTGCAGAGTCGCACGTATTTACCAGTGATGAAGACCGTAAAATTGAGATACCTACAATCGCCGAACTTCCTGGATATCCTACAAAGTATGCGAGATTCGTGTATTGCCTTGGCTATGGCGAGAGGAACCTAACAACGAACCCACTTCACCCGAAACGGGACGGCACGCCCCAATTTTGGAAAATACTCATCAGTTGCCGCGACAATATTACCTCAGCCTCCGACTTCGCTTCCGTTTTGGGACACACGACGTACAGTCAGCGATTACAGAACAAGATCGCACTTCTGAATGATCTAAGAGATAAAGAAATCTGGCTTGTCGACGCAAGCATTATTGCGCTCTATAAGAACGGCAAGAAAGTCCGAGGAATGTTCCATGCACTTCAAGAGTCATGGAAGTCCTATACGCGAAACGTTGTCTTCTCCGCTAACCCGGAGCACGTCATTTGTATCGGAAAGGGTGTTGCTAGCATCGTTGAAAACGATCTAAAAAAGGAATTCAAAGGCAGATACACCGTAATTCCTCAGCCTAACGCACACCTTTCTTCTGAAGAGCACATGTCGAACTTCATGACATACAGCAGAATATGTTGCAAATGATGGCCCGAATTAATGGGGGCGTGTTAGAAAAATCGAGGGTCAGGTCTAGATTCATAGCGCTTCGTTTCCAGACTTGGCCCCGTGTTACCCAACGAAAAGAGTAATATCAAATTCCCGAATCCATATCCCAACCTCAGACTGAGAAAGGAATACCGCTATGCCTACGACACATGAAAATCTTGAAGAGGCTTTTGCCGGTGAGAGCCAGGCGAATCAGAAGTACCGCGCCTTTGCCAAAATGGCAGAGCAGGATGGCTTCGCTTCGATTGCCAAGCTATTCCGCCTCACGGCAGAAGCTGAGCGCATTCATGCGGAAGGACACTTGAAAGCGCTGGATGGTGTGGGTTCTACTGCTGACAATCTTCAAGCCGCGATCAGTGGCGAGACGCATGAATTCCGCGAGATGTATCCTCCCATGCTGAAGCAGGCAATCGCAGAAGGACACAAAGCTAAAAGGATGTTCGAGTTTGCCGTCGCTGCCGAGGAAGTTCACGCCAAGCTCTACAAGTTGGCGCTGGAAGCGGTCATGCAGGGGAAAGATTTAGTGGCCGATTTCTATCTCTGCCCCTTCTGCGGATATATCGAAATGGGCAAGCCGGAAAAATCCTGTCCGGTTTGTGGTACCAAGCCTGAAAAGTTCGTGATGGCTACGTAGTTAAACCCAGATTGTCCATTAGCTCGTGGGGCGCAATAACCAACGGGCTTTGCGCCTCACGTGTGAAGTCTGAACATCCGGTGCAACGCGCTATGCTTATTGCACCCTACTGCGGATTAAGTTGCATCTGACTGATTTGGATTTTGAGCGGGAGAAGTGAGTTGGGAAAATCCAGTGTAGTGCTGCACCCTTTGCTTGCTCTTTGCATAACACTGCTGTTGACGCCCGCTCCTGCGCTGGCCGTTGACGCAGAGCACTCGCCGCTTGCAGCGTTCGGTGACCAGCGCTTCCCACCTTTCTACCGCGATGCGCTGCAGGCCTACGTCGACGGCGCTACGGCCTATCGGCAGGGGGATTACCAGAAGGCAGCGCGGGCGCTCGATGCGCTATGGGCGCGCCATCCACCGGGCACGAAGCAGTGGAAGCAGTTTCAGACATCCACCGACCGTCAGCACAGCGTCGCCGACTTCGGAAGACCACCCGTCTATTCGGCCCTCAGAATGTTGACCGAGTGCGTCCAGTGGCGCCTGGCGGCCGGTAATGCAAAGCCGCGTAACACCGCCCAATTGACGGTCCTGCTGGTCGGCGAGTCGCAAGGGCTTGCCCCATCGACGCGCGAAGAACTCCAGGCTGGTGGGGGGCGACCGGTGGTACATACGTTGGCACCGGAATTCCAGGGCGACGGAGCGTCGCGCATTCTCGACGAAACCTACTGGCTCTTCGACGAATACCTGCTTGCTATCACCAAAGGCGAACTGGGTTTGAGGCGCGTCATTGTGCGACTACCGGACTTCCGTGCAGCGCTCGGGGTTAAGCCCGGAAGCGTCCAGCTGTCGCGTGCGGAGACTGATCGGATCTTCGCGGCGGTGCCCAATGAGGTGGCGCGCGCGACCGACTGGTGGCTCATCGTCTATCCGTCTCACGTCCCTACCGCGCCCGCTTTCAAGGGAGTCCGATTCGCCACCGGTGGCATCCGCGGCGGACCACCGGGCAGCGGCGCGCCATGCTTTGTCAGCGAGGATCTCAAGCACCTGAGCGCACCAAACCAGGATGGTCGTCGCGTCCTCACCCCGCTTGAGCGCGAAGTTGCGCTCCCGCAGTGGTTGCAGCACGAGTTCTTCCACCACCTGTTTGTGCTCTACCACGACGAGTCGCTGGAGGCTCGTTCGCACCAGTGGTTCGACAAGAAGGCGTGGCCTGCGGATTTCGAGGGCTTCGGCGAAGCCGATTACTTCACGGAGGCCGTCCACAAGCGCATCTGGCCCCACAGCCCGCCCGCGCTGTCCCAGCGCCTGCGCAATGCGAATGTGAAGGGCGGAGCCTCCGACCGTGGGGTCGACTTGGAAGAGTAGCGGGTAAGGTGGGCACGCTGTTGTGCCCACGCGGTAATGCTAAAGGTACGGAGTCGAATTGCTGTGAGGAATAATTGAAAGCACATGACAACTATTTAAACTGATGAACTCCCGCAAATCGCACTGCTCAACAAATACAGGCAAGAAGGCGCCTACACCGACTGCTATTTCATGGACATGCCGCGCGCCATTTCTCATGCCGAGTACGTGGAGGCTTTTTACACGACCTGCGTATTCAAGGCGGAGCGAGCGATTCTTGCAGTGCTCGCTTCCAAACCTTCAACTGACATGGAAGCGAAACAGCTTGCCACCGGTGCGGCGAACCATTTTGCGGCGTGGAGCGTTGAAGGTCGAACGCCGAATCAGTTGTTGCTCTGCGATTTTCAGGGGCGCACAAGGTCGTGGTTGATGAGCGATGTGAATGAAAGCAGCAGTTCAACGAAAACGCGCTTGTACTTTGGTTCTGCAGTTGTGCCCAATGTAGATCCGGCATCCGGTCGGAAATCCTTTGGCTTTGTATTTCATGCGCTCACGGGGTTTCACCGGCTCTATTCGCGGATGCTCATGGCATCTGCACGCATCAAGCTTTTGCGGCAGTAGTGCGGGGATAGCAAAAGTGAAGTCAGGGGTTACAATGTAACCAACCCGATCATAATAACTTCATGACTGCCAATACTCAGTTTCTGGAATCCCTCAGTGCCATTACCGGCCGCGACGGAGTATTGACCGACGCAGATGCTGCACCCTATGGCAAAGACTGGAGAAATCGCTATGCCAACGAAGCGCTGGCGGTGGTGTTCCCTTCCAGCACGCAGCAGGCCAGCGAAGTGGTGAAGCTGTGCGCAGCCAACAAGATCGCCATCGTGCCGCAGGGCGGTAACACCAGCTTGTGCGGCGGTTCGGTGCCGCTGGCGGGGGAGATCAAACAGGTGGTGATCAACCTTTCGCGCATGAACCGCATCCGCGACATCGACGCTACCAATTACACCATGACCGTGGAAGCGGGCTGCAAACTGGAATCGCTGTATGCGGCACCGGAGGCGGCGGATCGATTGTTCCCGCTCGGCCTAACTGCCATTGCGCCGCATTGCGAGATCGGCGGCAACCTTTCCACCAACGCGGGCGGCATCAATGTACTGCGCTACGGCACGGCGCGCAACCTGGTGCTGGGGCTGGAAGTGGTGCTGCCGGACGGGCGCATCTGGGATGGCCTGCGCCGCCTGCGCAAGGACAACACCGGCTACGACCTCAAGCAACTTTTCATCGGCGCGGAAGGCACGCTCGGCATCATCACCGCCGCGGTAGTCAAACTTTTTCCGCTGCCCAAGTCGATGGCGGTCGCCTGCATCGCGGTGCGCGATCCGGCAGTGGGAGTGGCGTTGCTGGCGCATCTGCGCGCACGCTGCGGCGATACCATCGATGCATTTGAATTTATTTCGCGCACCAGTCTCGATCTGGTGTTGAAACACACCCCCGATACTCAGGAACCCTTCGGCCAGAAATACGAATGGCTGATCGTAACGCGCCTCACCGACGTGCTGCCTGCGCCGCTGGATGGCGCCTTACGCGCCGCGCTCGAATCGTTCGGCGCGGGCATTGCCGAGTTCGAGGTGACCGCCGACAAAGCCTACGCCGAACGCTGGTGGAAGCTGCGCAAGAATGTGGCGGATGCACAAAAGGCCGAGGGCATCAGCATCAAGCACGACATCTCGGTGCCCATCAGTCGTGTGGCGGAATTCCTGGACGCGGCTAACGCAGTCTTGCAGGCGGCGTACCCCGGCATTCGTATCGTTGCTTTTGGACACATGGGCGATGGCAACATCCACTACAATGCCTCCATGCCGGACGCCGCGCATAACAAGATATTCCTCCAGCAGCATGAGCAGAAGGTGCGCCGAATGGTGCATGACATCACTGCCGGACTCGAGGGTAGCATCGCCGCTGAACATGGTGTGGGTCAGCTCAAGCGTGATGAACTGCTGCTCTACAAGAGTCCGTTGGAATTGGAGCTGATGCGCGGCATCAAGCAGGTGCTCGACCCGCAAGGGTTGATGAATCCGGGCAAGGTCATATAACCAACGATTGAACCGAAAAGGAGGAGCAATGCCGATCTATGTGAAGTCACCCAAAGGCATCGAAGAGATAAACAATCGCAGCCACGGCCTTCCGCAACGGTCACGACAATTATTGATCTTGTTGGACGGGAAGCGCAGCAGCAGCGATATTGCCGACTTGTTGCCGGATGGAGACAGCGAGAAGCTACTGGCAAACCTGGTCGAAGGAGGCTTCATCGTGCTGCTGCAGCAGCCGGCCGAACAGCCCGTTCAGGGTAAGAGCGCTGAGAAGTTCGAACTGCCAAAAGACGAGGGGCAGCGTTTTGAAATGGCAAAGAACTTCATGCGCAATACCATCAACACATTCCTTGGCAGTATGGGCTCTGGCTTTATCAGCAAGGTGGATAAATGCAACAGTCTTGATGAACTGCGCCTGCATTTCCAGGCTTGGCGCGAGGCGATGCTGGTTTCAGGCGAAGGCCGCAAACAGATTCAAGACCTTGAAAGTCGATTGGCTGCACTGTTGTCATAACTGCGAGTGCCGCAGCAAGCATTGCATGAGCACAGTACACTGCCAGGATCGGGTGCAGCATCAAGCAGGCGCTCGATGCCGCGGGGCCCGATGAACCCGTGGCAAAGTCATCTGGTATTTGCTGAAGTATCATCAAGCTATCGTAGTGGGGGGCATTATGTTGCGCTATGTAGTGTTGATTCTTCTGGGAATGATGCTGTACGGCTGCGAGACGCCGGCCGAGCATGCCGAGAATATCAAGGCCGAAGTGGAAGAGATGATCACAGTGTACGGTCCCGGCTGCGAAAAGCTCGGCTACACAAGGGACAGCGACCAATGGCGGGAATGCATCCTGCGCCTCAGGGCGCATGACGATGCGCGTTACCGTACCCGCCCAACCACTACGACCTGCATAGGCCATCGCGGCTTCTACAACTGCACGAACTTCTGAGCGACGGAGTCCGATAGCAACCTTTCAACCCCGCCCGGCAGGACAGAGGAGGTAGCACATGGCAAACCAACCCGAGATCACCAACATGGCCCTGTTCTGCGATTTCGAGAACGTGGCGCTGGGCGTGCGCGATGCCAAGTATGCACAGTTCGACATCAAGAAGGTGCTGGAACGGCTGCTGCTGAAGGGCAGTATCGTGGTCAAGAAAGCCTATTGCGACTGGGACCGCTACAAGGAATTCAAGGCGACCATGCACGAAGCTGCTTTTGAGCTGATCGAGATTCCGCATGTGCGACAAAGCGGCAAGAACTCCGCTGATATCCGCATGGTCGTGGATGCGCTGGACCTTTGCTATACCAAATCCCACGTGGACACCTTCGTCATCATCAGCGGTGACTCTGATTTCTCGCCGTTGGTCTCCAAGCTGCGCGAGAACAACAAATACGTGATCGGCATCGGCGTAAAGAACTCTACCTCGGACCTATTGAGCGCCAACTGCGACGAATTCATCTTCTACGATGATCTGGTGCGTGTGCAGGAAGCCAAGAAGAAGCAGGCGGCGAAAAAAGCTCCCGCCAAAGCTAAAGCGGAGACTGCGAAGCCCGCCGGAGCGAAAAGTGAAGAAGACAAGAAACAGGAAGCTATGGACTTCCTGGTCGAGACCGTCGAAGGCCTTATCTCCGAGCGCGGCTCCGACGAGAAGATATGGGGTTCCATGGTCAAGACCACCATGCAACGGCGTCGGCCCGGCTTTAACGAATCCTTCTACGGCTACCGTTCGTTCCGCGAACTGATGGAAGATACACAAAAGCACAAACTGCTCGCACTGATGCGCGACGAGAAATCGGGGCAGTACACGATTCGGTTACCTGCGGCGGATTGATGATTATCTGGTATCGGTTACAGATTCAACTGGTCGGGAGGGGCTGCAAAAGTGGGTGCCACCAAATGAATGAGGATCTAGTGGTTAGGGATCGTTAGCGGATATGTGGGCACTATTTGGATTATTCGGTTTTCATCCGCAATCGCATATGCTTGCTTCCTCATGATTTGGTCGTATGGGCTTTTAGGAGAAAAGGGTAAATGGCTGGTCAAGCACATTCCGCTGCGCTGTTTTCTGAAGCGTTTCGCAAACATATCGATGGCGACTTGGCGGCAGCAGAAACACTGTACCGGCATATCATCCTTGCCAACCCGAGTGATCCGGATGCCAAGCACTATCTTGGTTTTATCTTGCAACAAACTGATCGATTGCATGAGGCAATTGAGCAGCTGACAAGCGCCATCGCCCTTGATGATCGTCATTCCGAATGGCATTTCAATCTGGGCATCGCACTCGCCAAACAGGGTTCTTCTACTGCAGCGATTGATGCGTTTTCCAAAGCAATCGCCATTGACTCAAATAAATATTTTTACTGGACTAATCTGGGTGCGTCGTTCGAATTGAATCGGGAGTGGGTTCGCGCCGAGCATTGCTACAAAGCTGCGACAAACATTGACCCGAATTGTCCGGATGCATTCTATTTGCTATCGGCGCTATGCCTGAATCTGGAGAGATTTCAGGAAGCGCGGCATTTCAATTACTGCGGCATTATCGTCTCGCCTGCGGATAGCAAGTCTAAAATAGTCTTGGGACAGGCTTATTATGAGTTGGGCAGAGCAGATGATGCCATAACCCTTTTTGAAAACTGGCTGAAAATGGAGCCAGACAACCCGGTTGCGATGCACTTACTGGCCGCCTATCGGGGGCAACAAACACCAGATCAATGTAGCAGTGAGTATATCGCGCAGACATTCGATGCCTTCGCCGACAAATTTGAAAACATCCTGGGCAGATTGCAGTATTGTGGTCCGCAACTGGTGCGGGATTATCTTGCCATGCTCAATTTACCCGCCGTCAGCCTAAACGTGCTGGATCTGGGTTGCGGTACAGGCATGGTGGGCGAAGTATTAAAGTCCTATGCGCGTATTCTGGCAGGCGTCGATCTCAGCCAAGCCATGCTGGACCAAGCCGCTGCAAAGCAGCTGTACCATCAATTACATCAATCCGATATCACCGATTTCTTGCGGGTCTCCGATGATCGGTACGACCTGATTACATGCATGGACACGTTTATCTATCTGGGCCGGTTGGATAAGGTTCTTGCGCTGATTTATCAAAAGCTGAAACTCGGTGGCATGTTGATCTTCAGCACCGAGAAGCTGGCTGGAGTTCATGAGGTTCCTTTTCGATTGAATGTCAGCGGCAGATACAGCCATCATCACACTTACCTGACTTCATTGCTGAGTGATACCGGCTTCAATATTCAAAAGATCAGTGACGTCACCATCAGGACAGAGTCCGGTTGCCCGATAGAAGGGCAGTTCGTTTGCGTTAGCCGCACAGGGTGACTCGGGGAGTTCGATTCAAATAAGTAGTATTCACATCAACATTCAAAGCGATAAACAGAGTGAATAAGTCCCCTCTATTCATTGGATAGAGATGTGATACCGCAGAACATAATTGGCCACGTCTATCAGCAAAGGTTTGGTCATCAGTTCCCGGATTGTTTCTGAAATGTGAGGCGAGCTCATCTTGCTTAACCAGGATGTTGACTCAAATCAGATCAATTTCCCTGTTCAGTTGACCTTTCATTAGCCAATAAAGATGATTAACAACAGAAATTTATGTTGTTACAAAATCAACCTTATAGCTTACGGAGGTCACGATGAGCAGCATTAATAGCGTTTCAGGACTAAACAACATTAACTATTTGCAATCGACGTCCAGCGTATCGCAGTCATCTTCAGGAGCCGACTCCGATGGCGATAACGATGGTAGCAAGGGTACGGGACGCGTTGGGAGCGCAAGCAATTTCTTGCAGTCGATCATTCAGGCACTAAGTCAAGTATCAAGCACCAGCTCGTCTACTTCTACAAATTCAACTTCTTCATCCACATCGACTTCGCCGACCTCTTCAACAAGCAGTTCTCCGCAGGATGTGTTGAATGCGTTGCAGGCTTTTATGCAGAACTTGTTTTCAGCTCTGCATCAGCAAGGTGCTGGAACCACCTCGTCCGGATCAGATTCAGATGGTGATAATGATGGAAGCTCAGGTGCCGCAGGAATTGGGCAAGCTGGAGGCCATCACCATCATGGGGGAGGCGTGGGAGGCAAGATACAAAATCTTTTGCAAGAGCTTTCTGCAAGCAATCAAACTTCTTCTTCAAATAATCAGGTGGGCTCTTCGAATCCATTAAATAATTTAGAGTCGAGCTTTCAGAATCTAATGAATACATTGACTGGATCTCAAGGTTCATCAGCTAACTCGACTCCAGCGAATCTGCAGACTTTCCTTCAAAACCTGCAACACGACTTGGCAAATGGACAGAATATTTCTGGTGCAGTAGTAAATACTCAAGCTTGATTTAGGAAGGTTTGATAAATAAAACTTAAATCGCACACAGTGCTCAAATATTGTCTCGGGCTGCACTGTAGCTAACAGGCTTTTTTCACAAGTGAAGCAAGCCTTTTCTGTTATGAATTAATGTCAATAATGTATAAATCCTAATGGCCGCTTTGTTAGAAGCGGCCATTAGGATTTAGCCAACGCTACGAAACTGAACTTCAATGAATCGCACGAACTTACGCACTGCAACATAAACTACCAGTACCACCAGCAAGCTGGAGACAAACCCTGCCATCACATCCGCCGGGAAATGCGCACCCAGGCTGATTCTGGAAATGCCAACCCACACCACGAAGCACACAGCCGCTATGCGCCACCTGTGGTTAAGGATAGGCCACAGGCTGGCCGTCACCAGCATGGCAAAGGATGAGTGCCCACTGGGCAGGCTGTGGTGGTATTCCGGTATGCCGATGATGTTCACGGTGCCTTGGGGCAAAGCGAGCGGCGGACGCGGAAAATCGAGTAGCGGCTTGAGGAACCCCAACAATAAGCCGTCTAGCAAGTAAGCAAGGCTGAATACCGCAATCACGCCCATCCATCGGGTTACGCGAACCCGGTGATGAGCAGAATCCTGAAAGGGCGTGTTCACGACAACCAGTGCGGTTAGCGTCAACGCACCCAGGTAAAGCGGGAACAGGCTGTGATCGCCCAGCGTGGTGCCAAGCAACATGACGTTATCAAGCAATCCAAATCGGATGTCATTGATGGCATGAAACAGCCAGACATTGGCACCGCCCCAATCGTAGAAGATCTCTTTCATCATATTTCTGCCTTCGGATGTTCTGATTAAATCCCTTCGTACCTTCGATACACCGCGCTATGCGCGGCACTCAAGTCGAACGGAGGGTTTTACTGGGCAGCAAGAGCCAATCCCCACATGACGAGTCCGCCTGCCGCTGATATGGCAGCAATTGCGAACAACCATTTCTTGCGCGTCAATACTGTGATGGACGCCAGAGAAATTGCGATCTGGATCAGTGTCATGGATTGCGCCAATTTGTGATGCGGATGCATGGCGTGCTCGCTCTCTTCATTGGCTTTTTCCGATTCGGCTTCCAGTTCCTCGGCTTTCTTCTTGATCTCTTTTTTGTCGTTCTCGTATTTTTCGATCTGGGTCTTGTAATACTCACGCTTGTTTGCGGGTGCAATTGCCACAGCAAGCTCCATCAGATGTCCTTTGTTGCTCTTGGCCTGATAAAAACTCCACTGATCGGAAGCCTGCGTTTTCTTCAGCACAGCTTCGTTCTTGAACAGCATGGCCTGATTTTGCGTGTCGCCTCCCTGATAGCTGACGATGGCACCTACCGAGGCAAGGATCGCAGTGAAGATCGCGACTTGCCCGGCAAGGCTGTCTCCGCCGTGAGCGCCATGCTCCACTGCATGATCGTGAGCGCCGTGAACATGAAATCCTTCTGACATGGTATTTCCTCTGGAATGAAATGAAAAAGGTGGTGCATTTTATACCGGGAATCTGTTACGACAGTCGTCACTTCAAAGGGTGCTGTGTCAAATCAACGAAGACTGAGTGCTATAATTCGCGCCTCTTTTGAAGGCGTAAAGCAATGTCCGCAGTCCTGAATTTCAAATCCCATCTGACCGATCTGTTCGCGCAGGCTTTGCGCGAGGTTGCGCCCGACCAAAGCGGCGCGACTGTCCTCATCGAACGTCCCAAGCAGGCTTCGCACGGCGATTATGCCTGCAACCTGGCGATGCAGTTGGCCAAGCCCTTGCGCAAAGCGCCGCGCGATATCGCCAATGCGCTGATCGCGGCGCTGCCGAAATCCGGGGTCATCGAAAAAGTTGAGATCGCGGGCGCGGGCTTCATCAACGTGTTCATCACTACGGCGGCGAAGCAGGATGTGGTGCACGGTGTGTTGCAGGCGGGTGCGGGATATGGTCATGTGCATATAGGTGCCGGGCGCAAAGTGGGTGTGGAGTTCGTTTCCGCCAACCCGACCGGCCCGTTGCATGTCGGCCATGGACGCGGCGCGGCGGTGGGCGATTGCCTGTGCAATGTGTTGCACGCGGCGGGCTGGAATGTGACGCGCGAGTTCTACTACAACGATGCGGGTGCGCAGATCGACAATCTGACTTTGTCCGTGCAGTTGCGCTGCAAGGGTGTCACGCCTGACGACCTTTCCTGGCCGGAATCGGGCTATCGTGGCGATTACATCATGGACGTGGCCAAAGCCTACATGGCGAAAGAGTCGGTGGAGGCGGACGATCAGCATACGGTCGGCAAGGGCGATGCGAATGACGCCGAAGCCATCCGTCATTTCGCCGTGGCCTATCTGCGCCGCGAGCAGGATCTGGACTTGCGCGCGTTCCAGGTTGAGTTCGACGTGTTCTCTCTGGAGTCGGCGCTGTACACCGACGGCAAGGTGGAAGAGGCGGTCAAAAAACTTATCGCTAGTGGCCACACTTACGAACAGGACGACGCGCTGTGGCTGCGCACTACCGATTTCGGCGACGACAAAGACCGTGTGATGCGCAAATCCGACGGTGGTTATACCTACTTCGTGCCGGACGTGGCATATCACCTGGACAAATGGCGGCGCGGTTTCGAGCGCGTCATCAACGAGCAGGGTTCAGATCACCACAGCACCATCACTCGTGTGCGTGCCGGATTGCAGGCGCTGGATGAAGGCATCCCCAAGGGCTGGCCCGACTATGTGCTGCACCAGATGGTGACGGTGCTGAAGAACGGCGAAGAGGTGAAGATATCCAAACGCGCCGGTAGCTACGTCACCCTGCGCGACCTGATTGACGAAGTGGGTTGCGATGCCACACGCTATTTCCTCGCCGCGCGCCATCCCGATTCGCAACTGGTGTTCGATATCGACCTGGCAAAGTCGCAGAGCAACGACAACCCGGTGTATTACATCCAGTATGCCCATGCCCGTATCAGCACGGTGCTGGCACAATGGGGCGGCGAGCGCTTGTCCCTGATCAACGCCGATGTGGGGGTGCTGGACAGCGAATACGAGACGACTCTGCTGCAACGCCTGATCGATTATCCTCAGGTCATCGAGACGGCGGCGCAAGATCTGGCGCCGCATCTGGTCGCCTTCTACCTCAAAGAATTGGCAGCCGATTTTCACAGCTACTATAATGCTTCGCGTTTCCTGGTTGAAGACGAGAAGCTGAAACTGGCACGCTTGGCGCTGATCGCGGCTGTGGCGCAAGTCATCAAGAACGGATTGGCGTTACTGGGTGTCTCGGCACCCGAGAAGATGTAGCTGGAACACGACAAAGGACAGAACATGAGCGGGAACAAGGGCAAGGTGGTCGCGGGTGTCTTTATCGGCATGGTGCTGGGCGTCGCGGCGGCGGGCGGGCTCGCGTGGTATCTGTTGCACAAGAGCCCGACCACGTTCACCAACAAGGAGCAGAAGCCGGTTCTGCAGGTAGCACCCCTGCCGGCAAGTGCGCCTGTTGCAACGACCGCCGCATCGGGCGTGGGAGAGACGAAGCAGCATTTCGAATTCTACAAAGTGCTGACCGACAAACCGGATGGGACGGCGCACAAGAACGCTGCGAAGCCGACACCGAAACCACATGAGCCGATAGCTGCAAAACCGCAGCCGCAGCATACAGCGCCAGCCGCCAGTGCTTCAAAGGAGATGTATTACGTGCAGGCTGGCTCGTTCCAGAATGCCGGAGATGCCGAGAAACTAAAAGCCAAACTGGCGTTCTCAGGCTACGAGGCGAGCATCCAGAAGGTGAGCATCCCGGAAAAAGGCGAATGGCATCGGGTACGCCTCGGCCCCTACAATAGCAGCGAGGCGGGCAAGACCATTGCAGCATTGAAACAGAACGGCGTCAGCGCCACTCAGGTACATGCCCAGTGACCGGGCGGTTTTAACGACTAAGGAGACGATATGAGATTTTTCAAACCATTGATCGCAGTATTGGCATTGCTGTGTGCGACCTATGCGAATGCCGGGGTAGTGCCCGGCAAAGATTTCAAGTTGCTGAATCCTGCGCAGCCGGTGAGCGGCAGCAAAGTGCAAGTGATGGAGTTCTTCTTCTACGGATGTTCGCACTGCTTCCACCTGCATCCGCTGCTTAGCGCGTGGGAAAAGAAGATACCCAAGGATGTCGAATTGCAATACGTGCCCACCATCTTCAACCCAAGCTGGGAGCCGATGGCGCACACCTATTACGCTCTGGAAGCGTTGGGCCAGCGTAAACAGTTGCACGATGCGTTGTTCGAAGCGTGGAACGTATTGAACATCGACCTGAGCGATGAAGCCAAGATCACCGAGTTCGTGTCGAAGCGCGGTGTGGATGCCGCGAAATTCGGCGCTGCCTATAATTCGTTCTCGATGTCCAGCAAGATCGCGCGCAGCAACCAACTGGTGCAGAGTTACGGAGTGCGCGGCACGCCGACCATTGCGGTGGATGGAAAATACATCATCACCGGCCTGCAGCCGGAAGAGACCATACGCGTGCTGAATGAAGTGATCGAGATAGCACGCAAGGAACGCAGCAAACACTGATGAAAGTCGTATTGAGTGGCGCGTCGAGCGGTGTCGGTCTTGCCCTCGCGCGCCATTATCTTGAGCGCGGCGCGATCGTCGCCGCCTTCGCCCGTCGCGGCGAGTTGCTGCAAAGTCTTGCGGCTGAATTTCCCGGAAAAGTATTCCCCTATGCGCTCGATGTGCGCGATGCACCTGCCATCCAACTGGCGGCAAGCGATTTCATGGAGCGTGTCGGCGTGCCCGATATCGTCATCGCCAATGCGGGTGTGAGCCGTGGAACACTCACTGAATATGCAGAAGATATCGAAGTATTCCAGCAGGTGATGGACATCAACTTGCAGGGCATGGTGAAGACCTTTCAGCCATTCCTGGCGGCGATGAGCGAAGTAAGACACGGCACGCTAGTCGGGATCGCCAGCGTGGCGGGTTTCCGCGGCCTGCCGGGGTCTGGCGCCTATTCTGCTTCGAAAGCGGCTGCGATCTCTTATCTGGAAAGTCTGCGCGTAGAGCTTCACGACAGCGGCGTGAAAGTCGTGACCATCTGTCCCGGTTACATCAGGACGCCGATGACCAACGTGAATCCCTATCCGATGCCATTCATGCTGGAGGCAGGCGATGCGGCGCGGCGCATGGCGCGGGTGATCGAACGGGGTTGCTCATTCACGGTGATCCCCTGGCAGATGGGGTTGGTGGGGAGGGCGATGAAGTGGTTGCCCAACTGGCTGTACGACCTGATCCTGAAGAACGCGACCTACAAGCCGCGCAATTTCTAGCCTTCCAGCTTCTTTTTCAGGATATCGTTGAGCTGCGCCGGATTGGCTTTGCCCTTGCTGGCTTTCATGGCGAGACCGACGAAGAAGCCGAACAGCTTATCCTTGCCGCTGCGGTATTCCGCAACCTTCTCCGCATTGGCGGCGATGATCTCATCCACCAGTGCTTCGATGGCGCCGCTGTCGGAGACCTGTTTCAAGTTATCGCGATCAATAATGTAATCAACTATATTTTCTGGGGGACTATTTCTAACTATGTCCCAAAGCCAGATTGTTTTGAATATAGATTTGGCACCAGAGTTTGAAACCGTGTTGTCAGCTATTCGACTAATTAGATTGGCTAGCTGTTTTGGAGAAACAGGGCATATTTCTACTCCAGCAGAACCCATAAGGTTCAGATAAAGGTCTATGCCGCTAGAGTTCATGTGGCTAGTAACATCTCCAACAATCCAGTTGGCACAAATCTTCGCTTTGTCTGCACCTGCAATTTCCAAACATTCTTCAAAATACATTGCTATGTCTCTAGATGCAGTCAACAAACCGGCATCGTAAGCAGAAAGACCAAGCTCATTCACATAACGTGCCTGTTTGGCCTGCGGTAGCTCGGGCAACGTTCCGCGCACGCGCTCAATCCACTCTGAAGAAATTTCCAGCGGCAACAGATCGGGGTCGGGGAAGTAGCGGTAGTCGTGTGCGTCTTCCTTGCTGCGCATGGAACGTGTCTCGCCGGTATCCGGGTTGAACAGCACGGTGGCTTGCTGAATCTTGCCGCCGTTCTCCAGCGTGTCGATCTGCCATTGCACTTCGTAGTCGATGGCCTGTTGCATGAACTTGAACGAGTTCAGGTTCTTGATCTCGCGGCGCGTGCCGAGCGGCTGGCCGGGTTTACGCACCGACACGTTCACGTCGCAGCGGAACGAGCCTTCCTGCATGTTGCCGTCACAAATGCCGATCCAGCGCACCAGCGAGTGCAGAGCTTTGGCATAAGCCACCGCCTCGGCGGCGGAACTCATGTCGGGTTCGGAGACGATCTCCAGCAGCGGAGTACCGGCACGATTCAGGTCAATGCCGGTCACGCCCTGCGAATCGCCGTGAACGGATTTGCCTGCATCTTCTTCCAGGTGGGCGCGCGTGATGCGCACTGTTTTCTCGTAAGGTTTGGCATTACCTGAAAGCGGCTCGACCTGGATGGTCAGCGCGCCTTGTCCCACCACCGGCAGATCGAACTGGCTGATCTGGTAGCCCTTGGGCAGATCCGGGTAGAAATAATTCTTGCGCGCAAACACGGAACGGTTTGCGATGTGCGAGCCGGTGGCGAGGCCGAACTTGATCGCGCGTTCCACTGCGCCCTTGTTCAGCACCGGCAGCACACCCGGAAGCGCAATGCTCACCGCATCCGCCTGTGTGTTCGGCTCGGCGCCGAACGCAGTTGAAGCACCGGAGAATATCTTGGTGTTGGTCGAGAGCTGGGTGTGTACTTCCAGTCCGATGACGATTTCCCAGTTCATGTCGTTTCCTTACAGCCCTTGCGGCGCGCGGCTGTGCCAGTCGGTCGCCAGTTGGTATTGGTGCGCCACGTTCAGCATGCGCGCTTCGTCGAAATAGTTGCCGATGATCTGCAGACCCACTGGCATATTGTTATCCCCGAAGCCGCAGGGGATGGACATGCCCGGCAGGCCGGCCAGGTTCACCGCGATGGTGTAGATGTCGGACAGGTACATCTGCACCGGGTCGTCGCCCTTCTCGCCCAGCTTGAAGGCAGTGGAAGGCGAGGTCGGACCCATGATCACGTCGCACTGCTTGTACGCTTCGGTGAAGTCTTGCGCGATCAGGCGGCGAATCTTCTGCGCCTGCAAATAATAGGCATCGTAGTAACCGTGGCTCAGCACGTAGGTGCCGATCATGATGCGGCGCTTCACTTCCGCGCCGAAGCCCTGCGCGCGGCTCTTTTCGTACATGTCGGCGAGGTCAGTGTATTCAGGTGCGCGGTAGCCATAGCGCACGCCATCGAAGCGTGACAGGTTGCTCGACGCTTCCGCCGGAGCCAGCACGTAGTACACCGGCACAGACAGTTTGGAATTCGGCAGGCTTATATCGACGATGGTCGCGCCGAGTTTCTTGTATTCGGTGATGGCGGATTCGACCGCCTTGGCCACATCAGCGCCCATGCCTTCGGCAAAGAATTCTTTGGGCAAGCCGATGCGCAGGCCGTTCAGCGGCTTGTTGAGGCCGCGTGTGTAGTCTTCCTTGTCGCGCTGCAGTGAGGTGGAGTCGCGCTCGTCGAATCCGGCCATCACGTTCAACATCAGCGCCAGATCTTCCGCGCTGCGCCCCATCGGGCCTGCCTGATCGAGGCTGGAAGCGAAGGCGATCATGCCATAGCGCGAGCACACGCCGTAAGTCGGTTTCAGACCGGAGATGCCGCACAGTGCGGCGGGTTGGCGAATCGAGCCGCCGGTATCTGTGCCGGTCGCCGCCGCACACAGCCGTGCCGCCACGGCTGCCGCCGTTCCACCTGAACTGCCGCCGGGGACGCGCGCTGTGTCCCACGGATTCTTTACCGGGCCGTAGTGAGAAGTCTCGTTCGACGAACCCATGGCGAATTCGTCCATGTTGGTCTTGCCGAGATTGATCGCGCCCGCGTTGTTGAATTGCGCGATGACATGCGCGTCGTAGGGGGATACGAAGTTGTGCAGCATCTTCGAGCCGCAGGTGGTGAGCCAGCCCTTGGCACAGAAGATGTCCTTCTGCGCGATGGGGATTCCGGTCAGCGTTTCGGCGGAACCCGCAGCAAGGCGGGCATCGGCGGCACGCGCTTGTGCCAGCGATATCTCCGGGTTGACCGTGATGAAGGCGTTGAGCTTGGGGTTGAGCTGGGCGATCCGATCCAGATAGTTCTGGGTCAGCTCGACGCTGGAGATCTTTTTGGCGCGCAAGGCGGCGCCTAATTGGGCAAGGCTGGAATCGATCATAGCGGCTACTCGATGACCTGCGGAACCAAGTACAAGCCTTGTTCCACTTGTGGGGCGATGGCCTGGAAAGCCTCGCGCTGATTGGTTTCAGTGACCACGTCCTCGCGCAGGCGCTGCGCCAGGTCTTGTGCGTGGGACATCGGATCTATGCCTTTGGTATCGACCGCCTGCATCTCGGCGATGAGACCAAAGATGTTGTTCAGTTGGGTTTGGGCGGCTTGGAGTTCCTGCTCGTCCATCGCTAGCCGGGCAAGGCGGGCGACTTTTTCGACATCGGCTGAATTTAAGGACATAAAGGGGTGTAAAGCTTTATCAAATCAGGCGCGATAGAGTATCATAAACGGCTTCAAGGGCGCATACCTTCTACCTTTCAGGATTTGACATGTTAAGTTACTTCAACGGCTATTTCTCCAACGACCTCGCTATCGACCTCGGTACGGCGAACACACTGATCTGGTTGCGCGGACAGGGAATCGTTTTGAACGAGCCATCCGTTGTCGCGATCCGACAGGAAGGCGGCCCCAACGGCAAGAAAGTCATCCAGCAAGTCGGCCTCGCGGCCAAGCAGATGCTGGGCCGTACGCCGGGCAATATCACTGCCATCCGCCCGATGAAGGACGGGGTGATCGCCGACTTCACCGTTACCGAGCAGATGCTCAAGCAATTCATCCGTCGCGTACACAAATCCAGCATCTTCACGCCTAGCCCGCGCATCGTCATCTGTGTGCCGTGCGGTTCGACCCAAGTCGAACGCCGAGCCATTCGTGAATCCGCCTATGGTGCCGGCGCGCGTCGCGTGGAATTGATCGAAGAACCGATGGCAGCGGCGATCGGCGCGGATCTGCCGATCGAGGAAGCGACCGGGTCGATGGTGGTCGACATCGGAGGTGGCACGACCGAAGTGGGTGTGATCTCGTTGGGCGGTGCAGTGTATTCCGGTTCGGTGCGCGTTGGCGGCGACAAGTTCGACGAAGCCATCATCAATTACATCCGCCGCAATTACGGCATGCTGATCGGCGAGACTACCGCCGAGCACATCAAGAAAGAGATCGGCTCTGCCTTCCCCGGTAGCGAAGTGCGCGAGATGGAAGTGAATGGACGTAATCTGGCAGAAGGCGTGCCGCGCAGCTTCACCATCTCCAGCAACGAAATCCTAGAAGCCTTGACCGATCCGCTCAACAACATCGTCAGTGCGGTGAAGACCGCGCTGGAACAAACCCCGCCGGAACTGGGTGCCGACATCGCCGGCAAGGGCATGGTGCTGACAGGGGGTGGCGCGTTGTTGCGTGACCTCGACCGCTTGCTGATGGAAGAGACCGGTTTGCCTGTCGTGATCGCCGACGATCCGCTGACTTGCGTGGTGCGCGGTTCCGGTAAGGCGCTTGAGCGCATGGATAAATTCAACAACATCTTTACCAGCGACTGATCCCACGGCTGCACATTGGACGATACCCGTACCCTTCGGTTCTTCAATCGCGGCCCTAGCCCGGTTGCCCGCCTGATCTTTTTCTGCGTGCTTTCTCTGCTGTTGCTGTTTGTTGACGCACGCTACCAGTACCTAGAATCAACGCGAAAAGTCCTCGCAGTCATGATCTATCCTTTTCAGCGGTTGACGGCATTGCCCGGAGAGACGTGGGGAGGGATCGCCAGTTACTTTGAGACACAACGCCATCTGCTGGCTGACAATGCGCAACTGCGCCAGCGGCACGATGCGGATGCGGCGTTACTTGCTCAGTTGCAGGTGATCCAGGCTGAGAATGCGCAACTGCGTACCCTGATGGAGATCAAGCAGCGTGTCGATTATCCGGTGCGGTTGGCCGAGATCGCCTATGTCGAGCGCGATATCTTCAAACGCAAATTGTTCGTGGATAAAGGCTCGCAGGCCAATGTACTGGCTGGACAGGTGGTGATGGACGACACCGGTGTGGTGGGGCAGGTCACGCGCACTTACCCTTGGTTGTCCGAGGTGACGCTGGTCACTGATAAAGATCATGCTGTTCCAATACAGGTGTTGCGTAACGGCTTGCGTGCGGTAGTGTTCGGTTCCGGCAACATTAGCGAGATGGCGTTGCGCTATATGCCGGTCAGCGCAGATATCGTCGAAGGTGATGTGCTGGTGACCTCGGGCATCGATGGAACATATCCGCCTAATCTGCCGGTGGCCAAGGTGAGCAAGATCGAGCGTGATCCGGCCTATCCGTTTTCACGCATCACCTGCGCTCCGCTGGCCGGAGTCGACCGGCATCGTGCCTTGTTGATCGTGTCCGGCCTGCCGAATCTGCCGGAACGCCCCGCCACGGTGGATATAAGTGCGGAGCCAGAGCGCGCCAAAAAACGAATAAAACGGAGTAAACAGTGAGAGCGGATATTCCCAAAGACCAGGAATTCCTGCTTCCGGCTACTTTGCCTTTCATCACCCTCAGTCTGTTTGTGGCGGTGATGCTCAACTGGCTGCCCTGGCAGGGCTGGGCATTGGTGCTGCGTCCGGATTTCGTGGCGTTGGTGCTGCTGTATTGGTGCACGCACAAGCCTCATCGAGTGGGTATCGGCATTGCCTGGATGGTCGGTATCTTCGCCGATGTGGCGGATGCAAGCCTGTTTGGTCAGCATGCGCTGGCATATACAGTGCTGGCGTTCGGCGGCATCGTGCTGCACCGGCGGGTGCAGATGTTCGACCTGCGCCAGCAATCTCTGCATGTGTTGCCAATGTTATTGTTGGGATATGCCGCCTATGCTGCGGTGCATTGGCAAGTGCGCGGCTATGTTGCCTGGGAATATTTTCTCGGTGCTGCGGTATCGGCGCTTTTGTGGGCACCTATGACTTTATTGCTGCAAGCCTTGCGCCGCCCGCGCAGTGACCCGAATGAATTATGAATCGTAACGTCGAGCTGAAGAACCATCAGCGCGAAATCTTTTATTTCCGTCTGCGCCTGGTGTTGAGTCTGGGCTTCGTGGCGGTGATGCTGTTCATCCTGCTGGCGCGTTTCTTCTACTTGCAGATATTCCGCCATGATTATTTCCATACGCTGGGAGAGAGCAACCGTATCTATGTCGTTCCTATCGTACCGAATCGCGGGTTGCTGATGGATCGCAACGGTGTGGTGATGGCGCAGAACTACTCCGGTTACACGCTGGAGGTGACGCCAAGCAAAGTGAGCAATATGGACGCGCTGATCACCGACCTATCCAAGCTGGTCGAGATCACACCCAAGGACATCAAGCGCTTCCAGAAGCTCTTAAGCGAAAGGCAGGCACTGGAAACGTTGCCGATCCGCAGCCAGCTGTCCGATGACGAAGTGGCGCGAGTTGCCGCGCAGCGTTTTCGTTTTCCTGGCGTTGAGATCAAAGCGCGTTTGTTCCGCGAATATCCTTTCACGGATGTGACCTCGCATTTGATCGGTTATGTCGGACGCATCAACCAGAACGACATCGATCAGTTGGAGGATGATGATTCCGCGTCGAATTATCTCGGCTCCGACTACATCGGCAAGACCGGCATCGAACAAAGCTATGAGCAGGAACTGCACGGTACGACCGGCTTCGAGCAGGTCGAGGTGGATGCGAGCGGGCGAGCCGTGCGCGTGTTGTCGCGCACTTCGCCGCAGTCCGGCAACACCTTGGTGTTGACGCTGGATGCAAAACTGCAACAAGTGGCGGAAGAGGCGTTCGGCGATTATCGTGGTGCGCTGGTGGCGATCGACCCAGCCAATGGAGAGGTGCTGGCGTTCATCAGCAAGCCTGGCTATGACCCCAGCCTGTTCATCGATGGCATCGATACTGAAACCTGGGATGAGCTGAATAATTCGCCCGACACGCCGCTCAACAATCGTGCTTTGCGCGGGCAATATCCGCCCGGTTCTACCTTCAAGCCGTTCATGGCGTTGACCGGACTGCATTTCGGTACGCGCTCCCCTTCGCGTACGATCAGTGATCCCGGCTATTACATGCTGCCCGGCAGCAGGCACCAGTATCGCGACTGGAAGGCCGGAGGGCATGGCAGCGTGGACATGTTCAAGTCCATCGTCATTTCCTGCGACACCTACTATTACGGGCTGGCGACCGAGTTGGGCATCGATAACATCTACAGTTATCTGTCGCGTTTCGGGTTTGGCAAGAAGACTGGCATCGATATGGAAGGCGAATCTTCCGGCTTGCTCCCTTCGGCAGAGTGGAAAATGAAGCGTTACAAACAGGCATGGTATGCGGGCGACACAGTCTCAGTCGGCATCGGGCAGGGCTACAATCTGGTTACACCTCTGCAATTGGCTTTTGCCACGGCAACGCTGGCCAACGATGGTGTGGCTTTTCAGCCGCATTTGATCAAAGAGATACGCCGTTCGCGTGGTGAACCCTTGCTGACGGAGAGCAGGCAGTTGTTTGACTTGCAGATCGATCCGGAACACATGAAGTTGGTGAAGAGCGCGATGGAAGCAGTCACCAAGCCTGGAGGAACAGCGGCCGGCGCGGGTGCCGGTGCACCTTATCGCATGGCGGGCAAGACCGGTACGGCGCAGGTGGTCGCCATGAAGCAGGGCGAGAAGTACGACGCGAAAAGGCTCTCTGAATATAATCGCGACCACGCCTGGTTCATCGCCTTCGCTCCAGCCGACAAGCCGCGCATCGCGCTGGCGGTACTGGCGGAGAACGGCGGACATGGAGGAACCACCGCCGCACCCATCGCGCGCAAGGTGCTGGATTACTATTTGCTTGGCAAGCTGCCCAAACCATTACAAACCGTATCGGAAAAAGCCGGGGCGGAAAATGACTGATGATGAACGCGCTCCAACTTAAACAACGTTTCATGCGAAACCTGGATCCGGTGCTGTTGGCAGCACTCGGGGGGTTTGCATTGGTCAGTCTCGTGTTGCTTTACAGCGCCAGCGATGGCAACTGGGTGCGCGTTCTGGGGCAACTCGGTAACATCGTTGTGGGTTTCGTAGCACTATGGGTCGTCGCCAACATGCAGCTGCATTGGCTGATGCGAGCCGCAGTGCCGATGTATGTACTTGGCATGATCTTGCTCCTGCTGGTGCTGACGCCGCTCGGTGTGAACAGTCATGGTGCGACACGCTGGCTCAACATCGGGGTGGCGACTATCCAGCCTTCCGAGTTGATGAAGATCGCGGTGCCGTTGATGATGGCTTGGTATTTTGAGAAGAACGAAGCAACATTGACACTGAAGAACTATTTCGTGGCGACGCTATTATTGTTGATGCCGATAGGCCTGATCATCAAGCAGCCTGACCTTGGCACTTCCATCCTGATCTGGGCGAGCGGTTTCTACGTATTGTTCCTCGCCGGCCTTTCCTGGCGCATCATGATCGGCTCTGCAGTGGCCGCGGTCGCCAGTGCTCCGTTCTTGTGGTCCATGCTGCACGATTACCAGCGCCATCGCATCCTGATGCTGCTCGATCCATCGCAGGACGCGCTGGGCAAGGGTTACCACACCATTCAGGGCATGATCGCGGTCGGTTCCGGAGGCATCCTCGGAAAGGGCTATTTGAACGGCACACAGACGCATCTCGACTTCCTTCCGGAGCGCACCACAGATTTCATATTTGCTGTCTGGTCGGAAGAGTTTGGCTTGATCGGCAATCTGCTGCTGTTGGGCTTGTATGTTTTCGTCATCGGGCGCGGCTTCATCATCACCGCCAATGCCTCCACCTATTTCACGCGTCTGATGGCTGGCAGCATCACGCTCACCTTCTTCACCTATGCCTTCGTCAACATGGGCATGGTCAGCGGTATCCTGCCGGTGGTCGGGGTGCCGCTGCCGCTTATAAGCTACGGAGGCACTTCCATGCTCACATTGATGCTGGGTTTTGGTATGCTGATGAGCATCCACACGCACAAGAAACTCGTTAAAACCTGAGGAGCCGGAAATGAAGAGAGAGTCGCTGTTAACATTGGTCGCTGTGTTCTCGCTGAGTGCTTGTTCGACTTTCCAGAAACCGGCTGAGACGCAAAGTGCCGCACCGGTCGTGGATGCCATCTCTGGCCCCAGCGGCAAAACGGCGCGCAGTGCCGCCTCAGCCGTGACGACTTCGGTGCCCACCGCTCAGGGTGGCGGCTATCTGGCCGGAGACGGCCCCGGTGCCGATGCACCGGCAAATCTCGATGCGATCCCGGATGCCGTTCCCAAAGCCGAGCCGTTGCATCGCTACGCGAACCGTCCTTATTCCGCACTGGGTAAGACTTACACGCCGCTACAGACCACGGGCAACTATAAGGAGCGTGGTGTCGCTTCCTGGTATGGCAAGAAATTCCATGGTCAGCACACCTCCATTGGCGAGGTATATGACATGTATGGCATGACGGCCGCCCACCCGACGCTGCCGATTCCCAGCTATGCGCGCGTCACTAACTTGGCGAACGGCAAGTCTGTCATCGTGCGTGTCAATGATCGAGGCCCCTTCCTGCATGACCGCATCATGGATCTTTCCTATGTTGCCGCATATAAACTCGGCTACATCAATAACGGCAGCAGTGAAGTCGAAGTTGAAAGTATCGCCGTCGATGGCAATGCGCCTGTCTCCGCGGTTGCCGAGCCGCCTGCTGTCAAAGTTGAGCCAATCACGCCCGTTGCTGCCGTTGTTCCATCGCTTCCTGTCGAGACTAACGGTGCTTCGGCCGGCAAAGTATTTCTGCAACTCGGCGCATTCAAATCGTCGCAGGGAGCGGAAAGTTTTCTGGCGAAGCTGCGTGCCGAGCTGGGGGACAACGGCAAGACACTGGCGTTGTATGAGAAGGACGGCCTGACCCGCGTGCACCTCGGGCCGTATGCGAACGAGAGCGAAGCGCGCACTGCTGCAAGCGCGCTGGCATCGAAATTGGGATTCAAACCCTTTGTGAGCCTGCACTGATGAGTCTCACCGCCAACTTCGTTGTCGGCATCGTCGCCCTCATCCATGTTTATATCCTTGTGCTGGAGATGTTCCTGTGGGAACGTCCGGCAGGACTGCGCGCCTTCGGTTTGAGCAAAGAACTCGCCGCAGTCACTCGAGTGCTTGCAGCGAATCAAGGCCTGTATAACGGCTTTCTCGCTGCGGGGTTGTTCTGGGGGCTGGGTATAGGCGATCTCCATGTGCAATGCTTCTTTCTTGGTTGCGTGCTGGTGGCCGGCGTGTACGGCGCGCTCACAGCGACTATCAGGATATTGTGGGTTCAAGCCGCGCCAGCTGCCATAGGCTTAGCCTTGTTGGCTGCTTTGCAGTAAGCACGGATTTACATGGTTTTGGATGGGCACAAAGAAAAAGGTGTCATTCCCGCAAAAATTTGCTATAAAGCAAACTGAAGCAAGTAATAGCAAACCTGTCGAAAGGCAGGGACGCAAAGTTTCCGGTCTAAGGAACCTCATGTTCTATGACAGCGGGATTGCCGGTTGCCACGACTGACCTTGTGTGGTGTCCGTTACCTTCCTAGCCGTGTCTGGCCGCAGCTATTGCAGTTCCTTTGCCGGTAACAGGAGATGTTAGCGGAAGGAGTGGTGCAAATGCATATAAAAAACAGCGAAGTCGTGATCCTGCTGGTTGTCTCATTGATGGCGCTCATGGCCAATCTTCCGGACGAGGCGCTCGGGCATGTTGTCGACCGGAATCTGGTGCTGATCACACTGGTCGTGACTGTCGTGATCTCCCTGTTCCGTTATCTCAGATTGATGTTGTTCTTGACGGTGACAGTGCTGGCCATCGGCGCGAATTTGCCGGATCAACTGGCCAATCAACTCGGCATCAGCCAGCTCGCGATGATTGTGGCCTCGGGGGTGCTCGTTCTCGTTGCACTGTTCTACAAGCTGTACCATCTGTATGCAAAGAGAAGCGAGCTGGATCTCCAGGAAGACACGGTCTGCTATCGGCATGACACCATCGCTTCCAGGAACGAAGTGATTGCGGCCATTGTCAATGGCGATACTGCAGCGCTGCACCAATTGCTCATCGCTGATGTGGAGATCAATTTCAGCCAAAACGGCCATGTGCCAATCTATCTGGCTATCGAGAAGGGCTACACCGACATCGTGCTGTTGCTGCTCTTCCATGGCGCGAAACTTCGGGTGCGAAACAAGGCGGGACAAACGCCTATTGATTGCGCCTTGTTGAACGAGGATCCGCGTGTGGCCAGGCTCATTCATTACGCATCCAGGCAGAATCTGGCCATAGCGGACAGAGTCAATCCACAGAACCAGCAGAAGAAGGTGGCCGTGCTGTTCGCCGACATCTGCGGAAGCACCGCTTTGTATGACAGATTGGGAAATGAAACCGCATTGAATGTGATCACGCGGACTCTGAACATCCTGATCCAGGAAGTCACCAGGCATAGAGGCACTTTGATCAAGACCATCGGCGACGAGATCATGTGCACGTTCCCGAGTGTTGCCGTGGCGACCAAGGCAGCCTGCGCAATGCATACGGCTCTCGACGCCAAGAAGCCGGGGGGCGAGCATCCGGTCCATGTGCGCATCGGGTTCCACTACGGTGAAGTCATCCACAAGGCCAACGACGTGTTTGGGGATACTGTGAACGTCGCTGCCAGAGTGGCGGCGATTACGAGGGCGCGTCAGATACTGACGACCCAAACGGTCATTGATACCCTGCCGCCCGGTTTTGAGGATATGACTCGGCATCTGAAACGTGCCTCTTTTCAGGGTAAGCAAGATTCTTTCGATGTGTTTCAGATCCTCTGGGAGCAGGAGAATACGTTACTGGGACGAGTTGGGGATGCGCTGTTCCGCAAGCAAAGCAACCACAAGGATGAGCAACTTATCGGTGATCGGGCGGTTTTCCACTAGCCTAAGTACCTCCCCCATATCGAGTGTCATTCTGGATGAATGAAGATGATGAGGTAGCTGCCGGACGATGGAGGTGAGCGCAAAACCTGCGACCAATCCATTCAAAGCACCTATTTAGCTCCTGCCTTCAACCATCTGGCGGCATCCAGAGCAAAGTAGGTCAGTATCCCGTCCGCTCCTGCACGTTTGAACGCCAACAGCGCTTCCAGCACGCATGCCTCTTCATTAAGCCAGCCGTTTTGCGCGGCCGCCTTTAGCATGGCGTATTCGCCACTCACCTGATATACAAACGTCGGGGCTTTGAATTCATCCTTCACTCGACGCACGATGTCGAGGTAGGGCATGCCGGGTTTGACCATCACCATATCCGCACCTTCCTGCAGATCGAGGCCCACTTCCCACAACGCTTCATCCGAGTTGGCTGGGTCCATCTGATAGGTGTATTTGTTGCCCTTGCCCAGATTGCCGCTGGAGCCGACGGCATCGCGGAACGGGCCGTAGAAGCTGGAGGCGTATTTGGCTGAGTAGGCCATTATGCGAGTGTAGATGTGGTTTTTGGCGTCCAGCGCCGCGCGTACTGCGCCAATGCGCCCGTCCATCATGTCGGACGGAGCGACGATGTCGGCTCCGGCGGCGGCATGGCATTGCGCCTGTTTGGCCAGCACCGCGACAGTCTCGTCGTTGAGGACATAGCCACTGTCGTCGATCAGACCATCCTGCCCGTGAGTGGTATAGGGATCGAGCGCAACATCAGTCATGATGCCGAGTTCGGGGAATTTCTTCTTGAGCGCGGCTACCACGCGTGGCACCAGGCCATTCGGGTTGTAGGCTTCGCGCGCGTCCAGGCTCTTTAAAGGGGTGTCGATCACCGGGAAGATCGCCATGACCGGGATTCCCAGCTCAACGCATTGCTCGGCATCCTTGAGCAACAAGTCCAGTGTTTTGCGCTGCACACCAGGCATGGACTTCACGTCTTCGACTTTATTGCTGCCTTCCAGTACGAAAACAGGATAGATGAAATCCGCCGGAGTGAGTATGTGCTCTCGCATCAAGTCTCGCGAAAAGCCATCGCGACGCATACGGCGCATTCTGGATTGGGGGTATTGTCCGAGTGTTTGCATGGTTATTCCTGAAATTTTCAAAGTTGCCGGAACTATTTTCGCACAGTCCCGTCTCAGTCAGTGAGCAGCGAAAGTTGCTTCCCGTTTCTCCTCCCTGAGCGGGTGTCTTAACCCTCTGTTAAGACTTGTGCCCCTGACCTCCCCCTTTGGTTCAGGGGCATTTTTTATTCTTTGAACCAACTGGCGATCACGGCCTCAGCCTCGTCCATGCCCAGTTTTTTCAAACTGGAAAAGAGCTGCACCGTGCACTGAGGAAAATGTTCGGCCAGGAATTCCTTAACATCGCGCAAGGTCTTGGTGGATTCCTGCCGACTCAGTTTATCTGATTTGGTGAGCAGGATATGGATGGGCTTGCCAGTAGGTGCGAACCAACCCAGCATGCCCTGGTCACGATCCGTCAGCGGATGGCGCGCGTCCATGATGACGACTAGTCCGCACAGCTCTTCGCGTGTTTGCAGGTACTCGCTCAGCAGGTGCTCCCAGTGCGCCTGCACATCCGGCGGCACTTTGGCGTATCCGTAACCCGGCAGGTCCACCAGATAATTGTTCTCACTCAGCGAAAAATAATTCAGATGCTGCGTGCGGCCGGGCGTCTTGCTGGTGAAGGCCAGCCGTGTGTGGTTGGCCAGCGTGTTGATCGCGCTAGACTTGCCTGCGTTGGAACGGCCGACGAACGCCACTTCCTTGCCCCCGTGTAGCGGCAAGTCTTTCATGTGATTGACGGTGGTGTAGAACTCCGCTTGTGAAAAAAGTCCCATTATTTCCAGGCCGCGAATATCTTGTCGGCTGCCGCGATCGTGGCCGCGATGTCCGCATCGGTATGCGCTGCAGAAACAAACCCGGCTTCGAAGGCCGACGGCGCCAGATATACGCCCTCGGCCAGCATGGCATGGAAGAAACGGTTGAATGCTGCCTTGTCGCTTGCCATCACTTCGGCGTAAGAGGTTGGTACGTTCGCGCTGAAATACAGACCGAACATACTGCCTATGGATTGGGCGCTGAACGGGATGCCGTGTTTCTTGGCACTTGCAGTGATGCCTTCGGTCATCTGCTTCGCGAGCTGCGTGAGACGTTCGTAGAAGCCGGGGGCTTGCACCAGCTTCAGCGTGGTCAGACCTGCAGCCACTGCCACCGGATTGCCGGACAGCGTGCCGGCCTGATACACGGCGCCCAGCGGAGCCAGACATTGCATGATGTCACGGCGGCCGCCGAATGCAGCGGCAGGCAGACCGCCGCCCATCACCTTGCCCAGCGTGATCAGATCCGGCTTGATGCCGTAATGGCCGTGTGCGCCCTGCAGACCGACGCGGAAACCGGACATCACTTCGTCCAGGATCAGCACCGCACCGTGCTTGGTGCACAGCTTGCGCATCGCATCGAGGAAATCGCGTTTGGGCAGGATCAGATTCATGTTGCCCGCGACGGGTTCGACAATCACGGCGGCAATTTCGTTACCGTACTCGGCGAAGGCTTTTTCCAGACCGGCCGCATCGTTGTAATCCAGCACGGTAGTCAGCGCGGCGATCTCGGCAGGAACACCGGAAGAGCTCGGCTGGCCGAATGTCAGCGCGCCGGAACCGGCCTTGACCAGCAAGCCGTCGGAATGGCCGTGGTAACAGCCTTCAAATTTGATGATGCGTGAACGTCCGGTGAAACCGCGCGCCAGACGGATCGCGGTCATGGTTGCCTCGGTGCCGGAACTGACCAGGCGCACCATTTCCAGCGAGGGCAATATCTTGCACAACGTCTCGGCGATCTCCAGTTCGGAAGCCGTCGGTGCGCCGAAGCCCAGGCCTTCAGCAGCTGCAGCTTGCACCGCCTTGACCACTTCGGGATGGCAATGACCGACGATCATCGGGCCCCAGGAATTCACGTAATCGATATAGCGCTTGTCGTCCGCATCCCACACATAGGCGCCCTTACCGCGCTTGAAGAACAGCGGCGTACCGCCCACCGACTTGAACGCGCGCACCGGCGAGTTCACGCCGCCGGGAATGAGTTTCTGGGATTGGTCGAAGAGTTCTTGATTGTGAGATGTCATTGCCTATGTCCTGCTGAAAAGTGTTGAAAATTCACGTGCTGCAACTTCTATGTCTGGTGCATCGAACAGTGCCGAGATCACCGCTAGTGCATCAGCTCCCGCCTGTATCAATACCGGACAGTTCGCTAGCGTGATGCCGCCGATCGCAACGATGGGAACCTTGAGTTCCAGTCGTGCCGTTTGCAGCATAGCCGCTTCCGCTTTCACCGCACCGGGTTTGACGCTTGACGGGAAGAACGCACCGAACGCTACGTAGTCCGCGCCCTGCTTCACCGCCTCATGCGCCAGCGAAGGCTGATTATAGCAAGACACACCGATGAGCTTCTGACTGCCCAGCAGGGCGCGGGCTTCGGCCATACTGCCGTCGTCGCCACCCAGATGCACGCCGTCTGCATCAACTTGTGTTGCGAGCCGCACATCATCGTTCACGATGTAAGTCGTGCCGAACTCCCGGGTGAGCTTGCGCAAGGCTTGTGCCTGCTGAGACTTCAGCTTTGCGTCTGCAGACTTATTGCGGTATTGCAGAACCCGCGCTCCGCCCTGCAATACCAGACGCGTTTTCCTCAACAGCTCTTCGGTATCGGTGATGTTCGGCGTCACAGCGTACAAGCCGCTAATGCCGGGTTTTGCTTTCATCTTCCACGTCGTCTTCGTCGCGCGCCCAGAACAGGCGGTCCGGAATATGCTGTCCCATGCCGGGACGGAAACCGTATTTCAGCGCTTCCCAAGTGTATTCCTGCGCCTCATGCACGGCGTCCTCCATCGACAAACCGTTCGCCAGCAGTGCGGCGATGGCTGCGGCCAGCGTGCAGCCGGAACCATGATAGATGCCGGGCAGGCGCGGCCAGCTATCGCTGCGCACCAAGCCGCGTTCGCCATACAGATTGTTGACCACTTTGGGGGTGTGTTCATGCGTGCCGGTGATCAGCACGTATTCGCAGCCCAGCCGCAAAATGCGCTTGGCGCATTCTGCCAGTTCGGGGTCGTCGCCTTCGTTGTCTTCGTCCACGATCAGTCGGCGTGCTTCCATGCTGTTCGGCGTAAGAATGGTCGTTTGCGGCAGCAACAATTCGCGCATCGCATCCAGCATGTCTTCGTTGGCCAGTTCGTCGCCGCGGCCGGAAGCCAGCACGGGATCAAATACAAGCGGAATGTCCGGATAATCGGAAATAATTTCGGCGATGACGGCGATGTTCTCCAAGCTACCCAGCAGACCGATCTTGAATGCAGCAACGGGCATATCTTCGAGCACTGCACGCGCCTGATCCGCCACCCAGTCAGCATCGACTGGCTGCACATCATCCACGCCGCTGGTGTCTTGTACCGTGATGGCAGTGACCACGGATAAAGGATGGCAACCCATACTGGCAATAGTCAGGATGTCGGCCTGCATACCCGCCCCGCAACTAGGGTCGGTAGCTGCAAAGGTGAGGACTATCGGGGGGATATCTGACATGATGGTTACAGCCTGCTTGGATGATGGGAAGCGATTTTACCCGAATCCAGCGCCAAGCGCGCCCACTCGGGTGGTTGCCGATGCGGGTGAATCCCTCTGCGCCAAGGACATCGATGCATAACTGCGGTGAGTTTTCCGGCAAAACCCGCTTGCTCAATTCATTGCCGCAGGCATGTGTTATTTCACGATCAGCCCGTCAGCCGAACCAAATAACAAGGAGGCATCGCTGCCGCCTTGTTCATTTCCACTCATTCGCCAAACGTCCGTCAGATGCAGTTGATCACGACATCGCTGACATTCGCGTTCGCCGTACCACTGCTGCCACTGGCCACGGTACAGGTCTGTCCGGCGGGATTGGTCAGCACAGTCGCGGAATAACCTCCGCCGGCAGCTACCGGAGTGGCGAAAGTAAAGGGTATTGAAGCGCCGGGCATGCCCGGGAATACCTGCAAGGTATCTCCGCCATTGTTTTGCAATTCCAGCGTGACTGCATTCAGCCCGTTCACCACCCCACCAATAGTATAGGTCGTGCCACCGCCTCCACCGCTGGCGACGCAATTCACTACCACGTTGGTTACATCCGAGTTGGCAATACCGCTGTCGTTGGTAACAGAGCAGGTCTGCCCGGCAGGCGCTGGTGGGAAGACAGTCACAGCGTAGGCACCACCTGTTGCGATCGAAGTCGCGAAAGTGAAAGGGCCGTCCGCGGAAAGAGAGAGATCGTCCCCGTTATTATTGCGCAATGTCAGCGTGCCGCCGGTCAGTCCGCTTAACGTTCCGCCGATGGTATGAGCAGCATTGTCCATACAACTGACCGTGATGTTGCTGACTTTCGCCGACGCCGTGCCGCTGCCATTGGTCACTGAGCAGATTTGCCCATCAGGCTTGCTTAAGATGGTCACAAGGTAGGGCGAACCCTGATCAAGCGAAGAAGTAAATACAAATTCGCTGCTAGCATCGCTAGTATCCTTAGAAATGGTGCCTATAGTCGTAGTTCCCGATGAAAGTTGCAGTTTCAGCGTGCCGTGCAACCCGCTCACGCTGCCGCCGATGGAATAGGGGCCAGAGGTACACGTGTTGGGTTTGTAGTGAATCTCGCGGATCATGTTGTTCGCAAAATCTGCAACATACAGATTGACACCATCGGTATTGGGCGTGTCGGAGACAATGCCGTATGGGCGACTAAATCTGGCATTTTTGCCATCACCATTGGTGGAGCCTGTAGCATTGGAGCCTGCCAGTGTGCTCACCACGCCAGTGGCAATCACCACCTTGCGTAGCAGATTGATATAGACATTTTTAGTAGAGTTGTTGTATGTATCGGTTACATACAGATTGGTACCATCAGTTGCAATCCCGCTAAGGCCCGCGAATGAAGCATCGCCACCCGTGCCATCAGTTGCATTGAGGCTCGTAGACCCCGCCAGCGTGGTGACCTCGCCTGTCGCGATCACGACCTTCCGTATCTTGTGACTTTCCGCTACAAACAGGTTGTCACCTACGACAACGATCCCAGACGGAACCAAGAAAGTTGCCTGAGTACCCGTACCATCCTTCGAGTCATTCTCAATTGCACCACTGCCCGCCAGGGTGGTGACCTTGCCGGTCGCAATCACGATCTGACGAATCCGCGAACCAATGGATTCCGCCACATACAGTCTGCTGCCGTCCGTAGCGATCGCGCCTGGGTCGCTAAATGAGGCGGACGTGCCCGTGCCGTCCGCACTTCCGTCTACGCCGGAACCCGCCAGGGTGGTGACCTGGCCGGTGGCGATCACGACCTTGCGTATCCTGTGGTTGAGCCGATCTGCCACATACAGGTTAGTGCCGTCAGTGGCGATCCCGGTGGGATAATTGAACGCGGCCGCAGCGCCTGTGCCTTCTGCATAGCCTGCTGTTGCGGAGCCCGCCAGCGTGGCCACCAAGCCGGTGGCGATCTCGACCTTGCGGATCGCATGGAATTCTGTCACATACAAATAGCCGCCGCCGATTGCCACTTGAGTAGGCTGATTGAATGTGGCTGAGGAGCCTGTTCCGTTGGCGGAGCCTTGCAGGCCGGAGCCAGCCAGCGTGCCAACCGTGACGCCGCATTCGTAGGTCGAGTCGATGGTGGGACCAGCGCACGCCGCGAGCAACAGGGCTGCCAAAGGGGCGGCGCGATAAAGAATTTGTTTCAGGAGGTGCATGACGGTTTCCTTACGTATAGTGTTGGTTCGGGCCGGAGGAAATCTTGTTTGTTCTTGTTCGTCAGCGGAAGCAGGGAAACTGTGGCTCCATTTCAAGTGGGTCAACCGGCAAGCTGGCAGATTGTCTGCGAACCATGTTGGCCTGTACATGGTACAAACATACCAATCGCTTCATTTCGCTTGTTTTAACCGGTCTGGACTACCCATAATCCGTGCTATGACTTCGCCTTGCATCCTGCTGATCGACGATCATGCCGTCCTGCTCGACGGCTTGCGTATGCTGCTGGAAACCCGGCTTGATGGGGTGCGGGTGGCGACGGCTATGTCATTGAGCGAGGCGGTGATGGCAGAAACTTCGCCGGATGCAATCGTGCTGGATATCAAGCTGTCCGGCATCAACGGGCTGGAAGGATTGGCTTCGCTGCGGCGCAAATGGCCGCAGGCGCGGATCGTGATGTTGTCTTCGCAGGATGATATGGAGACCCGGAGGCAGGCATTGGAGCGCGGCGCGGTTGAGTTCATTTCCAAGTCTTCGCCTGGCGAACGCATCGTGGAAACGGTTTGCAATATTCTGGATGGGCAGATACCGGCATCGCAATCGTCTGTCGGCACGGCGCAGCCGTATCTGACGCCGCGTCAGTGCGAGGTGCTGGATATGCTCAATCAGGGTCTGACAAACAAAATGATCGCCAAAAGATTGGTGCTGTCAGATAACACTGTGCGGAGGCATGTGCAGGATATTTTTGCGTATTTCGATGTCTCCAGCCGTACCGAGGCAGTATTCGAGGCGCGGCGTCAGGGGCTGGTAACATAAGGGCACCCCCCATCACTACATTAACAGGTCATCAATTGCCGCTGCACCATCCATTCACCCTGCGCTTCCATGATCCCGAGATCGAGCGTGCTTACCTTGACGAGGAATTCCTGCGCATGCGGTCGCAAGGGCGGTTTGCAGCATTTATCGGTCTGTCTTCATATCTGGCATTGGGTATATTTGACCCTTGGCTGTTTGCCCCCGAGGTACAGCCCACCATCTGGGCGATACGCCTTGCAACCATGGTGGCATCGATTGCGACCATCTCTCTGTCATTCTTTCCGGTATTCCGGCGCGCGAACTATCTTTTGCTGGCGCTGATCGGGCCTTATGCCGGCATCGGCTTTATTGCTTTCAGCCTGTACCTGCCTCCGCAATTGGCAGGCTTCTATTATCCGGGGATGATACTGGTCTGTTTCTTTACCTATAATTTCGTCGGCACGCGCTTCGTCTATGCGTTGGGTGTGGACTTGCTGCTTCTGTTTTCCTACAACCTGGCGGCGATCCTGCACGGAGATTTGCCGCTGGCGATGCTGGCGGTACACGATGTCTTTATTGTGATTTCCAATCTGATCGGCGGCGCGGCGGGATATCTGAATGAATTGCAGCGCCGCAAGCTGTTCCTCGCCGGACTCGATTTGCGCAAGGAGATGGAGAGTGCGCAGGCCGCGAAGCGCGAGGCGGAATTGGCCAACACGGCGAAATCGCGCTTCCTTGCTGCAGTCAGCCACGATCTGCGCCAGCCTATCCATGCGCAGGGCATGTTTTTGAACGTGCTTTCCGAAACCGATCTCGATGCAAAACAGCGCGAGATCGTCACCCACATACGTGCGACCGCAACGGCAAGCGGTGAGATGTTGCACACCCTGATGGATTTTTCGCGCATCGAGGCCGGGGCGATCACGCCCAAAATACAGCCCTTCCATTTGCAGCCCTTGCTGAACAAGATCGAGACGGAATTCATGCCGCAAGCCGAGGCAAAGCATCTTGCCTACCACGCGCGCGAAACTGTTCTGGCTGCCACATCCGACCAGGCACTGGTGGAAATCATTTTGCGCAACCTGGTTTCCAACGCGATACGCTATACCCAGCAGGGCGGTATTCTGGTGGCGTGTCGCAAGCGCGGGGAGACGGTTGTGCTGGAAGTGTACGATACCGGCATCGGCATCGAGGCATCGCAGCACCGCGAGATCTTCCGCGAGTTCTACCAGTTGGGCAATCCGGAGCGCGACCGGAGCAAGGGGTTGGGGCTGGGGCTCTCGATTGTTGAAGGCTTGAAGCAAACATTGGGGCATGCGATTTCGTTGAGCTCTGTGCCGGGCTGCGGTAGTGTGTTCAGGCTGACATTGCCCATTGCCAAACCGGAGGATTTAACCACGGAGAATCCCCAGCAAAAAACCTCGTCGCGCAAGAGCGGTATCCGTATTCTGCTGGTCGATGATGATGAGGAGGTGCGCACCGGGACGAAACAGCAGTTGCAGACATGGGGATTCGAGTGTGATGCGGTGGAATCCATCGAGGCAGCAATTGAGGTAGCGACAGCGCATCCGCCCACGATTATCGTCAGCGACTATCGTTTGCGCGGAAACCGGACAGGAACGGAGGTTGTGGCCGCCTTGCGTGATGCGGTGAATCCCCGGTTACCGGCGCTGCTGATCACCGGCGACACAGCGCCGGAACGCATCAAGGAAGCGAACAGCAGCGGCATCCCGCTGCTGCATAAACCGGTCGCACCAAGCGAACTTTACCGTTGCATCGTTGCTGAGCTGGAGAAATCCGGCCCGAACATTACTTCGATTCCCTGAATGATCTACCCGTTCTTGCCAAGAGAGTTGGCGATACGGGTGAATTCCTCCACGCCGAGATTTTCCGCGCGCAATTGCGCGTCGATGCCGAGCTGCGTGAAGTCGCTTTCAGCGAGGTGCGGCTTGAGTGTGTTGCGCAAAGTTTTGCGCCGCTGCCCGAAAGCCGTAGCCACGACTTGGGCGAACAGTTTCTCATCCTGCACCGCGATCTTGTCGGCAGGTATTGGGATCATGCGCACAATGGCCGAATCGACCTTGGGTGCTGGGCGAAACGATTGCGGCGGGACATCGATCAGTTTTTCCATGTAAAACCGGTATTGCAGCATCACCGACAAGCGCCCGTATTCCGGCGTAGATGGTTCTGCAATCATGCGTTCGACCACCTCATTTTGCAGCATGAAATGCATGTCGGTGATGCGCGCGGCGTAATCGGCGAAGTGGAACAGCAGCGGCGACGAGATGTTGTATGGCAGGTTGCCGACGATGCGCAACGGCGCGCCCAGTGTGGCGAAGTCGAACTTCAGCGCATCACCTTCATGGATGACGATCTTGTCCTGCGGGTAGTCGGTCTTCAGGCGCGCGATGATGTCGCGGTCGATCTCAACAACATGCAGTTTGTTCAACTGCTTCAGCAGCGGGCGCGTTAGTGCGCCGAGGCCGGGGCCGATCTCCACCATGTTGTCGTCCGACTCGGGGCGGATAGCGCGGATGATGTCGGCGATGATGTTCTGGTCGACGAGAAAATTCTGTCCAAACGATTTCTTGGCTTTATGTCCGTTCATACAATATCTCGGCCAAAGGCATTCTCATGCCGCACCATCTCGGTAGCGGCCTTGATCGCTTCCAGCAGGCTGCCGACATTGGCTTTTCCCTTACCCGCAAGCTCCAGTGCAGTGCCATGATCGACTGAGGTCCGAATGATGGGCAGTCCCAGTGTGATGTTCACACCTTCGCCGAAGCTCGCATGTTTGAGCACCGGCAATCCCTGGTCGTGATACATGGTCAACACGGCATCGCACTCGCGCAGACGATGCGCGGCAAATAGCGTGTCGGCGGGAATCGGCGCGCTTACGTTGAAGCCTTCGGCGCGCAATTTGTCCAATACCGGGATCATCACCTCGATCTCTTCGCGCCCGAGATGGCCGCCTTCGCCTGCATGCGGATTCAATCCCGCAACCAGGATGCGTGGGTGGGCAATGCCGAAGCGGCGTTGCAGGTCGCGTTGCAGGATGCGCAGGACCTCTTCCAGCAGTGGTTGCGTGATGGCATCGGCCACCTCGCGCAGGGGCAGATGCGTCGTCGCCAATGCCACGCGCATACCGCCCCCCGCGAGCATCATCACCACCAGCGGTGTGTGCGTATGCTCGGCCAGGAACTCGGTGTGGCCGGTAAAAGGGATGCCGGCCTCGTTGATGACGCTTTTGTGCACGGGTGCGGTGACCATGCCGGAAAATTCACCTGCGACGCATCCCTGTACTGCGCGGCGCAGGGTCTCCAGCACGTAAGGGCTATTGGCGGAATCGAGTCTTCCTGCTTGAACGCTGACGGCCAATGGGATGTGCAGTACATTCAGACCGCCTTCCGCATGGGGGCTGCCGACCGAGTAGTCATGCAATTGAATGCCGATGCCAAGCTGAGAGGCGCGCTGCAGCAGCAGCACCTTGTCGGCGATCACCACCAGCGGCTGCTCATGCTGTGCCAGTTGCAGGCAGAGATCGGGACCGATCCCTGCTGGCTCGCCCGCGGTGATGGCGAGTGGTCGCAGCATTATTTCGTGTCGTTGTGATACTCGATGAACGCGCGGTCGCGCAGCTGGCGCAGCCAATCCTGGAGGGCTTCATCCGACTTGACTGAGCGGATGGCGTTGCGGGCACGCTGACGTTTTTGTTCCACGGTCACATCTGTATTGCGGCGCTCCAGTACCTGGATCAGATGCCAGCCAAAAGTCGATTGGACCAGTCCGCTGACCTGGCCTATCTTCAAGGCCTCCATCGGCCCTTCGAACTCCGGTACCGTTTCGCCGGGTGATATCCAGCCCAGATCGCCGCCTTGCGGAGCGCTGCCGTCTTCGGAATGCAAGCGCGCTTCCTCGGCAAAGTTAGCGCCTTTGTCGATACGCTGTTTGATCTCTTGCAAGCGATTCTTCGCTTCACTTTCCGACACCAGTTCGCTGGTCTTGATCAGGATATGGCGGGCATGCGTCTGGGTGATGACGACAGGCGTATCTTTGCTGCGACGGTCCAGCAGCTTGAGGATGTGGAAACCGCTCGGGCTGCGCAACACCGGGCTCACATCGCCCGGCTTCAATTTCTGCAATGCTTCGGCAAACAGCGGCGGCAGACGATCAACCGGACGCCATCCGAGTTCGCCGCCCTTTAGCGCATCCTGGGCGTCGGAAAAACCGGCCGCCACTTGCGCGAACGGTGCACCTCCGCGCAATTTTGACAACGCCTGTTCAGCGCGGCTGCGGTAAGTCAGAATCTTGTCTGCTGCGGCTTGTTCCGGTACCACGATCAGGATATGCGCCAGTTGCAGTTCCTCACCTTTTCCATTCTGGCGTTCCTGATTGCTCAGATAGTTGTCGACTTCGTTCTCGCTGATGACCAGCTTGTTATCAACTTCGCGTTCACGCAGGCGTGCCGAGATCATCTCGTTGCGGACTTCCTCGCGGAACTCCTTGAAGTCCGTTCCCTCTTCTTCCAATTTGGCACGGAAGGTTGGGACCGACTGGAATTTGTTCTGCTGGGCGATGCGCAGAATAGTCTTGTCCAGCGTTATATCGTCGATGCGTATGCCGCTTTCCTTGGCGAATTGCGCTTGCAGCAACTCGATGATCATGCGTTCCAGCACCTGCCTCTCCAGCACGTTCTTTTCGGGCAGCAGGGTCTTCTGTTTCTGCAACATCTTGGTCACGCTGGCGACGCGCTCTTCCAGTTCGTGGTGCGTGATGACATCATCGTTCACCACGACTTCGACACGGTCGATGGGAGAGGTCTGCTTTTGCGGTTCTGCTGCGGTAGCGCTCACTGCGAATGCGACCAGGATTGACACAACTATCTTTTTACTCGACATATTCTCTTTCAGTTATCGGTCAATCAACGCAGCCCCTGTACGGGCTGCTCGGCAGGCAAGCTGTTCATTTTGGTGTAACCGGACACGCTGTTGCGCAGGGCATCCAGCGGATCGGAGCCGATGCGCACCAGATCGTTCAGTTCCAGTTGCAGGAAGATGCCGGTGGAACGTTCGTTGGTGGCGGTCGTGAAGCTTTGCGCCACGAACCGCATCGTCCAACAGGCCTGATTGTACTCCAGCCCCGTCAAGCCCTCCACAATGCGCTTGTCTTGCAGCGAGTAGTTGAATCGTGCCACGCCTTGCCAGCGCCTGAACAGAGGCCATTGGGTGGAGACATCCATTTGGCGCAGGGTGTTGCGCGTGAAGCGATAGCCAAGATTGACCAGCTTGCCCGGCTCCAGATTGTAGTGCGCCATCACGTTATACGATTCGGTGTGCGACTGATTTGGGTTGTACTGGAACAGGCTGTCCAGCAACCATGCTTTCGTCAGCCTGCCACCCAGACTCAGCAGAATATCGGAACGGTTGGTATTGTCGGTTGGTGTGACCAGATTCACCCGGGGCGCCTTGAAACTGAAACGCTCGCCCAGCATCACGCGCAAACGTTCCGTCCCGCCCTCGTCGTCGATCACGCGCGAAGTCAGCGCCAGCGTTGCCATGTTGGCATCGCCTATTCGATCGCTGCCGAAAAAGCGATTTTCGGTGAAGATCTGCCCGAAATTGAATGGAGCCTGTGCAGAGTCGAAGACCGGCAACTGGCTCTGTTCGCGATAGGGGATGTACACATAATAAAGCCGTGGTTCCAGCGTCTGCACATAGCCGCCGCCGAGGAGGGATACCAGGTCGCGCTCGAAGACCATGCCGCTATCCATGCTGAAGATCGGTACGATGCGTGTGGTGTCGGGCAGTGCCGCAGTGTTGTTCAAGCCCATCCGGTATTGCGTGTAATGCATGCCAACTTTGGGCGTCATGTAGAGCCCGGGGTCGCTCAACAGCGGGTAGCTCACCGAAGGATAGAGTACCGCACGTTCAGCACTGACTGCAGTGTCGTGCCGAAAATCTACATATTCGCTATCCAGCGTGACATCTGCATCTGCCAGAGTCCGGTGTGCATTCAGATTGATTTGCGGTTGGCGCCGATAGGGGGTTGCCACAGGCGAGAGCGGATCCTGCAAGGTCTGGAAACGTTGCATGTGTGCCGAAGCCGACCACCAGCTTGCACCGTAGTACAACACCCCGTCGCGCAACAGATTGGTCTGCGATGTTCCACTGACCGTGCTGGACAGGTCGCGGAAATAGGCATCATCCGATACACGATTGAGGTCCAATGCCAGACCAAAACCACCTCCCAGAGCCTGCGAGTGCTTTAATCCCATATATGAGCGGGAAAGGTTGCTCACGCGGTCATTGGATAGCTCCTCGTAGTGCACCACACCGGCGAAGCTCGGTTCCAGATAGCGGAACTCATTGTTCAATTGCGTACCGCGCTTGGCGATCACGCGCGGCGCGATGGTCGCATCGAAGTTGGGGGCGATGCTCCAGTAATACGGCACGGTAAGTTCCGAGCCGCCCTTGTTGGTACTGCCGAAGGTCGGCCCCAGAAAGCCGGAGCGGCGGTCGCCGTTCAGCGCAAAGTCCATCCACGGTGTGTAGAGTATCGGCACGCCCTTGAATTCGACGCGCGCCTGATGAGCGACACCGACTTGCGTGGTACGGTCGATGTCCAGGCGATTCATGCGCAGCAGCCAATCGTCGTTTCCGGCCGGGCAGGTGGTATAGGTCGCATCATCGAAGGAGTAGTTCTTTCTGCTTGCGATGTGTACGGTATTCGCCGCACCGCGCGCATGGTTCTCACTGAACTCGAACTGCGGCTGACTCATTTCGCCGATATCGCTGTCCAGGTTGATCTTCAACTCCGGTCCTGTGACCACGGAGCCGGGTTGCTCGATCCGCACCGCCCCTTCGGCGAGCACATCCTTGCTCTCCTGCCCGTAGATCAGGTGGTCGGCGTTGATAACCTGCCCGTCTTGGCGCAATTCGACCTTGCCGCTGGCTTCCAGTTGATCTCCTTTTTTAGCCTCGACATGTTGCGCATTGATGAAGGCTGCAGCCCCTTCAGACGCGGCAGGAAGCATCTTGAAGGTGCGGTCCAGCTTCAGCGGCAACACTGCATCTTCGGCATGACCGAACACAGGAAGCGCACCAAGCAGGAATAGGGCAACAGGGGGAAAGCGAAAATGCATGGTACGGAGCGGATATATTAAGGTGCTAAAATCGCACAAAACCACCATTAAGGCAATCAAATGCAGCGCCAGAAACTGCTTACCGACTGGCTTTCCAGCCTGTATCCGAACGAAACCTTCAGCATCGCCCCTGCTTCCGCCGATGCCAGCTTCCGCCGCTACTTCCGTGCTACCTTCGCCGATGGCTCGACAAAGGTAGTGATGGATGCGCCGCCACAGCACGAGGATTGCAAGCCGTTCCTGCATGTCGGGAGGCTGTTCGAATATGCTGGCACGCATGTGCCGCATGTCTACGCGCAAGACTTGGAGCAGGGCTTCCTGCTGCTTTCCGATTTGGGTAACACCACCTATCTGCAGGTGCTTTCAGCGGACAATGCACAAGACCTCTATGGCTCAGCGACCGACGCGCTGATCAAGATACAGCTCGCCTCGCAAGCAAACGAGCTGCCTCCGTATGACGAGGCGCTGCTGCGGCGCGAGCTGAACCTGTTCCCCGAGTGGTATATCGCCAAGCATCTGGGCGTGACACTCAGCGACAAGCAGCAGGCCAAGCTGGAAGAGTCTTTTCAGCGCATCCTCGCCAACAATCTCGCCCAGCCTTGCGTCTATGTGCATCGCGACTATCACTCGCGCAACCTGATGCTGACAGCGGAGAACAATCCCGGCATCATCGATTTCCAGGACGCCGTCTATGGCCCCATCACCTACGATCTTGCCTCGCTGTTCAAGGACGCCTATATTCGCTGGGAAGAGGAAGAAGTCATGGACTGGCTCATCCGCTATTGGGAGAAGGCGCGCCAAGCCGGACTGCCGGTGCGCGAAGACTTCGGCGAGTTCTACCGCGATTACGAAATGATGGGTGCGCAGCGCCACATCAAGGTGCTGGGCATCTTCGCCCGTCTGTATCACCGCGACGGCAAAGAAGGCTATCTGAAAGACATGCCGCTGGTGATGGAGTATCTGCACAAGGCCTGCGAACGCTATATCGATCTCAAGCCTCTGCTGAACATCCTGCTCGAATTGAACGCACAGGCAGAGAAGGCATAGCCGATGCGCGCTATGATCCTTGCAGCCGGCCGTGGCGAACGCATGCGTCCGCTCACCGACTCTACGCCCAAGCCTTTGCTGCAAGCGGGCGGCAAGCCGCTCATCGTGTGGCACATCGAAGGACTGGTACGGGCAGGCATCACAGATCTCGTCATCAACCATGCCCATCTCGGTATACAGATCGAACAGGCACTGGGCGATGGCAGCCGGTTTGGCGCGCACATCCGCTATTCGAACGAAGGGACGGCGCTGGAAACCGCGGGCGGCATCGCTTTCGCCTTGCCTTTGCTGGGTGAAGAGCCGTTCGCGGTGGTCAATGGCGACATCTGGTGCGATTATGATTTTGCGCGCCTGTCCGCCCGCGCCGCCGCATTCACCAACAGTGACGACATGGCGCATCTGGTGCTGGTGGATAACCCAGAACACAATCTCAAAGGTGATTTTCTGCTGCACGGTGACCGCATGATCAGCTCAGCCCTCAGCCCTCAGCACTCGGCACTGACTTTCAGTGGAATCGGTCTGTATAAACCGCGATTGTTCGCACACATCGCACATGGTGCCAAAGCGCCGCTCGCTCCTTTGCTGCGCGAGCAGATCGCGCAAGGCCGCGTCAGCGGTGAGCACCATCGCGGAGCTTGGGTCGATGTGGGCACGCCGCAACGGCTGGATGAACTCGACAAGCACCTGCGCGCGTCGCAGAATACATCCCATGCCTGACTACGCCATCTACGCCGAACGTCGCAAACGCCTGCAAACGATGATGCGGCACGGTATCGCCGTCATCCCTACCGCACCCGAGGTCGCGCGCAATGCGGACACGCATTACGACTACCGCCATGACAGCCATTTCTATTACCTCACCGGGTTCGCCGAGCCGGAAGCGGTACTGGTGCTGATCGCGGGCGAGAAGATGCAGAGCATCCTGTTCTGTCGCGAAAAGAATGCCGAGCGCGAGGTCTGGGATGGCTTCCGCTACGGCCCCGATGCGGCAAGCGAAAGGTTCGGTTTTGACGCCGCTTATCCCGTTGCGCAACTGGATGAAAAACTCACCGAGCTGATGGGCAACCAGCCCGTGCTGTTCTATCCGGTTGGCGTCGATGGCGCATGGGATGCGCGCGTGCTCAAATTGCGCGAAACGGTCAAGGCCAAGGCCCGCAGCGGCATTCGTGCGCCGAACGAGATCCGCGATGTGCGCGAAGCGCTCAACGAGATGCGCCTGTTCAAGGACGTGCACGAACAGGACATCATGCGTCGCGCCGCAGCGATCTCCTGCGAAGCACATCGCCGCGCGATGCTTTTCACCCGTCCCGGCCAGTTCGAATATGAAGTGGAAGCCGAATTGCTGCACGAATTCTGCCGCCACGGCGCACGTCATCCGGCCTACACCAGCATCGTCGCCGGGGGAGCGAATGCCTGCACCCTGCACTACGTCGGCAACGACTCGATGCTGAACGATGGCGACTTGCTGCTCATCGATGCGGGATGTGAACTTGATGGCTACGCTTCCGATATCACGCGCTCCTTCCCGGTGAACGGCAAGTTCAGTGCCGCGCAAAAGGATGTTTACGAGATCGTGCTGGCCGCGCAGGCGGCAGCCATCTCGGCTGCCAGACCCGGCAACCTGTGGATCGCGCCGCATGATGCGGCGCTGCGCGTGTTGTCACAGGGTTTCATCGATCTTAAACTGTGCAGCGGCTCTCTGGAGTCCGTGCTCGAGACCGAGAGCTTCAAACAGTTCTATATGCATCGCACCGGCCACTGGCTGGGCATGGACGTGCATGATGTAGGCGAATACAAGCTCGGCGAGCAATGGCGGCCTCTGCAAGTCGGTATGACGCTCACCGTTGAACCCGGCTGCTATATCAGGCCGTCGGACAATATTCCGCGCGACCTGTGGAACATCGGCATTCGCATCGAGGACGATGTGCTCATTACGGAAAAAGGCAACGAGGTGCTGACACAGGATGCGCCAAAAACGGTTATAGAGATCGAGGAGGTCATGCGTCATGAATGAGAATAGTTTCGATGTTGCGATCATAGGCGGCGGCCCGGTCGGTGCTGCCCTTGCGATCGCCCTGCAAGGTAACGACCTGAAAGTGGTGCTGCTCGAAGCGCGCGAATCGGAGATCAACACCACCGACCCGCGCGCGCTGGCACTGTCCTACGGCACACGGCTGCTGCTCCAGCGTCTCGGCGCGTGGGACACGATGCAGAACGTCTGCGGTATCAAGACCATCGAAGTCACGCAGAAGGGTTCGCCCGGCCACACCACCATGCACGCCGATGAGATGGAGGTGTCGGAGATGGGCTACGTGCTGCCGTACACCACCTTGCATGCCGCATTGCAGCAGGCATTGCAGCGTTCCGATATCAACTGCCTGTACGGCGCGGCGGTCAGCGACCTGCGCAGCTCAAGGGAAAACACCACGCTCATTTACCAGCATAAGGGGCAGGAACACACGCTCACCGCGCGCCTCGCTGTCGTCGCCGAGGGCGGGAAATTGCTGGAGGTATCGCATCCGCCGCAGATCCAGGACTACGGGCAGAGCGGCATCATCGCGCATGTCACCAGTTCGAAGTCCGGCCCCGCTGTCGCTTTCGAGCACTTCACACCGCAAGGCCCGATGGCATTGTTGCCATATCTGGATGGTTACGAGCTGGTACTGACCGCCGCGCATGACACCGCGCAGGAGATGCTGGCATGGGACGACGCGACCTTTTTGCAGCGCTTGCAGGAACACTTCGGCGATCGCGTAGGAACTTTCACCAGTGTAGGCAAGCGCAATTGTTATCCATTGCGCCTGAAACGCGCTCCCGACATCACCTTCCCGCGCACCGTGCTCATCGGCAATGCGGCGCAGACACTGCATCCGGTGGCCGGACAGGGTTTCAACATGGGTATTCGCGATGCGTGGGAGCTGGCGCAAGTCATCCTCGACAGCGCGCCGGAGGATATCGGTTCAGCCGCAATGTGCGCCGCTTACCGCAAGTCGCGCCGCATCGACCGCAACGCTGGCATCCGCTTCACCGATGGCCTCGTGCGCCTGTTCTCCAACGACCTGCCGCTGCTGGGCCATGTGCGCTCCGCCGCGCTCACGCTGCTGGATTGCATCCCGCCCGCGAAAAAATTCGTCGCGAAGCGGATGATGTTTGGAGCGAATGGATAATTTGAGTGGGTACTTTTGGCTGCTAATAACACTCATTCCTGATTGTCATTCGTCTGAGTAGTGGCAGGTTGGTTTACGGATAAATATAGGGTCGGAAATCTGATGAAGCTCATCGAACAGGACGAGATGGATGATTTCAAAGCGGTGTTGAATCGACTCAAACTATCCGCGGAAGACTTTGAGTTGGCGGAAACCGATACCACAGACTCCAAAACAGATGAAATATTTGCGCTTACCGGGTTTGTAGTGGTTACGCAAAGGTCCACTAATCTCAAAGCTCAATACCCGATAGGAGATGGATCCAGATGGGTTGAAGAATTTGAGAAAGCTATCGAAAAAAACTTGTTTGGTAGTTAACAGGCAAGTGACGAATGGAAATGTCGCCGCCGCCAAAGATGGCCAAGCAACGTTTTAAGAGCAGTCGATCAACTCGCAGAGTTTCACGCCAACCGCTTCAGCAACTTCTCATGTATACCGCCAAAGCCGCCGTTACTCATCACCAGGATGTGATCGCCTGACTTTACCGCTGCAGCGATAGCTTCGATCAATTCGCACAGGTCGTCCTTTACTGCCGCTTTGTCACCCAGCGGCGCAAGTGCTCCCCGCGCATCCCAGCCCAGATTTCCGGCATAGCAGAATGTCAGATCGGCATCCTTCAGGCTGCCGGGCAGGGCGTCTTTCATCACGCCCAGTTTCATGGTGTTGGAGCGCGGTTCCAGTACGGCGAGGATGCGCGCCTTGCCCACCTTGCGGCGCAACCCGGCCACGGTGGTGTCGATCGCGGTGGGGTGGTGCGCGAAGTCGTCATACACGGTGATGCCGTTGACCGTGCCGCGCACTTCCATGCGGCGCTTTACGTTCTTGAACTCGGCCAGAGCCGCCAAGCCTTGTGCTACCGGGACACCTGCATGGCGCGCTGCGGCCAACGCGGCGAGTGCGTTCATGCGGTTGTGCTCGCCCAGCAAGTCCCATTGCAGGTTACCTTGGGCAACCCCATTCAGGCTCACGCGGTCATTTGTATCGATGTTCCAGCCGTCATTGCTGCCGAACTTCTCCACCGGCGTCCAGCAGCCGCGCTGGATCACGCGCTGTAAAGAATCCTCACGCCCGTTGCACACCACCAGCCCGTTGCCGGGCACGGTGCGCACCAGATGGTGGAACTGCGTCTCGATGGCAGCGAGATCGGGGAAGATGTCAGCGTGGTCGAACTCAAGGTTGTTCAATACGGCCGTGCGCGGATGGTAGTGTACGAACTTGGAGCGCTTGTCGAAGAAGGCCGTGTCGTACTCGTCGGCCTCGATGACAAAAAATGGCGAGTCAGTGATGCGCGCAGAGATACCGAAATTCTGCGGTACGCCCCCGATCAGGAAACCGGGGTTCAGTCCCGCGTGTTCCAGTATCCAGGCCAGCATCGACGAGGTTGTGGTCTTGCCATGCGTACCTGCCACGCCTAACACCCATTTGTCGCGCAACAGGGTATCCGCCAGCCACTCCGGGCCGGAAGCGTAGGGCAGGTTGCGATTGAGGATCTCTTCCATCAGCGGATTGCCGCGCGAAACCACATTGCCGATGACGAACACGTCCGGCTTGAGTTCGAGCTGTTCAACGCCAAACCCTTCGATCAACTCAATGCCCTGTGCTTCCAGTTGCGTGCTCATCGGCGGATAGACGTTTGCATCGCAGCCGGTGACGCGATAGCCGGATTGCTTGGCGATGGCCGCGATGCCGCCCATGAAGGTGCCGCAGATACCGAGAATGTGGATGTGTTTTGGTTTGCTCATCACTTTAGGTTCTGAAAATAAAATACACCGCACCCATCAGGCACAGCCCTGCATACAAGTAATCCATCTTCAACGGCTGGTTCATGTACAGCACCGCGAACGGCACGAAGATCGTCAATGTGATGACTTCCTGCAAAATCTTCAACTGCCCGAGGCTCAATTCAGTGTAGCCGATCCGGTTCGCCGGAACCTGTATCAGGTACTCGAATAACGCGATGCCCCAACTTGCCAGCGCCGCCACATACCAGGGTGATGCGGCGAAGTTCTTCAGATGACCATACCACGCGAACGTCATGAACAAGTTGGAAACGGCGAGCATCAGCGCCGTGACCAGCAGCGGGTTCGAGATCAGGTTCATCGTCAGCTTCGCGATGGCGCTTACATGATATCCAGCAGCTCCACGTCAAACACCAGCTTCGCATTCGGCGGCACCATTTCGCCTGCGCCATGCGAACCGTAGCCAAGATGACCGGGAATGACCAGCGTGCGCAATCCGCCCACCTTCATGCCGACCAGCCCCTGGTCCCAGCCGTCGATCACTTGTTTCTTGCCCAGCACGAAGCTGTAAGGCATGTTGTTATGGTCGCGCGAACTGTCGATCTTTTTGCCCTTGTGATCCTTGGCCTTCGCGTCATACAGCCAGCCGGTGTAATGCACGCTTACCCGCTTGCCGTCTGCGGCTTCCGCACCCGTGCCGACTTTCGTGTCGGTGATGATCAGTTTGTCGCTCTTGTCGACAGGCGGTACGGTGAAACCCGCATCTGCATACGCGCCGACTGAAACGCTACCCATGCCCAGCAACACGGACAACAAAATATATTTCATGCTCTTCTTCATCTTTGCTCTCTCCCGTCAGTAAAAATAGCCCTGCAATCAATTCACACCCAACAACTCCACCTCGAACACCAGCGTCGCATTCCCCGGAATCACGCCGCCCGCACCGCGCTTGCCATAGCCCATCTCCGGCGGAATCACCAGCGTGCGTTGTCCGCCCACCTTCATGCCCTGCACGCCTTCGTCCCAGCCCGTGATGACTTCGCCCATGCCGAGCTGAAAGTCGAACGGCTCATCGCGGTCGCGCGAGCTGTCGAACTTGGTGCCCTTGTTCTCCGGTGCGTTCTTGTCGAACAGCCAGCCGGTGTAATGCACGGTCACGGTCTGCCCTTCATGCGCTTCGGCGCCCTCGCCGACCTTGGTGTCGACTATGTCGGTCTTGATCACCTTGAGCAGTTTTACGTCGAACACCAGTGTCGCATTGGGCGGGATCACGCCGCCCGCTCCGCGCGGGCCGTAGCCCATCTCCGGCGGAATCACCAGCGTGCGCTCGCCGCCCTCTTTCATGCCCTGCACGCCCTGATCCCAGCCCTTTATGACGCGTCCGCCGCCGAGCGGAAAATCGAACGGCTCGTTGCGGTCGAGCGAGCTGTCGAACTTCTTGCCCTTGTTCTCGGGTGCGCTCTCGTCGAAGAGCCAGCCGGTGTAATGCACGATCACGGTTTGTCCGGCTTGTGCTTCGGCGCCTTCGCCCAGTTTGGTGTCGGTTTTGATGAGGTCGATCATTTTGTTATCTTTCATTTTGGTTGTGATACATGTCAATCTTAATTACAGACGGTAATAGCCGCAGAAGGCCTGTAGTCATTTACTTCCTGACTCTCGGGGATCCAGCCTGTTAAACCAAGCGGAGTCTTAATTAGTAGCCAATTGTCAGATCGTCCTTTTCCTTCTACGCTCTTGAATGATAGAACAATGACGCTTGTTCCTTCCGTTAGAGATGCAACTTGCGAGCTAGAGGCATTCGGGTTGAGGAACAATTTTACGTCACGAAGCAATTCTGTTTCCCCATGATCAATGTACATATACGGTTGTGGCACCTCTTTGAGTTTACCGCTGACTAAGACGTATTTTCTCGTTACCATTCCCCAGCATAACGAGCCTGCGTGGCTGTATTCATAGATTGCACCCTGTCCAGAAAACAGCAGAGCTTGTTTAGAGTTCGGGGCAGCACCAGCGTAGAAATCAAAGCTTCCAATCAACTTCCCATTCTTGATATTTCTGATTTCGAAATGCCTAGTCATGTGATCGTCAACTTGGTCAACATATACACGCTCGGATGGTGAAATATCGAAAATACCTATCCGTTCCCTGTCAAAGAAGACATCTTCATCCTGAACTCGCCGTTCCGATTGAGAAACATCAGACCCGGTGTATTTAGAAAATAACGATTTGTCATATACAAAAATATTCCGATGAACTTGCTCATATGAGTCAAACGGAGTGCTATTTTCTGCAAGAGCGATGACGGGAGTAGCTGTAAGAACAAACATTGATATTGCGCAACAAAATAGCTTGTACATTGCAATCGTTCCCTTTAGGAATTGTTAGTAACTCAACGCCGGCGCCAACCACCGCTCCGCTTCTTCCAGCGTCCAGCCCTTGCGCTGCGCATAGTCCGCCACCTGATCCTTGTCCACCTTCCCGGTGGCGAAGTACTGCGCCTGCGGGTGCGAGAAGTAGAAGCCGCTCACGGCTGCGGTGGGCAGCATGGCGAAGCTCTCGGTCAGCGTGATGCCTGCATTCTTCGGTGCCTGCAGCAGACCAAACAGCGGCCCCTTCTCGCTGTGCTCGGGGCAGGCGGGGTAGCCGGGCGCCGGGCGGATGCCGCGGTATTTTTCGGCGATGATGTCTTCATTGCTCAAACCTTCATCTGCAGCATAACCCCAGAATTCGCGGCGTACACGCAGGTGCAGGTGTTCGGCGAAGGCTTCGGCAAGGCGATCCGCGAGGGCCTTGAGCATGATGGCGCTGTAGTCGTCGTTCTGCTTTTCGAATTCCGCCACGCGCGCATCGATGCCGATGCCGGTGGTGACGGCGAAGCCGCCGATGTAATCCTTCACCTTCGAGTCCTTCGGCGCGATGTAGTCGGCCAGGCAGTAGTTGGGGATGTCGGCAGGCTTTTTCGTTTGCTGGCGCAAGTTGTGCCAAGTCATCGCGACTTGCTTACGCTTGTCGTCGGTGTAGATCTCGATGTCGTCGCTATTCACGGTGTTGGCGGGGAACAGGCCGAACACGGCGTTGGCAGTGAGCCATTTTTCCTTGACGATCGTTTTCAACATGGCTTGGGCGTCGTCGAAGAGTTTGCGCGCTTCTTCGCCGACCACTTTGTCGTCGAGTATCTTGGGGTAGCGTCCGGCCATTTCCCAAGCCTGGAAGAAGGGGGTCCAGTCGATGAAGTCGACGAGGATGGAGAGCGGGTAGTTTTCGAGTTTTTGGACGCCTAGCAGCTTGGGTTTTGGAGGGATATAAATCCCCCTCAGTCCCCCTTTGTTAAAGGGGGAAGCGGGTGTGGTGGTGTCCTTGGAAGAAGTGGGTGCGGCAGCTTCTTTGGGAGCAACCGCAGCATTTACCCCACTTTGTAAAAGGGGGGCAGGGGGGATTTGATTCCCCCAGTCCGTTGTCAATCCATGCTTGCGCGCTTCTTCCAGACTGACGTAACTCGCCTTGCCCTTTTTGCCTTCGTGCTGCTCGCGTGCCGCCTGATAATCGGCCTTGATCTCGGCGATGTAGCTGTCGCGTGAGGTATTGCTGAGCAGGTTGCTGCATACGCCCACCGCGCGTGAGGCATCGGTGACGTACACCGTGGTGCCGCTCGGGTAGTTGGGCTCGATCTTTACCGCAGTGTGCACGCGCGAAGTGGTGGCGCCGCCGATGAGCAGCGGAATCTTGAAACCCTGGCGCTCCATCTCTTTCGCCACGTGCGCCATTTCTTCCAGCGAGGGCGTGATGAGGCCGGAGAGACCGATCACGTCGGCTTTATGTTCGCGCGCGGTGTCGAGGATTTGCTGGCAGGGAACCATCACGCCCATGTTCACCACTTCGAAGTTGTTGCACTGCAACACCACGGTGACGATGTTTTTGCCGATGTCGTGTACGTCGCCTTTCACCGTGGCCATGACGATTTTGCCTTTGGTGCTGGTGTCGCCGGAACGCAATTTTTCCGCTTCGATGTAAGGGATCAAATGCGCCACGGCCTGCTTCATCACGCGCGCCGATTTCACCACTTGCGGCAAAAACATTTTGCCCGCACCGAACAAATCGCCGACGAAATTCATGCCGGTCATCAGCGGGCCTTCGATCACTTCAACCGGGAACTTGGCTTTCAGGCGCGCTTCTTCGGTGTCTTCCACGATGTAGGTGGTGATGCCGCGCACCAGCGCATGGGTCAGGCGTTCCTGCACCGTGCCTTTGCGCCACTCCAAATCTTCGACTTGTTCCTTGCCGCCGCCTTTGACGTTCTCCGCCAGCTTGACCAGCTTCTCGCCCGCGTCGGAATGACGGTTCAGCACCACGTCTTCCACCGCGTCGCGCAATTCTTTAGGAATCTCTTCATACACGCCGAGCTGCCCGGCGTTGACGATGCCCATGTTCATGCCGGCCTTGATGGCGTGATACAGGAATACGGTGTGGATAGCCTCGCGTACCGGCTCGTTACCGCGGAAGGAGAACGACACGTTGGACACGCCGCCGCTCACCTTAGCGTAGGGCAGATTCTTTCTGATCCACGCGGTCGCGTTGATGAAATCCACCGCGTAGTTGTTGTGCTCCTCGATGCCGGTCGCGATCGCAAAAATGTTCGGGTCGAAGATGATGTTTTCGGGCGGGAAGTCGAGCTTGTGCACGAGGATGTCGTAGCTGCGTTTGCATATCTCTGTCTTGCGCGCGTAGGTGTCGGCCTGTCCGGCTTCATCGAACGCCATCACCACTGCTGCCGCACCGTATTTGCGTACCAACCGCGCTTGCTGCAAGAACTTCTCCTCGCCCTCTTTCAGCGAGATGGAGTTGACGATGCTCTTGCCCTGCACGCACTTCAGCCCCGCCTCGATGATGTTCCACTTGGACGAGTCGATCATCACCGGCACTTTGGAGATATCCGGCTCGGAGGCGACGAGGTTGAGGAATTTCACCATGGCGGCTTCGCCGTCCAGCATGGCTTCGTCCATGTTGATGTCGATGACCTGCGCGCCGTTCTCCACCTGCTGTTTGGCGACTTCCAGTGCTTCGTCGTATTGAGCTTCCAGCACCAGACGCTTGAATTTGGCCGAGCCGGTGACGTTGCAGCGCTCGCCCACGTTGACGAATAGCGACTTGTCGCCGATGTTGAACGGTTCCAGGCCGGACAGGCGGCACTCGACCGGATTACTCGGTATCTTGCGCGGCGCGATGTCCTTCACTGCATCGGCGATGGCCTTGATGAAGTCGGGCGAGGTGCCGCAGCAGCCGCCGATGATGTTGAGGAAGCCGCTCTGTGCCCACTCCTTGATGTGCCCGGCCATGTTCTCGGGCGTGTCGTCGTAGCCGGTAGGTGCAAGCGGGTTGGGCAGACCCGCGTTCGGGTGTGCGCTGACGTAGCAGTTGGCGACACGCGATAGATCATCGACGTATTGGCGCAGTTCTTCAGCGCCCAGCGCGCAGTTGAAGCCAATGGACAGCGGCTTGGCGTGTGCCAGCGAGTTGTAAAAAGCTTCGGTCACCTGGCCGGACAAGGTGCGGCCTGCCTTGTCGGTGAGCGTCCCGGAAATCATGATGGGTCGTGTTTCGCCGCGCTGCTCGAACACTTGCTGCACAGCGAAGATGGCAGCCTTGGCATTCAGCGTGTCGAAGATGGTCTCGATCAAAATCAGATCTGCGCCGCCGTCCATCAGGCCGCGCGTGGCATCGGCATAATCGGCTACGAGCTGGTCGAAGGTGATGTTGCGCGCCGCCGGGTCGTTCACATCGGGCGAGATGGTAGCAGTCTTGTCGGTCGGGCCGAGTACGCCCGCGACGAAGCGCGGGTTGTCCTTGGTGGCGTATTCGTTGCAGGCTTCGCGCGCCAGCGCTGCACCGGCCTTGTTCAGTTCGTAATTGAGCGACTCCATGCCGTAAGCTTTCAGCGTGGTCGCGTTGGCGCCGAAGGTATCGGTCTCGATGATGTCAGCGCCCGCCGCCAGGTATTCGCAGTGGATGCCCTTGATGACTGCGGGCTTGGTGATGACCAGCAGGTCGTTGTTGCCCTTGAGGTCGCGATGCCAGTCCTTGAAGCGTTCTCCGCGATAGTCGGCTTCGGTCAGTTTGTGGCGCTGCACCATGGTGCCCATGGCGCCGTCGAGGATGAGGATGCGCTGTTGCAGGAGTTTTTCGATAGGATGAGGCATGTGCTGTGCGGCTCGGAAAATGAGGGAAGATTTTAACATGCAATCCCTGCTGTTCCGCCTTGCTGCGGCTGCAATTCGCCTTGACGTGCAGTACACTGCCGGTGGCGTCAAAAAGGATGTAGCGATTTTCTACAACAACATTCAGGTGAGGAGCAAACATGCCGCAAACCAAGTTTCTGCTGGACGAATCCGACATTCCAAAACACTGGTACAACGTCGTCGCCGACATGCCCAATCCGCCGACCCCGCCGCTGGGTCCGGATGGTCAGCCTATCGGGCCGGAGGCATTGACCGCTATCTTCCCGATGAGTTTGATCGAGCAGGAGGTTTCGGCAGAGCGCTGGATCCCCATCCCGGAACCCGTCCGCGAAGCCTTGCGCATGTATCGCCCTTCGCCTCTGTTCCGCGCACATCGCCTGGAAGCTGCGCTGGGTACACCGGCCAAGATCTACTACAAGTACGAAGGCGTCTCGCCCGCCGGCTCGCATAAAGTGAACACCGCGATTCCGCAGGCTTACTTCAACCAGCAAGCCGGTATCAAACGTATCACCACCGAAACCGGTGCGGGACAGTGGGGTTCATCCATCGCGCTGGCCGGACAGATGTTCGGTATCGAAGTGCGTATCTACATGGTGCGTGTGAGCTACGACCAGAAGCCGTTCCGGCGTTCGATGATGCAAACCTGGGGCGGACAGGTGTTCGCCAGCCCGAGCATGGAGACTCAGACTGGACGCAATGCGTTGGCAAAAGACCCGAACAATCCGGGTTCACTCGGCTTGGCTATCTCCGAGGCTGTGGAAGAAGCGGCTTCGCGCGCAGATACCAACTATGCGCTGGGCTCGGTGCTCAACCATGTGTTGCTGCACCAGACCATCATCGGGCTGGAAGCGAAGAAGCAGTTCGAGAAGGCGGGCGACTATCCGGACATGGTGTTCGCACCCTGTGGCGGTGGCTCCAACTTCGGCGGTGTGGCTTTCCCGTTCTTCGCCGACAAGGCGGCAGGAAAGAACGTGCGTCTGGTCGCGGTAGAGCCGACCTCGTGCCCGACGCTGACTAAGGGCACCTATGCTTACGACTTCGGCGATACAGCCGGATTCACGCCGCTGATGAAGATGTACACGCTGGGCCACGACTTCATGCCGCCCAGCATCCACGCTGGCGGATTGCGTTATCACGGCGATTCGCCGCTGGTGTCGCAGCTCTTCCATGAAGGATTGATCGAGGCGGTTGCTGTGCCGCAACTGGCGACGTTCGAGGCGGGAGTGCAGTTTGCGCGTGCCGAAGGCATCATTCCGGCGCCGGAATCCAACCATGCCATCCGTGCCTGTATCGACGAGGCGCTGCGTTGCAAGGTATCAGGAGAGAAAAAGACGCTGTTCTTCAATCTATCCGGCCACGGGCATTTCGATATGGCCGCTTACGACAAGTATTTCGCCGGACAACTAGATGACCACAGCTATCCGGAAGAAGCCTTGCGCGCCTCACTGGCGAATCTGCCAAAGGTAGCTTGATCTAAAAACAGGGCGGTCGAACGGCTGCCCTTTTTCAGTTTGCTTTATCCATGCGCCGATACTGCACCGCTTCGGCGATGTGGTTCGTCTCGATGTTTGTCGTTCCGGCAAGGTCGGCGATGGTACGCGCCACCTTGAGCACACGGTGGTATGCGCGCGCCGATAGGTTCAAACGGGTGATCGCCTGACGTAGCAGTGCTTCACCTTGCGCATCGGGAGCACAATGTGCATCGATCTCGGTAACGGAGAGTTGTGCGTTGGGTTTGTTTTGACGTGCGAGCTGGCGTTGCCGTGCCGTTTCGACTCTTGCTTGTATGACCAGGCTGTTCTCACCATCCGACTGTTTGAGCAGGTCTTCCTGCGGCACTGCGGGCACTTCGATCTGGATGTCGATGCGGTCCAGCAAGGGGCCGGATATCTTGCCGCGATAGCGCGACACTTGATCCGGTGTGCAGCGGCACTTGCCGTTGTAGTGGCCGAGATAACCGCAAGGGCAGGGATTCATCGCTGCGACCAATTGGAACTGCGCCTTGAAATCGGCACGCCGTGCTGCGCGCGAGATGGTGATGCGTCCGCTCTCCAGCGGTTCGCGCAACACTTCCAGCACGCTTCTATCGAATTCCGGCAACTCGTCCAGAAACAACACACCGTGCATGGCGACGGAAATTTCGCCGGGGCGCGGATTGCTTCCCCCGCCGACCAGCGCTACCGCTGAGGCCGTATGGTGCGGTGCGCGATAAGGTCGGCGCTTCCAGTTCTCGACCTCGAACATGCCGCCTAGCGATTGCATGGCGGCAGATTCCAGTGCTTCCTGTTGTGTCATCTGCGGCAGGATGCCGGGGAAGCGCGCGGCCAGCATGCTCTTGCCAGTGCCGGGCGGGCCGGACATCAGTACGCTATGTCCACCGGCAGCGGCGATCTCCAATGCACGCTTGGAATGCGTTTGGCCTTTCACTTCGCGCATATCGGCGTAGTGCGGCTGGCTGGGTTGCGTATCGGGAATGTGGCGTGTCAGGGCGTCGCGTCCGGCAAGATGCGCTGCTACTTGCAGTAGTGATTGTGCTGGATAGACCACGGCATCTTCCACCAGCGCCGCTTCAGGCGCGTTCACTGCGGGCAGGATGAATGCGCGTCCGCTGTCGGCAGCACGGTAAGTCATCGCCAGTGCGCCGCGTATCGCACGCAGTTCGCCCGTCAACGCCAGCTCACCGGCATATTCATATTCTGCAAGTTTGTCGGCAGGTATCTGGCCCGAGGCGGCGAGGATGCCGAGGGCGATAGGCAGATCGAAACGCCCGCTCTCTTTCGGCAGGTCGGCAGGGGCGAGGTTGACGGTGATGCGCTTGGCGGGAAATTCGAACTGGCAATTCTGCAAAGCTGCGCGTACGCGGTCTTTGCTCTCTTTCACCTCCGCTTCGGGCAGGCCGACGATGGTGAACTGGGGCAAACCATTCGCCAGGTGCACCTCGACGGTGACCAGCGCAGCATCCATGCCGGAGAGGCCGCGACTGTAAAGAACGGCAAGTCCCATGGGGTTATTTGTTCGTCTCCAGTGTCGCGATGCGTGCTTCCAGTTTTTCCAGGCGCGCTGCCAGTACGTCGTATTCTTCACGCGTGACCAGATCGAGCTTGGCGAATCCCTGTGCCAGTAGCGCGCGGGCGTTCCTCTCAAAATCCTTGGCAGGCCCGCTGGAGACCGCTTCGTTCAATTTGGATGACATCTCTTCAAAGAATTTTGTGTCCAGCATGGTGAGGGTTCCCTAAGTGAATAGGTGACTAGTGTAGCAAATAGTCTGGCCGCACCGCTTGTGTGCGCAGCACCGTTATCGTGCATGGACTTGGTGCGCCGTCACTTCCTGATTGTTGATCACGCTATCCAACTTCAAGCACTGGTGCGGTTTTCCGGGACTGGCACAGTTTCTGCTGTAACAATTGCGTGGATACTTTCATCCCACTTCATTACTTAACGAAAGGAAACACCATGCTTAAGAACAAACTGCTTGTCGCTGCTCTGGCTTCTGCTTTTGCACTTCCCGCCCTGGCTGAGGATGCTCCCGCATCCCCGTTTTCTTCCAACGTCAGCTTGACTAGCAATTACCTGTATCGCGGTATTTCTCAAACGGGTGCCAAGCCTGCCATCCAAGGCGGTTTTGACTATGCCGGCAGCAGCGGCCTCTATATCGGCGCATGGGGTTCCAGCATCAGCTGGTTGAGTGATGCAGGTGTGGCTACTAGCGCGGGCTTAGAGCTTGACACTTACTTTGGATACAAAGGTACGGGCGGTCCTATCTCTTATGACGTGGGTTTTCTGCGTTATAACTATCCTGGTACATATGTCGCCGGCGCAACTACGGGTGATACCAATGAAGTATATGGTGCCATCACTTATTCCATCGTAACCCTGAAGTACTCTTATGCATTGGGTCAAACCTTCGGCGTTCCTGATGCCAAGGGCACCAACTATATCGATCTCAGTGCTAGTTACACTATTCCCAATACTGGTGTGAGTTTAGGTGCGCATTATGGCAAACAAACCTATAAGGGTTCATCGGCCAAATACACTGCAGCAATCGCTTCTGGTACACCAACGTATTCGGACTATAAGCTGAGTGTTTCTAAAGATTTCAGTGGCTATGTACTCGGCTTGGCTTACAGCGACACCAAGGACGCGAGTGCCTTCTACACTAGCTTGCAAAACAAAAAGCTGGGTAAAGGAACAGCAGTATTGTCTCTGACTCGCACGTTCTAATAGGTTGTCAGGCAAGCGGGGCGAGTAGCCCCGCTCAACTCAAGGAGAAGTGAAAATGAAAATCGTCACAGCAATCATCAAGCCGTTCAAGCTCGACGAAGTGCGTGAAGCGTTGTCCGCCATCGGCGTGCAGGGCATCACCGTCACCGAAGTCAAAGGCTTCGGACGGCAAAAGGGCCACACCGAGCTGTACCGCGGTGCGGAATATGTCGTGGACTTCCTGCCCAAGATCAAGCTTGAAGCAGCGATCAAGGCCGATCAGTTGGACAGCGTGATCGAAGCCATCGAGAAATCCGCCCAGACCGGCAAGATCGGCGATGGCAAGATCTTCGTGCAAGACCTCGAACAAGTGATCCGCATCCGTACCGGTGAGACCGGTCCGGAAGCCTTATAAGGAGCGATGAGATGAACAAACTATTTGCACTTTTCGCCTTGCTGGCCATGCTGTGCGGCCTGACAGGCGCTGCTTATGCTGACGTAGCCGCTCCTGCGGCCGCAGCGGCGGCTACCACTGCAGCCGCTCCGGCAGCTGCTCCCGCTGCCCCAGCGGCTCCCGCAGCTACGCCGAAGTGCGGCGATAAGGGTTTTGACTGCAACAAGGGTGATGTTGCCTGGATGTTGACCTCCACCGCATTCGTGCTGCTGATGACTGTTCCCGGATTGGCGCTGTTCTATTCCGGCATGGTACGCAGGAAGAATGCACTGTCTACTGTGATGCAAAGCTTCGCGATCTTCTGTGTGGTCGCCGTGCTTTGGGTGATCTTCGGCTACAGCGCGGCATTCACTGCCGGGCACGAAGGTAGTGCTTTGGCGCCGTTCATCGGTTCGCTCGACAAGTTCTTCATGTCTGGTGATGATCCGACTACGGCTGTCGCAGCTACGTTCAGCAAGGGGCAATACCTTCCCGACTTCGTGTACTGCATGTTCCAGCTGACCTTTGCTGCGATCACGGTCGCGCTGGTCTGCGGTGGTTTTGCAGAACGTTTCAAGTTCTCGTCGATGATTATCTTCAGCGTGCTGTGGTTCATCTTCGCCTACCTGCCGATCTCGCACATGGTCTGGTACTGGGATGGTCCCGATGCTTATACCGATGCCAAGGCGGCCGACATTGCCAATAGCCATGCCGGATGGTTGTTCCAGAAAGGCGCAATCGACTTTGCGGGCGGAACCGTGGTTCACATCAATGCAGGTATCGCAGCGTTGATCGCGGCTCTGATGCTTGGCCCGCGCAAAGGCTACGGCAAAGTAGCCATGCCACCGCATAGCCTGATGATGACTGCAATCGGTACTGGTTTGCTGTGGATGGGTTGGTTCGGTTTCAATGCCGGTTCGGCGCTGGAAGCGAATGGCTCTGCCGGTCTGGCATTCTTTAACACCTTGTTCGGTACGGCAGTAGCAGGCGTAACCTGGACCGCAGTTGAGTGGCTGGCAAAAGGCAAGCCAAGTTTGCTGGGCATCTGCTCCGGCATCGTTGCGGGCTTGGTGGCGATCACCCCGGCGGCTGGTTATGTAGGAGTGGGCGGTGCCATGGCTATCTGCGCAGCAGCAGCGGTTATCTGCTTCTTCGCGGTAACAGTGATCAAGGCGAAGCTGAAGTATGACGATGCGCTTGATGCATTCGGCGTGCACTGCGTAGGCGGTATCATCGGTGCCCTCGGTACCGGCATATTCGTCAATCCGGCGCTCGGCGGCACTGGCGTCTGGGACTATGTGGCCAACAAGGTCGGTGATTTCGATGCTTCGGCACAGTTCGTTTCGCAACTGTGGGCCGTCGGTACCTCGCTGGTTTGGTCCGCCACCGTGGCTTTCGTGATCCTGCTGATCCTGAAGCATACGATCGGTATCCGCGCTAGCGACGATGCACAGGAAGAAGGTCTGGATCTGGCCGATCACGGCGAGAATTCCTACAACCTCTAAGTTATTTGACAAGCAACAAGAAAGGGCATCTTCGGATGCCCTTTTTACTTGTGCCTATGATCTGGAGATGTGTGGCTATTTCCTGCGCGCAAGCCATTCGATCAAGGCATCTTGCGCGTCTTGACCCTGTTTGGCATTGCGGTGGTTGATATAAAACACAACGATTAATTCTTTACCGCTCTGTGATCTCACGTAGCCCGCGATGGCCTTCACACCTTCCAGCGTGCCGGTCTTGAGGTGGGCATGGCTGGCGGCGGGGCTGTCCTGAAGGCGTCTTTTTATCGAGCCGTCTACACCAAGGATAGGCAGTGATGCCTGGAATTCGGCGCTCAGCGGATGAGAGTAGGCGTGCTGTAGCAATCGCGCCATGTGTGCGGCGCTGATGCGCTCCTTGCGCGAAAGCCCGGCACCGTTCTCCAGCGCCACTTCCTTGAAGTTCATCTGATTGCGTGCCAACCATGCCTGCATGATGAATATGCTGCGCTCGATGTTGAGTGGGTGTGAATTGAACCCTGCTGTCGAAGATGCGACTTCACCCATGGCCGGGCCGGCGCTTCCCAAAGTCAGGAACAATTGCCGTGCCATAACGTTGTTGCTGTATTTGTTGATATCGCGAATGATCAGACTTAAAGGATCGGAGCGATGAGTGGAGAAAAGCTTTGCTTTTTCACCGACCGATCCATCACGTTCCTTGCCTTGTAGCGTGCCGCCGAGTTCCTTCCACACCGCACCGAATAGCGCTCCGACGTAACGGGTGTGCGGCATGACACTCAGGTTCTGTTCACGTTCGCCGCAGACGATCGGGTAGTCACCTTGCAGTAGCACGCTGTCGCCGGTCGGTTGTACTGAGAAATAATCATCCCAGTCGTCGCAATTCACCTTGTCGCCCTTCGGGATCAGGCGATTGTTCACGGTCACACCATCCAGCGCCGGTTCGGAGATCACTTTCAGGCTGTTGCCGTCCGGCATGTAGCGCAGGCGCAGTGTGTTGAAATTGATCAGCAGTGCATCCGGGCCGACGTTATAGGCGCGCGCTGGGTCAGCGTCGAACTGTGCCGGGTCGTGTGCGGGCAGGTCGAAGTAACTTCGATCCAGCACGAGGTCGCCGCGTATCTCGCGCAAACCGCGTGAGCGCAGTTCACTCAGCCACAGCCAGAATTGTTCGATGGTGAATTTCGGATCGCCATAACCTTTCAGGATCAGGTCGCCGTGCAGGACGCCGTCTTCCAATTCTCCATCTATCCATGCCTCGGTCTTCCAGGAGTAAGCGGGGCCGAGCAAGTCGAGTGCGGCAAAAGTCGTAAGCAGCTTCATGGTGGAAGCCGGGTTCATCGCCTGTTGGGCATTGATGCTGATGAGTGGCGCGCTCCTGCCAACCTCCAGCACTTCAACCGCGATGCCGGATTGCGGGATGTTGGCCTTCTTCAATTCCTGGCGGACAGATTCGGGCAAGGGCGTGGCATGGATGCTGGCGAGGCAACAAAAGCTCAGCAGTGCGGCGAGCAGCTTCATTTCAGAGCTTCTATGACGATCAGAGTGCGGGTGGCCAGCATCAACATCTCTTCTTCGGAGATGATGTAAGGTGGCATGAAATAAACCGTGTTGCCCATCGGCCGTAGCAACAATTCATGTTGCAGTCCAAGGCTGAAGCATTGTTGCGCGAAATCGGCAAGCGCAGTCTCGACCTCGAAAGCCCAGACCATACCGGTGTTACGGAAGTTTTTTACCTTGGGATGCTCGCGCAACGGTTGGGCAATACGGTTAAAGAATGCGGCCTTGTCGTGATTGGTATTCAGCACATCGTCCTGCGCAAAGATTTCCAGCGTAGCTAGTGCGGCGCGACAGGCTAACGGGTTGCCGGTGTAGGAATGCGAATGCAGGAAACCGCGCGCAGTCCTGTCCGCATAGAAGGCTTGATAGATATTGTCCGTCGTCATCACCACCGATAACGGCAGATAGCCGCCGGTGATGCCTTTGGACAGCAGCAGGAAGTCAGGCGTGATACAGGCTTGTTCGCAGGCAAACATCGTCCCAGTCCGCCCCATGCCTACCGCGATCTCATCTGCAATAAAATGCACCCCATATTGCGAACACAACTCGCGCGCCTTTTTCAAATAAACATGGTGGTACATCGCCATGCCTGCCGCTCCTTGTATCAGCGGTTCGACGATGAAGGCGGCGATGTGTTCGTGATGTTGCTGCAGATGCGTTTCAAGTGCAGTGGCACAGCGTAGGGCGAAACCTTCTGCACCTTCTCCTGTTGCTGCACTGCGCCAATCCGGACAGGGTACCGTGGCATTCTGTCGAATCAACGCGCCATATGCGTCACGGAACAGCGCGACATCGGTTACCGACAGCGCCCCCAGCGTTTCACCGTGGTAGCTGTTTTGCAGGCTGATGAATTGGGTCTTGTTTGGCTTGCCACAGTTGCGCCAATAGTGGGCGCTCATCTTTAGCGATATCTCGGTGGCCGAAGCTCCGTCCGAGCCATAGAAGCAATGTCCCAGTCCGGTCGGGGCGAGGTCGCGCAATTCTTCCGACAGCTCGACCACCGGCTCATGGGTGAAGCCCGCTAACATCACGTGTTCCAGTTTGCCGAGCTGGTCGGAGATCGCCGCGTTGATGCGCGGGTTGCAATGACCGAACAGATTCACCCACCAGGAGCTCACCGCATCGAGGTAGCGTCTGCCTTCGAAATCGTATAACCATGCCCCCTCGCCGCGCGCAATGGGAACCAGCGGCAAAGTTTCATGTCGCTTCATCTGGGTGCACGGGTGCCACACGGCGGACAGGCTGCGGGCTATAAGAATGGAGTTGGCTTGGTCTGACATACGCAGAATCATAACGGAGTTTGCCGATGGCGTAGTATGCAGGCGTGGAAAACAGGAGGTTGCCATGAGGATATTGATCACAGGCGGGACAGGCTTGATCGGGTGCCAGCTTTGCAAGGCGCTTCTGGCAGAAGGGCATCAGCTGACTGTGTTTAGTCGGCATCCAGAGACTGTTGCAGCTAAATGCGGCGCATCAGTGCAGGCGATGGCGACCTTGGGCGAGTGGGAGCCGGAGCGAGTGTTCGATGCAGTCATCAATCTGGCGGGCGAGCCCATCGTGGATGCTTACTGGTCGGCCGGGCGCAAGCGGATATTGCGGGATAGCCGGATCGCGCTGACCGAGGAGCTGGTACAGCGCGTCGCCGCAGCCAAACAAAAACCGGGTGTCTTGCTGAGCGGCTCGGCGGTCGGTTATTACGGCGGTAGCCAGCCTGATTTGGAACTGGACGAAACCGCAGCAGCCGGAAGTGATTTTTCGGCAACGCTGTGCAAAGACTGGGAAGCGGCGGCGCTTGACGCGGAAAACTCGGGAGTGCGCGTCTGCCTTCTGCGTACCGGCCTCATTCTGAGCGAAAGAGGCGGCTTGCTGGGACGCATGCTGTTGCCGTTCAAGCTGGGTTTGGGCGCGCGCCTGGGCAGCGGCAAACAATGGATGAGCTGGATCCACATTACCGACTATGTTGCGATGGTGCTGCGCCTGCTGGGTGATGAGAGCATGCGCGGGCCATTCAATATGACGGCGCCGGGTCCGGTCAGTAACGCCGAGTTCACCCAAGCCTTGGCGCGGGCATTGCACCGTCCGGCCTGTTTTGTTGCGCCGGGCCTGTTCCTGAAGCTGGTCATGGGCGAGCGCGCCACACTATTGCTCGATGGGCAGCGTGTTTTGCCGACGAGGCTGGCGGCAGCGGGCGGCCAGTTCAAATACCCTGAGCTCGACAAAGCATTGGACGACTTGCTGAATCGATAACATCCTGCTTTGCGTATAAATTTCTTCGCTGCCCTTGAAATCGGGCGGTGCAACCCCTATTATTAGCAGTCGCAGGCGGGGAGTGCTAACTGATTTTGGTTAGCCGTCCAACTAACTAATAACGCTGACATCCCGCCCTCGTTTTTAATCAACTCAATGTTTTTAGGAGATAAAGCATGAAGATTCGTCCCTTGAGCGACCGTGTCATCGTCAAGCGTTTGGAAGCCGAAACCAAGACTGCATCCGGAATCATCATTCCCGATGCCGCCACCGAAAAGCCTGATCAGGGCGAAATCGTTGCCATTGGCAACGGCAAAGTCGGTGACGACGGCAAGCTGATTCCTATGAACGTGAAGGTCGGTGATCGCGTTCTGTTCGGCAAATATTCCGGTCAAGCCTTCAAGATCGACGGTCAGGAACTGTTGACCATGCGTGAAGACGACATCATTGGCGTAGTCGAGAAGTAATTTTTCGCCGGGCGAAAAATTCTTTCCGTTCCAAATAAATTTCAGGAGAAATAAACATGGCAGCTAAAGACGTAAAATTCCATGATGCAGCACGTGCCAAGATGGTCGTGGGTGTCAACATTCTGGCCGATGCGGTCAAAGTAACTCTGGGCCCCAAAGGCCGTAACGTAGTGCTGGACCGTTCCTACGGTTCTCCCACCATCACCAAGGACGGCGTATCCGTCGCCAAAGAAATCGAACTGAAAGACAAGTTCGAGAACATGGGCGCACAAATGGTCAAGGAAGTTGCTTCCAAGACTTCCGACGTGGCCGGTGACGGTACAACAACCGCGACCGTGCTGGCTCAATCCATCGTGCAGGAAGGCATGAAGTTCGTTGCCGCCGGCATGAACCCGATGGACCTGAAGCGCGGTATCGACCAGGCTGTTATCGCCGCCGTTGCGGAACTGAAGAAGATCTCCAAGCCCTGCACCACCACCAAGGAAATCGCACAAGTAGGCAGCATCTCCGCTAACTCCGACACCGTGATCGGCGAGAAAATTGCTGCGGCGATGGAAAAAGTGGGCAAGGAAGGCGTCATCACCATTGAAGACGGACAAGGTCTGGAAGATGAACTGGACATCGTGGAAGGTATGCAATTCGACCGCGGTTACCTGTCCCCCTACTTCATCAACAACGCCGAAAAGCAAATCGCCGCGATGGAGAATCCTTTCATCCTGTTGCACGACAAGAAGATCTCCAACATCCGTGACCTGCTGCCGCTGCTGGAACAAATCGCCAAAGCTGGCCGTCCGCTGCTGATCGTCGCTGAAGATGTGGACGGCGAAGCGCTGGCAACCTTGGTTGTGAACAACATTCGCGGCATCCTGAAGACTGTTGCTGTGAAGGCTCCCGGCTTCGGCGACCGTCGCAAGGCCATGCTGGAAGACATCGCCATTTTGACCGGCGGTACGGTCATTGCTGAAGAAGTCGGCCTGACTTTGGAAAAAGCGACACTGGCTGAAATGGGCCAAGCCAAACGCATCGAAGTGGGCAAGGAAAACACCACCATTATCGACGGCGCAGGCAAGCATGACGCAATCCTGGGTCGCATTGCTGAAATCAAGAAGCTGGCCGAAGATTCCACCAGCGACTATGACAAGGAAAAACTGCAGGAGCGTCAGGCCAAGCTGTCTGGCGGCGTGGCAGTGATCAAGGTTGGCGCTGCGACCGAAGTCGAAATGAAGGAAAAGAAGGCGCGCGTGGAAGATGCATTGCACGCAACTCGTGCTGCTGTTGAAGAAGGTATCGTTCCCGGAGGCGGTGTAGCTCTGCTGCGTGCCAAGGCAGCGGTTGCAGGACTCAAGGGTATCAACCACGACCAGGACGCCGGTATCACCATCGTGCTGCGCGCCATGGAATCGCCTATCCGCGCCATCGTTCAGAACGCAGGTGATGAGCCTTCGGTAGTCGTGAACAAGGTATTGGAAGGCAAGGCCAGCTTCGGTTACAACGCATCCACCAGCGAGTATGGCGACATGCTGGTCATGGGCGTGGTCGATCCGACCAAGGTAACGCGCGTTGCACTGCAAAATGCAGCTTCCATCGCCGGTCTGATGCTGACCACTGCTTGCATGGTTGCCGAATTGCCGGAAGATAAGCCAGCCGGTGGTATGGGTGGTGGAGATATGGGCGGCATGGGTGGTATGGGCGGCATGATGTAACTAAACTAGCCATCTGACTTAGTTGGCAAACTTCGCCAACTAAGTCATTGGTTATGCGCGGCTCGATTCACCCGCAAGGGGTGGGCCGATGGGTGCCCGGCGGCTTCGCCGCCACCCATTCGCACGCGGCGTTGCACCAAAGGTACGCAATCCGCTATCTGGCAAGCCAGATGCGGATTGTCAGCGCGGTGCTCGAAATCCGGGGTTGCGAAGCAACAAACTTTTAGTACATTCCGGTTTCTGTGCTCCGTGCGCCTTGCACTCAAGCCGCTCGCTACGGTTTAGGCGCGTACAGCACCAGACGAGCCCCGCCAAAAGCGGGGTTCGTTTTTTTTATTGCCCGCAATGCGGCTTGCCGCTACAATGCGCGCCTTCGTTTTACCCGACCCGTAAGGGAAGGGCGCAAAACGGCCTGGTAGCTCAGTCGGTAGAGCAGAGGATTGAAAATCCTTGTGTCGGTGGTTCGATTCCGCCCCGGGCCACCAATGAAATAAAGCCCAATCTCCAAAGGATTGGGCTTTATCTTTTTCATCTCCCTCGGATGCACCAGCTATGGCATTATTGCGCCACTACACATAGTGGGCGCAAGCTTGATTCGTCATTAGGGGGATGCATGGCCAGTATTCCGTTTTGGGAAAAAATACTGACTCGCTGGAATGCGACGGCGCTTTCCGTATTGCTGGCGACGATTTCTATTTCCAGCGTACTGCTCCTTTATTACACACAAAATTCCTTTCTTGAAGCTTTTGAAGCCAAGACCTACGACCTGCGCTTCAAGGTCCTGCGCGGGCCGATCCGGCCTGATCCGAACATCGCCATCATCGCCATCGACGACAAAAGTATCGCCGAGCTGGGGCGTTATCCGTGGAGTAGGGATCGCTACGCACACCTGATCGACAGATTGGCGGCAGCAAAAGCCAAGGCGGTGATGTTCGATGTGTTCTTTCCCGAACGGGAGAATCTGTCGAACGATCAGTTATTTGCTGCCGCGACCAAGCGGGCGGGGAATGTGGTGCTGGCGGTGGCCTTCGATTATGACAAGGATGGACATGTTGCGGCCATCACGCGCAGCCTGCCTGAGATTGAACGAGGTGCGGTCGGCGTCGGACACATCAACCAGTTGCCGGATGACGATGGTGTGATACGCCGCAATCCACTGCTGATCGAAAAGGATGGCAAGCAGATACCCTCGCTGGGTTTGATGGCGGCTATGCTGGCGCTGGGGGAGACGAAATATGAGGCCGGCGATTTTGACATTGCGCTTGGCAAGCGTCACATCCCGGTGGACGGAGAATATCGCATGTGGATCAATTATGTCGGTGGTCCGGGCGTATATCCGCGGTACTCATTTACCGATGTGATGAACGGGCGTATCCCGGCCGAGGAGCTGAAAGGCAAGATACTGTTCCTTGGTGCGACGGCCTTGGGCATTTACGATATGCGCGTGACTCCTTTCCACGGCAACACGCCGGGGGTGGAGCTGCACGCGACTATTGCCGACAATATCGTCAGTGGCAGATACATCCGCCAGGGAGGGATGGAGGCACTGATCGATATGGCCTTCATCGTGCTGATGGGAGCGCTTGCCTATTTCCTGACGACGCGCTTGCGCTTGTACGGGGCGATCCCGGCAATGATCGTGCTGGTGTCCGTATATATCTGGTTCACCAATTACATGTTCAACGCGGGGCTGTGGATCAACATCATCTATCCGACCGCGTCCGCGATCTTCGCGCTGCTGGTTGGAGGCAGTTTCCGATATCTGGTGCTGGAGCGCAGTGCGCGTGAGATGCGTTCGATGTTCTCCAGCTATCTGTCGCCGAAGCTGGTGGCGCGTCTGGAGAAGGATCCCGAAGCCGCAAAGATCGGCGGCGACAACAAGGAAGTGACGGTGTTGTTCACCGACATCAAGGGTTTCACTACGTTCAGCGAGTCGCATCCGCCGCAGGAGGTGGTATCTCGACTCAATGAATATCTGGGCGCGATGGTGCAAGTCATCGAGCAGCACGATGGCACCATCGATAAATTTATCGGTGACGGCATCATGGCTTACTGGGGCGCACCTCTGGCGCAACCCGAACACGCCAGGCTGGCTATCGAGTGCATCAAAGCCATACACGAGCGGATGAAAGACCTGCGGGTCCGGTGGCAGGCAGAAGGGCTGGAAGCTTTTACCATTCGGGGGGGGCTGCAATCCGGCGAGGTGGTGGCGGGCAATGTCGGTCTGGCAGGAAAAAAAATGGAATACACAGTCATCGGCGATACGGTGAACCAGGCGGCGCGTCTTGAAGGAACAGCGAAATATTACGGAGTGACTTACCTGGTGGGCGAGGAGACCTATCTGAGAACGCGTGATAACTTCCGATACCGGGAGTTGGACAAGATCCGCGTGGTAGGCAAGCAATTACCCGTTACAATCTACGAGCCGCTTGGCAGCCTGTCCTTGCTGGATGATGCGCTTGCCGAGCGATTCAACACCGCACTTGTCTTGTATCGGGCGCGGGAGTGGGCAAAGGCGAAGGCTGCCTTTTTGTCAGTGCTTGAGGTAGCGGCAGAAGATAAGCCTAGTAGAATATACGTGGAGCGTTGTGACTATTTCTTGTTGGACCCGCCTGCAGTGGAGTGGGATGGCGTGTTCAACCGTGACGAAAAATAGGGAATCCTGAAAAATCGACCGGATTGTACTTGAGTCGAATATTGCCATATTTCGAATAGGTTAGAGACATGAGAAAAATATTGATCGCAGCCCTTTTGACACTTCATGCGCTGAACGCTGGTGCGGCGGAGGGAGGGGGAGCGGCACCGACAAATGGTTTTTCCAAGGCCGATTTCCGGAGTGAGATAGCAGCGTCAAAGTTGCAAAAACTGCTCGGGGTCGCACAGGGCAATCTATATATTTCCAGACAAGACGGCTCGGTAGAGGTCATAGACAAGGAAGGCAAGACACTGTTGAAGTTGGTGACGCAGATCGGAGACACCGAATTGCTCAAACGCCCGGAAGCTGTTGCCGTCACCATTGACACCATATACGTGGTGGATAGCAAAACCAAGCAGGTCGTCATGTACGATGCTGCCACTGGCAAGTATCAAAGCCGTTTTGGAAAAAAATCAGGCGGCGTGTTTGGCAGTGACTTCGGGCTGGATGAACCGCAGGGGATAGCGGTTCGAGACGGCGTGGTGTATGTCGCAGATGCTGGCAGCAAACAGATACAGATGTTCGGCATCAATGGTGTCTTCTTGTCCACATTGCTACCGGTTGCGCGAGCTTCCGGTAGCTCTGAAAAAGAGTCGCCTGTGAAACTGGGTGAGCCGTCTGACATCGGCGTGGATGCGGAAGGGCGCGTATATGTTCGCGATGCGGACGACAAGTCGATCAAGATATTTTCCCCTGATGGTGCATATCTGCGATCCTTGCCCAAGCAGGGCCGACCGGTCGCCATGAGTGTGGCGGAAGATGGCATCTATGTGGCGGACGAGGAAAGCTATGCCATCACAAAGTACGACTTCGCAGGAAAACAGATGTTCTCCTTCGGCTCGAAAGGTGAGGGCAAATCGCAATTCCTGAATCTGGCGGGCTTGGCGGTAGACAAGGCGCAACAGGTGTTCATCGGCGATGCCAAGAAGTCGCTGGTCGATGCATTCGTGGTTGAGGCTGGGAAATCACTGGATTCCCTGCCCAAAACGGCGGGTAGAGCTTCTGTGAAATTTATGGAGAGTATCCCGGCTGAAGTAGAACAGATCGCTTGGGATGGCAAGGAAACCCTCTATGCGATAGGTGCAGACCGGAAGAGTCTGATAATGATACGCAAAGGAGCGGTCGCCGGTTCCATCAAGCTGGACGGGATGCAGATCTCGGCCATCACAGCTGACAGAGCGGGCGCGATCTGGGTGCTGGACAAGAAAAATTACCGGGGCGCGAAACTGGATGCCGTCGGCAAGGTGCTCGTGAGTTTTGGCAGTGAAGGCAGCGGTGCCGGACAGTTCAGTGAGCCATCTGCAATCGCGGTGTCGTCCTCGGGGACGGTATTCGTGGCGGATCGCTCGAATCATAACGTGCAGATATTCCGCGGGGATGGCGTGTTCTTGAGCGCGTTGAGTGGAGACGGTGCGGGCAAAATCAATACGCCCCTCGCCATGGCGTTCGACCAGCGCGACAACCTGTACATACTGGATAGCGCGCGTCCGAGCGTGTTGGCGTATTCCTCCAGCGGCCAAGCGTTGGGCGAGGTCGTCAAACCCAGGGAAGGTGGCGGCCCGCTGACCAAGCCGGTCGGCTTGATCGCAAGCAATGACGAATTGCTGGTGCTGGACGCCAATCAGGTCAAGGTATTCTCGCCCAAAGGCCAGTTATTGCGCTCGTTCGGTGCAAAAGGCACGGGTGTGGGTGCGTTCGACGATCCAGTCGCCATCGCCTCCGGTGATGGAACCAATGTCCTGATATCCGACCGCGGTAATAAGCGCGTGCAGATTCTGGCTACGCTGTACAAGCCTGAAGCGCCGCAGCAGCTTGTGGCGCAGAGCGGTGTGCACTCCATCGAGTTGCGCTGGACTCAGCCGGGCGCATCCTTCGTCAAGCAATATCGCATCTACCGCTCAAGGACAGAGACGGGCGGGTTTGTGCAAGTCGGTACGAGCCAGGGCAGTCCGTTCCTGGATCGGGAACTTGATGCCGATGCTCACTACTATTATCGAGTCGGTGCCGAGACCTATTTCGGTTTTGAAGGTGCGACCAGCGCCGTGCTTAGCAGCGTGCCGGCCAAGTATGTGCCGTCGCCACTGGCAGTGATTCACGCAGAGACCACGCCGTGGCAAGTGAAGCTGAACTGGACAGCCGTCGAGCCGAAGTACTTTGCCGCATACCGTATATATCAAAAAGACGGCGACTCCTATATCAAGGTCGGCGAAGTCACGGAACCGGCATTCACCAAAGACGCTCTGACCCCGGAGACCAAGTACACCTACTACGTCACGGTATTGAGCAGTGATGGAACGGAATCCGAAAAGCTGGCTGCCGAGGCTACGACACTGGTCTTCAATCGCCCGCCGCTGGAGATCGACGTGGTCGAGCTGCACGATGTGTTCTCAAACTCTTACAAACTGTACGAACGCGGCGGGATCGGCCGCATCAAGCTGACCAACAATACCAACAAGTCCATGGAAAAACTGAAGGTCACCTTCCAGTTGAAGGACTTCATGGATTTTCCGACGGAATCGAAACTGGACAAGTTGCTCCCGGGGCAGAGCGAAGAGGTCGCCCTGAAGGCGGTATTCAATAACAGCATCCTGACCCTCACGGAAGACAGCACGGTGCAGGTGTTGATCGAAGCCAGTTATTTCGAGAACGGAAAGCGTGTGAGCTATAGCAAGACCCCGACGGTGAATGTCTATGACAAACACCGCCTGACTTGGGACGTGCGTGATCGATATGCCACCTTCATCACCCCCAAGGATCCGCCTATACTGAATTTCGTGCGTTCCGTGGCTACGCAATTCAAGGAGACCAAAGACGAGACGCAACTGGCGGCGACAGTGTTCGATGCATTGGGCGTATATGGACTGACCTATATCCCGGATCCGAGCAACCCTTATCAGGTCACCTCCGGCAAAGCAGATACGGTCGACTATGTCCAGTTCCCGCGCGAGACTCTGGAGCGCAAGTCGGGAGATTGTGACGATCTGGTAGGACTCTATTCCGCTTCTCTGGAAAGCATGGGGATCAATACGCGCGTGCTGGAAGTGCCGGGACACATGTTCATGATGTTCTCCACCGGGATCGCGGCGGACGAAGACGGTTACACCATGGACAACATGTACGTGATCTATGAGGATCAATTGTGGGTTCCGGTGGAGACCACGCTTCTTGGCGGAGCCTTTGTCGCAGCATGGGAAAAGGGCAGTGCCACCTATTACAAGTGGAAAGACAACGGGCTGACGGTGCTGGATATTCACAACTCATGGGAGACCTACAAACCCGCGACCCTACCGGATTCCGCCTGGAAGCCGGGAAGCGTCACCCGTGCCGAGATCGAGAAAAAGTTCCCCAACGATTACATGTCGCTCTTGAAGATCAGTTCACAGACCAAGACACGCAGACTGCTGGGGGCGATCAAAAAGAACCCGTCTGATGTCGATGCGCATCTGCAGATGGGCATCATCCTGGCCAAGGCAGGCGACCGGAAAGAGGCAATGAAGTATTTTGACAAAGTCATCAGCTTGGATCCCAAGAACGGGTCGGCACTGAACAATCGCGGCAACATTTTCATGATCGAAGACAAGTATCAGGATGCGCAGAAATCCTACCTGGCCGCGACCCAGGCCGCCCCCAAGGATGCGAACGTCTGGATCAATCTGGCGCGCGCCTACAAGGCGACCAATGACATCAAGCGGGCCAAGGCCGCCTTCGTCAAGGCTCAGGCCCTCGACCCCGCAGTCAAGGACGAGCATCGGGCATTGGCGCTGGAGCTATTGAATTCACTGTGAGTCGCATGTATCGTTGCATCAGGAACAACTGAGGAGGTTCATCATGAAAAAACTGATAGCGTTATTCATATTGCTCGGCGTGGTATTGGCTACCCCGGCGTACAGCGCTGATGACAAGCAGGATAGCTCGCTATGGGAGCGGTTGCGCAAGAAGATAGAACTGCTGACGCCAAAGAAGAAACTGGCTACCACGACAGCGGTCGGTGGTGTGCGCGGTTCGCAAGCCGATGCCAACGAGGTCTACTGGAAGGGTGAGGCCAGCGCTCAGCCTATCGATACCGATGAGTTGTCGGCCTTCAAGAAAGCCATCTCATTGGTCGATGCAGGTGACGTGGCTGGGGCACAAGCGGCATTCAGTGATTTCCTGAAGAAACATCCGGACAGCCGTCTGCGTGAAGACGCGGAGCAGGCTTTGGCTCAGTTGCAGCCCAAGAAGTAGCCTTGCAGCAGGCCGGGACGGCTGGTAGAAAGCCGTTCCAGCCACTATAATCCTGCCTCCGGATCATTTGGCAGCGGTTCTCTCATGCAGTTATTCACCTTCGGCATCAATCACCAGACCGCGCCGCTCGCCGTGCGCGAGCAGATTGCGTTCAATGTCGAGACGCTGGATTCCGCCTTGCGCGATCTGGTAGGTAATGGTGCGGCAAAAGAAGCGACCATCCTGTCGACCTGCAATCGCACCGAGATCTACTGCAGTACCAATGTTCCTGTACAGGCCGTGGACTGGCTGGCATCCTATCACCATCTTCCCACCTCCGAGATCGAGCCATATATCTATCGCTTGCCGCAGGAGCAGGCGGTCAAGCATGCCTTCCGGGTCGCCAGTGGACTCGACTCCATGGTATTGGGCGAGCCGCAGATATTAGGGCAGATGAAGCAGGCCGTGCGCCAGGCGGAGCAGGCCGGTACGATGGGCTTCCTGCTGCACAAATTGTTCCAGCGCACTTTCTCCGTGGCCAAGGATGTGCGCACACAGACCGAGATCGGCGCAAATCTGGTATCCATGGCGGCCGCTGCGGTCAAACTGGCCGAACGTATCTATCCCAGCATCACTGAACAGCGCATCCTGTTCATCGGTGCGGGCGAGATGATCGAGTTGAATGCCGTTCACTTCGCGGCACGTAACCCGCAACACATCACCGTCGCCAACCGCACGCTTGAGCGCGCACAAACACTGGCACGGCGCATCAATGGCCACGCGATAACATTGAACGAATTGCCGGAGCAACTGGCACAACACGACATCATCATTACTTGTACCGCCAGTCCGTTGCCGATCCTGGGCAAGGGTATGGTAGAACGCGCACTCAAGGCACGTAAACACCGCCCCTTGTTCATCGTCGATCTGGCTGTGCCGCGCGATGTGGAAGCCGAAGTCGCTGAGTTGAGTGACGTGTTCCTGTACTCGGTGGACGACCTCGCCGAGGTGGTGCGCGACGGGTTGGATGCGCGTCAGGGTGCGGTGAAGGAAGCCGAGGTCATCATCGACTCGGGTGTGAATGAATTCATCCACTGGATGGAATCGCGCGGGGTAGTGCCGACCATTCGTGCCTTGCGCGACCATGCCGAACGCCAGCGCCGTAGTGAGATGGAAAAGGCCTTGCGACTGCTGGCCAAGGGTGACAGCCCAGAAAAAGTGCTGGAAACATTGAGCGCATCGCTGACCAACAAGTTTCTGCATGCTCCGACACAAGCCTTGAACCAGGCTCAAGCCAACGAGCGCGAAGCGATCCTCGAAGCAGTCCATCGCATCTATCACCTGCATTCTACAGAATGAAACCCAGCATCTCATCCAAACTCGCCCAACTGAGTGAGCGGTTGGACGAGGTTACCCGTTTGTTGAGCAGTGAAGATGCGACGCGCGACATGGATGCGTTCCGAAAACTTAACCGCGAACGCTCGGAGATCGAGCCGGTAGTGAATCTGTATCACGCCTATCAGGCTTGCGAGGCCGATATCGCCGCTGCTCGTGAAATGGTGGCCGATCCGGAGATGCGCGAGTTCGCCGATGCTGAAATCAAGGAAGGGAATGAGCGCCTGGCTCAGTTCGAGGTCGAATTGCAGAAACAGCTGCTGCCGAAGGATCCCAACGACGAACGTAATGTATTCCTCGAAGTGCGTGCTGGGACGGGCGGGGATGAGGCGGCGATTTTCGCTGGGGACATCTTCCGCATGTATGTCCGTTTTGCCGAACGCCGCCGCTGGCAGGTCGAGATCATTTCGGAAAGCTTGGGCGAAATGGGCGGCTACAAGGAAGTTATTGCGCGCATCATCGGCCAGGGTGCCTATTCGGTATTGAAATTCGAATCTGGCGCGCATCGCGTGCAGCGCGTACCCGCTACCGAGACGCAAGGGCGCATCCACACCTCTGCCTGTACCGTAGCCATCTTGCCGGAAGCGGATGAAGTGGGCGAGGTGGAACTCAACCCGGCAGACTTGCGCATCGACACCTTTCGCGCCTCAGGTGCGGGGGGGCAGCACATCAACAAGACCGACTCTGCTGTGCGCATCACACACATCCCAACGGGTACCGTGGTCGAGTGCCAGGACGGGCGCTCGCAACATCAGAACAAAGCACAAGCCCTGCGTGTATTGGCTGCGCGTATCAAGGATAAACAGGAACAGGCCGCACACAGCAAGATCGCAGCCGAGCGCAAATCGCTGGTGGGTAGTGGTGACCGCTCCGAGCGCATCCGCACCTACAACTTCCCGCAAGGCCGCGTCACCGATCACCGCATCAATCTCACGCTGTACAAGATGGATCACATCATGGATGGAGACATCAGCGAACTCACCAACGCACTGATGGCCGAACATCAAGCTGAGCAACTGGCCGCACTGGCGCAAGAAAGCTGACGTCTTGTGTTGCATCCGGGATATCGTACAGACCGATGCCGCGCAATTGAGCGCCACACTTGCTTTAGAAGCCGCCAGCGCGCGTATCGAAGTGCAATGCCTGCTTCAGCAGACGCTGAAAGTGGCGCGATCTTATCTGCTGGCGCATCCTGAACAAATTCTGAGTCCGATGCAGTTTGACGAGTATGTCGCCATGCTGCAACGGCGACTGCAGGGCGAACCGATCGCCTACATTCTTGAAGAGCGTGAGTTCTTCGGGCTGAATCTCAAGGTCTCTCCCGCAACACTCATCCCTCGTCCCGAAACAGAATTGTTGGTGGAATTGGCATTGAAGCTGATAGCTGAGGGGCAGCCAATGCGTGTCCTGGACCTCGGTACGGGGAGTGGCGCAATCGCCCTATCCATAGCCCGGGCCAGACCGGCAACCACAGTGATTGCTACAGATGTTTCTGAGGCAGCGCTGAAAGTCGCACGCGAGAATGCGGAAAAGCTGGGTATCAGCAACGTGAGCTTCGTACACAGTGATTGGTTCTCCGCGCTTGATGGGCAGTGTTTTGATCTTGTGGTTTCCAATCCGCCCTACATTGCGAAAGGCGATGCGCATCTTGCTCAAGGCGATGTGCGTTTCGAGCCGCTCTCTGCGCTGGTTTCTGGTGCAGACGGATTGGATGCCGTCCGTCAACTTACCCAGCGAACAGGACGATTCCTTGAGCTTGGCGGAAACTTGTTACTGGAGCACGGCTACGATCAGGCTGTTCAAGTACGCGAATTGCTGCAACTGAATAGATTCGAAAAAGTGTTTTCAGCAAAAGATATAGCCGGGGTTGAACGAGTCAGCGGCGGTTCTTATAAAAAATAACCATCAAATACATTTAGTTACTAAATACCATTTAGCGAAGAGGGTGAAAGGTATAGGCCGATATATAGGCCGTTTGGCATATATGCAACCCGGGAACACATCCCTACAATCGCTCCTGAGTTGTTAGAGCCTTGAGTTGTAACCAACTCAATCTTTCATACTCTCCTCCTATTCTGGGCCATCGCAAGGTGGCCCGTTTTTTTGCCTGCTATTTTGCGCAGGCTAGGAGAGCAGCAGTTTGCGTGCCCGTGCGATAGCGGCTTCGACTTGCTGCGGTGCCGTACCACCGGTGTGGTTGCGAGCTGCAAGCGAACCTTCAAGCGTCAGCACGCCGTAGACATCATCTGCGATGAGGTTGGAGAACTGCTGCAGTTCATCCAGCTTGAGCTCAGCCAGGTCGCAGCCTTTTTGTTCGGCGTAACGCACCGCTAAAGCCACGGCTTCGTGCGCATCACGGAACGGCAGGCCTTTCTTGACCAGATAATCGGCCAGATCAGTCGCTGTGGCATAGCCCTGCAATGCTGCCCTGCGCATAGCTTCCGGCTTGACGGTGATGCCGCTCATCATGTCAGCGTAAATGCGCAATGTTTGCGTCAGCGTATCCACAGTGTCGAACAGCGGTTCCTTGTCTTCCTGATTATCCTTGTTGTAGGCCAGCGGCTGGCCTTTCATCAGTGTGAGCAAAGCGATCAGATGGCCGTTGACGCGCCCGGTCTTGCCGCGCACCAACTCGGGTACATCAGGGTTCTTCTTCTGCGGCATGATGGAGGAGCCGGTGCAAAAGCGGTCTGCAATATCGATGAAGCCGTAACGCGGGCTCATCCAGAGGATCAGTTCTTCCGACAGGCGCGACAAATGCGTCATTACCAGTGCGGCCGCAGCAGTGAACTCGATGGCGAAATCTCGGTCGGATACCGCGTCCAGCGAGTTCTGACATACGGCTTCGAAGCCGAGCAGCTCGGCCACCAGTTCGCGTTTGATCGGGTAACTGGTGCCGGCCAGTGCGGCGGCACCCAATGGCAGGCGATTCACGCGGTGACGCGCATCGCGAAAACGCTCCGCATCGCGCTGACACATCTCGAAGTAAGCCATCAGGTGGTGAGCGAAACTCACCGGTTGCGCCACTTGCAGATGAGTGAAACCCGGCATGATGGTATGCGTGTGATGCTGCGCAAGGTCCAGCAAAGAAGTTTGCAACCCTTTGAGCAACACGATGATGTCGTCGATGGCGCTGCGCAGATACAGGCGAATATCGGTTGCCACCTGGTCATTGCGTGAACGTCCGGTGTGCAGTCGTTTGCCGGCATCGCCAACCAATGAGGTGAGGCGTTTCTCGATGTTCAGGTGCACATCCTCCAGATCGAGCTGCCATTCGAAATCGCCGTTGATGATCTCGTTCTTGATCTCCGCCAGACCGCGCTGGATGTCCTGCAGGTCGTGCGAGCTGATTATTTTGCAGTGGGCAAGCATCTGCGCATGCGCCAGCGATCCCTGTATATCGAACGGCGCCAGGCGTTTGTCGAAATCGACCGAAGCGGTAAAACGCTTCACCAACTCTGCCACGGGCTCGTTAAAACGTCCCGACCATGTTTGATTGTCTTGCATCGTCGCCATGTCTTGTCCAGAATGAGCAGCACTTGAAAGGTCAATATGCCGGAGAAGCGCAGTATAAATCAAAACATTCCGCTCAACCTGCTACCCGACTTCCGTAATCTGGGTACAGTGTTGCGCATCGTGCTGCTGGTGAATGGCTGCGCGCTGTTCGGCGCGGTATTGAACACCACCTCACTCGCGGGTTTACAGAGCAGCATGCTGCAAGGATCTGCCTTGTTGCAGCCGGTATTGCTATGCTGCCTGCTGGCATTGTATGCGTTGAATTCGACTCTTTCCCGGATGAAGCATTGGCAGGGGGCGCTGGTCGTAATGACACTTGCAGCAGTGATTGCCGTGATGATCGATTCTCTTGGTGGAGAATTATTTGATGCGCAGGGCGAAGCTGGCGCATTCCGGTACGCACGCCATGCATTGGCGGGCATCGTCATTGCGCTGGTATCAATAACGTACTTCCGTTTGCGTGCCCAAGCCCTCTCTCCGGCCAAACAGGAAGCGCGCCTGCAGGCACTGCAAGCGCGCATTCGACCACATTTCCTGTTCAACACCATCAATGCCGTGCTGAGCATCGTGCGCGCAGATCCAAAACGTGCCGAGACAGCGTTGGAAGACATGGCCGATCTGTTCCGTATGGCGATGGTTGAGCCGCATGAGCTGGTAGCACTTGACAAGGAAATCGAACTGGCGCGGCAATATTTGGCCATTGAAGAATTGCGTCTGGGCGAACGACTAAAAGTGCGCTGGGACACGCAGAACATGCCGCCGGATGCACAGATCCCGCCGCTGATCCTGCAACCATTGCTGGAGAATGCCGTTTATCACGGGATCGAACCGCTACCGGAAGGCGGCGTCATTGAGGTCAGACTGTATCGGGAACGTGACGAATTGCATCTCGAAGTAAGCAACCCCGCGCAAGGCCGTTCTGCATCACGCCCGGGAGGGCATAAGATGGCGCTGGCAAACATCCGCGAACGGCTGTCTTTGCTGTTCGATGTCGAAGCACAATATCAGGTCGAAAACGAAGAAGATCAGTACCACGTTCACATTCGTATCCCTTACGTGAAAGGGCGGGCAACATGAACGACATTTTCGAGATGCCACTTACCATTTTTATTGTCGATGACGAACCTCCTGCGCGAAACCGCCTCAAGGATCTTCTTAACGATTGTGCCGCCCAGTTCTCTTTGCAACTGGTGGGAGAAGCGGGCAACGGACAAGAAGCACTGGACAAGCTCGCCGACAATCCAGCCGAGGTCGTGCTGATGGACATCAGGATGCCACAGATGGACGGAATAGAACTTGCGCGGCATCTGAACAAACTTGAGCACCCGCCAGTCATCATCTTCACCACCGCCTATGACGCGTATGCCGTGCAAGCGTTCGAGCAGCGCGCGATCGATTACCTGCTCAAGCCGATTCGGCTGGGGCGTCTGTTCGATGCGTTATCACGCGCCCGTACCGCTGTGCCGCTACGTACCGAGGTGTTGCAGGAACTGACTCCGGAGCCACGCAGCTTTCTGTCGGCGCATGAGCGCGGGAAAATATTGCTGATCCCGATCGAGAAAGTGCTCTATCTGCGCGCCGAATTGAAATATGTCACGGTTAGAACTGAAGAGCGCGAATACCTAATCGAAGAATCGCTCACTGCACTGGAAAAAGAATACGTGGCGCGATTCGTTCGTATCCATCGCAATTGCCTTGTGGCAAAGGCCGCCATCAACGGATTCGAAAAAGGCGGAGATGAGGGAGAAAGTGGCTGGCTGATGAAGGTGAGGGGGCTGGAAGAGAGGTTGCCCATCAGCAGACGGCAGATGGCTAGCGTGAAAGAACTGGAATGATCAACAGCCCGGTGAACATCGCCACGCTCACTCTGAGCGTGGCGTCATAGCAGCTTCAACATCGCTCACTTAACCGGTGGCGGCGGCGGTGGGACGGCGCCGGAAGAAATGGCGGGCGGTACAGATGCAGGGGCGGGAGGAGGAGTATAAGCAGGAGGTGGAGCGTAGCCCGGTATCTGGTTGCCCTTGGCGTACATGCACTGCTCGTAGGCGATGTCATAGCGTCGTTGCGCATCATGCGATGCATTGGAACCTTCTCCGGAACCTATCATGCTCCCCACGACGAGTCCGGCCCCGGCTCCACCACCACCGTGACCGCTGTTGCTTAGCGCGCCGGCAGCTGCGCCGATCGCAGTTCCGACCACTGCAGCACCGACGAAGTTCTTGGCAGCCGAGTCGTCACGCGACTGGCTGATGGACTGTTCGGCATAATCGCGGCAAGTCTTTTCTTCTACCGCAAAAACCTCAAACGGCTTTCCAGGTGTGGGCATCACTGCAACGCGTGGACCGTTCGGTGCTGAAGCGCATCCAGCTAAGAGAAGCGCCAAAGAAAAAAAAGCAAAGATGTATTTCATAATGAGCATCCCTGAGAATTATTGGTTGGTCGGCGTCGCTGCCGGGGTCGCCGGAACGGTCTTCCAGCCAGCCGGGCAACTTGATACGTAAGGATAATATGTCTTGCTGGCTTCGCAGTAGTACCAGACCTGCGCAGCCTGTTGCGGCTGTACTGTAGGTGCCGGTGGTTGCGGGACGGGTGCAGGGGCTGTCTGAACTACCACAACAGGAGGTGTGTAGGGATCGGGGTAGGGATAGACCGGTTGCGGGTAAAAGTACCACATCCCACCCGCGATCCACCACCAACCTAGTCTGCCGTCATGCCGGGCATGACGCCACTCACCGCCACGCCATACTTCAAAATGATGTCCGCCAAAATGGCGGATATCTCTCTCACCACCCCAGCCGTGACCACCGTGATGCCCCTCTGCCATAGCAGGCAAAGTTGCCAAGCCGCCCAAGATCGTCATGGCCAATACCAGACTTATGCGTTTTTTCATTTTGTTCCCCTTATTCATCGACTAGTTCAGAGATGATCATGAATCATCCGCCTGAAGACAATAACGGTTTTACCAGGATTTGGTTGGCATTAAACGAATCCGGTACAAAATCCTACAATTTGAGTTCGCATCCACACCGCATATGTGACCAACAATATCTCCGAATAGTTCCGAGAATTCGCCCCTGCAAGATTCTGAAACGGAGCATACCCTGCGTGATCGCCATGCGTGTTTGGATGGAAGGCTCGGTCATCGCGACACACTTGTTACCCGCTATTCCGCAACCCCGTGGCTATGCCATTGATGGTGAGGTGGATGGCTCGCTTCACCAGCACATCGTCATCCCCTGCGCGATGGCGTTGCAGCAGGCCCACTTGCAAGTGATTGAGCGGGTCTATGTAGGGGGTGCGGGTCAGCAGGCTGCGCGCGAAAGCGGGATTGTCCTGCAGCAGGGTGGTGTTGCCAGTCACGGCGAACAGCGTCTCGATGGTGGCTTCCCATTCGCTGCTGATCGCACCGAAGATGCGCTCCCGCAACTCGACGTCTTCCACCAATTCAGAGTAGCGTGAGGCGATCCCCATGTCGGATTTGGATAGCACCATGTCCATGTTGGACATCAGGCCGCGGAAGAACGCCCAGTTCTTGTACATCGCTTGCAATTGCCTGAGTCCGGCCTCACCCTCGCGCGCAACGAATTTCTTTACAGCGCTACCGTAGCCGTACCAGCCCGGCAGCATCACGCGGTTCAGCCCCCAACTGAATACCCACGGGATGGCTCGCAGGTCTTCGATCTTGTCGGAAGGCTTGCGAGAGGAGGGGCGACTGCCGATATTGAGCTCGGCGATCTCGCGGATCGGCGTGGCGGTGAAGAAATATTCGGTGAAGCCCGGCGTTTCATACACCAGCTTGCGATAAGCAGCGAACGCATCCAGGCTCAATGCCTCCATGATGCGGTGATATTCCGGCATGGTGCTGTCGGCGCCGTGATGATGCAGCAGTGTAGCTTCCATTGTGGCGGCGATGAGCGTCTCCAGATTGCGGCGGCCGATCTCGGGATTGGAATATTTGCTGGCGATCACTTCGCCCTGTTCAGTGATGCGGATCTGCCCATTCACACTGCCCGGTGGTTGCGCAAGGATCGCATCGTAGCTGGGGCCGCCACCGCGACCCACTGTCCCGCCCCGTCCGTGGAACAGGCGCAGTTCGATATCGTGTTTTTCAAACACCTTCACCAGTTCGACCTCGGCCTTGTATAGCTCCCAGTTCGCCGTGAGGTAGCCGCCATCCTTATTGCTGTCCGAGTAACCCAGCATCACCTCTTGTGTGTTGCCGCGGCTGGACAATAACTTGCGATACCACGGGATAGAGAATAGCTCGTCCATGATGGTCGCACCGCCACGCAAGTCCTCGATGGTCTCGAACAGCGGGATGATGTTGATGTGCAGTCTGTCGCCGCCTTCCAGCAATCCGACCTGTTGCAGCAGCAGAGCGAGCTCCAGCATGTCGCTCACCGCATCGGTCTTGGAGATGATGTGGTTGGGCAGCGCGTCGCGCCCGAAGCGCAGATGTATCTCTGCGGCAGCTTGCATGATTCTCAGTTCGCCCTGCGGGATGTCGGTGTAGCGGCCGATGTCAGACAACAAGATATTGCCCGCCTGCAGAGTTTCCAGCAGCACGGTGCGTTTGCCCGCCTCATCGAGGTCGGAGTAGTTGGCCTTGCCCGAACTATGTGCGAACAATTCACTAACGGTCTGTTCGATGACGGCGCTGTGCTGGCGCATGTCAAGTGGTGCGAGATAGAAGCCGAACAATTCTGCGGCGCGGCGCAAATTGGCGAGACGGCCTTTGGCCAGATATACCGCGCCATGCTGAAACAGCGAAGTGATCATCACATCCAGATCGGCGATGAATTCCTGCGCCGTGACATATGGCTTGGCATGCTGATCCACCGGACGCGGATGCGAAAGATCATGGCCAAGGTGCCGGGCAGTGGACGACAAGCGCGAATAGATGAGTATCAGCGCACGGCGATAGGGTTCGTCCGCGCTGGCTGCGGTCTTGTGCGGCGAATCGTCGGAAAGTTTGCGCAACTCGGGCGTGACCTCCACCAGACGATCGGTGAGACTCAGGCGCGTACCCAGCAGATGCGTTTCGTTCAGGTAGTGTTCGAACGCCAGCGCGGAATGGTATTGCACGGCATCCGACATCACATCGTGCGTGACGAACGGATTACCGTCACGGTCGCCGCCTATCCAACTGCCCACGCGCAACAGCGGCGGCACTTTGATGTCCTTGTCGAAGCGTGTTTCCAGCTGCTTTTCCAGACCCGCATAAAGCTTGGGCAGCTCGGCCAGAAAGGTATAGCGGTAATATTCCAGGCCGTTGCGTATCTCGTCGCGCACGTTGAGTTTGACGGTGCGCAGCATGCGTGTCTGCCACAGGATCAATACAAAACGATGCAGCATCTCCTCGTTTTCTGCCAGGTCGTCGGGCGTCATGTCGACGCGGTCGCGATTTGAAAGCAGACTGGAGATGATGAGCTGGCAATCGAGGATGCTCTTGCGCTGCACTTCGGTGGGGTGTGCGGTCAGCACCGGCGAGATCAGCGCGTTGTTCAGAAACGATTGCAATGTCTTCTTGTCGACCTTCTTTTGTTCGAGCCTGTTCAGCGCCAATTCCAGCGTGCCGCCTTTGGGCGGAGAGCCTGCCTTGAGGTGGGCTCGATGACGGCGATTGTGGTGCAGATCTTCGGCAATGTTGGTCAATTGCGAGAAATAACTGAAGGCGCGTACCACGGCCAGTGTTTCAGTGGGGGACAAGGCATCCAGCATCTTTTCCAGCGTTTCGCCATCGCGTTCGTCCTGCGTCTTGCGGAAACGAACTGCCGCGCGGCGTACGTTTTCCACCAGCTGAAAAGACTCTTCACCCTCCTGTTCGCGCAACGTGTCGCCAAGGATGCGGCCCAACAGGCGCAAGTCGGCGCGTAGCGGCAGGTCTTTGCTGGAGATATCGGCTGGTGCGGAGATCAGGTTCATGTTTTATTGTGTGTATGTCGTCGGCGCAAAAGCGCGGCGCACCTGATAGAATGCGCCGTTCGTAGACCGCAATTTATTTATCGTTAGGAAACCCCGATGAGTCAGGCTTCACTTACTCCCCCAGCCCGTCTGGTGATCGCTTCGCGCGAAAGCGCATTGGCCATGTGGCAAGCAGAACACATTCGTGACAGGCTGCGCGCATTATACCCGCAAACATCCGTCAGCATTTTGGGCATGACCACCCAGGGCGATCAGATCCTGGATGTGACATTATCCAAGATCGGCGGCAAGGGACTGTTCGTAAAAGAGCTGGAGACGGCACTGGAAAACGGCAGCGCTGATATCGCCGTGCACTCACTCAAAGATGTACCGATGAACCTGCCGGAAGGTTTTACGCTGGCATGCATCGGTGAGCGCGAAGACCCGCGTGACGCCTTCGTCTCCAACAACTTCGACAACCTGCAATCGCTGCCGCCGGGCAGCGTGGTCGGTACCTCCAGCCTGCGCCGCGAGAGCCAGTTGCGCGCGCGCTTCCCGCACCTGAAGATCGAGCCGTTGCGCGGCAACGTGCAGACCCGCTTGCGCAAACTGGACGAAGGCCAGTATGCCGCCATCATCCTTGCTGCTGCCGGATTGAAGCGGTTGGGACTGGGCGACCGCATCCGCACCGTCATTTCCAGCGACGACAGCCTGCCCGCCGTGGGCCAGGGTGCGCTGGGCATCGAGACACGCGCCGATCATCCCGACCTGAAAGCAGTGTTGGCCCCTTTGCACCATGTCGACACAGCTGCCTGCGTGCTGGCAGAGCGCGCGATGAGCCGCAAGCTGGGCGGTAGTTGCCAGGTGCCGCTGGGCGGCTTCGCCGAAGTGGTTGCAGGCAAACTGCGCATGCGCGGTTTCGTCGCCACACCCGATGGGTCGCGCCTGATCCGCGCCGAACATATCGGTGACATCGACCAGCCCGAAGCATTGGGCGACAAGGTCGCGCAAGACCTGCTCAAGCAAGGTGCAGGCGAGATCCTCGCAGCACTGTCCTTATAGAATCACATGGTGTCCGCGCCGCTCACCGGACTCAACATCGTCATCACACGGCCGCGTGAACAAGCGGCCGGTCTGATACAGCGCATCGAGCAGCTCGGTGGCAAGCCGTTGCCGTTCCCGCTTCTGGAGATCGGTGCGGTCCGTGATGAGGCCGCCTTGCGCGAACAGGTTTCCCGTCTGGAACAAGCCGACCTCGCTGTCTTCATCAGTCCGAACGCTGTGCGCTACGGCATGGCAGCGGTGCTCACTGCCGGCAAACTCCCCCTTTCGTTAAAGATCGCTACCGTCGGTCAGGGCAGCGCCAAGTCGTTGTGCGACCTGGGTGTGCAACAGGTCATAGCACCTCCGGAGCGCTTCGACAGCGAAGGGCTGCTGGCGCTGCCGGAATTGCAGGATGTCAGTGGATGGCGCGTGATGATATTTCGGGGTGATGGCGGGCGTGAGTTGCTGGGCGACACCCTCGTGGCGCGCGGGGCGACGGTGGAGTATGTCACCTGCTATGTGCGCAGCAAGCCGGAGCTGGACACTGACGCCCTGTTGGCTGCCATGCCGGAAGCGATCATTGTCACCAGTAGCGAAGCAGCGCTTCACCTGTGCGAGGCGCTCGGAGAACATGGCCGTGAACAACTCGTTGCCGTGCCGCTGTTCGTGCCGCACCAGCGCATAGCAGATGCAGCACGTCAGCACGGCTGGAAATACGTGATCGTCACCGGATCCGGTGATGACGGACTGCTGTCGGGTTTGATAGCATGGGTATACACCAAACGGAACTAATGCGATGAGCGATCAAGTACAACAACCTTCATCCACACCCGCGCCGGACACAACACGTGACACGACAACACCCACCGCGTCAGCGCAGGGCAACCCGCTGGTGAATCTGTTCTCGCGCCTGACCCTGACGCAACTGACCCTGATGGTGTTGGTGGTGATCTTCGTCTGGCAGTGGCTGGATGCGCACTCCCAGCTCAACCAGACCCAGCATGAAGTGGCGCGGCGCTTGTCTGAAGTGGAAGCGGCGAACAAGGCCAACCAGATACTGGTGACGCAGAACCAGGAACTGGTGCGCGAGCTCGGCGGCAAGCTCAGTCTGCTGGAAAGCAGATATGCCGAGACGCAGAATCAACGTGCCGCACTGGACGCTTTGTATCAGGACATGTCGAGCAGTCGCGATCAGACTGCTTTGGCGGAAGTGGAGCAGATGTTGCTCACCGCTGGCCAACAATTGCAACTCTCCGCCAATGTGAAGGCGGCACTGATCGCCCTGCAACAGGCAGAGAGCCGCCTGCGGCGACTGGACAGGCCCGCCCTTGCCGACTTGCGCAAGCGCATCGGTCATGACATCGAAAGGCTGCGCGCGTTGCCCGAGGTCGACATACCCGCCATCAACCAACGACTGGATGGCGTGATCGCTGCGGCAGACAGCCTTGCGCTGGCACAGGACGCGCGCATTCAGCCGAAGCAAGCGGCGGCGGCCGTCGTCCCGGCGGAAGGCACGGGGGCTCGTTTCTGGCGCGAGTTATGGCAAGAAACGAAGCAACTGGTACGCATCGAGAACACCGAGCAGCAAGTGTTGCCACTGGTGTCACCGACACAATCGTTCTTCCTGCGCGAGAATCTGAAGTTGCGATTGCTGTCGGCGCGCACCGCTTTACTGATGCGCGACGAAGTGGGTTTTCACCGCGACCTGAAGACCGCGCAGGATTGGCTCAGGCGTTACTTCGATGTCAAAGCCGATGCCGGGGCACAGGCGCTCGGTACGTTGCAGAAGCTCGCCACCTCCAGCATCGTGATCGACCTGCCGGACATCAGCGGCAGCCTCGAAGCAGCGCGCAACTACCGCATCTCGCATGAGCGGAGCGCGAAATGAGATGGTTGCTCTGGCTGCTCGGGTTATTCGCCGCCGCGGTCGGGGTGACGCTGGCCGCACACAATCCCGGTTATGTGCAGTTCGTCTACCCGCCCTACAAACTGGAGATGTCGCTGACCCTGTACGTCTTCGCACTGCTGCTGGTCTTCAGCGTGCTCTATCTGCTGGTGCGCCTGACTTATGCCACTTTGCAGTTGCCGGAATATGTACGCGCGTTCCGTGAAGAACGCGCCGCCAGCAAAGGCCGCACCGCGATGATGGAAGCGCTCAAGGCGTATTTCGAAGGACGCTATGCAGCGGCGGAAAAGGCCGCTGTGCGCGCCATGCAACTGGGCGAGAAGTCCGGCATCAATCCCATCGTGGCGGCGCGCGCTGCCCATGAGTTGCGCGAGTTCGACAAACGCGATGCCTATCTTGCCGATGCCGAAGGCAAGACCGTAGGCGAATCGACCATGCGCCTGATGGCGAAGACCGAATTCCTGCTCGACCAAAAACAACCTCAATCGGCACTGAATTCACTGAAAGAGCTGAGCGACACCGGCATGCACAAGCACATCGGTGCGCTCGGCCTGGAATTAAGGGCGCAGCAACAGGCGCGCAACTGGGATGCCGTGCTTGAAGTCGTAACGCAACTTGAAAAACGCAACTCCATCGACAAGCTTGTCGCCACCCAGTTGCGGCAGCAGGCATGGTTGGAGAAACTGCGCAATCAGGCCACGGATATCGCCAAGCTGCGCGCCTTGTGGAAGGCCGTCCCGGGCGAGATAAAACGCCGCAACCAGGTCGCTGCCGTTGCCGCCGAAGCTTTCGGCAAGATGGGCGATTGCCAGAGCGCGCAACATCTGCTCAGCGAAAGCCTCAATGCGGAATGGGATAGCGACCTCGTTACGCTCTACGGTGAATGCCGCAACGACAACAACATCGCGCAGATCGAGCAGGCCGAGCGCTGGTTGAAACAACACACCGACGACGCCGGGCTGCTGCTTGCCTTGGGCAAGTTGTGCATGTATCAGGGGCTATGGGGCAAGGCGCAGACCTATCTGGATGCCAGCCTCAGTTTGCAAACCAGCCGTGCCGCTTACGCCGCTCTTGGACAACTTGCCGAGAAGATGGGTAAACAGGAACAGGCGCTCGCCTATTTCCAGAAATCACTCCAGGCAGAAATATCAAGCTAAGCCGGAAGCCCCTCCACAAGCCACTCTTGAAGGCATAGTCGAAGGTCTATATCTTTTGGCCTATATACCCACACTACATCTACTGATAAAGTCCGCCCGCCGATTGGGGGATAGTGGATCTGGCGCGTTCAAACTCATTCAACTAAAGGGAAGAAAAATGATTCATCATCGTTTTGTAATGGCAATATTGTTTTGTTGTGCTGCGATCACAGGCTGTTCATCCCCCAAATCCTTTGTTGATCCTTCGATACCCAAAGTCTCTTACGACGACGTCAAAAGAAGGGCTGAGCCGCTAAAACTCAAACTGGTGGTTGAGTTCCAGCGCAATGGGGAACACCTCCCCAAGGTCGATTCGACGCTTAGAGACAATACAGAAAGAGTATTGCGCGGCACCGGCGTGATCGTTGCCGCCAATGACCAGACTGCTGGCGAGATCAAAATCGTCGTCAACAATATCGCAGACTTGGCAAGTGCCAGAGCAAAGGGTTTCGGGACTGGACTTACATTCGGCCTGGCCAGTTCCACAGTGACAGACGCATATGAAATGGCGCTTACGATTACGATCAATGGCAAGACCATCAGCCGATCGGCGGTGAAGCATTCGCTGTTTACGATCATCGGTCATGGAAAAGTACCGGAAGGTGTTGAATCCATTCCCGCCAATGTCGCCTTCGAACGCGTGCTGGAACAGATGATTCTGAGAGTCCTCCATGAGATGCAAAGTACAGGTGAACTGACACAAGTCAAATTGCCAGCACCCGCATCCTGGCTGGTTTCCGCGAAGGGCTAAGCAATGGACTTTACTTTTCGGTTTATGAAGCAAGTACCCATTATTGTCAGTTTGCTGATTTTGATTTCGTGTGGCGGAGGTGGCGGCGGAGGTTCGGCAGCACCTGCCGCAACGCCGCCCGCCCCGGCTTTCCATAACGTGACGATCTCCTGGGCTGCGAATCGTGAACACGGCGTCAACACTACAGGTGGCGGTTACACCCTCGCGATCAGTGGCCAGTCGGCCATCAATGTGCCATATGTGTCCGGCGCGGCAGCGCCGACCTCGAAGGTGGTCTCGCTCTACACCGGCACCTATACGGCCACGGTGACGGCATATGCTGCGCTTGATGCGAGCGGCGGCGGCAGCGGCAGCACCAGCACTGCGTCCTCCACCTTGTCGATAAACGTACCCTGAGAGAGCTGATGATGAAGATCATACGTCCAAGCGTTGTTGCCCCCGTGATCCTGCTGCTGTCCATTCTGACCTTGAGCTCTTATTCTGCCGCTGCTGCCCCGCTGGAGAGGAGACAGGCGTTCGTAACTGGTGAGCTGCTGGTGAAGTTCAAACCAACCGTTTCAACCCAAACGCGGCAAGCCGCCGTATCCTCAACTGGAGGCACGGTGCAGGCCACACTGGAGCGCGGGCTGACGCACGTCAGGCTGGCGACAGGGCAATCGGTGGATGAGGCAGCCTTGGCCTATGGCAGCGACCCGAACGTCGAGTATGTCCAGCCGAATTACATCTATCACAAGACAGCGGTACCGAATGATCCGAGTTACGGTCAGCAATGGGCATTCGCCAACACCGCCCAGACGGTGACCTCTGCAAATTATTCCACGCACAACCCGGGCACGGCGGGCGCGGACATGAACATGCAGTTGGCATGGAATCAAATCACCGATTGCAGCAGCGTGGTGGTGGCGGTGATCGATACCGGGATCAACTACAACCATCAGGACCTGTCATCCAATATGTGGAACGGCGGCGCGACATACCCCAACCACGGCTACAACTTCACCAGCGAAGGCGCGGCGAACGACCCGATGGATCTGGACGGACACGGCACGCATGTGGCAGGCATGATCGGCGCCGTTGGCAACAACGCTCTGGGTGTCGCAGGTGTGTGCTGGGTGGCGAACATCATGGCGGTGCGCGTGCTGGATTCGACCGGTTCTGGCACCACATCCAGCATCATCTCCGGCATCAACTTCGCGGTGGCCAACGGTGCCAAGGTCATCAACATGAGCCTGGGCGGCGGTGGGAGCTTCGATCAGGCATACAGCAACGCGATCACGAACGCGCAGTCGAACGATGTGGTGGTTGTGGTGGCAGCGGGGAACGATACCCTGAACAACGATCTGACAGGTAACGCGTTTTACCCGTGCAATTTCACCCATTCCAATCTGATCTGTGTGGCAGCCTTGGACCAGAGCTATGCATTGGCGAGTTTTTCGGATTGGGGAGCAACCAGTGTGGATGTCGGGGCACCGGGCACGAACGTACTGAGCAGCTTTGCCGGAACCGCCACGACCTACACCGACACGATGAACGGATCCGGATTGTCTTGGTCTGGTACCGGCGGAATCGCGTACGGAACTACAGTCCCCAATACCTTCCCCTACAACGGCGGGACCTATTATTCGCTGAACGTCCCCGGAGTAGCTAGTTGGCCGACAGGCTATGCCGCTGCGAACACCACCGTCTCGGCCTATACAGCCCTTAATCTGTCCTCATATGATGCCGCGACTTTGGATGTCTTTGGTGCAGCTCACGTGGTGTCCGATAGTGGTGCCGGAAATTTTTCGATAGCCTATCGCACGACTGGAGGCTCGCCGTTCTCGGGTTCGCCGACCTATTTCAGCGGCTGGAGTCCCGCCGCGACGGAAGCGGTCCCGGCTACCGTGCCCACGTTTTTTGCTCTGGACACCATAAGCCTTTCCGTCTGTAACAAAAGTGCGAACTGCTCGGTCGGTTTTCAGTTGAAGACCGGCGCTACGACGACCAATCTGGGCATGTGCTTGGTGGGTTTCAAACTGAATCTGCTCACACTCAACAACACGACTTATAAGCTGGAGAACGGCACCTCGATGGCGTCACCCGCCGTGGCCGGATTGGCCACCATGCTGCGCGCCTACAACCCGCAGTACACCTATGCCGATGTCGTCGCTTCCATCAAGAACAGCGGCAGAGCCGTCGCCAGCCTGTCCGGCAAGACGACCACCGGCAAAGCGGTGGACGCGATGAAATCGCTGGCCTACATCAATGCCCCGACGGGATTGAGTGCAGCGGTTCAATAGGAGGCAGACATGGGATCAGGGAAGCAGAACTTCATTCTGGGCGGGGCTGTGCTTGCGCTGGTGGCGACCACGGCCTGCAGCCAGACCAGTGTCGTCACAGCGCCAAGCGCAAAGGTTGCTGAGCTGAAACCGGAGCGTGGGGAGCGACAAACCAGAGTGCCGAAAGAATACCTTGTCACGCTGGCCTCCGGCGCGGATGAGAAGGCGCTCTCTGAACGCTACGGGCATCTCGGCATCCAGCGCATCGATGCAATGGGAAACGGGATGTTCCGCTTGAGCCTGGCCAACGATCCCGGCCCGCAAGCGATGGAAGACCTGATGCGCAGCGACAAACGCATCAAGGCAGTACAACCCAATTTCATCTATCGGACGCAACGCGCCGGCGGCAAGGCGGAGTAGGTGAGGCTCTGAACGGGAGATCGGGATGCGAAAACATATTGCGATGCTGACCCCTTTGATTTCTGATGTTAGGCCGAACAACAATGGAGCAGCACAATTTCGGGGTCAGGTCTTGCATTAATGCATTTCATCATGCTAGATTGATCAGATGGCGCGACCCCTTAGACTTGAACTGGCCGGCGGGCTTTATCACGTGACCTCGCGTGGCGACAGGCGAGCAACTAAAGGGGTCAGCATCGCAATTAATTTCAGGCCCCCATACCCTGAATCATCCGCAGCATCTCTATGTTTGAACCGCACCACCAAGACGGCTTACGTCTTCGGCACGAACGTGAACATATCCGAGTAGAAGGCGTCGTTCGGCAAGCCGCGTTGTGTGGTGAATTCGCGGTGGGCGGCTTCCACCACTACCGGCGCACCGCAGGCATACACGGTGTAAGCCGACAGGTCCTTGAAGTCATCCAGCACGGCCTGGTGCACGAAGCCGGTGCGGCCGTCCCACTGCTCATCCGAGACCACAGCGGTGAATTTGATGCCGACCGCTTCCCATTCTTTCACCTTGTCCAGCATGTAGAGGTCGGCCGCCTTGCGCACGCCCCAGTAGACATGCATCTCGCGCTTGAAGCCGATATGCAGCGCGTGTTCGATGATCGCCTTCACCGGGGCGAAGCCGGTGCCGCTGGCGACGAAGACGATGGGCTTGGGTGAATCCTCGCGCAGGAAGAAAGTGCCCATCGGGCCTTTGATGCGCAGGATGTCGCGCTCTTTCATTTCATTGAAGACATGGTGGGTGAATTTGCCGCCCGCGATGTTGCGCACATGCAGTTCCAGCAGGTCGTCGGCATGCGGGGCGTTCGCCAGCGAGAAGCTGCGCGGCTTGTCGTCCTTTTGCAGGATGTCGATGTATTGTCCGGCGAGGAACTGCAGGCGTTCGTTCGCGGGCAGTTTCAGATACAGCGCCAGCACATCGTGCGCCAGCATCACCATCTTCTCCACGCGGCAAGGGAGCGTCTTCACCTGGATGTCCCGTTCGGTCGTCACCTCATGGCTTTCGACGACCAGGTCCGAGAGCGGCTTCGCGCAGCAGAACAGCGCCATCCCGGCGGCCTTGTCCGCTTCGCTCAGCGCGAACTCCTGTGCCTTGCCATGATCCACCGAACCTTGCAGCACCTTGCCCTTGCACACGCCGCAAGCGCCGTTGCGACAGCTATAGGGTAGGGTGAGCCCGTGCTCCAGCGCCGCTTCTAGGATGGTCTCGTCGGCATCGACGGTGAAGGAGTGGTTGCTGGGTTGTATGGTGGTCTTGAAGCTCATGGCGCCGTCCGGTCGAATAAAGGCCGCGATTTTAACGCATAATCCGGACATGGAACGACTGCTCATCATCGGTTGCGGCGACATCGCGCGCCGCACCATTCCCCTGCTTAAAGACCGTTACCGGGTCTATGCATTAATACGGAACGAGAAACAGCGCGGCGCGTTGCGTGCGCAGGGTGTCGTTCCGATTTCGGGTGATCTGGATAGTCGTCGCCAGTTGGCGCGCATTGGGGGAATTGCAGATATCGTATTGCATCTGGCACCTCCACCCGATTCGGGCACGGGCGACACCCGTACCCGCCATCTGCTTGCCGTCTTGTCGCGGCGGCCGCCGCACCGGTTGGTGTACATCAGTACCAGCGGCGTATATGGCGATTGCAAAGGCGAGCGGGTCGACGAGACGCATCCGCTGCATCCGCAGACCGAGCGTGCCCTCAGGCGTGTGGATGCCGAGATGCAGATACGCGACTGGGCGCAACAAAACGGGGTGCATGCCTGCATCCTGCGCGTTCCCGGCATCTATGCGGCGGAACGGCTGCCGCTGGAAAGGCTGCGCAACGGGATGCGCTCCATCGTGGCGGAGGAGGACGGTTATACCAATCACATCCATGCCGACGACCTCGCGCGCATCATCGCTGCTGCGCTGCACCATGGCAGGCCGAACCGCGTGTATCACGCCAGCGACGACAGCGCGATGAAGCTGGGGGATTACTTCGATCTGTTGGCGGATGCGCACCATCTGCCGCGGCCGCAGCGCATCACCCGTGCCGAGGCACAGCGGGTGTTGCCGGAGATGTTGCTGTCGTTCATGAACGAATCGCGGCGGCTGCGCAATGACAGGATTAAGCGGGAATTGAAGGTGAGACTGCTATACACGACTGTCTTTTCGTTTATTGGATCACTGCTAAAATAGCTACCATCGCCTAGTCGCCGGATATCTACATGCTGCTCTGGTTCGTCATCGCCTATTGGGTCATTTCGGTCGGTATCGGTCTGTGGGCCGCCACCCGCGTGCATAACACGCGCGACTTCGCCATCGCCGGACGTCATCTGCCGTTCTATATGGTCACGGCCACGGTGTTCGCCACCTGGTTCGGTTCTGAGACGGTGCTCGGCATTCCGGCCACCTTCCTCAAGGAAGGCTTGCATGGTGTAGTGGCCGATCCGTTCGGTGCGTCCATGTGCCTGATCCTGGTGGGCCTGTTCTTTGCCGCGCCGCTTTATCGCATGAATCTGCTGACCATCGGCGACTTCTACAAGAAGAAGTTCGGCCGTAACGTCGAGGTGCTGACCACCATCGCCATCGTGATCTCCTACCTTGGCTGGGTGGGGGCGCAGATCACGGCGCTCGGACTGGTGTTCAACGTGGTGTCCGGCGGCGAGATCAGCAAGGTCGCAGGGATGTGGATCGGTTCCGGCACCATTCTGATCTATACATTCTTCGGCGGCATGTGGGCGGTGGCGATCACCGATTTCATCCAGATGATCATCATCGTCATCGGTATGCTGTTCATCGGCTATGAGGTCAGTGGCGAGGTGGGCGGCGTGGGCGTGGTGGTCAATCACGCCATGCAGAATGGCAAGTTCGAGTTCTGGCCCGCGCTGGACGCGAAAGAGGTCATCGCCTTCACGGCCGCGTGGATCACCATGATGTTCGGCTCGATACCGCAACAAGACGTGTTCCAGCGTGTGCAGTCGGCCAAGACGGAAAAGATCGCTGTTTGGGGGTCGGTGATGGGTGGCGGCTTGTATTTCCTGTTCGCTTTTGTGCCGATGTTCCTGGCTTACTCGGCCACACTGATCGATCCGAAGATGGTGAGTGAACTGATCGACACCGATCCGCAGATGATCCTGCCGCGCCTGATCCTGCGGCCGGAAGTGAATTTGTTCTTCCAGGTGATGTTCTTCGGCGCACTGCTTTCCGCCATCAAGAGCTGCGCGTCGGCGACGCTGCTGGCGCCGTCGGTGACGTTCAGCGAGAACATTCTCAAGCCGATGCTTGGCCACAAGCTGTCCGATCGGCGCATGCTGCATACCATGCGCGGTGTGACGCTGGTGTTCACCGTCGTCGTCACGCTGTACGCGATGAATTCCAAGGCCAGCATCTTCAAGATGGTGGAGAACGCTTACCAGATCACGCTGGTGATGGCTTTCGTGCCGCTGGTGGCTGGTCTGTTCTGGAAACGATCGGATACGCAGGGCGCACTCACGGCGATCTTTTGCGGATTGTCGGTATGGCTCGCCATTCTGATCTTCGGACCGGAAGACCCATTCCTTCCGGCACAGTTCGCCGGCGTCATCGCCAGCGCGCTCGGCATGGTGGCGGGCTCGCTGTTGCCCAATATCGTGGCCGGGCCGTTGCCGCAGGAACCGGAACATGCCATGCTGCATCACCTTGCAGCCAGCCACACTGAACACGTGGCGGATCACCCGCATCACCACCCGCCACATCACGGCGAACATTGAGATCGACTGTCATGTTGTTGTCACAATTCTTTCATATCATCATTAACCAGAAATGATGAAACCTATGGAGAAAAAGATGACGACAGCGAACATCCTGCTAGTGGAAGACGAGCCGGCCATCCAGGAGTTACTGGCTTTCAATGTGGCGCAATGCGGATTCCGCGCGATCCAGGCACTCGATGCGGCGGCGGCGTTGGCCCATATCAATCGCGCTTTGCCCGATCTGATCCTGCTCGACTGGATGTTGCCCGGCACTTCCGGCATCGAGTTGGCACGCAAACTCCGCGCCGAGCAGCGCACGCGTGACATCCCCATCATCATGCTCACCGCGCGCACCGACGAACGCGACAAGATACTGGGGCTGGAATCCGGCGCCGACGATTACATCACCAAACCATTCTCACCGCGCGAGCTGATGGCGCGTATCCGTGCCGTGCTGCGTCGCCGTGCGCCGCAGATGAGCGATGAGACGGTGAGTGTGGAAGGACTCGATCTGTCGCCGACCACGCACCGTGTCAGCGCCAACGGTGTGAACATCGATCTGGGTCCAACCGAATTCCGCCTTTTGCATTTCTTCATGACTCATGTCGAGCGCGTCTATAGCCGCGCGCAGTTGCTCGACCAGGTATGGGGTGACCATGTATTCGTGGAGGAGCGCACTGTGGATGTTCACATCCGTCGCCTGCGCCAGACGCTGGAGCCTTCCGGCCTGGACAGCCTGGTGCAGACTGTGCGCGGGAGCGGATACCGTTTTTCCAGGGAATGACTTTCCGCGAACGCGCCGCACATCACCCCGTATAATGCCGCCTGTCGATTTTTGAGGTTTCGCCGTGAGCGATTTTTGGCAGCGCGCCATCATCCATCCATTCTTCGTCTTCCTGTTGGCACTGGTCGTGCTGATCTGGGCGATGGCGGGTGCTTTGCCTGCGGCACTGTTCTTCGGTGCCGGTGTATCGCTGCGTCTGATCAGTCATCTACGCAACCTTGCCGCATTCGAGCGCTGGCTGGCCGATCCCGATGCGCATGAAGTGCCGAACGGTTCCGGTCTGTGGGAAGATGCCTTTTCCCGTCTCAACAAACTCACCAAACAACGCCGCAAAGAGCGTGCCCAGCACGAAGCCGCGCTGTCGCAGATGCAGCAGGCCACTTCTGCATTGCCGGAAGGCGTGGTGATCCTGGACGAGGCGGACCGTATCGAATGGTGCAATCCGTTGGGAGAGCAGCATTTCGGACTCGATATCAAGCGCGACACCGGGCAGCAGATCACTTACCTCGCACGCCAACCCGAGTTCGTGCACTACCTGGCTGGCAGCAACTTCACAGAGCCGCTGGTGCTGCGCGGTGCACGTCAGGACGACCTGGTGCTTTCCATCAAGCTCATCGCCTACGGCAGCAACAAGCGCCTGCTGATCAGCCGCGACATCACGCATCTGGAGCGGATAGAAACGATGCGGCGCGACTTCGTAGCCAACGTCTCGCACGAATTGCGCACACCTCTTACCGTCGTCAATGGTTTCGTCGAAACATTGCAGGACATGCCGCAGCTGGAGAACGACATGGCACGCCGCGCCTTGCATCTGATGGGTGAGCAGACCAGTCGCATGGAAAGTCTGGTGGATGACCTGCTCACACTGTCGCGACTGGAAAACGAGCAGAATGTCCTGCATGAAGAACAAGTCGATGTATCGAATCTGTTGGGTGTGCTACTGGAAGAAGGCCGCTCGCTGAGCAACGGGAAGCACAATGTCCGGCTGGAGATTGAAAGCACAACCCTGCTTGGCGGCAGCAACAATGAGCTGCACAGCGCTTTCGGCAACCTCCTCACCAATGCCATACGCTATACACCGCCGGGCGGAGAGGTCGTGCTGCGTTGGGCCGATCAAGGCGATGCGGGCATGGTATTCAGCGTAAAGGACAGCGGCATCGGTATCGCGCCGCAACATATATCGCGGCTGACCGAGCGATTTTACCGCGTCGATCGCAGTCGTTCGCGCGAGACAGGCGGCACGGGATTGGGGTTGGCAATCGTCAAACATATCGCCATGCGTCATCAGGCGCAGCTTGATATCGTCAGCGAAGAAGGCAAGGGCAGCACCTTCAGTATCGTCTTTCCGGCCAAGCGCAGGCTGAGTGCTGCGGTCAGCTCCTGACGCTGAAACTCACACGCTCGAAGTCGTTGCCTTTGTCCACGCTGATGCCCAGTGTCACGCTCTGGTTCCGGTGTTGCGGCAGGTCAAGTTCGAGGCGGCGGCCGGTTGAGAACCAATCGCGCGGAATGACCAGGCTGGCTGGGATGCGCAGGTTGGGCATCTCCGGCAACAGCAATGCGGCGGCGGCACCGGAAAGGATATTGCCGCTGGCACTGCCGCTGATGATGACTGCTTGCGGGTTTCCCGGCAGGTAGCGCAGTCCGATATACAACTGGCCGCCACGAGTGACATTAAGCAGCGTGACCACGCCGAGCTTGAAGTTCTTCGCATCCTGTTTGTGTACGCAGACCAACTGGTTCAGGCCGAGACGCTCATGGGAGGCAGTCTTGCGCAATAATCGTGCATTCAGCAATCCGTCGTCTTCCACCGTCCACTCGTCGTCCAGAAAACCCAGATGGGCCAGATTGTGCCGGTCGGTATCGTCCAGCAAGCGTCCAAAGGTCTCGATCTGCTTGTGTGCTTCTTTTTCCGAGATGCTCACGCTGCCGGGGAACTTGAATGGCTTGTGCGCGATGTGGGCGTAGATGCTCTCCAGTCCGCTGCATAGCCGCAGGCTTGGACCATCGCGCGGTTCGTCTGCCAGCGCTTCGCTGTGGCGCTCGCACAGGCAGGCATGCAGCCTGTTGAGCAGGTCGATGCAGTCCTTGCTGTTCAGCTCGTCTCCCAGCTCCAGTTGCTGCGGCGATTGTCCCTGCTGCAGCAGGATGGTCTTTACCCGAATCAGTTTGGAGAACGGCACCATTGCCATATAGCGCATGCTGGCAGCAGAAGTGGCGCGCTGCACCGGGACGAGCCCGCGCGTTCCGGACAGATCGACCGCCAGCGGTGGAGCATCTTCCCGGCTCATGGTACAACCCGGTTCGACGGTGTAAGTATCGCCCCACTGGTCGAACCAGCGATCGATGAGATGCCACTGGTTGCGTGTCAGTCCGAGCAGGCGGATGCGATGCAATAACAGCGTTTTGACATAGAGCGTGCGGCATGAGACGGCCTGTCCAGTGCGGTTGAATCTGTCGCTGACAGCCTCGCGTTGTAGCCCCCTGTTCTCGATATGCGCATATACGGTATGCAAGCGCTGCCAGGACTCGGCATCCGGTTCGTAGCCCATGCGCAGGAACTCGCCGATCTGCAAACCGCAGTACAACATGCAGCGGTGAGCCAGCAGGGCCGTCTCGGCAGCGAGCGATGAGTCGCCCGCATCGAGCGACTGCCAGCAGCGCAGATAACCGATGAACATGAATTTCCAAAGATCGGAGATCGTGATCAGCAAAACGAGCTCTTCATCGGCAAGGGGGAGTTTTTTGCCGAACATCTTCTTGATGGAATCGGCTTGCACCGTCGCGACCGATTCGCGCAAGACTTCGAGTATCTGCAAACGATCTTTGCCGCGCATAGGGCAACGGCTGAGTTCTTCCACTTGTGCCCGCAAAGTGGCATGCGCCAGGGTCAGATTGGTCAGCTGCAACTGACTCAGCCACTTGGTGCAGGATGCCGCATCGTTGAAGGCGGGCGCGGCAAGATTGTTGATCGGTTCCAGTGGCAGCATCATCACTCCTATAACAACACGCGCTCGATGCCGCCGTTGTTGGCCTTGGTGACATAGTCGTTCAGCCAGTCGGGTCCGAGCAGGTTCTTGGCCAACTCCACCACGATGTAGCCGGTCTCGGCATGCACGTCTTCAGCATAACGCGACAAGCCCTGCTGGCAGGCCGGGCATGAGGTGAGAATCTTCACTTTGTCGGCATTGCCGTCGGCGCGCAACAGGTCGGTCGCCTTGTGCAGTTCCTCTTCCTTGCGGAAGCGCGCCTGAGTGGCGATGTCCGGCCGTGTCATGGCGAACGTACCGGCTTCGCCGCAGCAGCGTTCATTCAGCGCGATGTCGGAACCGATCAATTGGTTCACCACCTTGATTGGCTGGTAGGTCTTCATCGGCGAGTGGCAGGGGTCGTGATACAGGAACTGCGTGCCGGGTACACCATTCAGCTTCACGCCCTTTTCCAGCAGATACTCATGGATGTCGAGCAAGCGGCAGCCGGGGAATATCTTGTCGAACTGGTATTGCAGCAGTTGATCCATGCAGGTGCCGCACGACACCACCACGGTCTTGATGTCCAGGTAGTTGAGCGTATTCGCCACACGATGGAACAGTACGCGATTGTCGGTGGTGATCTGAGAGCCTTTGTTCTCGAATCCGGCCGAGGTCTGTGGATATCCGCAGCACAGATAGCCCGGCGGCAACACTGTGATCGCACCGGTCTCATACAGCATGGCCTGCGTCGCCAGTCCGATCTCCGAGAACAGGCGCTCCGAACCGCAGCCGGGAAAGTAGAAAACCGCCTCTGACTCGTCGTTGAGCTTCTGTGGGTTGCGGATCACCGGCACGACAGTGTCGTCCTCGATATCGAGCAGCGCGCGCGCGGTCTTGCTCGGCACCTTGGCCGGCAGCGGCTTGTTGACGAAGTGGATCACCTGCGCCATGAGCGGCGGTTTGCCCACTGTGGCAGGCGGGCGCGCGGTCTGCTGGCGGTACAGCCCGAAATAGCGTGCGAAGTGGTGGCCGAGGCGCTGAATCTTGTAACTCCAGCGGATCATCACGGTGCGCAACAGTTTGATGGTGGTTGGGTCGGTGCTGTTGAGATACAGCATGGACAGTGCCGAGACCGGACTGAATCGTTTCTTGCCCAGCTTGCGCAGGAAATTGCGCATCGCCACCGATACATCGCCGAAGTCGATGTCCACCGGGCACGGCTTGACGCACTTGTGGCATACCGTGCAGTGGTCGGCGACATCGTTGAACTCGGCGAAGTGCGCGATGGAGACGCCGCGCCGCGTCTGCTCCTCGTACAGGAACGCCTCGATCAGCAGCGAGGTGGCGAGGATCTTGTTGCGCGGCGAGTAGAGCAGGTTGGCGCGCGGCACATGCGTGGTGCACACCGGTTTGCACTTGCCGCAGCGCAGGCAATCCTTGATCGAGTCGGATATCTCCCCCAGCTCGCTCTTTTCCAGGATCAGGCTTTCCAGTTCCATCAGGTTGAAGCTGGGGGTATAGGCGCGCTCAAGGTTGCTGCCCTTGAGCAGCTTGCCCTTGTTGAAGCGCCCTTCCGGATCGACCTTCTGCTTGTAAGCGATGAAGGGTGCGATCTCCGGTTCCTCAAGGAAGTCGAACTTGGTGATGCCGATGCCGTGCTCGCCGGAGATCACGCCGCCGAGGTCTTTCGCCAACTGCATGATGCGATCGACCGCGCCGTAAGCCTGTTGCAGCATGGCGTAGTCGTCCGAGTTGACCGGGATGTTGGTGTGCACATTGCCGTCACCTGCGTGCATGTGCAGCGCCACGAACACACGGCTCTTCAGCACGCGCTGATGCACGGCGGAGCACTGTTCGAGGATGGGCAGATAGGTGCTGCCGCTGAACAACTGGCGCAACGGGTCGCGCACTTCACGTTTCCATGAGGCGCGCAGCAGATGCCGCTGTATCGCATCGAACACGGTGACAGCATCCTGCTTGTCAGCCGGTGCAAACGGGCAATCAGACAGCGGTGCGTCCAGATGCTCCAGCAGCCATGCCCAGCGTGCGCGAACTTCGGCCAGCAACTGCTGTGCAGCTTGCGGACGATTGCCCAAGAGTTCGGAATCGCCCAGTTGTGCATCGTCCTGGTAACGCAGCGGCAATTCGCCCTTGAAGAAGTCATCCAGCGCATCCAGCAGCTTGATCTTGTTACCGAGCGACAGCTCGATGTTGATGCGCTCGATGCCGTCGCAATAGTCGCCCATGCGCGGCAGCGGGATCACCACGTCTTCGTTGATCTTGAAGGCGTTGGTGTGTTTGGCGATGGCGGCGGTGCGTGCACGGTCCAGCCAGAATTTCTTGCGCGCCTCGGCCGAGACGGCGATGAAGCCTTCGCCGTGCCGCAGGTTGGCGATGCGCACGATCTCGGAAGCGGCCTCACCCACCGCACGCTCGTCGTCACCTACCACATCAGCGACCAACACCATCTTTGGACGACCGTTGCGCTTGGCCTTGGTGGCATAGCCCACTGCTTTCAGATAGCGCTCATCCAGATGCTCCAAGCCGGCTAAAAAGACCGGGGAAGGGCGAAGGGGGAAGGGCGAAGGGTGCGCGCCGCGTTTGTCGAACAATCCGGTGATCTCAACGATTGAAGGAACCGCCTCGCGTACCTGGCCGAAGAACTCCAGGCAAACGGTGCGCGTGAATTTGTGTTCGCGATGCAGGATGAAGCGCGCCGAGGTGATGATGCCGTCGCAGCCTTCCTTCTGGATGCCGGGCAGGCCGGACAGGAACTTGTCGGTGACATCCTTGCCCAGCCCGGCTTTGCGGAATGCGCTACCGGGAATGGTCAGGACCTCGGGCTGGCCGTGCAGTGTTTTGCCGTCCGCTTCGAAACGCATGATGCGGAAGCGCGCGGTCGGTGCATCGTGGATCTTGCCCAGATTATGGTCGAGGCGCTCGATGAACATCCACAGGCCGTCCGGCGTGACCATCTTCCATGAAGCCAGGTTGTCCAGTGCGGTGCCCCACAGCACGGCTTTCTTGCCTCCTGCGTTCATCGCCACATTGCCGCCGATGCACGAGGCATCCGCCGAAGTCGGATCCACCGCAAATACCAGATGGTTCGCATCCGCTGCTTCCATCACGCGCCGGGTCACCACACCCGCGCCGCAGTGGATGGTGGCGTAAGGCACGTCCAGCCCCGGCAGTGTCATCGGCTCGATGGGCGAGATCGCATCCAGCTTCTCGGTGTTGATCACGGCAGAATATTTGGTGAGCGGGATGGCGCCGCCGGTGTAACCGGTGCCGCCGCCGCGCGGGATGAGCGTCAGCCCGAGTTCGACACAGGCGCGCACCAGCGGGGCGACTTCCTCTTCGGTATCGGGGTGCAGCACCACGAACGGATATTCCACGCGCCAGTCGGTGGCATCGGTGACATGAGATACGCGCGCCAAACCGTCGAACTGGATGTTGTCGCGGCGCGTGATGCGGCTTAGTGCCCTCAGGGTACGTTTGCGCAATTGCAGCGTGTGTTCGAATTCGGCGGCGAACTGATCGACCGCCGCAGCGGCGAGCTCGAGCAGGCGCTTCACCTTCTCATTCTGCTGGCGGCGTGCTTCGATCGCGTTCAGGCGATGATGCAGTGCGCCGATGAGCGCCTCGCGACGCTTGCGGTTGGCGAGCAAGTCGTCTTCCAGATAGGGATTGCGCGTGAGCACCCAGATATCGCCCAGCACTTCATACAGCATCTGCGCCGAGCGCCCGGTGCGGCGTTCGCCGCGCAGGGTATTGATGATGTCCCACGCCTCACTGCCCAGGATGCGCAGCACGATCTCGCGGTCGGAGAAAGAGGTGTAGTTGTAAGGGATTTCGCGTAAACGTGCGGTCATGATTTTTTGCCGTTCGACAAGGCGCGCATTCTACTCCATTGCTCGCCGATGCTCGACCCTGACACCAGTGGTAGCATCGTCCGTATGGATCAGATCCGCGAAAAGAGCCGTCGCCTGTTCTTCGCCCTGTGGCCGGGCGGGGCGGAACGTGCCGCGCTGGCCGCATGGCAACCGCCGTTGTGCGAACTGTGCGGAGGCCGGGCCATGCGCGCCGATACCTTGCATGCCACGCTGGTATTCATGGGCGAGGTGGCGGAGCACCGGCTCGAAGCCCTGAAGCTGGCCGCACAAGAGGTGATTTGTCAGCGCTTCGATCTGGATCTGCTGGCAGTGCATTATTGGGGGCACAACCACATCGTCTATGCCGCACCGGTTGAAGCTCCACCGCAACTCACCGGGTTGGTGCGCGATCTGGAAGACAGACTGAGCAAACACCGTTTTCATTTCGAAAAGCGCCCCTACAAACCGCATGTCACCCTGTTGCGCAACGCGCATTGGAGCGATGCTCCGTTGCTGCCTGTCCCTGCCGTGCGCTGGAGATTCAGGGAATTCGTTCTGGTGCAGTCACTGCGCGATGAGCAAGGTGCGCCACATTACGACGTGCTGGCGCGATTTTCGCTGCAAAAGGAGGAGTAAATACCGGGGCGACGCAACTATTCATTCGCAGGCAGCAGTTGCTCCAGGCACCATGCAGCCGCAGCGAAACCCATCGCTGCGGTGACTGTCACAGTCGAGCCGTAACCGGAACAATTCAGATCGTCAGTGGTGCAGGCCACACCGCGCTGCGCGGGTTCCTCCAGATACACACAGGTCACGCCGAACTTTCCGCTGCGGTGAGGGCGGATATTGAAATCCCTGCGCAGTATGTCGCGGATGCGCGCCAGCAGAGCATCCTGGGCCGTGCGCCCCAGGTCCTCGCGCCGCAGCTTGAGCGTATCGCGCTTGCCGCCCGCCGCGCCGCATACCACCAGCGGGATCTTGTTGAAGCGCGCATGGACGATCAGCGCGACTTTCACATTGGCCTCGTCGCAGGCGTCGATCACCATGTCGAAGCCGCCGGGCGGGATCAGTTGTGGCAGATTCTCTTCCGAAAGGAATTCGTCGATGCACGTCACGCGGCAGACAGGATTGATGTCGCGGATACGTGCCTCCAGTACCTGCACCTTGGCCGCACCCAAGGTGCTATCCAGCGCATGTATCTGCCGGTTTATGTTGGAAACCGCCACATGATCGAAGTCGATCAGCGTCAGGTTGCCGATGCCGCTGCGCGCCAGCGCTTCCACCGCCCATGAGCCCACGCCGCCCACGCCCACCACCGCCACGCGCGCCTGATGCAATGTCGCGCGTGCGCCATCGCCGTACAGGCGGTCGAGCCCGCCGAAGCGGCGGGTGTGATCGGGGTCGAGGGTGTGCGGGCTCATGCTGTTGTTGGAAATTCGGGAAACAGCGAAGATACATTCGCTGATGTGATGTGCGCAACCTCTTCCAGTGGCAGCCCGCGCAACTCCGCCAGCGTCTGCGCGATTCGAGGCAGATACTTGGGCTCGTTCGGCAGCCCGCGTTCCAGAAAATCCGGCGGGATGTCCGGGGCGTCGGTCTCCAGGACTATGCTTTCCAGCGGCAGGGTGGCGGCAAGTTCGCGCAGGCGAGTGGCGCGCGAGTAGGTCATGGCTCCGCCGAAGCCGAGCTTGAAGCCGAGCTTGATGAATTCATCCGCTTGCTGGCGGCTGCCGTTGAAGGCGTGGGCGATACCACCGCGCACCTTGATCTGGCGCAGGTGCTTGAGGATGGTGTCCTGCGCGCGGCGGATGTGCAGCAGTACCGGCAGGTCGAATTCGCGCGCCAGCTTAAGTTGTTCGATGAAGAAATATTCCTGCCGCTCGCGGTTGTAATGGTCGATGAAGAAATCCAGGCCGATCTCGCCGATGGCGACAGGTCGATGCTGTTGGAGATAGTCACGCAGTACATCCAGATCGCCCGGTACGGCGTCGTCCGTGTACATGGGGTGGATTCCGCAGGCGAGCAGACAGGCGGGGAAACGCTCGCACAGTTCGCGTACGGTCTCGAAATTGCTGCGCGCCACAGCGGGAACGATGATGTGACCGACACCTGTCGCTTTGGCATCACCCACGATGTCGGCTTGCCTGTCGCCGAATTCGGCGGCATCGAGATGGCAGTGAGTGTCGATAAACACGCTATTGATCCGGTATATGAAAAACTCAACTCCGTTCGGCCTGAGCCTGTCGAAGGCCATTCATGTTTCGACAAGCTCAACACGAACGGCCTTTTGATATTAGGCTCTCAAAAACAATCCATCGTCAGCACGATCTTGCCGATCATGCCGCCCGCTTCGATCAGGCGGTGCGCTTCGGCCGCTTGTTCCAGTGGCAGCTTGTGCGTGACCAGTACACCCAGATGGCCCTCTTCGACCAGCCTTGCGCCCTGTTCCAATATCTTGCGCTGACGTACACGCTCTGCATGCTGGTGCATCACTTGCGGCGCGAGCATCAGCTCGTAGCACAACGAAAGGTTGCGCAGTCGAGCCAGTTGAGTGTCGGCCAGTGACAGCGGCGTGGACAACAGGCTCACCACGCGGCCTGCGACGCGTGTCGCACTCAGCGAGCGCAGGAAGGTGTCGCCGCCCACGGTGTCGAACACCACGTCCGCGCCGCTCCCGCCGCTCCAGGCCAGCGTCTCCTGCACAAAATCCTGCGTCTTGTAATTGATGATCTTTTCCGCGCCGAGAGTACGCGCGATGTTGGCTTTGTCTTCGTCGCTCACTGTTACGGCGATGTGCGCACCGAGGTGGCGGGCGAGTTGCACGGCGATCTGTCCCACTCCGCCCGCAGCCGCATGGATAAGGATGGTCTGCCCCGCTTGCAGGTTGGCGCGCTCCACCAGGGCTTCCCACACGGTGATGAACACCAGTGGCAAGGCGGCGCTATCCTGCAACGACAGGGTGGCGGGCTTTGCGGTGCAATAGTCCTCATGCAGCGTGCTGAATTCGGCGTAACTGCCCGGCTCGTCGCCGATGCCGCCGTTGCAGAAGAACACCTCATCACCCGCCTTGAAGCGCGTCACTGCACTGCCGGTTTCTTCCACGACTCCCGCCCCATCGCAGCCAAGGATGGCGGGCAGTTTGTCCGGGTAGTAGACCGGCTTGGTGCGCAACTTGGTATCCAGCGGGTTCACCCCGGCGGCGGCGAGCTTCACGCGCAGGTGATGTGGCGACGGCAGGTCGGGTTTGGGGATGTCACGCAGTTGCAGGACATCCGGGTTTCCGGGGGCGGTGGCGAGGATGGCTTTCATTAATTTTCTCCGATAAGGCCAACCCACCCCAACCCTCCCTTGTCAGGGAGTGAGCCGAACCGCTCCTCCCCTGACAAGGGGAGGTTGGGAGGGGTTTGCGCTATGTTAAACTCCACCTACTGATTTAGCGAGGTAAAGCCATGTCGGGAAATACATTTGGAACCCTGTTCACCGTCACCTCTTTTGGCGAATCGCACGGTGCTGCCATCGGCTGCATCGTGGACGGTTGCCCGCCGGGCATGGAGCTGAGCGAGGAATATATCCAGCATGACCTTGATCGCCGCAAACCCGGCACCTCGCGCCACGTCACCCAGCGCCGCGAATCGGACTCTGTGGAGATACTCTCCGGCGTGTTCGAAGGCAAGACCACCGGCACGCCAATCGCGCTGCTCATCCGCAACGAAGACCAGCGCAGCAAGGACTACGGTGATATCGCCGACACCTTTCGTCCCGGTCACGCCGACTACACCTACTGGCAGAAATACGGCATCCGCGACTACCGTGGTGGTGGTCGCGCCTCGGCGCGCGAAACCGCAGCGCGAGTGGCTGCGGGTGCCATCGCCAAGAAATGGCTGCACGAGACCTACGGCGTGGAAGTGCGCGGATACCTCGCCCAGCTGGGCGAGATCGTTATTCCGTTCAAGAACTGGGGTGATCTGCATGAGGACGGCAACAGCTTCTTTGTCGCCGACGCGAGCTATGTCGCGCAACTGGAAGACTACATGGATGCCCTCCGTAAATCCGGCGATTCCATCGGCGCCAAACTCGCCGTGGTGGCGCACAACGTGCCGGTGGGCTGGGGCGAGCCGGTGTTCGACAGACTGGATGCCGAGATCGCTTACGCACTGATGGGCATCAACGCGGTGAAAGCCGTGGAGATCGGCGCGGGGTTTAATTGCGTGACGCAGAAAGGCAGCGAACACGGCGACGAACTCACGCCCAAGGGATTTTTGTCGAACAACGCAGGCGGCATCCTGGGCGGCATCTCAACCGGGCAGGACATCGTCGCGTACTACGCCATCAAACCGACATCGAGTATTCGCATCGAACGCAACTCCATCAATAAAGCGGGCGAAGCGGTGAAGGTCTCAACTGAAGGCAGACATGATCCCTGTGTCGGGATCCGCGCTACGCCGATTGCGGAGGCGATGTTGGCGTTGGTGTTGATTGATCATGCACTGAGGAATCGGGCGCAGTGTGGTGATGTGGTTTGTGAGACGGTGAAGATACGGTAGGAGGTGCAATTGAGCAAATACGTTAGTGGCACCACGGCCACAACTAGAGTTGGCTACATCAACCGGAATAGGCAGCGTTGTTTTGGCAATAGAGGCGTCGGCGGAAATGACAACGGTCAATATGCTTACCGTATGTTGTGCTTGTTCTGTGAATTCGTCTATGGCGCGAATGGTACTGATGTTTTCCAGAGACGATGTCCGCGTTGCCAAGATGGCAGGCCGGGTATTAAATACTAATCAAACATCCATATCCTTAAGGTGGGGCAATGAAATCGTATATAAACGCGATTAGAAAATATGCAGTATTCAAAGGAAGAGCCACACGCAAAGAATTTTGGTCTTTCGTCTTACTGAATTTTGTTTTCTACTACCTGTCTTGGACTGCTGATATTTTTATCGGCTGGCCGCAATCTCGTGAGCCAGGATATGTGGGCGTTGTGGCAACAATCTTTACACTTGCAATCATAATTCCAACGTTAGCTGCATCAGTTAGGCGGCTTCATGACACCAACCGAAGTGGTTGGTGGGTTCTTATTGGCTTGATTCCAATTGTCGGCATTGTTTATTTGGTATTTATGATGCTACCAAGCCAATCTGGAACAAATCAATTTGATTCGATTCCTGAAGCACAACAGCAAGCGTAGGGCGCAATAACCAACGGGCATTGCGCCGTATGGGTTCAAAGCAACACCGTCGGGGGCAGCCCGACAGCTAGTTACTTTTTCTTGCTTCGCCAAAGAAAAAGTAACCAAAAGAAGGCGCCCCCTGTGCGCCGCCCCTTCGAGGCGGCGCACAGGGGAAAGAAAGTCAATTCCGGTTTTGTGTGGACACGTGTGCCCACGTTCTTTTTGGTGTGTAGTTGGGCGCTTTGCGCCCAACTACGGGTTTAGCTTTGCTTTTGATTTTGGTTCTTTGCTTTACCTTCCCCTGTGCGCCGCCGAGTAGCGCAGACCAGACAGGGGGTGTCCGACGAATATGTTTGAGCACGTGGCCGCGTAGCGGATCGTGCGAGTTTATGAGGAGGCCTGTCTGGTTGAGCAACGGAGGGAACCCCGCAGGGGCGGCGCGCTGGGGTCGCCTTCTTTTTGGTTACTTTTTCTTTGGCGAAGCAAGAAAAAGTAACTAGCTGTCGGGCTACCCCCGACGGTGTTGGTTTTGAATTTGGAAGTTAGAGATAGAAATCGCTCATGCTTCGACAGGCTCAGCACGAACGGATGTAGTTGCGGGCTTCGCCCATCCTTCGATACGGCTGCGCCTACTCAGGACGAACGGTCTTGTGGGTAAAGAAAAGAATTACTCCTTCACTCTCCGATACAACCTGAACCTCTCATTCGTATCGCCCTTGCGCCCGCCTTCCCACATCTTCTCCCAGCCGATCTCATCTTCGATCGGTTTGGCGATGCGGTCGCCCTGCACCAGTAGCAGGTCGCATGAACGAGTCGCGTTGCGTTTCGGGTTCAGGTTGCCGAAGTATTGCAGCATGGCGCGCTGGCTGTCGCCGATGCGCACGCCGGCGAGGCAGTTGTATTTTTTCGGCAGGCTGTCCTTCAGATCATCCACCATGTGGCGATAGCTTTTGCCGGTATCGAGCCAGGGTAGCCACAGGGTCATGGCGAGTATCCACAGCAGGGTGACGCTGGCCGCCCAGTTGATGAGCGAGCGGCGAACGGAGCGGCCGACGCGCCATACCAGCACGATCCACAGCACGGTGGCGGTGACGGCGATCCAGAACGGGATGGCGTTGAATTCCGGCTCGAAGCCGGGCTGGTAGTCTTTCAACCAGTGCGTGATCTTGGCATTGTTGTCAGTCAGCAGACCGGCCCAGCCCCACCACAGCGCGATGGCGAGCAGGGCGAAGGTCATGATGCCGAACCAGTCCAGCGCATTCGCCGCGCCGCGTTTCAGGGTGGAGAGCGAGGCGGTGGCGAGCAGGCTGATGGGCAACAGCATGGGCAGTGCGAACACTTCCTTGATGTCGGGTACCACACTCAGCGTGACGAGCATGACGAGGAAGCTGACCAGCAGCAACTGGAACTCAGGCTGATGCCAGACCTTCTTGCGCGCTTCCCACACGGCCCAGGCGGCGAGCGGTAAGGCGGGCCATGCCAACCAAGGCAATATCTTTACGTAGTAGAACACGTCGCGGTAATCGCCGCCTTTGATGAAGCCGAACCAGCGGCCGATGTTGTGCGACCAGACCCAGTCGATGAAGAGTTCCGGCGAGCGTTGATACAGCAGGTATGGCCACACGG
>Ga0265314_10000133_pt1 | contig 111927 bp, 87 predicted proteins | sample 4126metaG_FD_203106 | JGI IMG/M metagenome (GOLD analysis project Ga0265314, IMG submission 203106) | Rhizosphere microbial communities from Carex aquatilis grown in University of Washington, Seatle, WA, United States - 4-1-26 metaG | ecosystem: Host-associated > Plants > Roots > Rhizosphere >... | reverse complement strand
CTTCGGCCTGCCCACACTGCCCACAGCCCGCAAACAATTCTTCCCCTTTTCAGGTAGAACACAGACCAAACCAGACCGGACATCTAGGACTGCTTATGATCCGGACATCTAGGAGTGTCACCGACACGAGAACTTGTTCCGACATCATCACCGACCTCGCCGCCATCATCCAAGGCGGCCTCGGCATCGCCCGCAATTGCCGAGGGGAGCGAGGGGCAAGCCCAACCTCCTTTTCGCTAGGAAGATGCGACGATCGGAATATCGTGTGTGTCTGTGATTGGGACGACGATTGGCAACTTCAGGGTCCAGCGTCTTATCGGCGGCGGTGGGATGGGCAAAGTGTACTTGGCGGCTCATCCAGATATCGGGCGGCTGGTGGCGATCAAGGTGCTGGCTTCGCACGGCACGGCGGACCCAGAAACAAGCAGCCGCTTTCTCGCGGAGGCCCGCGCGGTAAGTGCCATTCGCCATCAAAACATCGTGGATATCTACGACTCGGGCACCATCGAAAATGCTGGGCCCTACCTGGTCATGGAGTACCTTGATGGCGAGACCTTGACCCAGGTACTCGGTCGCGGGCCGCTCGCGCTGGCCGACGTGGTCGACTGGGGATGCCAAGTGGCCGACGCTCTCGCAGCGGCCCACGAGAACTACGTTGTCCATCGGGATCTGAAGCCAAGCAACCTGTTCTTGATTTCCGACCCAAGACGGCCGGAGAAGCGACAGGTGAAGGTTCTGGACTTCGGCATTGCAAAGTTTCAACACGCCGAGAGCCGGGACTACCGAACTCAGACCGGCGCATTGCTTGGTACTCCGCTGTACATGTCCCCCGAACAGTGCCTAAGCCCCAAAGACATCGATGCGCGAAGTGACATCTACTCATTCGGCGTGATCTTGTACGAAATGGCCACGGGAAGGACGCCTTTCGACGGAACGGGCATCTATGCCCTGATGAACATGCACATCAACGATCGGCCCGTACCTCCTACAAGGTATCGGCCGGACCTGCCATGCAAGATCGAAGAGATCATCCTGCAGGCGCTCGCCAAGGCGCGGGAGGATCGTCAGGGGTCGATGGCCGAGGTTCTGTCGCAACTGGAATTGGCCCGCGACAACGTCGCGGCCAGCAGCGAGGCTCTCAAGCGCTCACGTCCGGACCGCCGAAGGGCCACGGCGACGCAGTCCTTCGGGCGTGATGAGATTCTCGCGTTTCTCGGCGAGGTCGACAATCTTCTGGACGAATGCGTGGGGATGGAGATCATCGGGGGCGCGGCGGCGCTGCTGGCCTACGGCGCACGAACCCCGACGGAAGATATCAACACCCTCGCGACCCTCGACGAGAGGATCGCACGTGTGTCGAGCTGCACGACCTACAAGATTCCCATTAGCCCAGTAGCGGCTCTTGTTCCGAATGGTTATGAAGACGCACGCCAGCGGCTTGATCTTCCGTTTCGGAATCTCGTAATTTGGGTTCCAGATCGCTACCGTCTTTTGCTCATGAAGGCGGTGCGCGCGGCAAGGCAGGACGTTGACGTCCTTGAAGAGATGCATCGAGCGCAGCCGTTCGACCTCGAGGTCATCGTCGAGCGCTGCAACGATCAGAATCTCCGGTCGTTTGGCAGCCTGGATACTCTCGAACACGTCTGCCTGATCATCGAAAGGTTGTTCGGCCCTAACCGGGTTCACCGATTCGGCGGATTGAGCATGCGTCAGGACTTCGTGCCGCCGGAAAAGACGTCGTCGCTTCGTACGCGATCTTCGGCGAAACTGGGCTAACGACGAGCCGCAGTCGGGAGCTCTGCTGGGCTGCAGAACCCGTCGCTTGCGGCGGCAGCTTCTGCTACTGGCCAAGCGCGCTCTTGCAACTCGCCCGACACTGGGAGAAGGCGTCGCCGACGCAGTCGCATGCCTCGCACATCGAACATGAGATGTCGCTGCATGAGGTGACGTCGTTCAAGCACTTGGTGATGCACGCGCTGTCCGACTGCTGGCAGAGGCTGTCGAAGGTGGCGCCGGAAAGCTGCGGGCACATGCTGGCGACGCGAGCCTTGGCAGTCGTACAGGTAGTGAGCTGAACGGGAGCGCATCCGATGAACTTGCCGCCGCCGCAAACGCAGTCGCCCGATTGGCTACATTGCGGGTAGGGGCACCAGCACGATTCGGTGATCGGGGAGCAGCCGTTGGTCAGCCAACAGGTGCACTCGTCGAGGCTCACGCAGTCGAGCTTCGCAGTATCTGTGCCGGCATCCACGGGCACGCAAGTTGGGCAGCCGCACGACGGGGTCATCACGACGTAGCCGGCGGGACAGATTGGATACGCGCACGGCCCGACCACGCAGGCGTCGACCGCCGCGTCTCCGCCCGGGTTCGAGCCACCGCTGCCGAGGCTTCCGCCCGCGTTCGCGCCGCCGGCCCTGCTTCCGCCGGAGTTCTCCCGCGCGCCACCGTTGCCTCCGCCTGCGCCGGATGTGGCGCCCCTCGCACCCGCGCCTCCAGATCCCAGCGTGCCGCCCAGCGCAGCGAAGCCGCCTTGGCCACCCGCAGCCGAATCCCGCGATCCACCCGACGTGATCGCGCTGTTGTCGCACGCGAGCCCCACGAAAGCGGTTAGCACGAATGCCACAAGGTCTTTCTTGGTCACCACTTCTCCGCTGCGGTGATCAGCAAGGTTCGTGCCGGCGTGAATGTCCGCCGATGTCCCAACATTTTCCGAATACTCGCTCACACTGTCTCGCTGCGTAGCCTCAGATTTCTGAGATGGCGCGGAACAAGCGCCTCGCCCGAGTACTAGATCTGTGTCTTCAGCGCGCGACGGGCGCGGCGGCGTTCGATGGCTAGCTCGACCAGGCGACTGACCAGCTCTTTCACGGGCATGCCCGAGGCCTCCCACATCTTCGGGTACATGGAAATGGCGGTGAAGCCCGGGATGGTGTTGACCTCGTTGACGAACAGATCGCCGGTCCCCTTGTCGAGGAAGAAATCCACCCGCGCCATGCCGGCCAGCTCCAGCGCTTGGAAGGTTAGCACCGCCAGGTCGCGCACGCGCGCGGTGGTCGCGGGCGGAATGTCGGCGGGGATCTTCGCGTCGGCGCCGTCGGCGTCGACGTACTTGGCGTCGTAGGAATAGAACCCGTCTCGGTGGTGCACCACGATCTCGGCCGGCATGGATGCCTGCGGTTCGTCGTTGCCCAACACCGCGCATTCGATCTCGCGCGCGTTCACGCCGGCTTCGACCAAGACCTTGGTGTCAAACTCTAGCGCCAATCGCAGCGCCGGTTCCAATTCCGCCTTGCCCTTGACCTTGCTGACCCCCACCGAGGATCCGGCGTTGGCCGGTTTCACGAACAGCGGGTAGCCGACCTCAGCCGCGCTAGCGAGGCAGGACCGGGCGTCCTTCTTCATCGCGTGTGCGGTGACGAGCCGCCACGGCACCACGGAGATTCCGGCTTGCACAAGCAAGCGCTTGGCCACGTCCTTGTCCATGCCAATGCCTGAGCCCAGGTGTCCCGGTCCGACGTACGCGACGTCGGCCAGCTCAAGAAGTCCCTGCACGGTTCCGTCCTCGCCGTAGGTGCCGTGAAGCACGGGAAAGACGACGTCGTCCGCCCCCAAGATCGGACGCGAGGGGTCGGCAGGCGCAATGTCGGCGGCGGGCGGGTGCACGGGCACGGCCAATTCTTGTCCGGCCGCCACCAGCTTGAGCAGGCGCGGATCGCCGGTGGCGGCCAGCAAAGTCTTGTCCGGTTCGATGCGCCACTGGCCCCGCTTGTCGATGCCCACCAGCAGCGGCTCGAAGCGGTCGCGGTCCAGCGCCAGAAACACGTTGCGGGCCGACAGCAGCGAGACTTCGTGCTCCGCCGACCGGCCTCCGAAAAGGATGATGACTCGGGTCTTTTTCACGTGGTGCTCTTCCTTTGTGCGGGACGAGTCAGGGTGCGCTCATCCCAAGCTCAGCGAACAGAAATGCAAATTCGTCGGCCTGTTGGGCGACTAGCTTCGCCAGCGGCTTGCCCGCGCCGTGGCCGGCCTTGCCCTCCATGCGCAGAAGGATTGGCATCTTGCCCGCGGTCGCCTGCTGCAGGCGCGCGGCGAGCTTGCGCGCGTGCATGGGATCCACGCGCGTGTCGGACTCGGCGGAAAAAATCAGGGTGGCCGGATAGCGCGTCCCATCCTTGACGTGGTGGTAGGGCGAATACGCGTAAAGCCAGGCAAAGTCGTCGGGCTTCTCGGGGTTGCCGTACTCCGGAATCCACAGGCGTGCGATCTGCAGCAGCGGGTAGCGGATCATGTCGGTAAGCGGAACCCCGCACACCGCCGCTTGGAACAGCTCGGGCCTTTGCGTGATGGCCGCCGCGACCAAAAGGCCGCCGTTCGATCGGCCCGAGATGGCAAGCCGCGCGGGCGAGGTGATCTTCTCGCGAATCAGGTACTCGGCCGCCGCCGCGAAATCGTCGAAGACGTTCTGTTTCCTGCCCAGCATGCCCTGCTTGTGCCAGGCCTCGCCGTATTCGCCGCCGCCTCGCAGATTGGCCACCGCGTACACCCCGCCGCGTTCGATGAAGGGCCCCACCCAGGCCGCGAAGCTCGGCGTGATGCTGAGATTGAAGCCGCCGTAGCCGTAGAGCAGGGTGGGGTTGTTTCCGTCGCGTGCGAGAGATTTCTTGTGCACCAGGAACATCGGGATCTCGGTGCCGTCCTTCGACGGATAGCGTGCTTGTTCCACGGCAAACTGGCTGGTGTCCACCGGCGCGGTCAGCTCTTGCCAGACGCGTGCCTCGCCGAGGGCGACGTCGTAGCGGAGCACTTTGGTCGGGGTCAGAAACGACGTGAAGGGCAGAAAGACCTGGGCTTGGTCGTGGCGCGCGGACAGGCCGCCGACCGATCCCAGCGACGGCAACGCGATGTCGCGCACCGGCTTTCCCGCACGTGAAAACACACGCACCCGCGAGGAAGCGTCCTTGAGGTAGAGCGCGACCAAGGCGTCTTTGGCGGCGGTCACCGATTCTAGGGTGTCATCGCCCTCGGCAATCAGCAGCTTCCAATGCGCGCGCTCGGGCCTTTTCGGATCGACTTGCCAAAGTTGGTAGTGGGGTGCGCCTTCGTTGGACACCACGAGGAAGCGGTCGTCGAGCATGTCCACCAGATTGAAGATGGCATCGCGCCCCTCGACCATCACCACCGGCGCTCGAGTCTGCTCCCTGTCGGCCACCAACAGCTCTGACTTGCTCCAGCCAAGGGAGACTTCGATGCCTAGCCAGCGACCGTTAGGCGACAGCATCACGTTGGTCCACGCCGAAAGACTGAGGCCGTCACCGAAGACCTTGGGATCGGCCGCGGGATCGGCACCGAGGCGGTGGAAGAAAACGCTGCGATGGTAGTGCTCTTCGCCGGCGGGCACGCTGGTCGGGGCCGGGTAGCGCGTGTAGTAGAACCCGTGCCCCGAGGGCAGCCAGGCCAGGGAGCAGGCGCGCGTGCGTGGGATGGTGTCGCCAAGGTCGCGCCCGGTCGCGACTTCTCGCACGCGCAGGGTCGAGTTCTCGTCACCCGCGATGGAGATGCCGTACGCGAGCCAAGCGCCATCTTCCGATGGGTACCACCAGTCGAGCGCCGCGGTGCCGTCCGCCGCCAGGGCGTTGACGTCCAGTAGCGCGCGGTCCTTGCCGCCTTCTTGTCCGTCGCGCACGAAGAGGATGGGCTGGTTCTGCTTGCCCGCGCGCCGTGTGTAGAAGAGCCGAGCATGCGTGCCTTTGCCGCGCGCCACCGGCGTGCCCAGGGATCCGGTTTCTTGCCACTCGGAAAGGCGCTTTTCCAGCCACGGCCGGCCCGGAACCGGGTCGAGCCGCTCGCGCAGGTACTGATTCTGCGCTGCGGTCCACGCCCTCACCTCGGCCGATTCGCCGTCTTCAAGCCAGCGGAAGGGATCGTGAACCTGCACGCCGTGGATGATTTCCACCACGTCGTGAACCCGAGTCGCGGGCAGCGCGGCCGAGAGTGTCAGTGCCATGATCGCGAGCACCTTCCTATCACGCCCTTCCGGCCATGAGACTTTTCACCCACGGAGACAGCACGAGCAAGACGGTCCCGGCGAGGAAGGTCGACACCACGAACATCAGGAAGAAGTCCGCCTGGCCGCCCAAGACGTGAAACAGCTCCCCCCGTTCGACCATCTCGATGGTTCCCGCCAGAAGGCCCGCCGCAAGATCCGAAATGAACATGGAGAAAAACCAGGCGCCCATCATCAGGGAAGCCAGCCGCGCCGGCGCGAGCTTGGTGACCATGGACAGCCCCACCGGCGACAGGCACAGCTCGCCGCAGGTGTGAAGGAGGTAGGTGGCGATGAGCCAGAGCGGGCTTACCCGAAGGCCGCCGTCGGAAAGACGCGCGCCCAGCACCAGCACGACGAAGCCGGAGCCCAGAAGAAAGAGTCCCATGGCGAACTGCACCGGCGTGCTCGGGGCGCGTCCGCGAGCCTGGAGGCGCGTCCACATCCACGCGAAGACCGGCGCCAGCAGGATGACCGCGATGGAATTCACCGACTGGTATTGCGCGGCCAAGATGTGGATGCCGAGGAAGGTTCGACGCGTCCGCTCCTCGGCGAAGAAGGTCATCGATGATCCCGCCTGCTCGAAGGCCATCCAGAAGAAGATGTTGAAAAACGCCAACACCCCAATGGCAGTGATGCCTCGCCATTCCTCGCGGCCAAGCGGCGCGTGGGGTTCGCCCACCGGGACGGTCGAGCCGGGTTGTCTCTTCGCGCGGCCGGCGGGCACGTCGCCGATCGCACCCAAGAAGCGACGCTTGAATGCCAGGTACACCACCAGGCCGAGCACCATGCCGAAGCCCGCGGCGCTGAAGCCCACGTGCCAGCCCCACTGGTCCGCCAGCTTCGGACAGATGATCTGCCCGATGGTCGCGCCCAGGTTGATGCCCATGTAAAAGATGGTAAAGGCGGCGTCGCGGCGCCGGTCGCCCTCGGAATAGAGCTGGCCCACCATGGTCGAGATGTTCGACTTGAAAAAGCCGGTGCCGATGATGATGAGGACAAGACCCAGGAAGAACGTCACCCTGGCCGGCACCGCCAGGCAGAAGTGCCCCGAGGCGATCACGATGCCGCCGATGATGACCGAGCGATGGGTGCCGAGCAGGCGGTCCGCGAGCAATCCGCCCAGCAACGGCGTTAGGTAGACCAGCCCCTGGTACCAGCCGTACAGGTGGCTGGCTTGTTCCTTGGTCCAGCCGAACCCGCCCGCAGCGTTGATGAGAAACAGCGTCAAAAAGGCGCGCATGCCGTAGAACGAGAACCGCTCCCACATCTCGACCCCGAACAGCAGGAACAGGCCGGGCGGTTGGCGGGCAGGATTGGCGCGCGCTGCGCTGGTCATCGGGTCCAACCATCAAACGCCCAGCCAGGTTTTGCAACTTTGAATCGCAAAGCCGCCGCCCCGTGTGGCCGCTCACGCGAAAACAGCGCGAAATCGCCGCAGTTATTCTTGCAGTTGACACTACCCCGGCCGGTCGGACACATTTCCGGGAGATCGCGGTGAAGTCCTTAGCCTCTCAGGTCGTGTCAACGAGCATTGCCCCTGGGGATGGTGCGTCCGAATCCCCACCCTCCGTCGAGCAAAACATCGGCTTTGCCTGTTCCGACCTTCCGCACCGGCAGGGGGCTGGGGTGGCGATGCGCTGGCTCGCCAGCGGTGGGGCGCGGGTCGAAATCTCGTACCGCCAATTGGCCGAGGAGAGCTCGCGCTTCGCCAACGTCCTACTAGCGCTGGGCGTTGTCCCGGGTGATGCCTGCTTTATGGTGCTGCCCAAGATTCCCGAAGTCTTCTACGCCTTTCTGGGGACGTTGAAGGCGCGCGCCATCGCGTGCCCCTTGTTCGTGCACTTCGGGGAACCGGCGCTGCAAGACCGGCTGGCCGATGCCGAGGCGCGGGTGTTGGTGACCAGGCAGGCCCTGCTCAAGAAGGTGGCGCGCATCCGCGCCAATCTGCCGAATCTGCGCCACGTGTTGGTGATCGACATCGAGCAGGACATCGACGACGCGACCTTGAGCCTTCCGCGCCTCATGCGCACGGCCGCGCCGGAATTTGAAGTGGCGCCCACGTCCGTGGAAACCCCGTCGCTTCTGCACTACACCTCGGGCTCCACCGGCAAGCCCAAGGGCGTTCAGCTCACCCACGGCGCCCTGGCCTTCCAGCGTCAGACCACCCAAGAGACCCTTGGGGTCCGCCCGGGTGATGTGTTCTGGTGCACCGCCGATCCCGGCTGGGTCACCGGCACCTCGTACGGCATCGTCGGCCCCTGGTCGCTCGGGGTCACGCAAGTCCACTACAATGGCGGTTTCGACGCCGATACCTGGATGGCGATCCTCGAACAAGAGGGCGTGAACGTCTGGTACACGGCCCCCACCGCGCTACGCATGTTGATGCGCGAGGAGGCCGGCCTCTTCCGCAACCGCCGGATCGATCGCCTTCGCCACATTTGCAGCGTGGGCGAGCCGCTCAATCCCGAGATCGTGCACTGGGGCCGCCAGGTGCTGGGCAAAGAGATCCACGATACGTGGTTCCAAACGGAAACCGGTGCCATCATGATCGCCAACCGGCCCGGGGTGCCGATTCGTCCCGGCTCCATGGGTAAGCCGGTTTCGGGGGTCGAGGTCGCGATCTTGGATCGTTGTGGCCGGCCGCTCGGTCCGGGCCACCAGGGGCGCCTCTGCCTGCGCGCCCGATGGTCGTCCATGTTCCGGCAGTACCTACATCGCCCGGATGCCTACGCCGGCAAGTTCCACGATGGCTTCTACGATTCGGGCGACACCGCAGTTTGCGACCAAGACGGCTACTACTGGTTCATCGGTCGCGCCGACGACGTCATCAACACCACCGGCCACCTGGTCGGCCCATTCGAAATCGAAAGCGCGTTGTTGGAAATTCCCGAGGTGGTGGAAAGCGCGGCCATCGGCGCGCCGGATCCGATCCGGTTCGAGAAAGTGGTCGTGTTCGTGGTCGTGCGAGCAGGCGTCACGCAAAGTCGGGAGCTGGAGAGCCGCATCCGCCTACATCTGGCGAACCGGGTGTCGTCGTTCGCCGCGCCCCAAGATGTCGTCTTCGTGGACGAGATCCCCAAGAACAACAGCGGCAAGATCATGCGGCGTCTTCTGCGCGCGCGCTTTCTCGGCCAGGACGCAGGCGATGTATCGACGCTGGAGGCAAGATTCGCCAGCGGAAAGGAAAGCACCGCCGCCGAAGAAGGTTGACCATGCGAGGGCAGAGGGGGCGGAGAGCGCTCTTCTCGCGCAGTACGCTTCGCGCAGTGCCGGATGTCTACGGTTTGTCCTCGCCGGACGGCGCGGCTTCTAGGGTGGGCAGCTCGAGCCCATCGATCTGGACCACCGTCTTGCCGGCGATACCTTGCAAGTCACCGTAGAGGCCCGCCGTCGCTTGCATGACCTGCTCGATTTGTTGCTCGCGCTTGGCCCACTGCTTGGTCATGGCCTTCTTTTCCCGATCGAGATCCTCCTGCATGCTGGAGAAGGCTTCCAGAATCGCCTGCACGCGATGGCGGAAACCGGGCCCGGTCATGTAGCGGTAGACCATGTCCATCTTGGTCTGCTGGCCTTCCACCGCCCTGCGCGCGGCGGACACCTCCAAGAGTGACGCGCGCAGCGCGATGGCGACCGGAATCGCGGTCTTGGGATGCACGACCCACACCTCGTCGATGAGATCGAAGGTCTCCACGCCCTTCGGTAAAGCCTGGCTGACGATGATGGCCAGCTCGGCCTTGGCCGCGCGCTGGTCGCCGCGCAGCTTGCCCAGCCAGCCATCGCTCCACGTCTTCGTGCGCTTCGATTCCCAAAGAATGGTCCCCGCCGGCTGTCCGCCGATTCCCACCACCCGATGGATCACGTCGCCGCCATGGTCGCCCTTGGGCACCGGCTCGATGGTGTCGGTCGGAAACTTCGCCTTGAGCATCGCCTCCAGCTCCAGCTCCAACACCTCGCCCTGCAGTTGCTGCGAACCCTGCTCGGCCCTGCGCTGCAGGTCCTCCAGCTTCTGCTTCATGGACGCAATGGTTTGCTCCCGCTCGGCAACTTGCAGGTGCAGCCGCTCTTCCGCTTCCTTGCGCGCCTGTGCACGGGTGGTTTCCAGGCCTTCCTGGATGCGCTTCTCAAGCGTCAAATCGAATTCGCGGCGGGAATCGTCGAGCTCGCGCTGCTTGCGGCGGAACTCCGCCTCCACCTTCTGCGCTTCGGCCAACTTGGCTTCGCGCTGGCGAATCAACTCTTGCAGATCCGCGTTCTCCTTTTCCCGCTGCTCAAGCTCGCTGGCCAGCACCTGCTTGGCCTTGCGCCCCTCCTCCTCGGCGATGCGCGCCCTCTCCCGTCGCAGCTTGTCCGCCACGTGCGCGTCGACGTCTTCCTTCGCCTTGGCCACTGCCTCTTCCCTGGCCCGCAATTCCGCTTGCCGGGCCGCCATCTCGGTCTCCTTGCTGGCCAGCTGGTTCGCGTACTTCTCCACGAACGGCGCCGCCAGGGTCTCGTCCAGGCGAAAATCCTGCTTGCAAAACGGGCACGTGATGGTGGTTTCAGACATGCGCAAAAGAGAACACAGAGGCTGAGGAGATCGCAGAGCAGAAAAGAAAGAAGGGCTCGGATTTTGTGGATCCGAACCCGTCTTCTTCTCAGTCCGTCTCTGTGCCCTCAACGCCTCTGGGTCGGTACTACACGTACCGGTTAACCAGGTTCTCCAGCAACTCTTGTTGACCCGAACGCGGCTTCGGGTTGATGTTTTGCTTCAGCACGCGGTCGCTGATCTGCGCCAGGTCGACCTTCTTGTCCATGATCTCCTTGCCGAGACCTTCGGTCCAACCCTTGTAGCGAGCGTCCACCGCGCCCTGCAGCTTGCCGTCCGACACCATCTTGTCGGCCGTGAGCAGCGCGCGCGCCAGCACGTCCATGCCGCCGATGTGGGCGTGGAACAGATCGGCCAAGTCGAGGCTCTGGCGGCGCACCTTTGCGTCGAAGTTGAAGCCGCCGGTCTTGAAGCCGCCGGCCGCGACGATGTGGCGCAGGACCAGCGCCATCTCGCCCGCGTCGTTCGGGAACTGGTCGGTGTCCCAACCGAGCAAGAGGTCGCCACGGTTCATGTCGATGCTGCCGAAGTAGCCGTTGGCGATGGCGTAAGCCACCTCGTGCTCGAAGGTGTGACCGGCCAGCGTGGCGTGGTTGTTCTCGATGTTGAGCTTGAAGTCCTCGGGCGACAGGCCGTACTTCTGCAGGAAGGCGAGCACCGCGGCGCTGTCGAAGTCGTACTGGTGCTTGGATGGCTCACGCGGCTTCGGCTCGATGAGGAGCGGTCCCTTGAAGCCGATCTTGTGCTTGTACTCGCACACCAAGCTCATGAAGCGTCCCATCTGATCCAGCTCGCGCTTCATGTCGGTGTTGAGCAGGGTTTCATAGCCTTCGCGCCCGCCCCACAGCACGTAGTTTTCGCCGCCCAGCTTCTTCGTGACATCGAGCGCCTTCTTCACCTGCGCGGCGGCGTAGGCGAACACCTCGGGATCCGGATTCGTCGACGCGCCCGCCATGAAGCGGCGATTGCTGAACAGATTCGCGGTGCCCCACAAAAGCTTCACGCCGGTGCGCTGCTGATGCGCGGCCAGGATGTCGACCATGCGGTCGAGGATGTCGTTGCTCTCGGCCAGGGTCTTGCCTTCAGGCGCCACGTCGCGGTCGTGGAAGCAGTAGTACGGCACGCCGAGCTTGGCGAGGAACTCGAACGCGGCGTCTGCCTTCAGCTTGGCCAGCTCGATGGGGTCGCCGCTGCCCTGCCAGGCGCGCTCGAAGGTCTCGCCGCCGAACGGGTCCGAACCGGTGCCGCAGAAGGTGTGCCAATAGCAGACCGCCACGCGCAGTTGCTCTTCCATGGTCTTGCCGCGCACAACCCGCTTCTTGTCGTAGAAGCGGAACGCAAGCGGGTTCTGCGAGTCGGGGCCTTGGTACTGGATGGGTTCGATACCGGTAAAGATTGGTGCCATGGGCTTTTTCCTTTCTGGAACGACGGCTTTCGCCTCTTACAAAACTTCCTTGAGCCGCTGTTGGAATGAAGCGGCCATTTCCTTGTAAATGGATTCTGTGCCGGGATTGGGCTCGACTTGCGCCTCGCGATCAGGGGGTGCGAAGCGAGAAAACAGGTCCTGCCAAGAATGACCGCCCGCCGCCTGGGCGGCGCGCATCGCCCCGCCGAGCGCCGACGAGTTCGACACCGCGAGCGGCATGATGACGGCCTGGAAGACGTCGGCCAGCACGCGCAAGAGCCCCTTGTTGCGGGACGCGCCGCCGGTGACCAAGACCGTCTTCATGGTTTCGCCGATCCATTCCGAATGCAGGCGCATGCTGAGCGCCTGCGCTTCGACGACGGCGCGAGCCGAGGCGGCGGCGTCCTTGCCGGCCACGAAGGCTTCGCTGCCAAACCGGCGCGGTCCCGGCTTGAGTACGCGCGGGGTGATCTCGGGCACGAAGTACGGCAAGAGCATGTTGCCGCCGTTGCCAGGCTTGGTCTTGTCGACGATGGCGCTGGCGAAATCGGCCCACGACAGACCAAACTGGCTTGCAATCTTTTCGCGCGCGAGCGAGCCGTTGGAGAAACACGCAAGCGACATGAAGCCGCCGGCCGGGTTGCCGAAGACGTTGCCGTAGCCCTGCGGATCGGTGCGCGGGGCGGTCATCGCGGTGAACACGGTGTCGCTGGTGCCAAGGCTGATCACCGCGGTGCCTGGGCGGCTGGCGCCCATGCCCACCAGGCTGCTCGGATTGTCGCCGGTGAAGGCAACCACTTTGGTACCCGGCGCGAAGCCATACTTCTTGACGAAGTAGTCGGCGATCTCGCCCACCACGGTCATGCTGGCAACCGCGGGCTTAAGCTTTTGCGCCAGGCCCGGCGCCGTGGCGTCGAGCAACGCCGGGCTCCACGCGCCCTTGGCGAGGTCGAGCAGGTTCATGCCCGCGCCGTCGCCCGTGTCGATGGGTACGCTCTTGCCGACGAGCAGCGATGGGATGAACGAGCTCACCAGATGAATCTCGGCAGTGCGCTGCCACTCCGCGGGCGATGTCTTGTAAAAGCGGCGAATTTGCGGACCCGAAAAACGCAGGGTCGCGCGCGATCCCGAAATCGCCGCCACATTCTCGTCGCCGCCCACGGCGCGCGCGATCTCCGCGCACTCGGCGCTGGTGGAGCTGTCCATCCAAATGGGTGCCGTGGCTCGCGAGAGCAGCGGGCGAACCTGATCGCGCAACGGCCTAGCCGTCGACCAGTCACCCGCTTGGTCGATCGACTTGGCAAGATACACCGAGCCGTGTTGCTGCCCGGCGCCGCTCACCCCGCGAACCTTCGACAAGTCGACGCCAGCCTCACGCAGCTCTTGCAAAAGCAAGTCCAGCGCATCGATCCACATCAACGGATCGGAATGCTTGATGCTCGCGTCGTCGTTGGGCAGGAACCCCTTGGGCGAATTGTACTGCGGCAATCGCTCGCCGAAGCTCACGCTCTTGTCCACCACCACCTTGCCGGTGTCGGTGTCGATAAGCAGCGCCGACAAACTTTGCGTGCTCGAATCAAGTCCCAGGAATTGCGGCATATCTCGGCCTCGTCAGGAAATTCGAAGATTGGCCGCAGGAATCTAGCGCAAGCTCCGGACCTGCGAAAGGGAGCTTTTCAAATTACCAATTCACGCTGCTTGGCAACTGGACAGGCAATTGCGGCCGCATGTTGTTGCTATGCCAATTGCGCGTATCTTGGCCGCGACAAGACTGTGGCAGTTGTCGTTTTCCCGAGGAAACCAGGCAGATCCGGTCGGCTGGTTATTGTCGCGTGCAGGTGCCTGGCCTGTCTGCCACGAGGCAGTCCATACCGCACCCGCACACGGCTGCGCCCACGCAAACCTCTGTTGACGCACAATCCGAATCCTGCCAGCACTCGGTGCGAGCGAGACCGGTGGTTGACTTGCACATGCCAGCCTTCGAAGTTGCGCCAGAGCACACGGCGCCCACGCACTCCTCGTTCCGGCCGCAGTCCTGCGCGCGATAGCAACACGACTGGGGCGGACTTGCGGTTAGACAGGCTTCGCCGCCGTCGGCACCCACGGTGCCTCCGGTTGCGCCGGCGTCCGTCCGTCCTGCCATTCCCCCACTGCCGCGGGTGCCGCCGGTTCCGCGCGTGCCGCCGGATGCGCCGCCGCTGCTGGGTACGCCGCCGCTGCCATCGGTTCCGCCACTTCCAGGGCGCCCGCCGGTGCTGAGCTCGCCGCCGGTGCCAGGCCGGCCGCCCGTTTCCGTCCCGCCGGTTTCGACCACCGTAGCGCCGCCGGAACCGAGCGACCCCGCCGTCGCCGAGCTGCCACCCGTGCCGTTCGTCCCCGCCACTGCCGAGCTGCCACCGGAAGCGAGCGATCCCCCGAGCGCCGAGCTGCCGCCCGAGCCGGCCTTCGCTGAGGCACCGCCCGAGCCCGTCACCCCACCCGTGGACTGCGTGTCGCAGCAGCCGGAATCGGCTGTCGACGCGGCGTCATCCCCACCTGCCACGCCACCCTTTCCACCGGCTCCCCCCTGGCCGCCACCGCCAGCCTGAACGGCAGCATCGGACAGCCCCGAAAAGGAGGTGCCGCCGGTTCCAACTTGCCCGCCTGCGCCGCCGCTGCCGACCCCACCGTCCGCTCCGAGTCCCAGGCCCGCCTTTGAAACGGTGCACGTGGGGAGCAGGAAGCCCGCGGCAACCAACGTTAGCAGGCCGAACGCCCAATGGTTCTTTGTCATGGACCCCTCCACGGTCGCGGGTTGCCGAAAGGTCACTACCTGGCGGCTGACGCGCCATGCGCTCTTCGTCGCCATAACCAGTAAGTGCAGCGCACGCGGCGAAATCCATCCCTCACATATGCGTGCCGACCGCCATTTCTTCGGGCAGCCGAGTGGGTAGCACATGCGCACATGCACCCCCTTCGCCAGCTATTTCGCGCAGCGCGTGCGTCGCTACGCCAAGACAGACCCAGCCGCGCCACCCCCGCCGGGCATAGCAGGGCCGACGCCGGCACCGGGCCTTACGCGACCTAGCCCATAGGGGATTCGTCCGGCCTTGCGGCCCCAGTGGGCGGAATCCGGCTTCCCCTGGCCGCCAGAACGGATCGCCTTCACGGCTGCGTCGTCGGGGTTGAAGATCCCTTGCAGGAACGCCTTCATGTCTTCTGGCGTGGAGATCTTCTTGCCGGCCTGTTTTTGGGCCTTGAAGAAGAACAAGGGCAGCTGGGTCCACACGGCGCCGGGGCGGGGATAGCCCTTGACGATGAACTTGTTCTCGTCGGGCCGCACGCTTTCGGGCGAGGTCGAGGTGTTGTCGTGCTCCAGCAAGACCTCGTCCATGACCTTGTACACGTCCTTGCTTTCCTCGGTCATGCCGCAATAGTCCAACATGTGGGCCAGGACATAGTTGGACGCGATCCAGACGTCCTTGCCTTGGTCGGACTTTACCTCTTTGCCATCCTGGGTCTTCTGGGTGGCCCAGCCGTTGGTCACACGATTGTTCTCGTAGATGGTCCTCAGGATCATCTGGACCCTCTCGCGCTTCACCAGCTCCTCCGGATCTTCGCCCATGGCGATCCACGCCCACAGTCCGTCGAGCTGGTTCGTGAACACGTCGAAGCTCTTGTGAACCCTCAGCGCATCGAACGCGGCTTGGCGATCGGGATAGCTTCCCTGCAGCTTGTCGGCGGAGGAGACCTCCCAGAACTTGTCCTGGATCTTCCCGCCCGCGATGTAGCCGTTCTTCTCGAGCTCGGGATAGACCCCGGCCGTGCTTTCGAGGACCTTGCCCATTTCCGCGTAGACGAACGCCTTGTCGAGCAAGGGGCTAAGCTTCATGGCGGCGGCGCTCGGCAGCGCCTTCCACGCGGCCCCATGGATGGCGCCCTTGTTATCGTCGGCGTAACGGTGTTTCTTCAGCTGGTCCAGCACCGAGCCGACGTGGTCGATGGTTTCGGCCAGAGTCGCGACCTCGCTCGGGGCGGTCTTTCCCGCGCACGACTTGAGCAGTCCCAAGACCGCCTTCTTGTCGAAGCCCGGGGACAACTGCAGCGCTGACGGATCGGCAACCGCGCTCACCGCTACGGCGTCGACGGTGCCGTCGTCACGCAAATACCCGGCCCGCTGCAATTGGGCGCGCAAGCTGGCCGACTGGGGATAGACCGAGAATTCTCCCACATCGACCGTGGGATCGTAGCAAGTCGCGAAGTATCCGCCGTCGGTCCCGTCCTGGTTGCGTGTCTTCACCCACAGGGTCTCGATGGTCTGCTTGGCCTTCTCGAAGCGCGCCCGACAGTCCGCGATTCTGGCGCGCAGGGCACTCCGGTCTGCTTCGGTCGCTGCCCTGGCCAGCATCATCTCGGCCATGCGGACGATGGACTCGTAACCTGCCAGCGCCAGGCTGGCGCTGTACGAGTCGTAGCCGTAGAGCTTGATGTTGTCGAAGGTGTTCTTGACCTCGCCGGGGTTGCCCTCGGGGATGCCGTCGCCGTCCCGGTCGAGGCCGATCCAGTAATTGAAACCGGCCTGCAAGGTCTCCCAGTTCTGGGCGACGAACCCGGTGTCGCTGGTGAACTTGGCGTTGCGGGCCACCCGCTGGGCGAGCTTCGGGAACAGGTCGACCCAGTAGTTGGTGTTGAACCAGTCGTACTCACTCACGTTGCCGCGCATGGGGTTGCCCGCGGTCAAGCGACCCACGTCGTGGCTGACGCTGCCCTTGAGCTTCTTCGGCCCCTTGATGTGGGTCAGCGAACGGCCGTGGTAGCCCTTCTTGCCGTCGCCCACGTCCGCCTCGTATTCCAGGTACTCGAAGCGCGCGGCCTGGTCGCCCGCCAGGGTCTTCCCGGCGCGGGCAAGCGCCTTCAGTTTCTTCCACTCCTCGAGCTCGACCCGCATCTGGGCGCTGGCGGCGTGCCAGTGGTAGTACACCTCGGTGTCGTCGTGGTCGTTGATCGAGTCGATGAACTTCTGGCAGATGGCCTTCTCCTTCTCGGGGAACACCATCAGCATGAGCTGCGAGTACCAGTCCACGTCGGCCGAGTTGAGGAAGGGATAGTCGAAGCACTCGAGGAACTCGGCCAAGCCCTTCTCGATCCAAAAGGCCGCATTGGACAACAGATAGGACAGCTCGTTGAGGAGCAGGTTGACCACGCGGTTGGCTGCCGGCCGGTCGCTCTTGTAGCCGGGGTCGCTACGAACGATGTCGAAAACGCGCGACTGGATGGCCTCGGTTCGAGCGATCCAATTTTCGTGCTCGGCCAGGGCCCATTCGGTCATGGCCACGGCGCGCGTCTTTTCGTCGCTGAACCGCTTCGTATAAGCCCTGTCGAACGACTTTCCGTCGACGTACCGCTGCTTCGGGAAATCCATGACGGTGGCGAATGGGATGGTCGCTCGGCCGAAGGGCGGCAGCTTCACGGTGACGGCGATGGCCGCTCCGCACTCGAAGGTTGGTTCGGGGACCTTGTGGGCCGCGAACCGGCCCTGCCCGTCCACCAGCAAGTCGGTCTTGTAGGCTGCGGTCCGGAAGCTGGGCTGGACGTCGATGTCGGCGCCGTCGATCTTGAATACGGCGATGACCATACGGTCGGCCGTCTTCTTGCTGCCCATGACCACGCCTCGGATGGCGCCGGATTCGAATTCTTCGTGGACTTGGTCCTGGGTCGCGCCCTGCCCGCTGAAGGCGTTGTCCTGCTCGGCGCGAAGCTTCTTTTCGGTCAGGTTCACCAGCGAGGGCCGCGGGATCACCAGCGTCACCGTCCGCGTGTCGTTGGTTGGGTTGCTAAGCTCGAACACGTCGACCGTGGCCGGAACCGACACGTCGGCCTCGTTCCCTGATAGCTCCGGCGAAATCGTGGTGCGCGCCACGCGCACGCCTTCCAGCTCGTACCGGGCAATCATGATGGGCGGGGCCAAGGTCACCGATGCGGCGTCATCGGCGATGGAATCCGGATACGACTGGGGCTCCTCACCCTTTTCGTCTTCGTCCTCGCGCTTGAGGTTGGTAAGGAGACAGGTCTTGGTCTTGCCCCCGGCGGTGACGCAGACGATGGGCGTCGATGCGAAGCGCGTGCGCTTTCCGAACCGGATCGAACGTCCGGCGTCGAGCAAGTGGTTCACCTGGCCGAACGGAGAGATTGCCGTCGACAGCGTGGGCGCTCCGGTCACCACGCCCGTGGGCGGAAACTCCAGGGTGGCCGACAGTCCCTGCGCGTGGACCACCATGCGACTGAACAAGTAGATCACCTTGGCCTGCGCCCCGGTGATGGTGTGCAGCTCATCCCGCTTGAGCGGGCCCCGATCTTGTGCCGCCACCGCGGCAGCCCGGCGAGACTCGCTCTCGCGCGCCATCCTCTCGATGAGGGGCGTAGCGGGCTTCTTGCCGAGCTTCACCACGATCTCGACGGTGGCCCTACCCGAAAGCACGGTGGCAGGTACCAGGTTTCCTTCCACGCCGCTTCCGTCGACGGTCACGGTCGTGCTCGGCTTCTCCCACCGCTCGACGCGAATGTTGCACGCCACCCCCCGGAACACGCGGGTGGCCGTGTAACCCGGCCAATTGGCCGGAATGGCGGGATCGATCTGCAAGCCTTGGTAGGTCGGCCGGATGCCCAGGATGCTCTTGGTCGTGGCCTGGTTGACCCAGGAAACCGTCCCTGAGAGCCAAGGGTTGCGGGCCAGACCGAACTGAGGATGCTCGTCGCTGGCCATGTTCTGCACGAACACGTCCGGCTGACACTCGTAGGTCTTGGTGTCTTTGGTCAGCGGATTGATGCGGTCGATGATCTGTACCGCGCGCTCGCCGTGGCCGAGCATGGCTTCGGCGATGGCTGCCCACGGGTTCGGATGCAAGAAGATCCCCGCGTTCTCCTTCAGGCCCGGCGTGTAGGTGGACGCGCTGATGCCCGCCTGCGTTTGCTTGTACGCCGGGGTCATGATCTTGATGCCGTGCTTGGTGTCTAGCTTCTCTTGTACCGATTGCATGGCCCGGGCGGCCCGCTTGGGCGAAGCGAAACCCGAGATGACGGCCCACGCCTGGGTGTAGAGGTAAATCTGTCCCTGCTCGTTCTGCTTCGAGCCGACCGGCCTTCCGTCCTTATCGATGTAGCTGACGTACCAGTCGCCGTCCCAAGCGTGCTTGTTCACGTTGGTCTTGATGCGATCGTAGTCCTCGGCGTAGCCCTGGGCGGATGTCACGTCACCGAGGACGTCCACCAGCTCCTGCATCTCCAAGAGGGCCTTGCCGTAAAGGCACGCGCTGAAAAGGGACTCCGCACCCTCCATATTGAAGGCGTCGTTCCAGTCGGCCCAGCCCAGGCTTGGCAGGCCGTGGCGTCCGAGGTTGCCCGCCGTGAAGGCCAGGGCCCGGTGCAAGTGCTCAAGCACAGCGCCGGCCTTCTTCTCGCCCGTCCCTTCGTCGTAAAACGCGATGACCTTGTTCAGGAAGGCAGTGTCGCCGGTTTCCTTCACGTACTCGACCACCGCCAAAACGTTCCACAGGTGGTCGTCGCTGTAGAAATCCTGCTCCGTGCCGGCGTGGCCCTCGCCAATCGACGCCTTCATGGTCAGCGGGTTGAACTGATGCATGGACGAGCCGTCGTAGCGCTGGACCGAGAGCAGCTTTTCAATCATCTCGCGCGCCTTGCGGGGCATGTACGGCAGAACGCCCATCAAGTCCTGGTTGGTGTCGCGCACGCCGATGCCCCGGTCGCCGCCGTAGCCGAGTTGGTTGAGGGACAGGTACCGCGACCAGAAGAAGGTCGCGTGGTTTTGCCGGGGACCCAGCGTGTTGATGATCCGATTCAGCTCCGCATCGGGCGTCTTCACGTCGCGCAAGTGATCGAGGTACTTCCGCCACGAATCACCAAGCTCGGCAAAGGCCGCATCCACGTTCTCTCCCTCCTGGAAGCGGGCGATGGAGTCGGCGGCGGCTTCGACGCCGGTGTTCTGGCCGAGCTGGATGATGATGCGCGCCTGCTGCCCCCGGGCGATGGATCCCAGCCGGTAAAGGATGGCGGCGATGCTGTTGCCGTTGTCAGCGCGTAGGGCCTCGTAGTTGTCCAGGTGCTCCGCCGCAAGCCCAGCGGGCGCTGCGAACGTACCGTACCCATGGTCGCCGAGAAACTTGTTGCGATCCGTGGTGAAGGAATCCATCGGACGGTTGGCGGTCAGGAAATTCGCCCGCCTTCCCTCGGCCATGTGCGGGTACTGCGTGATGACCTCACCGACGGCCTTCCCCTTCATGGTCTGGGGAACCCAATCCGCGTTGGTCAGGTTCTTAAGCGCATCCGGGTGCGAGAACTCCACCAGCGGAATCACGTCCACTTGCACGTTCGCGGGGGCGGAGACGTTCTTCACCACCACGTCGGTCACCACCTGGGGCGTGCCCGCAGGGACGAACATCTTGATCTCGAATTCGAGACCGTTCATCTGCACGAACCACTTGTTGTAGCCCGTGCCCATACGGCACTCGAACTTGTCGTAGGGGGTCAAGGTGGGCGTAAAGAACGGCGAGAAGACCGCGTAGGTGCCGTCGGGGTTCTTGATCCGGCAGAAGAGCGCGTTGCCCCGCATGGCGTTTTGGGGGATATCGATCTTGTAGCCCGTGATGCGGTTGTTGGCCGGATCCTTCTTGCAGATGTTGAGCCCGCCCGTCTGGTCGACGAAACCGCCGAAGTCCAGCGTGCCGATGTAGTTGACCCACTTGGTGGGCGTTCGGGGATCCGTGACGACGTACTCGCGGGCCGCATCGTCGTAGTGGCCGAAATTGGACGCAGCTTCGCCGCGGTGAATCTTAGTGCTCATGGGATTTTCGCGTTTTTATCATGCTCGAAGCCCTTTTTTCCCCCTTTTGCCCCGCCCCTTCCGATGGCAGGGAAGTCACCCGCAACCAACTCGTTGCGTCGGCTCCGCGATCCGGCGAAGGCCGCCGCCGCGTCGCCGCCCAGTCAAGTGGGCTGCCCGGTGGTGGCTTTTTCGCCGGGAACCTCGATGCCAACCATTCTCATCAGGTCCAGGGCATTTCGGCGCGTGACCACGCCGGGGCGGATCTTGTAGTCGAAGAGCAGGCGGTCGCCCTCCAGGGTGTCCTGGAAGTGGATGTTCGCGCCGCATAGGCCAGGTGCTTCTGCGAGCGCCGACAGGGCCAAATCGTGGGTGGTAAGAAGCCCGATGGCGCCACGGTCGAGCAGCTTGCGAACCACCGCCTCGCCGCCCTCGCGCCGGTCGTGCGAGTTGGTGCCGTTCAGGATTTCGTCGAGGAGAAAGAGCACCGGTGGCGGTTGCGTCGTCATCGCGATGATCGAATGCAGACGCTTGATTTCTGCGAAGAAGCGCGACACACCTTGTTCCAGCGAATCCTGCGCTCGCAGTGAGGCACCGATCTGCAGCGCTGACAGCGACATCCGTGCGGCGCACACCGGCGCACCGGCTTGGGCCAGCGCCACGTTCACGCCCAGCGAGCGGAGCAGCGTGCTCTTGCCCGACATGTTCGAGCCGGTGACCACCAGAAGCCGGCAGTCGGCGTCGAGGCGAACGTCGTTGCTTACACGCACCTTGGCGGAAATCAGCGGATGACCCAGTCCTCCGGCGGAAAGCGACGGTGATTCCCGGTTGGCCACAAGCTCCGGAAACGGATACTCGGGATGCTCGAACGAAAACGTCGCCAGTGACGCCAGCGCTTCCATTTCGCCGATGGCGGAAAGCCAACCCGCGGCCGCGCCGCCGTGGCGCGCGCGCCAGGCCTCGATGGCGAAGCTGAGCTGCTCGGGCAGGAGCAGGGCCCACGCGATGACCGCGAAAAGCTGGTTGCGCCGCGACTCGAACCAGTCCACCAGGCGGACCAGACGGTAGACTTGCTGACTGACCGATTTCCCATCGCTGCCGACGGCGGCCAGCAGCGATGTCAGCCGCGGGCTGGCGAACCGCTGTCGCTCCAGCACCGCGGCCACGCGGGCAATGACCCGCAGCTCGTAGGCGCGCTGGAAGGCATCGGCTTCGACTTTCTTGACCAGCGCCCGGCACGGCAGGGCGAAGAGGCGCTGCAATAGGACAACGCCCGCAGCCAGCCCGAGAAAGCGCGGCTCGACCAAGGCGTAAAGTGCCGCCACACCGAGAAGGCCGACCCCAGCCGTCAGTAAGCGCCGCCGCGACGACACGGCCGTGGCTGGCGCCGAAAGCCACGCCTCAAGCGCCTGCTCGCGCACCTGCTTATCCACCGCGCCGCCGGCCAGCCAGAGATCGCGTCGAAGCGAGAGCAAGGTCGAAAGCTCGGCCACCGCTTGCTGGCGCTGCCCGACTTCGTCGACCGGCGCGGCTTGTGTCAACCAGCGGGCCAGCGTGCTTTGCCCGGCGTCGGTGCGGGCGGCACACAGCAACGAAAACACCGACGACGGCCCGAAGACGTCCAGATCCGCGGCGTAGGGATGCGCGGGATCGGCGAAACGCGAGCCCTCGGGCGCGCCCTCGGTCTTGCCGCCTTCCAGGCGAGCCAGCCCGGCTTGGTAGTACCCGACTTCCGACTCGTGGCGGCCGATTCGTCGTTCAAAGAGCGCGATGAGCGCCGACAGCGCGCCGAACAGAGCGGCTGCCGCCATCGGGCCGCCCCAAGCTCGGTTGTGCTGCGAGCACGCTTGTCCAGCCAGCACCAGGAAGATGACGAAGTCGGCGATGCGAATCCACACCACCACGCGCAGCCAGACCCGCAGTGAGGACAACCGCGCTTCTGCCGCGGCGAGTGCGCTCGCATAGGTTGTGCGTGGATCAAGAGCGACCGGCATTAGGGCAGCATACGCCATCGCTTTTGGGTGTGTTCCCATCTTGTCGCGCCCCCTCGCCTGGTCCGCCGCAATGGCTGCTATACTGGTCCGACCCCAATGGACTGCCTGCGCCCGAAAATACAGCTCCGGCACTTCCTGATTCTCTTTGCCACCGCGTCGGTGGGCTTCGCCCCATCGGCGCGCGCCGCCCTTGGCGACGACGCCAGCGCGGTGGCCGCCGCCGGCGCACGACTTAAAGTCAGCGTTCGCATCACGTCCGCAAGCGGCTACGTGGTTCACGAGATGGCCTTGCCCGTGGGTACGACCATGCGCCAGTTTGTCGGAAAGAGCGGCAAGGTATTCGCCGTGACTTGGTCGGGTTTACGGCATCCTGACATGCGCGACGTCCTGGGTGACCACTACGACCAGTACAAGGCCGCCGTCCAAGCCAGGGGCGTGGCACGCCGTATGGTCCGACTTGAGCTGCCCGGAATCGTGGTTGAGCTGGGCAGCTATTTGCGCAGCTTCTGGGGACACGCGTACCTCACCGACTTGGCGCCGCCCGATTGGCCGGCGGGCCTGGCGCGAGGCGCACGATGAGAAGCGCGACCAAATCAGCTCGCACTCTGTTCGTGCTATCGCTTGCGTGGGCAGGATGCGGTGGCAAGAGCAACAGCGTGCAGATGCCCCTGTGCTCGGCACCGCAGATGGCCTCGCCTGCCGATCCCAACGTGGTTCCGCTGATCGTCGATCGTGGTCCGCTCGAAGCAAACCCTCCCTACTACAACGGCGTGTTTGCCGCCGTCACCGTCTGCGTGCCGGGAACCACTGTGTGCCAAACGGTTGATCACGTCCTGGTCGACACGGGCTCGGTGGGACTTCGCTTGCTGGAATCGGTAGTCACCCTGCCCTTGCCCGCCGCCACCGACGACAAGGGCGTCGCGCTGGCCGAGTGCCTATCGTTCATGGATGGTGGTGCGTGGGGACCGCTCTACCACGCGGACGTTCAAATCGGAGGGGAGTCTGTCAGCAACATCCCCATCCAGCTCATTGGCGACAGCGTCTACCCCATCGCGGCTGGTTGCAGATCGAATCCAATCGTTGGTCTCAATGCCGACGACAGCAAGGGTTCCGTCGGGTTGAGCTCCAACGGTGTCCTCGGTGTTGGCCCGCTGTCAGAGGATTGCGGTGACACGTGCGCCGCTTCACTGCGACAATCAATGTACTATGCCTGCCCTTCGACCTGCACCTCTACCTTGGTGCCCGTCGCCGAGCAACTACCCAATCCGGTCGCAAGGTTTCCCGCAGACAACAACGGCGTAATCATCCAACTGCCCTGCCTGCCCGAAATGGGCGCAGCCTCGGTCTCCGGAACCTTGGTCTTCGGCATTGGCACCCAGTCCAACAACGATCTCGGAAGCGCGACGATCCTTCCCGAGACCATGACCTCTGGAATCGCCATGGTGGACACGGAATTTCCCGAGGCCGGCGCACTGTATACGGGCTTTATGGACAGCGGATCGAACGAGATGTTCTTCCTCGATTCCCAGACCTCGAAGATTGGCCTGTGCGGCACGACCGGTACTGCCGCGACTGCGTACTGTCCGTCGTCCACCACCATTCTTTCGGCGATCGTGGGCACTGGCGACCAGATTGCGCCGGTCGAGTTCGTCGTGGCCAACTCGTATTCCCTGTTGCGATCGAAAAACTTCGCGTTCTGTGATCTGGCTGCGCCGATGCCAGGGTGGCCTGTCGCTCTCGCGGCTTTCGATTGGGGCCTGCCATTCTTCTTCGGTCGCAGCGTCTACACTGCTATCGACGGCAAGGCCACGCCGGTTGGCCCCGGGCCGTTTGTCGCGTTCTAGAGCACCGGACTCGACAGCGCCAACCCGGCATCCGACCGCGCCGGTCAGCGCGGCGGTGGCGGTGGTGGTGGCGGGGGCGGCGGGGGCGGCGGGGGCGGCGGCGGCGGTGGTGGCGGTGGCGGTGGCGGTGGCGGTGGCGGCGGCAAGCCAGGCGGAAGAGTCAGTCCGCCCGACGACGCGGTGCCGGTCTTGAGGCTGGTGCCCTGGCCGGCGGGTCCACCGTTCTTGGCGGGAAGCGACGCCGCCCACAGGATGACCCCGATGATCGCAAGTCCCAGGGAAAGGGCCGCGACCTTCCCGGCCGCCGGCCACTTCATTAGGGTCCTCGCAACGCCTGCAATGACCAAGCCCAGTATCCCCACGGTTGCCAGGACGATCGCAAGAGTTTGCATGTGCCGCCCAAATAATACCGCAGGCATCGCCGCCTGATGAAGAAACCCGCACGTTAGCCAAGCGTATCGCGACGGTAACAATCCGACCGCTTGCAGGCAAAATGTCGCTGGTCGGCGCCATCCGGGGCGGCGCATGCATTGCTGGTACAGAGCTCGGTTGCCAGACTTCCGAAACCAGCGATGGTTACGTCAAGCCCGAAGGTCGAGCCGTTCGAGATCGAGATCGCAGCGCTAAGCGATGCCGGGACAGAGCTGGGCCACAACGAAGACCACTGCGGTAAGTGGGTGAAGAGCAAGACCAGCGCCCTAGTCGCGGTCGCCGATGGCATGGCTACGCTCGAGGGCGGAGAGCTCGCAAGTCAGCGCGCCATCTTGGCCCTCTTGCGCTCGTTCCGCGAACAGGCCGCGGGGCTGACTCAAACCCAGCGCGTTCTGCGTGCTGCCCGTAGCGCCAGCTTCGAAGTCTACGATATGGCGTTGGTGGTGCCCCAACTCCGCGGCATCAGCACCACGCTGACCGCGGTGGCAGTCACCAACGCCGAGCTGACGGCAGCGCACGTGGGCAACAGCCGCGTGTACCTGCTGCGCGACGGCTATATCAATCAATTGAGCAAGGACCACACGGTTGCGGCCGAGGCCGAGGACGCCGGTGGGCACTATCAGCTTCGGGACGCGTCCGTGCTGACCCGAAGTTTGGGGCGCGAGCTCCTGGTTCCCATCGACGTGTTCGAAATCGACCTTCTGCAGAACGATATCGTCGTTCTATGTACCGACGGACTCTGTCGCGCGTTCGAGGACTCGGAAATCGCCGACGCCGTGAAAGGGCACAGCGCCGCCGCGGCCTGCCGAAAGCTCATCGATACCGCCAACGCCATCGGAACCGTCGACAACCTCAGCGTCGGCGTGGTGCGGGTTGTCGGGGAAACGCCGGGGCGAAGGCGATAGGGCTATCGGCGAAGTGCGGCCTTTGCCCGCGCGAAGTCGGCGGCGGCTTGCGGGATCGCCGCTGCGCCTCGGTCCAGCATCGCGTGCGCCTCCGCGCGCAGCCCGGCCTCTGCCAGGACCACGGCGAGATCGTGGTACGGGTCGTACCACCCCGGCGCAAGCGCGATGGCGCGCTCGACCGACGCTCGGCCCTCGTCAAGTCGTCCTTGCTTGGCGAGTGAAAGCCCCAGGCCATGGTGGGCATAGGCGTGGTCGGGCTTCTTCGCCAAAGCGGCCCGATTGTGCTTCTCCGCGGCTTCATAGTCGCGCAGGAAAAAGCAGACGAAGCCGAGCAGGTCTAGGATCGCGACTTCGTCAGGCGCGAGCCCAAGCGCCTTCTGCAGCAAGCGATGCGCTTCCTCAAGACGGCCAGCCGCGGTTTCCTTCTGTGCCAGCGCGAGTAACGACGGCGCCTCCGCCGGCAGAGGCTCCTGCGCAGCAGCTGGGGCCACATCGGCTGGGAAAAAATCGACCTCGGGCTGGGTGGGCTCTTCGGTCAGCAGATCGAAGCGGCGCTGCCTGACCGCTTGGTAGTAAAAGCAGAATGGGTTGCCTTCCCCGCCTTGCAGAGCGTGGCAATAGACCGTCCAGGTGCAACCGCCCCGGCAGAAGTCGCGGTAACGGCACACCCGGCAAAACCCCGTCAGACTCGCCTCGGTATGCTTGCGGTTGTAGGCGAAGGCGTCCTCCGATCTCCAGATCTCGGTGAGCGACTTTTCGCGCAGGTTGCCTTCCACGAAACGCTTTTCTCCGTGCATCGACGACGGCAAGGAAAGGCAGCCTTTGACGTTACCGCTGCTTTCGATGCCGATCACCTGGCAACCGGCACGGCAGCCGATCCAAAACGGAAGCTCGCCGCCGTCATCGCGCAGCCCCTGCTCGGGCAAGCCGTAGTAGCCTATGTCGTCGGCGCCGACCACGAAGAACTTGCGGGTGTTCTGCCGGCACAACGCCGCGATCTCGGGAATCAGCCCGATGAGATCCGCCGGATCCACGACCAGGTTGCGATGCCCGTCCATGTTTCCCGACGGCGTCGCCAATTGGATTTGCATCGAGAATGCACCCTTGTCGCGGATGAAGTCACGCAGCTCGCGCAGGCCGCGTTGGTTTAGGCGGTTTACGGTGGTGTTGACCGCGACCGGCAAGCCGCCCGCCACGCAGGCCTCGATGGCGGCAACCACGCGGCGAAACGAACCGGCTTGGCGGAATTCGTCGTGCTCGCGCTCGAATCCGTCCAGGCTGAAGGCGGCGCCGCAAAATCCGGCCGCTTTCGCGCGCGCCACGTGGGTTGCGTCCCAGTGCCAGCCGTTGGAAATCAGGTTGACCTTGAGGCAATGGTCGGCCAGGCGCTTGCCGATGCGGTCCCAGTCCGGGTGCAAAGTTGGCTCGCCTCCGCTCAGGGTCACGCGCCGGCAACCCAAGGCCGCCAGCTCATCCGCGATGCGAAGACTCTCGTCGAGGTCGAGCTCGCGCTCGCGCCGGCTGCCCGCGAACGATCCGCAGTGCTTGCAGCGCAGGTTACAAGCGAGGGTCAGCTCCCAGACGCAGGCGCGCGGGGTGAAGCCGACCTGCTTGAGGATGTCGAGCATGGCTAAATTTCAGCGCCTATGAGCTCGACTTGGGAGCTTGGGCATAGTACAGCGGAACTCCGCCCATGGAGGAGTCCGGCGCCGCATCGGGCATCTGCGCCATGTAGCGCATGGGCGGCGTAGTTTCCGGGCCAGCGTCGGGGATTTGCGTCAGGTACTTCGTCGCGGCCTGGTCGGGCCCCCCGGCATCTGGTACGAACGCACCATAGAACGGCACCGGCGTCCCGGCGGCATCCCGGGTGGGGGCGCTGTAGACCGCGACCGCTCCCGAATCGGCGGCGGCGTCCTTGTCGACCAGCGCGCCGCCGTCCGAGGCGTTCATGCCGCCACCCGGACAGGCCGTCATTGCCAGTCCAAGGCCGATGGTGGCCGGCGCCAACATCCTGCGTAGGCGGGTTTGAAGAAAGCGTTCGATGCGCTGTCGCATTTCTCGTTCTCGCATGGTCGCTCCTTGTGGCCGGGCGCGGGTGGAACCGCCGATCCCGTTCGCTTCCCATTGTAACAGCAAGGCTCGTGCCGCGCGACGCGGGCCCCGCTTGCGGTCGGTGCCCAAGCAATTCCAACAGCTTGCGTCCAGATGCCACTCGGCGAATCTCAGATTCCCGAGGCGTCCCCTCGGACCATGTCGTCGGCACAACCCGCGACTACGAGGCGCCGCCGTCGGCCGGCTCCCTACGGTCGCGCAGGCAGCCCGCGATGGCTTCGATCAGGCTCTTGCGATGTCGGGTCTTGGGCAAAAAGACGTTGGCGCCGGCCGCGAGCGCGCGATCCCGGGCCGACTGCGACGTGCGCGACGAGAGAACGATGATGGGGAGCCCCCGCAGGGTCGCCTCGCGCCGAACCCGCGAGATGAGTTGGAACCCGTCGAGGCGTGGCATCTCCAATCCGGTGACCACCACATCGAACCTGCGCTCGCTTAGCATCTCCCAAGCCTCCCAACCGTCCTCGGCGACGATGGACTGGTAGCCTGCGGAAACCAGCATGCGCGCGGTCGCCTCACGGGCTAGCCGCGAATCGTCGGCAACCAACACGCGCGGCTGGCCCCGCCGCGGTCCTACTGGCATGGGAACCGATCCGGCGTAGGCCAGCTCGACCAGGGTTCCCAGATCCAGCACGAGCTGCGCCTTTCCCGCACCCGAGGCAGTGACCCCGGCGTAGATGGGAATGAGCCCCAGAAGCGCGCCCGGCGGACGCACCACGATGGTGCGCGGCCCGATCACCTTGTCGCAGGTGACGAGGAAATTACGACCCGCGTAGCGCACGTGTAGGGCCGCGGCCCGACGGCCTGGCGGCAATTCCAATCCGAGCAGCGAGTGCAGCTTGAGAATGGGAATGCTGATGCCGGCGATGGCGGGCAGATCTCCGCTGTCGCCTGCGTTGCGGGCGCTGCCGGTGAGCACGTTGTGGCCGATGGGCAAGACCTCAAGCACGTGCGCCGAGGGAACCGCGTAGACCTGTCCGCCGATCTTGAAGAGCAGGCCCTGCGTGATCGCGCCGGCCAGCGGCAGGGAAAGCCGGATGCGGGTGAAGGCACCGGGCTGCGATTCCACTTTGATCTCGCCGCCCATGCGAACCACCGCGCGCTTCACGATGTTCATGCCCAGCCCGCGCCCGGCCAGCGCGTCCGATTGCACGCGGGTCGAGAAGCCAGCCTCGAAGATGGCATTGAGCAGCTCATCATCGGTGACAGCAGCGTCGCTGGCCGCCTGACCCGAAGATTGCAGCGTGCGGCGAATCGCATCGCGGTCGATGCCGCCGCCGTCGTCCTCGAAGGTCAGGAACACGAAATCGGATTCGAGGGCCGCACGGATGCTGATGCGACCGCGCGCTGGCTTGCCCCGCTCGCTACGAACCTGCGCCGGTTCGATCCCGTGCGCCATGGCATTGCGGAGCAGGTGGAGCAGCGGATCCACCAATTGGTCGACGATGGCCTTGTCGAGCTCGACCTCGCCGCCGTGCACGGCCAGATCGGCCTGGCGATGGCAGCTTCGCTCGAGCTCACGCAAAGCCGAGCCGAGCCGAGAGAACGCCCATTCAAGTGGAACCAGACGCGCGCGCCGGATCTGATCCTCGATGTACTCGGAGGTTCCGCGCATCGAGGCGGCATCCTCCGCAAGCCGGCGCGCGGTGCGATCCAGGTACGACAAGGTGTCGGTGAATTCGACGTCTACTTCGCCCAGGCGATCGAGCAGGCGTGCCACCTCTTCCATCCGCGCCGGGGCCGGCAGCTCGGCCGCCAGCGCACCTTGCACCGCGCGCAGGTTGTTCTTGGTGCTGGACAGATCCCGAAGCACGCTTTGCATCTCGTGCACGCGCCGGTCAAGCCGCGTGCGTAGAATGACCAGATCACCCACGCTCTCGAAGAGCGCGTCCAGGCGCTCGACGTCGACGCGAAGAACCCCTTCGCCACCGGCACGTCGCTCGGTGAGCGCACGCCGGTCCGCGCCGCGACGGCGATCCGAATTTTCGCGCGGAACCGCCACCGCCTCAAGGGCATCGATCGAACGTGCCGGCGGAATGCTCAGGCGAAAGCTGCTGAGCAGGGCGCGGATTTCCGCCACGCCTTCGTCGATACGTTCAAGAATCCCGAAGGTTGGGGCAAGCTGACCACGACGGATCTCCGAGCAGAGCTCTTCCAGGCTGTGCGCCGCGCGCGCCACCGCATCGAAGCCCACCGAACCTGCCGATCCCTTGAGCGTGTGCAGGTGGCGGAACAGGACGTCCACCACCTCGGGCGACACTTCAAGCGAGGCCTCCGATGCGCGCGAGAGCAACCGTTGCGCTTCGCTGATGCGCCCCAAGTGCTTTTCCGCCTCCTCCAGGAAGAGGTTGCGCAGCATCTCGCCTTCGCCGGTGGTCAGCTGCTGCGGCGTGGTTTCACCGCTGTCATCGCCGCTATCGGGTTTGCCCGCCATGGCGGATTGGCCTAGAGGTTCCGATCCTTCGGGCTCTCGCCCAGGGCGACAAGCAGATTGCGAAGTGCCTCACCGAGTGGTGTGCGCGAGCCGGCGAGCATCGGCGCCAGCGGCGCGAGCACGCGGGCCAGGTCTTCGCGGCGATCGTGCAGGATGCGCGTGATTTCGGACTCGCCCTGTCCGGTGAACTGAAGCTCGCCGATGGCCGCGGTCAGGTTCCGGCGCAAGTCACCGAGGACCTTCGCCTCCTGGCTCGCGCGACCGGAAAGCCCAGCGAGTTGGTCGGCGATGGCGCGCACGGTTTCGATGGCGGCAGTTGCCTCGCTGGTGGCGTTGGCGATGGTTTCGATGTAGGCGCCGATGTCCTTAGTGGCGGAGGCTGCCCGCTCGGCCATCTTGCGGACTTCCTCTGCAACCAGGCCGAAACCCTTGCCTTGCGCGCCGGCGCGCGAGGCTTCTATGGCCGCGTTGAGGGAAAGGATGTTGGTCTCGGAGGTGACGTCATCGAGCATTTCGACGATCTGTCCGATCTCCTCCGAGCGCGCCTCAAGCGCCTTCAACCTGCGTGCGATCTCGGCGACCGCGGCTTGCTGTTTGGCCATGCCCTCGGCGATGGCGGGCAGGGCGGTGCCGGTGGCTTCGGCGGCGACAATGACAGAAGTCGCGGCGTACGAGATGCGCGCGGTACGCGCTTCCAGGGCCGCGAGCAGCGACGCCACTGCCTGTGCGACTTCGCCGAGCGGGCCTTCGCCGATCTGCGGACGCACCCGCAGGTCGCCCTGTTCGGCCAACCGCAAGGTTGCTACCAGATCCTTCGTGTTGTTCTTGTCGTTCATGATCCTATGGCCGCGCTGATGGAATCCCGGACGTAGTCCAGGGTTCGTTCCAGGTCGAGCAGCAGCGCCGGTCCGCCTGCGTCCAGAATCGTGGCCGACAGAAACGGTGGCCGCGCGGGTGGCGGACGGCTGTACTGCTCATCGATGGTGCCGAGCCCCAGGCTGCGCGCAACCGCAATAGCGACACGCACGGTTTCCAGCCCTGCGTCTGGCTTGGTTTCCACCAACAGCAGCTTGTCCTGGGCGAAGCGGTCACCGCCGGCCTCCGTAGCATCGTCTCCGGCGGGCTGAAAACACACCGCGAGATCGAGCACCGGCAGGATGAAGCCCTGCATGGGCGCGATGCCGCGCACCACCGGTGGCGCGAGTGGAACCGGGGTGATGCCTCGCATGGGCAGCACCTTGCGCACCACCGCGAGCGGAAGTGCGCAACGCAATCCGCGCAGCTCGAAGAAGACGACATCGAGGGGTGCTGCCGCCGACATGGGCTACACGACCACCGGCGCTACGCGGCGCCGGATGAGCTTGCTGCGCAGAAGACGAAAAAGTATTTGGGTCACGTCGTACGATCCCATCTTCGAGATCTGGATCAAGTCGCGCACCGTGTTTCGACCGTTGACCAGATCCGCAATGATAGCCTCCTCGCGCAAGAGCTGTCCGCGTCCGAAGCTTGATAGTTTGTCCTCGTTGCGCACGAAGGTCATGTCGAAATCGCCAATCTCCTGCTCGATCACGCGCCACTCCTCCACGCGCCGCAGACCCTCCAAGATCAACCCATCCACCGGCAGCGCCAGCCCTGCCTCGCGCGCGACCGCGGGCAGCTCGGGCTGCACCCGGAAGGTGAAATGCCCGCTGCCCCAGCGCAGACTCTCAAACACCAGCGCCGCGGTCTGCTTGGCCATCGCCTTGCGCAGCCCGGTCACCGAGAGCAGGCCCCGCGCGCACAGATACGCGCCGAGGAGCTCCCTGCTGTCCTCATTTTTTCTGTCTTCGATGACCTTGCCGAGCACGTCCTGCCCGATGTACCCGCCGCTTATCAAGAAACGCCCAAGCAGGAATTCGTCGGCCACGCCTTGCGCGCCGGCGAATTCGATGCGGCCCTGGCCGAGGTAGATTTCCATGCGCGCGCGGCCGTGGGATAACGTCACGGCCCCGGTATAGCCGCGGTCCTGCAGAAGCAACAGCACGTCCGCGATGGAGATGAGGCCAAGGTCGCCGGCCAGCGCGGCGTCGAAGTCCGCAGGTCGGGGGCTTGCGTTGTCCTTGCTCTCGCCGCGGATCAGGGCGGCGATATCGATGGGGTTGTCAGAGGCTTGCGCGGCCTCGGAAGGCTCGGGCTTCTTGCCCAACTTCTCGAAGGTGTGCGCGACCACCGCCAGCAACGCTTCCGGCGAAAACGGCTTGGTGACGATGTTCGTCACGTTGGACATCTCGGCAAAACACTCGCCGATGTCTTCGCCCTTTGCGCTCATCACGATTACGGGCACTTGCGCGAGTTTTACCTGTGCCGAGATGGCGCGGCAGACGTCGTCGCCTTTCAAATCGGGCAAGAGGAAGTCGAGCAGTATCAGATCCGGCGCGTGGGCCTGGGCGGCCTCAATGCCGCCTTCTCCGGTGCGCGCGGTTTCCACGCGGTAGCCGGCCTTGGTCAACGACAGCTCGATCAGTTTGCAGATGGTCGGGCTGTCATCGACGACGAGTATGGTCTCTCCTGCCATCGGCAGTTGTCCTTTCACCCGGAGTAGCGCGGCATTTTACCTCGGGGAGAGCCCCCAATGCACGAGGAGAAAACGGGGCTGGTTCGGGCGCGCGGTATGGTCGCGCAGGAAAGGTCGCACCCCTGTGCCGCGCCGGCTCTTCATTTTCGCTGCCAGGCCACCGATTGAAAACAAAGGAGTTTCTCGGCATGGATGCAGCAACGTGGCTACGCCAGATGGGCAGCGACTCCGTGCAATCGGAGAAACGTGCTCGGCAGGGCGAGCTTTGCACATACCTCGGAAACCTGGCCAGTCTGGACGATCTGCTCTTCGAGGCGATGGAGAAGGTGGCCGGTTTCTTCGGGGCGCAGCGGGCGGCCGTTTTTGTTCCCGACGTGGACAACCAGATGCGCGCCGTCGCGTGGATTGGGGAGTCCGTGCGCGAGCTGCGCCTGCCACGCGACGCAAGCAACCTGGTCGGTTGGGCCGTCTCGGGGCGCTCGCTGTCCAGCGTGCGGAACGTGTGGGATCTGGGGGAGCTCGTGCGCCTACACCCTCGGCTCCGGCCTGAGGAGAAGCTGGACCAGTGGCTGGGCCTGCGGCTAAAGGCCGCGCTGGTGGCCCCGCTTGTCGAAGGCGACCAGGTCGTGGGCGTGCTACTCGTGGTCAACCGCGACGACGAAAGCGGCATTTTCCCATCTCGCGATGTCGCGCACCTCGGCGAAGTCGCGAAGACGATCGCGGGCAAGCTTGCCGGGTTCCTCGGCGTGCGGGAGATCCCTCCACCACCTGCTCCGGCGCCCGCGAGCAAGCCAGGGCCGGCGGCCAGCCCGACCGCTCAGAAGACGGTTCCACCAGGGGCAACCAATACGCCGGTACCGGCCCAGCGACCATCCGCGCAGCGCGAGACGGCTGCGACCCTGCCGAGTCCCGCGCTGCCCCGTTCTCCGACGCCTGGAATCACGACCACCGGGAAAACCCTCGGAGAGCGCGTCGCCGGGAAATGGAACCACCTGGTCGATTCCAGCGTGATCCAGCCCGAGCTGCTGGCCAAGGCTCTGGCTCAGGCAGAAGCCACGAACACCGAGCCGGGCCGCTATCTGATTGAAAAAGTCGGAATCGCCCGCGCCGAGGTAGAAAAGTCGGTCTCACAGTACTACGGCGTCCCGTTCTACCGTTTCACTACCCAGCAGCAGATCCCGGAGGATCTGCGCCACCGACTTAGGGTCGATTTTCTCCGCCGGATCTGCGCCGTGCCCATCGAGCGCAAAGGCCCGCGCTTGGTCGTGGTCATCGACAACCCGCACGATATCCAGCGCGCCGACGCGCTACGATCGGTGGAGGCCGACCGCGATGTCGCCATCCATGTCGGCTTCCGCGACGAGATTCTGGCCTGCATCGAGTATTCGTACGGGCTGCGCCCCGACGTCAACGTCCTGCTCAAGGAGCTGTCCACCGACGAGAACACAGGTGCCGTCGACGAGCCCAGCGACGACGACCAAGCCGCCGAGGATGAAGAATCCGACAGCGCCATCATCAAGCTCGCCAACCAGGTGATCATCGACGCCTTTCAGCGAGGCGCCTCGGATATTCACATCGAGCCCTACGGCAAGGAAGACAACACACGCATCCGTTTCCGTATCGACGGCGACTGCGTGCCCTACCAGGAAATTCCGCCCGTGTTCCGCACTCCCCTGGTGGCGCGTTTCAAGATCATGGCTCGGCTCGACATCTCGGAAAAGCGCAAGCCCCAAGACGGCAAGATCAAGTTCCGCATGCGCGACCGTACGATCGAGCTGCGCGTCGCTACCCTGCCCACCGTGAACGGCAACGAAGACGTGGTGATGCGTATCTTGGCGGCGTCGAAACCGATTCCCCTCGACGACATGGGCATGAGCGAGCGCAACCTGCGTGAGATGAAGGCCATCATCGCCAAGCCCTACGGCCTCATCCTGTGCGTGGGCCCCACCGGCTCCGGCAAGACCACCACGCTGCACTCAGCGTTGGGATCCATCAACACGTCCGACATGAAGATCTGGACCGCCGAGGATCCGGTAGAAATCACGCAACCCGGGCTGCGCCAGGTGCAAGTGCAGCCGAAGATCGGTTTCGACTTTGCCGCCGCCATGCGATCGTTCCTGCGCGCCGACCCCGACGTGATCATGGTCGGCGAAATGCGAGACAAAGAAACCGCCAGCACCGGCATAGAGGCGTCGCTGACCGGCCACCTGGTCTTCTCAACTCTGCACACCAACAGCGCGCCCGAGACCATCACCCGGTTGGTGGACATGGGGCTCGATCCCTTCAGCTTCGCCGACGCGCTCTTGGGCGTGCTGGCCCAGCGACTGGCGCGCGGCTTGTGCAAAAAGTGTCGCCAACAAGTTCCTGCCAGCAAAGACGAGATCGCGGAAATCGTCGAGGCGTGTGGCCAAGCTGGGGCCGCCGAGCTGGGTGTGGGACGGCCCGACTTCAGGCTGTGGCACGCGAGCGGTTGCGAGATCTGTGGCAAGACTGGCTACAAGGGCCGGATCGCCTTGCACGAGCTGCTGGTCGCCGACGAAGACATCAAGCGCGCCATAGCCAAGCGCGCGCCGGTCGAGGAAGTGCGAAACTTCTCCATCAAGGGCGGCATGCGAACCCTGCTTCAGGACGGTATCGAGAAGGCCGTCGCGGGAAAGACCGACCTCAAGCAAGTGCTGGCGGTCTGCTTGCGGTAGCCGCCCGGCTACCGTCGTAACCGCGCTTCGAGATTCCGAATCTGGAACCGGGCCGAGCCCGCGTCGGGACCGAAGGGCAGAATCTCGACGTAACGGCGGTAGGCCTGCAGGGCTGGCACCTTCAGCCCAGCACCTCGATAGGCTTCCGCCAAGCCGAACAGCGCCGTGCCATTGATCGGACTTTGCGCGAGCTCGCGCTTGAATAGTTTGATCGCCAGAGAAAACTGTCGGTGGCCGAGCGCGACGTAGGCGCGCGCGGCGGCCGACCGCGCGGCGTGCTCGGCCGCGCTCTGGTCAAGCGGTTCGACCACCGGTCCGTGCGCGTGGTCGTCCTCGTCGCCGGCCTGCGCGGGTTCGTCGGAAGTTGCGGCCGGAACCGTGGGGGGAGGAACCGCAGCTTGCGCGTGGGCTTGCTGGTCGTCCGTGTTGCCGGACGACGAGATCACCGCCGGGCGCAGATGGTGCCTCTGCCAGACAATGCCACCGTACCCGATGCCCGCGGCGACGGTCGCCATGATCGCCAGCTTAGAGAATCGGCCACGGCGCGACGCCTCGGCTCGGATCATCTCAGTTTCCCCGGCGTCGGCGGCCTGCGGAAGGGCGCCCAGGGAGTCGCCGGCCGACCCTGCGGACGGCGCAAGCTTTGAAGTCGCGCCAGCTGTGGAGGATTGCTTCGCCTCGGCCGCCGGACGCACGGGCTGGATCAGGATTCTCGGCTGCAAGGGTGCCGGCGGTGGATCGGGCAACGCTTCAAGGGCACGGGCGCGTTCAGCGCTGTCGACGATGTCGAAGAACGGAACCAGCTCGCTCATCGAACCCAGGGTTTGCCAGGCCCGCCCATCACGAGAGATCTTGTCGTCGCGGGTAACTCGCCGTTCGATGATCCACTTGTGGAGCTGGGTCAGGTCGCGCAAGTCGTGGGTCTGTCCAAGGGCCGTCAGGACCTTCCACCCGGCTTCGCCCTCGCTTGTCCCAGGCATGGCAGCGGTCGACGCGGATGTGCCGCCGGTTGCGGGACGCTTGACCGTGAAAAGATGCCCGCAATCGCTGCACTGCACTTCCGTGCCGAGGTCGCTGACGCTTGAGTCCTCGACTTCGTACTCGGTCTGGCAACGTTCGCAACGAACATCCATAAGGTTCGGCCTAGGGGTATTTTGTAACATTTCTTGCGGGCCTCGATGAAGAGGCAGTGGCGAAATGTCGTCACTTAGGCCAGGCGCAGACCAACCAAGAATAGCGCCATGCCGACCAGGAAGCCCAGGCCGGCAAGAACCGCAGGTGTGCGCACCAAGGTGAGATTTGTGCTAAGGCCGCTGCGGAAAAACATTCCGAGCGAGACGACCCACAACCCGAGCCCTGCCAAGGCGAGCATAACCAAAGAAGTTTTCGGTCGGAGCTTCGCGTTCAAGCGCTGCTCGTGCCAGGCCGTTCGCCCGTCGAAACCGGCCATGCCGGCCGGTTCTTCGGTGGCTGCCATAAGCCGGGCAAGCCGACGATTGATGCCGGGCAGGCGATCGGCGTGGGGCGTGTAGAAGGATCGCGCACCGAGCAAAGCGGCACGCTCGCCTTCAAAGGCGGAGCGCGCGGTGGCGTAGTCGCCCCTCGTCACGGCTGCAATGCCGATGGCATCCAGTCGATCGAGAGCGCGCCGCACGGTCGGGTTGCCGGGCAAGTAGGCCCGACCGGCATCGAGGTAGTGGCGAACCGCCTGGACGAAATCGCCGCGCGCCTCTGCCGCGGCCCCTTGCCGATAGGCGCCCTGCGCCTCGACCAGCAATCTCACGACCACCACGGCGAACGCCAAAAAGACCCCGGCGCCCGCGATGGCAAGGCGACGCCCACGCTCCGGCATCACACGAAATCCCGTTTGCGGAAAATAAGCATGGCGAGCACCAGCACCACAACCGAGTAGGCCAAGCCGTACCCCGTGGCGGTGAGGATGTAGTCCGCGCCCACGAACTGGCGGTGAACCGAAACCTCTTCGGCGCCGACGATGGCCCCCGACGGGTAGAACAAGTGGAGGTTCGGCGCCAGGTCACAGAACACGCTTAGAACGGCCTTCGCTGCCGGTCCGAGCTTTTCGCCCAGGGCGCGGATGTCGGGGATGGAACGACCGACGACGAAGCAGCCGAGTGAAAAGAACCCGGAAAGAAAGGGGCTGGAAAACGCGGAGAAGAAGACGGCGATGGAAGTCACCAGGGTCACGTTCACGAAGAGCAACCACACCGCCTTTGCGGTGGCCAGGTCGAAGTGTGCATCCTCGACGGCCAGCACCACGCCAAGCACCATGCCCATGACCACCATCTGCACCGCCAAGGTCAGCAAGATGCCGAGCCATTTGCCGAGCACGAACTCAAAGCGCCACAAGGGCTTGGGCAAAATCGTGTACACAGTCTTGAGGTCGAGCTCTTTGTAGAGCAGGTTCACGCCCACAAAAATGGCGATGATCACGCCAAAGATGTCGATGCCGAACAGGCCGATGTCGCGAATGGTTCGGACTTCCTCGTGCAGGGTCAGGTTGCCGATGGCCAGCGCCGATACGATGATCAGCACCGCGAAGAACAGCAGGCTGTAGAGGATCTTGTTGCGAACCGCTTCGCGGAAGGTGTTCCAAGCGATGGCGAAGATGCGATTCATGACGTGCCCTCCTGCGCACCCGCCTCGCGCACGAACAGGTCCTCCAGCGATTCACGCCGCTGGGTCACCGAGATGACGCTGCAGTTGGCCGCCAGCACCGCCCGCAGGAACGCGTCCACGTCCGAGCCTTCCGGCAATTCCATCAACATGCCGTCGGCGGTTTCGTGCAGTCTGCCACCATCGGGCAGGCCGGGAATCTGGCCCACACCGTGGCGCAGGCAGACTTCGGTCGACAAGAGGCGCGCAGTCAAAAGGTCTGACAGCCGCCCCACGTTGCGAATGCGACCGGCGAAGATCATAGCGACGCGGTCGCAAGTCATTTCCACGTCAGGAAGAATGTGGGTCGAATACAGCACCGTGCGGCCTTCCCGCTTCAGCTCCAGCATGAGGTCGCGGATCTCCTTGCGACCGATGGGGTCGAGGCCGGTCATGGGCTCGTCGAGCACCACCAGCTCGGGATCGCCCATCAGGGCCTGCGCGATGCCGATGCGCTGGAGCATGCCCTTGGAAAACTTGCGCAGCGGACGTCCGCGCGCATGGTCGAGGCCCACGCGAGCCACCAGGGTGTCGGCGCGCTTGCGTCGTTCGCGACGGGGCACATCGCAAAGCGCCCCCACCAGATCGAGAAACTCCTCGGGCGTCAGGTACTCGTAGAAATACGGGCTCTCCGGCAAATACCCGAGCCGACGTTTGGCCTCGCGATTGGGCACCGGGCGCCCCAGGACTTCGGCCCGGCCGCGCGTGGGAAACACCAAACCCATCAACATCTTGAGCGTGGTGGTCTTGCCCGAGCCGTTGGGGCCGAGGTACCCGAACACTTCGCCCCGGCGGACGTCGAAGGAGGCTTCCTTCACCGCCTCGACGCGCTTGCGGAACAAGCCGAGGTGAAATGTCTTGGCTAGGCCGTCGGCGCGTAGGACGATGTCGCTCATCGCTGCAGCGCCATCTTAGCCATCGATGTGTCTGCGATACCAGTAGATGGTGCGCAGAAGTCCCTCTTCGAGGTCGATCTTGGGCGCGAAGTGCAGAAGCTCCTTCGCCTTGTCGATGTTGGGAATGCGCAACTCCACGTCGGCGTGGTTCCACGGCACGTGCTCGATGTGCGAAGCACTCGAGGCCAAGCGCACGATCTCCTTGGCCAGTGAATGGATGGTCAGCGTCGATCGCGGATTGCCGATGTTGAACGAGTGGCCCACCGCTTCGTCGCGGGTGAGCGCGAGCATGATGCCGTCCACAATGTCGTCCACGTAGCACCAGGCGCGGATCTGCGCGCCGTCGTTGTGCACCGTCAGCGGCTCTCCGCGCAGGGCGCGCACGATGAAGTGGTGAACCGCGCCCTCGCCTACCTGGCGTGGGCCGTAGATGTTGAAGGGGCGAATCGAGACCGTGGGAAGCTGGTACTGCTTCCAGTAGTTCATCGCCAGGTGCTCGGTGGCGAGCTTGGCGACGGCGTAGGTCCAGCGCGCCTCGCCCACCGCACCCAGGGTGGTCGCGTCCCATTCGGTCACGTTGTAGGCGTAGCGGCCGAACACCTCGCTGGTGGAAAAATCAATCACGCGCTTCACGTTGCCTGCCGCCTGCGCCGCCTCCAACACGTTCATGGTGCCGAGCAGCGAGACCCGCATGGTGAGCACCGGATTGCCCAGCACCGTGTCCACCCCGGCGATAGACGCCAGGTGAATGGCGGCGTCGCAGCCGGCCATGGCGTCCTTCACCGCCTCCGCGTCGAGCACGTCCCCTTTGATCGCCTTCACGTGCGGATGCTTGTCGAGGCCCGCCGGTCCCAAGGCGTTGCGACGGAAGGTGTCGAGAACCACAATGTCGTTGTCCGGGGCCAACCTTTCCACCAGGTGCGAGCCGATAAAACCGGCCCCACCGGTGAGGAGGATCTTCCGTCCGGAAATCTGCGGGGTCGCAAAAGAAGTGTCACTCATGGCGATGACGAGGTCGTATCATAGCCCAACCTACTGATGCCTGGTACGAACCCGCCCAAACCAGCCGCGTGGGGAGCCCGCCGGCCTAGCCGGCGGCGAGCCATCGTGGGAGGGCATGGGAACCCCTTGGGGGTTACCATGTCAGACCGCCGCGCTGGGGTTCTTGTCCCGCTGTTCTCGATTCGCACCGACACCGGCTGGGGTTTGGGCGAGATTCCCGACCTGGTGCCGATGTCCCGCTGGGCCAGCCAGACGGGCATTCGGGTGGTGCAGATGCTGCCGGTGTGCGCGGTGACGGGAGGCGAAACCAGTCCCTATTCCGCCAGCACCGCGTTCGCCCTCGACCCGGTCTACCTGGGCCTCGATGCGTGCGAGGACTTCCTCGCGGCCGGCGGCCGCGCGGCGCTTTCCCGCGGGGATCGCGCATTGCTCGGCGAGGTGGCTGCGGCGGGATCGGTCGAGTGGCATCGGCTTCGCCCGCTCAAGGAGCGCGCGATGCGCTTGGCGTTTGAACAATTCGCCACGCACGAAAAGAAGCGCGGCCGGCGCTCGCGCGAGCTTTCCGAGTTTCGCAAGGAAAACCAGCACTGGCTCGACGACTACGCGCTGTTCGCGGCGTTGCACCGCCAGTACGGCACGCACTGGAAGGACTGGCCCAAGGACCTCGCCAACCGAGAACCCGCCGCGCTGAAAAAGGCGCAGGAAGGGCTCAAGGACGAGATCGCGTTCGTGCTCTGGCAGCAGTGGCAGCTCGACCTGCAATGGCAGAAGGCGCGCAGCCAAGCGAACCAGGTCGGCGTCGATCTGATGGGCGATTTGCCCTTCGTGGTCGCCGAGGACTCCGCGGACGTGTGGATGCACCGGGATCTGTTTCGGCCGGGCATGCGCGTGGGCGCGCCACCGGATGCCCTGTGCGCCGACGGGCAAGACTGGGGGCTGCCGCTGTACGACTGGAGGGCGCTGGAGAAGACCGGCTTCGCCTGGATGCGCTCACGGGCAGAGCGGTCGGGGCGGCTTTACGGCCTCTATCGCGTCGATCACATCATCGGCATGTACCGCACCTACTACCGGACCGCCGACGGACGCAAGTCGGGCTTTTCGCCGGCCGATGAAGAAGCCCAGATTCGACTGGGCGAGACCCTGCTTTCGATCATGGACGAATACGGCGACGTGGTGGCAGAGGACCTGGGCATGGTGCCGGAATTTCTGCGCCCATCGCTGACCCGGTTGGGACTGCCGGGGTATCGCGTTCTGCGTTGGGAAAAGGACGACCTCTGGCGCGATGGTCGCATGCAGCAGTTCTACCGCGATCCCGCCGGATGGCCCGCCATCTCGGTGGCCACCTCCGGCACCCACGACACCACCACGCAGGCCGAGTGGTACGACAGCTTGTCTCCCGACGACAGGCGCAGCCTTGCCCGCATTCCGGGGCTTTCCGAGCTCGATCCCCACCGCAAGTTTGACCACGAGGTCCGCGACGCCCTTCTGCGCGTGCTTTACCAGGCCGGGTCGAACCTGTGCCTCTTGCCGCTGCAGGATCTCCTGGGCCATCGCGAACAGATCAACGTGCCCGGCAGCGTGAATGACCGCAACTGGACCTACCGCATGCCGATTGCGGTCGAGGCGCTCGAAGCCGATCAAGCCACTACCGACCGGTTGCACCACCTGGCGGCCGAGAGCCGCCGGCTCGACTGACCAGCTCTGCGTGGTTTCCAACTTGATCTGCTGCGACAGATCGGGGAAGTAGTGTGACATCAAGCCCATACAAGGAGCACCATGACCATCGCCTGCAAGTTCGGGGGAACCTCCCTCGCCGACGCTTCTCAGTTCCGCAAGGTTGCCACCATTATCCGATCCGATCCCGATCGGCTCGCGGTGGTGGTTTCCGCGCCCGGCAAGCGCCACAAGCAGGATCCCAAGGTTACCGACATTCTTCTGTCAATCCACGAGCTGATTGTGCGCGACATGGACCCGGGCCCGTCGCTGGCACTCTTGCGCGGGCGGTTCCTGGACATCGAAAACGAGCTGGGCGTCAAGGCTGGGATGGCTGCGGCGATGGACGAGTTCGAGGCCGCGGTCAAGGCGGGCGCTGACCGCGATTGGATTGCTTCGCGGGGCGAGCACTTCTCCGCCAAGATGATGGCTGCTTTCCTGGGCGGTACCTTCGTCGAGGCCGAGCACGCCGTGTATCTGACCGGGAACGGCCTGGTGGACGAGCGCACTTGGAGGGAGCTACCGCCCAAGCTCCCAAGCAAGGGCGCTTACGTGCTTCCCGGCTTCTACGGCACCGGTCCTCAAGGCAAGGTCAAGACCTTCTCGCGCGGCGGTTCCGACATCTCGGGTGCCATCCTGGCGCGCGCCGCCTCGGCGGGTCTTTACGAAAACTGGACCGACGTGTCGGGCCTGCTTATGACCGACCCGCGCGTGGTGCCCGATGCCGCGCCCATGGAACGGGTGACCTATCGCGAGCTGCGCGAGCTGGCGTATTCAGGCGCCAACGTCTTCCACGAGGAAGCCATCCTTCCCTGCAAACAGGCCGGCATTCCCATCCGCATCGCCAACACCAACGATCCGACCGCCAAGGGCACCTTGATCGTCCCCGAGAATCAAGCTGCGGATCGTCCCATCGCCGGCGTCGCCGGGCGCACCGGCTTCTGCCTTTTGCAGATCGAAAAGACGCTGATGAACAAGGAACGCGGCTTCGGCCGCCGCGTGCTCGGCATTCTGGAAACCAAGGGCATCAGCTACGAGCTGTCGCCGTCGGGCATCGATTCCATGTGCGTGGTCATCGACAAGAAAAGCTTCGAGGGCGTGGAGAAGGAGGTCTTGCAAGAGATCCGAAACGCCTGCGACCCGGACGCCATCGAGGTCGAGCGCGACCTGGCCCTCATTGCCACCGTGGGACATGGCATGTCGCGTCGTATTGGCGTGTCCTCACGTCTGTTTTCCGCGCTGGCCAACGCGGGTGTCAATGTGCGCATCATTGATCAGGGCGCATCCGAGCTGTCCATCATCGTCGGCGTGGACGAGGCCGACCTTCCCAAGGGCCTGCGGGCCATCTACGACGCCTTCGTGCGCTCGTAGGGTCGTGGACGCTCTTCGTCCGTTGTCGTTCGCTGGAAGTGACAGTCTTTGCCCCTGGGTCGGCGTGGCGGGACCGTTCCGGCGCGGGCGGGCCAAGGAAATCCAACCATTTCCATCACGCGCGCGTACCACGCCCCGATTGGCATTCAACGTGCAATTGAGGGTCAAGTCCTTACTTGACAATCAGGAGCAAAGCGATGCGCGGCAGAATCCGCGGAAACAGGTCAGGGTTCACTCTAGTTGAACTGATGATCGTGGTGGCCATCATCGGCGTGTTGGCCGCCATGGCCATCCCCGCGTTTACCCGGTATGTGCGAAAGGCGCGTACATCGGAAGCGGTTGGAGAGCTCAACAAGCAGTGGATGGGCGCGCTGACCTACTACGAGGCCGACCACTCAAGCGCGTTTGGCGGTGTGCTCACCAAGGAGTTCCCATCCCCCAATGCCGCCTGGGAGTCCACTGTCGAGTGCGGTTGTTCGCCCAGTACCTTCTGCCCCGGCGGAAACCCGGTTTGGCGTGCCGATCCGGTCTGGCAGGCTCTGGTCTTTTCGCTCGCGGACGCCCACCACTACATCCCCGGGTACAGCGGCATCGGTCACGAGGCGACGGCCCGATTCACTGCCTATGCCAAGGGGGATCTCAACTGCAACGGCACGCTTGCCGAGTTCTCACGCGACGGCGCCGTCACGAGCTTAGGTGACGTGTCGGGTAGTCGCATTCCCGCAATCGTCAACGAGCTCGAGTAGGGCTACGGTCCAGCGGGCGCACAGCTCGCCGCCTCCACCGAGTACCCGGGCGGCGGCTGCAAGACGAAGGCGCCATCCTGGAAGGTCGCATTGAGCGTGCGGTCTCGCACCCGGATCTCGACCCCGTCGTCGAATCCCTTGCCGGGCTCGGCGAAAAGCACCAGGCGCGGCAAGGCGACGGCGCCCACCCTTTCCAAGTCTTGGTAGGAAACGCGCCAGCGCCCGCGGGACCCCGGGGCCAATCCCTCCAGCGAGACGACATCCCAGGTGGCGACAGCGGGATTCGGCCTGCGCAGGCCCACCCAAAGCGTGGTCTTCGACGGGTCTTCCAGAACCAGGACGTCGGCTCCGCGCGCCGGATCCCAGTCGATGCGAACCGTCCGGGTGCCCGCGTCCAGCGGAGCGTCCCCGAGCAACACGGCCGCGACCGCGGCTGGCTGCAGGGGAATGCGAATCAGGCCCGCGACGTTTGCGGGACACGCCGGCCCCCGACGGAACACGTGCTTCTGGTGATCGATGAAAGTGAACTGTCCGTCGCTGACCGCGAGAGCGGCGACGGTTCCCTGCAGTGAAACCTCGGCCTCGAAGCGCAGTTGCCCTTGGCGAGTGGCAAGTATCTGCACCGTGCCGCGCACGCGCTCGCCGCCCAGCCAGCTCGTGGCGCGGGTCTCGGCGTTGATGCTCGTCACCTGGTCCTGGCGGGCCTTGAGCGCGCCCAACAGATCTTCTGTGGTCGGCGGCGGATAGCTGCGTACGAGACTGCCGGTGCCGGCGCACCCCGCGAATTGCAGGGCCACCGCGAAAAGTACGAGCGATTGGCAAAGGCGGCGTCGGTTCATTTGCGCTCCACCAGCCGGGCCAGGCTTTCTTCCACCTTGTGGCGCAGGCGCTCGTCAGGCTTGAACCCCAGCGCGCGCTTGAACGCGGACGTGGCCAGGCCGATTTCTTTTCGCATGGCGTACAGGGATCCGAGATGCCACTGGATCTCCGCATCGGCAGGCTCAAGGCGCGCGGCCTGCTCCAGAAACAGGCCGGCCTTGCTGAGGTCGTGCCGGTGGAAATGGACCCACCCGATGCTGTCGATAAGGCCGCCCGAGCCGGGCTCAAGGGCGCTCGCCACCTCAAGCCGCACCAGCGCACGGTCGAGGGCATGGTCGTGATCCGCTGCGACGAAACCCCAAAAATTCAGCGCCTCGACCGAACCGGGATTCTTCCCCAAGTACTTTTCTACGATGCCCAAAGCCCGTTGCCAGTTCCCACGCCGTTCCTCGATCGCTGCGAGGATCAATACGGGCCGGCCTTCGTCGGGGTAGCGCGCGAGTGCCTTCTCCAGCCGAAGCACGCCGGCGGCGGCGGCGCCGCGCTTTTCCTCCACCAGGGCCGCCGCCACCGCGGCCTCGACCTCGATGGCGGCTCGGTCGCCCGAGGCTGCGCCTGCCGCTTCATCGATGACCCGCAGCGCCTCGTCGCTCTTGCCATCGTCCCGCAAGAACTCCGCTGCGCGCAAGCGAGCGTCGAAGAACAGGGGAGACTTCTTGTCCACTTGCAAGAGCGCGTCGAGCGCTTCCTTTGACGTGCCCAGCTCCTTCAGAATTCCCGCCCGCAGGAGCGAGATTCGTGTCTTCTCGTTGTCGGCGATACCCGCCTCGGACGCGTGCGCGAGCAACGCCAGGGCCCGCCCGAAACGTCGCGCGGAACGCTCCAGCTCGACGCGCGCCGCGAGGGTGTCGGCATCCAGGCTCGACAGGGGAATGGCCAGATCGTCGGCGACCTGCTCTGCTTCCTTGCTGCTGCCGATGCCCACCAAGAAGCGCGCGAACGCGGCTGCGATCTCAGGCGAGCCCTCGGAGCGATCGATCGCGTCGCGGAACACCCGTTGTGCGTCGTCGTTCCTGCCGGTGGCGGCGTAGATCCATGCCAACGCCGTCAACGCTTCGACCAGGTTGGGCTCTTCGTCGAGAGCTGCGCGCAACTGGGCTTCGGCAGCGGACATGTCCCCCAGCGCCCAGGCGATCGAGGTGAGGCGCATACGCCCGGTGGCCGAGCCAGGCTCGGCCTGGCACAGCGATTCCAGCGTGCTGCGCGCCGCGGGCAGGTCGAGGGTCTGCAACTGCGCGTCCGCCAACTCCAGGTACACCGATTCGGCGGCGTCGTCGCTGGCCTGGAGATCCACCTCGCCCTTCGCCTTGCGCAGCGCCGACACCACGCCCGGCAGATCCCCCTGCGCCCTGTGCACGTGCGCCATGGCCAAGAGCCCGCTCGGGCTTGACCCGAGGTTGAGCGACTCCCTCGCCTCCGAAGCCGCGTCGGCGACCTTGCCGAAACGAAGATCGATCTCCGCCAGGCGCGCGTGCAGTTCGGGCGAGTCGCCGTCGAAGGCGAGAGCGCGTTGCAGCTCCGCGGCAGCATCTTCCCAGCGTTCCTGGTCTTCATAGAGAAAGGCCCGGCCGGCGTGCTCGTAGGCGTCGGGGTCTACCGAGCGGGTGGCAATTTGCCGCCCGTCCAGCATCTTCGTGATGGTGGGGGGCTGGGTAGCGCACGCGCCAAGCAGCGCGAGCCCTGCGAGCCATGGGCGTGGATACGACACGACCGTTGCAAACTACCACAGAGAAGTCGCGCGAACCTTAGGCTCTACCGTGTCTCGCGCAAGCGCTTGATGGCGTCGCGGATGACGGGACGCCCGCTTTCCTGCAACTGGGCGAAGGCCTTCTGGCCGGCGCGATCGGTCGAGGCGGCCAGGCAGGGCAACATCTCGACCACGTCTTCGGCCATGGTTTCCGGGGCAACCGCCAAGCCGCCGAGCATTGGCAGCGCAGCCGACTTGGCCCCCGCGACTTTGCATAGCCTTGCCGCCGCTGCGCTGGCGACGCGGGTGTCACTCTCCTCCAGTGCGGCGGCGAGCGCAGCCTTACCGTCGGGGGTTGCCGGCATCGCCAGGACAACGGCACGACGGATCTCGGGCTCGCGGGCCGCCGAGAGCAGGTCTTTGCCGAGCTGGCTCGAACAGGCAGCGCCACCGTCCACAAGCCCCTGCACTGCCGAAAGCCGTGTGCTCACATGCTCGCTCTGGTTCGCCGCCACTTTACCGAGCGCCCGACAGGTCGCCGATACCGTCTCGGGCGCGACCTCGTATTCGGCCCGGCGCGAAGGGCCACTTTGTGCGAAGAGCAGTGCCGCGGTCGACACCGCACGGGCGCGAATCGCGTCGTCGGGCGACGCCAGAAGCGGCACGACCGATTCTAAGAGGAGAGCGCAGTCGTCGAGCAAGGGCATCGCATCGAGCGCGGCCAGGACCAACTTCCGGTCCGAGTCGGCGGCAAGTCGCGCCAGTCTCGCAGCGCCCAAGCGGGTCGCCTCGCGCGTCAGCTCGGCCCGATCGCCGCGCTCGCTCGCCTTGCGCAGATCGGAAGCCGGCGGCTCGAACAGACCCGTGCGCTTATTGATGTTGGCACGGTCCGCCGCGAGCGCGCCAAAAGCGAGCAGCCACGCGGAAACCAGCGCAAGCAACGAAAGGGTTGTCTTCATGGTCGGACGCCATCAGGCTATCAAGCCAGGGCGTCGAGGCAATTATTCTACCGGCTTTGGGCGCGGCAAGCGTGCGATCACCCGTGGCTGCGTCTCCCACTTCGCCCAGATGTGCTCCCTCGCGCGCGGCTTCGGTCGGCTTCAGGAGCATCTGCCAGGACGATACGAGAGGCCCAAGTCGAGGGACGAAGTGTGATCCAAGTTGCTTACGATTGCGGACGATGATTGCAGTCACTCGACGGTACACCGTCGGACTCGTACCATGGAAACATGCGAACAAAGCCAAAACTTCTCGTCCTGATGCGGTTGACGTCTGTTGCGGCTTGCAGCGACAGCGGAGGGAGCGGCGAAGCTACTGCGGGTGGGGATGCTGCGGTGGTCGCGCAGAATTCTTTCAGTAGCAGCGGGTGCAAGAAAGAAGTGGCCGCCAAGATGGAGCTGGCGCGAGCGCGCAGCCTGCAGGTCATCAACAGCGAGGTCGGCCTGGATGGCCTGCGTTGCGTGGCTTGGGAGCGCGTGGGCGACGGCGAAGTCAAGCTGGACCTGTACAACTTCGACAGCGCCTGCGGCGCAACCTGGACCGGTGACGGCGCGATCGCTGCGGACGGAACGCTGGAGTTGCACGTCAGCAATCCGAGCTGCCGCATCGCCAGTTGCGGCACCTGCCTTTATGACTGGTCGTTCGATCTGCACCTGGGCCTGCCTGCCGGACAGGTGGTCGGGCTCGCTGTCGCCGTGGACGCCTGCGAAGGCCAGCAGGCCACCACCCACCTGGCTGCAGCCATCGGCGCCGAAGCAAATGGCATCCGATGCGAGCTCGCCAGCTACGGCGCGGTCAACTGGCAGGCCAACGCCGCGGGCACCTGTGGAAGCACTGGCATGCCGTGCGTCGGATCGCTGCTTTGTGGATCCGGTAGCCTCACATCAACTGGCACCTGCGCTGCGGGCTTGATCTGCGACAGCAGCGCGGCCGAGAACGAACCGGTGTGCTTTGTGCCCTGCACGACCGTGGCCGATTGCCCTCGGGCCGACGTCTACACCTGCCAGACGGGCCTGTGCCGGCCAGCGGGCCTAATCCCTTGATTCTCTTCTGCTCCTATGCGCCAAGCAATGCGTTCTATTGCATTATTGGCGGTAATGTAGTACTTCATAGATATGGAAAGGTACCTGGGCAGGCCGCTTCTCGCGCCGCCCGGCCGCGCCCCGGGGTGGTACCATAGACAACAGAGTTCCGTTGGCGCCGGGCTGTTCAAGTAACGCACCAGCCAGAACAGCCCGGCGCCGTTTTCTCTGCTTTCCGCCGGGGGGGAGTCGGGCTTATCGCCGCCGCAGCGAATAAAAGAGCATGCCGTAAAGCTCGCGCAGGGTGAGTTCGGTGTAGGTGAGCCCCGCGGCCTGCGGCAGGAAGTCGAGGATGGTAATCGGGCCATTCGAGCCAACGCGGAAGTCGACCGGGAAGGGAAAGAAATCGACGCCGGCCCTGCGGAACATGCGTGCAGCACGGGGCATGTGGAAAGCCGAGGTCACCAGAATGATCTTCGACCAGCCTCGCTCGCGCGCCACCGCGGCGACCGCTTGCGCTTCGTCGAAGGTGTTGCCCACTTCGCCCGTGATGACGATGTTGTCGCTGGGCACGCCGCGCGCCACCGCGACCCGTGCAGAAGCGGCGCCTTCCACCTCCGACTGATTCTCCCAGGGAATGCGGCCTCCGGTGAACACCAGGTGGGCGGCCTTCTTAAGCTGCCAGAGCGCGATGCCCGCTTCGAGCCGTTCGTTGGCATCGCCGAGATTGGGAAGGCAATTCCGGCAACCGGGCTTTGCCGGCGGCCCGAAGATTCCGCTCAGCGAAACGATGGCGTCGGCCCTTTCCACCTGGACGAGGGAAACCTGCGGATAGCGCGATTCCAAGACACGCAAGAGGTGATCGCCGACGAAGGGAAGGCTTGAGACATAGAGGAGCGCCAGCGCAGCAACGACCGGCCAGCGTTTCTTCCGTATCAGCGCCACCCCGAGCAGAGTTACCACCCAGCCGATCGGCAACACGAAGATGGGCAGAAGCTTGTGCAGAAAGAGCATCACGATTCAGCGATCGGGCCGGGCCGTCATTTCTACAAGCTCACGGGCGCGCCGTCGCTTTCCAGAGACTTTTGCGCGGCCTCCAGCACGCGCACCACGCGCATCGCCGAGTGCCCGTCGGTGGTCGGGCGTTTGCCATCGGCGATGCATTCGAGAAAATGATGGGTTTCGCGTTCCAGCGGTTCCACCATGGGAACCTGGGGAATGTGGATGTCGCCGTTGCGAATGGACAAAAACTGCGCGTACTCGGTGAAGGACGGCGGTCGGTCGGCGCCCTTGTCGTAGATGCGGATCTTCTCCACTGGGTGGACGTCGTCAAACTCGACCATCTTCTGCGATCCCACGATGGTCAGACGCCGTTCCTTGCGCGGGTCGAGCCACGAAACCTGGATCTGCGCGCTGACCCCGCTGCGAAAGCGCAGGTTGACGAACACGACGTCTTCGATGCGGCTTTGCAGGTAGGTTCCGCCGCGCGCGCTCACCGAATCGGGCTCGTCGCCGAGCAGGTACTCGATCATGGATACGTCGTGCGGGGCCAGGCTCCATAGCGCGTTTTCGTCTTGCCGAACCCGGCCCAGGTTCACCCGCAGCGAGTAGATGTAGAAAATGCGGCCGAGCTCGCCGCCGTCGATCATCGCCTTCAGTTTTTCGACCGCGGGATGGTACAGCATCAGGTGGCCGACCATCAGCACGCGCTTGTGAGTCTCGGCTGCGGAAACCACCGCGTGTGCGTCGGCGGCATCGAGTGCCATCGGCTTTTCCACCAGCACGTGCTTGTTGGCGTTCAAGGCCATGCGCGCCTGTTCCGCGTGGTCCTTTGCTGGTGTGGCCAGCACCACCGCGTCCACGTCGGGCGCGGAAAGCGCGTCGGCGAGATCCTGGCCCAGGCGGGCTTGGGGCGCGATACCGGCGGCCCGCACACGCGCGGCTTCGCTGCCGTCGCAGACCAGCACCAGCTCGGCACCCTTGGCACAGCTCATGGCTCGGACGTGGTTGATGCCCCAGGCGCCTGCTCCGACGACGGCAACGCGAACCATGTCAGCCTCCCTGAAGGTAGAATTTCCCGATCTGCTCCACCACGTAGGCCTGCTCTTCTTCCCGAAGCTCGGCGTAGATGGGCAGGGCCAGCGCCTCTTGCGTGGCGCGTTCGGCGTGGGGAAACGCGCCGGGGGAATAGCCAAGGTTGGCGAAGCAAGGCTGCAGGTGCAAAGCGAGCGGGTAGTACACCTCGGTGCCGATTTCAGCCGTGGCCAGATGTCTTCGCAAGGCATCGCGCTTGGGCGCGCGGATCACGAACTGGTTGTAGATGTGTCCGGGCGCAGCCGGGGGCAGGATCAGCTCGGAGGGGATTCCGGGCGTGGCTGCGAAAATCCGACGATAGCGGTCAGCATTTCGACGCCGGGCGCCGGTCCAGTCAGCGAGGCGCGCGAGCTTCACGCGCAAGATGGCGGCCTGCAGGGCGTCCAAGCGGAAGTTGCCGCCCACCAGGTGATGGACGTACTTCGGCTTGCTGCCGTGGGCGCGCAGAATCGCGACCTTGTCGGCAAAGTCCCCGTCGTCGGTGAGCAGGGCGCCCCCATCGCCGAAGGCGCCCAGGTTCTTCGAGGGAAAGAACGATAGACAGCTCGCGATGCCCGAAACCTTGCAGGCGCCGATGGCCTGCGCGGCATCTTCGACCAGCGGAACCGAAACCGCGGGTAGGGTCGCGGGCCGGCCGAAAAGATGGACCGGAATCAGCGCGCGCGTCTTAGGCCCGCATCGAGCCGCGGCGGCGCCAGGGTCAAGGTTGAAGCTGTCCGGGTCGATGTCCGCGAACACGGGCTTGGCCCCAAGCCGGGCAATACAGCCGACCGTGGCGTAGAAAGAAAGCGGCGTGGTCACCACCTCGTCGCCTGGCCGCAGGCCTAGCGCCATCAGGGCCACCAGCAACGCGTCGGTGCCGGACGACAAGCCCACCGCGCGCCGAACGCCGAGCACCACGGCCAGGTCTTTCTCGAAGGCTTCGACCTCGGCACCGAGGATGAAGTTGCCCGCGTCCATCACCCGGGTCATGGCGGCCAGGATGGGCTCGCGCAAGGTCCGGTTCTGCGCGTTCACGTCGAGCAGCGCAACCTTCATGGCTTTGCCTCGGGTGCGAGGGTGGTGATTCGGTCAGGACCAGGGTTTTCGACGTAGCGCTGGCCGCACGCGGGGCAGGCTGGGCTCGTGCCGGCAGGCAGGCGGGTGCCACAGCGGCACATCCAGCCGACCCGCCGGGCGGGTACGCCGGTGACCAAGGCGTACGCGGGCACGTTCTTGGTCACCACGGCGCCGGCACCGACGAAGGCGTACTCACCGATGTCGTGGCCACACACCACCGTGGCGTTGGCACCCACCGAAGCGCCCCGCCCCACCACGGTCTTGCGGTATTCATGCTTACGCTCGACGAAGGCGCGCGGGTTGAGCACGTTGGTGAAGACCGCAGAGGGGGCAATGAATACGTCGTCCTCCAGAATCACGTCGTCGTAGAGCGAGACATTGTTCTGGACCTTGCAGCCGTCGCCGATCACAGCTCGGCTGCCGACAAAAACGTTCTGGCCCAGCACGCAGCGGGCCCCGATGCGCGCGCCGGCCATCACGTGACAAAAGTGCCAGACTTTGGTTCCCGCGCCGATCTGGGCCGGCTGGTCGACGACCGCGGTCGGATGGGCCCAGAAGCCAGGATTCGGGGACGTCGGATCGGCCATAGCGCCGAGTCTACATCAATACACGGCGCCCACGCGGAACAGCAGCACATGCTTGGTGTAGTCAAGCTTCGTTGACTGTATGTCGACGCCGGGGACGACGGGGTCAGCGCTCAGCGTTCGATTCAGACTAAGCGAGTAGCTTGCGCCTAGGATGATCACGTTGGCGATTACATAGTCAACGGAGGCACCAAACATGACACTGTTGTCGACTCGGTCATAAGTAACTGGCAGCCCGGTACTCGGGTCTACAGCGGGCGTTGTTATCGCGTTGGTATTGGGATCGATCGCCGATGCCGGCGCGGTGCCATAGCGCCGGTTCTCGAATCGTCCATAGAGGTAGGTCATCAGGCGGCTGGCGACCATCTGCTGATAGACACCGTACACCGCATCCATATTGTAGTAGCCGCCGAGGAAGGGCGAGTTCACGAAGTCGTGGTGGTACCCGAGCCCGGCCCGGGACAGCAATGACAGCGTGTAATTGACCTCAGCCACGATGCCGACATTGCCGAAGCCCGTCGGCGTGTTGCCGGACGAGTAGAACGCGTTGCTGTATCCGGCGGCGAGGTTGACACCGAACTTGTCGGTCAGAAGGCCACGAATACCGAGCAACGTACGCAGGGGAAACGACGAGCTGTTGCCCGAGTTGCTGTTGAGGTAGGTGATGGCACCCTGTGCAACCTTCAGATAGAGGGACGTTTTCGGAAGCCAGCGCCAGCCGACGTCCAACACGCCCTCGTTTCCCATGTAGCTTCCGGAATCGTACGTGCCTTCGTACTTGTCGATTAGGTTCGTATAGCGGAGAAGAACCCGTAGTCGCCCGCCGCCAGGGGCGAAGGTCAGGCCGGCGGAAGCCATATTGTCGTCGCTGGTGATGGGCTCGCCGGGCTGGTAGGGAGCTTGCTGGAATCGGCTGAAGGCTTCCGAAAGAGAGAGACTGAGGGCCTGGCCCGAAGAGAACTCGGCGGATCCACCCAAGCTGGGATTGATCGCATCTTGCTGTGTTATCTGTTTGTCGCTCGATAGGTACTCTCGAAAGTCCACTGAGCCGACCAGGTCGTAGTAGGTCCCGCTCGGAATGCTCCCGTCTCGCTCAGCGTTCGTGATCTCTAGGCGAGGATTTACGTGCAAGACTGGCGAGGTGTTGTTCAGACCGCTGTTCGTACCCGATGTGGCGTAGAACACGTTGCTGTCATAGCCGATGTCCGCGAAGATCCCGGCATGAAGGATGGCCTCCTCGCCCAGCTTCAACCCGGAAGCCAGCCCGCGCGTGGTCAACGAACGGCCCCCTCCAGTCGACAACGACTCTAGGGCTGGCCCGGTGGAGGCGGTGCTGGTGAGCTGCATCTGCGCCCACGCCATGGGACTCGCCGCGACGGCAAGGCTGAAGGCAAGCGCAAGTGGCCGAAGTTTCATAGGATTCCGGTTAGATGAAGAAGATGTCTTGCATGTCCGTCTTGATCAGCTTTGGCTGGGCGAACCGGGCTCACTGAAACGGACTTGCGACCGGTGGCCGCGTGACACCCGGGTCAGTCGGGGCCGGCGGAGGCGGCTGGTCGGGGTTGTCGGAGATTCCCGGCGGCGTCTCTACCAGGACCTTGGTCGGCCCGACGTAGTTGGTTTCCGACCCGACGCAGGCGTCAGCCTCGGTGCGAAGGACCTGCGCCTTCTGGTTGATGATGGTGACGCGGGTATACTCGTGCAGCTGCGCGCCTTCATCGCGATGTGACACGGCTTCCTGCAGCGCCTGCAGGGACTGGTCCATCATGTTCCCGTTGATCCTCACCTGCGTCAGCTTGTCCACCAGGCAGTTCAGCCTGATCACATCCTTGTCGCGCTTGGCCTGCTCGGCCTGGCCTTGAATCTGGACCACGATGCCCTGGATCTGACCCCGGTATTCGTTGCCCTGCCTCAGCATCTCGTCCCCGCTGATGGTCGTATTGGCCTGCAGAGGCAATTCCACTGCGGCTGGGGGCGACGCGGCGGGACCAGGCGCAGGAGGAGCTGACTGCGCGATATCGTCGGCGGCCAGCGCAGTCGGCGCGACCAGCAGGGACAAGCAAATGACTCTAAACGCCCTAGACATGTTGGACCTCACGATGAACAAAACGCTCAACCCGCATAACGCTTAAGTACGATTCGCCGAGAGTAACGGGGAAATATATGGCCCGGATAAACATTGTGTCAACCTCACCGGTAGACTCACTGAGACGCCTGGAACACAAAGGGATAGACCACGTCGACCGATCCGCCCGATGGGGCGGGGAAGCGCCAGCGACTGACGAGCCCTTTGATGCATGAAGAAACCTCGTTGTCGCCCATACTGTCCTCTTCGATCTCCACCGCAGACACCGTTCCCGCGGCGGTGATTGTCCACCGGATCTTCACCTTGCCGCTCAGATTCGGGTTCCTCTTCAGGGCGCGGTCGTAGCAGGCCTTGATGGCGCCGATGCGCGCGCGGACTTCCTTGGAAACCAACGACGGATCCAATTCACCGTCGACCGCCGGTGCTTCACTCTTCACGATGCCGCTAACCCGCTTTTCGGTCAGCCCGGCCCCGGTGTCGCCTCCGGCGATGCTGCCCGCCCCGCGCAAGCCGGAGATGTTGGCGACCTTGCCCGAACCACCGGTGCCGGTCTTCACCCCGCGCAAAGAGGCATCGCTGGTGGCCACGGTCAGGCCGCCGACTCCCTGGAACGCCTTTTCCTGATCGCGGTCCACGTCGCCCTTGCCGAGAACGTCCGCGATCGAGCCCGAGCCGTCAGCCTTCGCGCCCAGCAGCTTGAGAATACCGGTGTTGCGAACCTGCTCGGCCAGCCGGGCGCGCCGTTCGGCGTCGAGCCGCGCTTTCTCTTCCGCCGACAGCTCCTTCTTCGGCGCTTTGTTCGCGCTGTTACTCGCGACCTTCTTATCGGCCTTCTTGTCGTCTTCTTTCTTGCCGTCGTCTTGGTTGACCAACTCTTTGGGCGGCTCGGGCGGCTTGGCCCTGACGATCATCTGCACGAAGCGGTCGGGGATCTCCTCGAGATCCGGCTTGCGCGGCCAGTCCACGCTGCGCAGGTAGATCACAAAGACCAGGTGCGCCAGGAAGGATGCCGCCGCTATACCGGTATAGAACCAGTCCAACCCGGCAAAAAACGACCCTCGCACCGAGGCGGGCAGCTGTGGACGCGGCTGCGGGGGCGGCGGGGTGACGAACTGGAACAGAATGCTGAGGTCGCCCAGCGTAACCTTGCCGCGCGAACGCTCGTCGAGCAGAAAGCGCGAGCTGGATCCAACCCGGCGCAGCCGGCCCATCTGCTTGAGCTGTGCCAGCGAGACCACCTCGTTGCCGACGGCAATCCGGGCATCCATGGCGTCGGCGAAGTGGGCGATGTAGCCGCGCGGGCCAGCCTCGAACAGCACCCACTGCTTGGGCAACGATTCGGCCGGAACCATGAAGGTCGCCTTGGACGACCAGCCGATACTGATGTTATCGCGCTTGCGGACCAGCCTCTCCTCGACGATACGACCGCCCTGAACGATACCGATACGCAGGATGCGCGACTTCGGAGCGGACCCACCGCTCGCCTTTGGGCCTGATGTCGCTTTCTGCGTCGCCATCTGTAGTTCCTTGTAGTTAGTCCGTCTAGAAGGGCGCTTTCGTCACGCTGTCCAGGATCTTGGGCACGAACTCCTGCTTAAGCTCGTGCCAGTCGTAGTTTATGCCGGATTTCTGAAGGACGTAGAAAGCTTCTGGTTTTTGGATCTTGCCCTCGATCACGATTTCGCCCTCGATCTTGTAGACCTTCTTGCCTCCTGCGCCACGTTCCACCTTGACCTTGGTGTCGGCGTCGGCATCGGCAGCTTGTGCATCGGCGGTTTTTGCAGGCTCGGACGCCGCTGCGGGTCTCGCAGCTGCGGCCTTCACTTTGCCCCTGGCCCACACTTTCGGTGCCACAAGAGCCGCACACGAAAGCACCAGCAAGCCCGCCAGGGCCACACCCAAACGGCGCGCGATCCGCCGTCGATTCCACCTGGTCATGGCCTACCTCCCTGGGCAGGGGCCGCCGGATAGCCGGCTGGCGCAGGAGCCCGCGGATAGCTGGCTGGGGCGGGAGCGGCAGGGTAGCCGGTAGGCGCGGGGGCGCCCGGAGACCCGGCGGGCGCAGGGGCGGCCGGATAGCCAGCAGGCGCAGCCGGATAGCCGGTGCGGGACGGGGGAGGATAGCCGGCGGCCGGAGCGGCGCCAGGAGCCGCGGGAGCGGATGGTGGTTTCTTCGCATCCTCGGCGGCCTTCTTCGCGGCTCGCTGTTGCTCGCGCTCGTTCTGCTTCTTTTGACGCTCGATGCGCTTCTGCTCTTTCTTGATGCCTTCCTGCGCTTCGTTGATGTAGGCGTCGGCCTCGGGTGGCACCGACTGCCCGGCCCCGGTGAGCATCTGCCTAAACTGCTGCAGGTAGGCGATTGCCGTGTTCAGCTTCGCGGTCGTGTCCATGTTGGGCATCTTCTCTGCGTCCAGATATAGGATGCCCAGGTTGAACACGGCGTCGGCGTAGCGGGGAAACAGCGAAAGGGCCTTCTTGTATTCGGCCAAGGCCTTGTCGTACTGCTTGATGCCACGGTAGGCGCTGCCGAGATTCAGGTGCGCCTTGGTGAAGCTGGGTTGAAGCTGAACAGCCTTTTCCAGCACCGGCCCGGCCTCGCGGTAGTTCCTGGCCACCAGGTACTGCGCGCCCAGGTTGTTCCACAAGATCGCGTTGTCGGGGCGAGCCTCGGCGGCCTTGCGGAACAGCTCGATGGCGCCCGGGGTGTTCTTCTTCTCGACCTCCATGAAGGCGAGCATCTGGTAGATGTCGGAGCGCTCAGCCTCGCTGGACCCCGCGTTCTTCATCATGTCGCCAAGGGTCTTCACCCACTCGTACTTGCCCATTTTGAAGTACGCCCTGGCCATCACGAGCATCGCCGGGGTGTAGCGTTCGTTCTTGTTGAGCGCCACCTTGGCCTCGACCACCGCGCCTTGGTAGTTGCGCGACTCGTACATCTTCTGCGCCGCCTGCACCTCCTGGGCGGGAATAACCGCGGGCGGCGGTTCGCGACGCTTGTGCATGCCGGCAGCTGCCGGGGCGGGCGCCTCGGCGGCGAAAGCGAAGGATGACCAGCCGATGCTTGTGCCCAGCACGAGCGCGAGCATTGACGTTGTTCGCGACGACATCATCATGGGTACTCCACTCCGATGCGCTCGTCCTTCACGAACGGGAACTCGTCGGGCAGGTACTTCGACAAGCTTTCCCGCGCCTTCTTCACGTAGTCGTTGGTGACGCCCAGGTCGGCAGCGCGGTCGAGGGTGGCTTTCCACTGCTTTTTGGCTTCGTCTTCCACCGGCGTGACGAACTGGTAGATGGCGTCCTTGTATTCGGTCTCGGCGACGCCGCACAGATTCGGGTCCGCTTTGCACGCCTTCTTCGACAACCGCTTCACTTCTTCGGGAGGATTGTCGGCCGCCTTGATCAGCTTCTGCGCGAACTCGTAGAAGATGTCGCCACGCCGGAGGAACGAGGCCAAGGTCCAGTTCGCGTCCTTGTAATCCCAGATCTTCGCGTACTCGTCCTGCAGCTCCTTGGCTTCCGCGGTGAACGCGTCAAAGGTCCTGCGCACCTGCTTCGGGTCGCTGGTGAAGTGCAGAGTCTTGGCCTGGAAGGCCTTGAACTTCTCTTCCAAGAGCAGGTAGTCGGCCTTGGCGGCGGCTGCGGCCGCGGGTGTGGCGGGGGGCAGGCGCCGGGCCACGAACTCGTCGCGCACCTGCTTGTAGGCCGCAAGCACTGCCTTTTTGTCGCGCCCTTGCTCGGCCAGGGTGGCGAGCTGAAGATAGGCCTTCACCACGTAATCGCCGGCAGCGAACTGCTTGCCGTAGCGCTTGATCAGCTCGTGCAGGCAACTGACCTCCTTCGCGGTGTCCATCGCCTTTTCGTACGCGGTGCAAGCGAAGCTGTAGGCCTGCGCGGAGTCACTAGGCTTCTCAGCGATCAAACTGTCCGCATACTTCTTGTACAGGTCCGCCGCCCGCGCGTACTGTTGGTCGTTGTCGAGCAGCTGCGCTGCGATGCCGAGGGCTTCCTTCCGGTGCTCGTACTTGGCGAACTTGGGATCGGTGGCCACCTTCAGGTAACCGCCAACCGCCTTCTCGAATTCGAAGAAGCGATACTCGTTGCGAGCCGCGTTCCACACGGCATCCTTGGCCAGCGGCGTGTCAGGATAGTCGCGGGCCAGACGGTCGTAGCACTTGGTCGCTTCGCCGTACTTGAAGATCTTCTCGTAGATCACGCAGGCATTGTTGAGGTTGGAAGGTGCATCCTGATCCTTGGGATTGGCGGCGATCAGGTCGAGGAGGTCGAGGGCCAGGCCTTCGTCGAGGTCGGTGCCGGTCTTGCTGCGCGGCTGCGCCCCGGCTGCTGGGGGAGCCCCAGCTTTTCCCGCACCGCCGGCGACCTGCGCAAGGGTGGCCGTGCCAGTCACGACTGCGATGCCGCCCGCCCCTTCGCGGCACTGGACCAGTTGCTTGTCGGTCCCCTTCTCTTCATTTTCGAGCGCGATGTCGAGGCGCTTCTTGATGACGGTGGTCTTGACCGACGCCTTGATGTCTTGGATGCGGGCCAGGTAGGGCTTGGCCTGAGGGGCCTTGCTGCAAGGCGAATCACTGAATTTGTCCACCACCTGGAGCAGCCGCCCGAGGGCGCAGTCTTTCGCCTCTTCGTCGTCGATGCTGTAGTCGATGAAGTACGTGGTGAGAACGGCGTCGTACGCCTTGAAGCCGATCTCGGGCTTGGTGCCGCAGTAGGCGTCCGAGATTTCGGCCAGGCGCGCGCGCGCCTCCGGCCACTGGCGGTGCTTGAGCAGAATGACCGCCGCAGCGTAGCGCAGGTCAGGGACGCGATCGTCGGGCAGATGGGCCACATACCAGTCGAGCGCCTGCAAGTACGTCTTGTAAAGCTCGCTCATGGGCAGCGCCGCCACCGGCGGCTTGGTGTTCTTTTCATCGGGGATGGGCGGGTCTTCGATGCGGCGTTCTTGTTTGAGTCGATCGATGAGCTCCTCGTGCGCCTTGATGACCTGCAGGGCGGCATCCTTCTGGTACTTGTTGTCGACGTTCGAATCGCGAACCGCGATGTAGGCCGGGATCGACTCCAGCACCTTGCCGCCGTAGTAGAGCGCGTCGGCGTAGAACGCGGAAAACTCGTAGAACCGTTTGGAGTTCGGGTATGCCGCTAGGTACTTCTCGTAAAGCTCCGCGGCGGTCCGGTAGGTGGCCTGGCATTCAGCCAGCTTGGCCGTGTCCGCGGTGTCCTGCTGCCACTTGGACCGGCACGCCTGCGCCGCCGCGTGCACGTTGGTGGCCGCGGTCAGCAGGGCGTCTTCCGCCAACTGCGCGGCGACTGCAAGCGCCTCAGGATTGTTAATGTTCTGCTTGTACCAGTCGCTGCCCTTGCTGTAGTTGCGGCCCAGCATTTCGCGCTCTTTCGCGGCGGCAATCAGGTTGCGGTCGCGCTCGAACGCCTTCACGATCTTTTCCTGCAGCTTGGGCGCGTCGGCGAAGTAGGGCCACATCTGCAGGATGTACTTGTAGACTGCGATGGCCTCCGGGTACTTGGTCGAATCGAAGTAGATGTCGCCCAGGCGTTGGAAAACCTCTTTCACGTGCGGCTCGCTCTCGCGACCCCTGTAGAAATTCTGCGCCCGCTGCAAGCCGGTCTCCGGATCGGGGATGGTGTCGCCGTCCCAGTCGGGCTCGGAGAAGCTGATGCCGAGGTACTGCACGGCCTCCGGCCGCAGCTCGGACCCGAACTTGTCGCCCGCGGCCTTCTTGCTGTCGGCCCACTTCACCAGGCCATCGAACTCGCGAATCGCGTCGATGAAGCGGTTGTCCCGGTAATACGACCACGCCAGCTTGTAGATTGCCTTGTCGTAGTAGGGCGAATCCTTGAACTGCAGCACGCGGCCGTAGGCGGAAATCGCGTAGGCCAGCTCGGCGGCATCGAAGTGCATTTCGCCGACGCGGGTCCAGGCCTCGGGCAAGAACTTCGATTCCTTCTTGATCGGCGTGCATTCCTTGTAGAAGTCGACCAGGGCGCTCTTGGTGCTTCCCGTCGACACCGGAAGCTTGCTCGGCGGATCGAGCGGCCGATATTGGTTGGCGCAAACCAGTGCGAGCAGCGCCTGGCGCGCTTCCGCGTCCTGCCCCATCTCGCCCAAGCAGAAGCCGAGCAGGTAGTAGGTCGCGTCGAGGAGCCGGTAGTTCGGGAACTCGACCAACAGGCGCCGGTACAGCGACACCGTCTGGCTGTAGTCGGCCTTGGGCGGCTGCCCGGCGGGCGGGTTCGGAGAATCAAGCGCCTTCTGGTAGTTCTCCTGCGCCGTCAGGAACTCGTCGGAGGACTTCTCGTAGTAGAGCTCGGCCAGGCGGAACATCACGTCCGGCGTCCACTTCTTGTCGGTCGGGTACTTGCGCAGAAATCCCTCCAGCACCGCGATGGCATCCATGCGGCGTTGCTTTTCTTCCTTCTCATTAAGGGAGATCTGCGGCTCGTACTTGTCGTGGATGCCCTTGATCTTCTCGACGTAGGTGCGTTGGATGATGCTGGTCGCCGCCTTGCGGAAGCCGCGCACCTCTTCGGCGTACCGGGCGAGATCGACCGCCATCTCGTCCACCAGCTTTGGATCCACCGGTGCCGATCCCATCCGCGCCGGAGCGGCCTTGGCGAGGCCCGGCGCAAGAAGGCCGAGAACCAGAGCCGATAAGCGTAGCACGCGTCCCATACCGTTGAACCCGGCCACGCCTATTTCTCCTCCTCCATCAAGTTGTGGAAGTCTTCCTCGACCGTCTTCAGCTCGAGCTTCTGTTGATTGATGAGCTTGGAGACCGCGGAGGTCCGCGCGTCCTTAAGGCCCCAGGCCACGTCCACCAGGCCGACGTCGGACTGCACGACCAAATCGTAGAACCGGTCGGTCACTTTCGACAGCATGGCGAAGGCCAAGCCGCCGCCCAAGCTCTGCGATTCGGTCATGATGCCGCCGAGCTTGTTGCTTGCCGCCACAAGCTGGGTCTTCTCCACCACGAGTTGCTGCTTGAGCTCGCCCAAGCGCCGCCGCGCGACGCCTTCGATGCGACCGTCGATCTGCGCCAGCTGTGCCTGGACGGCATCGGCCCTGGCCAGTATGTTCGCGGTATTGTCGAAGTCGCGCTGGTCGCTTCCGGACAGTCGCGAGCGTGCGTTCTGGTACACGGCTCGTTCCTTTTTCTGGCTGTCGATGAGAACCGCGATCGCGCCGCGATCCGAATCGCCGGTGGCCGCCGCCACCTGCTCCTCGCGCGTCGTCTCGGCGATGTTGTTGCGAATCTTGTCGTTGCTGGCGCGCAGCTCGCTGATTGCATCCCGCAAGGCCGCCACCGGCCCAAGCAGCTCCTCTGGCTTGATCTTCTGGTCCGCTCGCGAGCGTATGAAATACTGCTCGATGGCGACCAGCTCTGCCTCCATCCCCTGTACGGTGACGTTCAGCTCGGACGCTTGCGCGTCGAGGGCATCCAAAGCGGCGTGCGACTGCTTTTCGCGTTCGCGCAACCCCTCCGCGGTCAGGGGCAGGTTTTCGAGCTCCTTTTCGGCTGTCATCCGCTCGACGCTGAGTTGCTCGAGCCGCGTCTTCTCGTCGCCTACCAGCACGGCCACGGTCAGGCTGCGCATCTTGGCGACGAAGCGCCGACGGATATCGACCAGTTGGTTCAGCACTTCCGAGGTGCGCGTGCGCACCACCGCCAGGTCGGGGAAGATGCCCACCTTGATCTGGCCGCCCACTGCCATCTCGAGCCGGCTCAGGGTCTGTTCGGAATCCTTGATGCCGCGCTGGAGCTCGGCCACATCTTCGGTCAAGGCCACCAGCCGCGCGACCTCCGGATCCGCCTTCACCCATTTGACCGCAGCCTTCGGCATCAAGACCGCGACGTCGAACTTCTCCATCCCCTTGTTGATCAGAGATTCGAAGTAGTGGGGATCGGCCTCGGACTTGGTCAGGGTTTCCCGCAGTTGCTGGTGCACCGGTTCGAACTGGTCGCGCGCAAGCATGAACGCTTCGTTCGCGAGCGCGAAGTTGGCGAGGCGCACATGCAGGTTGCCCATCAGCAGACGCAGCTCGGGTGCCTGCGGGCTGTCGGGGTTTTGTAGCAGCATGAGGTCGAGGGCACGGTACGCAGACTGGTAATCCTTGGCTTTGATCGAGGTCCAGGAGAGCTCGTTCATCGCCTCCTCGAAGTGAGGCGATTGCCGCGGAATACGAGCATACGCGTCGCGCGCCAGCTCGAACTCGCCGCGCTCGTAGTGCAGGCGCCCGATGGCCAGGTAGGCCAGTTGCTGAATTTCCTTGTCGGTGTCCGTGCGCGCCGGCAGTCGCGTGACCCCGTCGAAGCCCATCAGGGCCGAGGCAAGGTCGCCCTTTTGCACCATGACCGTCGCTGCGAAATAGCGCGCCTGCAGATAGTACGGGCTGGTGGGCGGGATATAGGAGAAGATCGCCATTGCCTCGTCGGGGCGGCCGCGGAAGTAGGCGAACTTGCCGCGCACGTAAGGCACCGACGGCTCAAGCTGGTTCGCGGGAATGTTTTCCAAACGCTTGAGGTACTGGTCGACCTGCTCGAGGTCGTCGGTGTGCAGGCCGATCTCGACCAACTTCTCAAGCGCCTGCTGTTCGAGCGCCGATCCGGTGTTCTTCCTGGCCTCGATCTCGAAGTAGTAGCGTGCCGAGTTGTAGTCCTTTTCCTGGAACAGCGACTCCCCGAGCAAGACCAGGGCATCGTCATAGCCCTGCGCGCCCGGATACTTCTCGACCACGTCGAGCAGGACGGTTGCCGCCTCGTTATAGTTCTTCAGGCTAAAAAGCATCTGCGCGTCGACCACGCGCCGCAGGACGATGGATGGGTCGGACACCTCCCCTTCCTTGAAATCGGCGGCGATTCTGTGGACGCGATCTTCGAGATCGGCGAGCTTGGCCGAGGCGGTATCGACGTCACCCGCGACCAGCGCAGCGCCCGGCAGGCCAGCCGCGATCAGCGCAAGGCCGAAAGCCACGCGTCTCCCCCAGCGGGGCGCAGTCCCGGTTCGCGGGCGAGGCTGGCTCACTTGGCGGTGATGCATCGAATCTCCCCTGCTTCGCGGCCTACTTCTTGGCTGCGGAGCCGCCAGTGCCCTCGGGTGCAACCAGGTTGACCTTGAACTCGACGGCTGGCTTGTCTTCCATGTTGGTGGTGATGCCGCCCTTTTCGTAGCCGACCACCGTCACGATGGTGGCCTTGCCGTCGGCTGCAATGAAGGTGTTGCTGGAGCTGGCCTTGAACTTGTATCCCTTGAGATAGCTGAAGACGCCGAATCCGCTGCCCTGGTACACGAGCTGGACCGAGAGGGTGTGATTCCCAGGCTGGATAGCGCCGTTATAGACGTCGAACTCGGGCATGTCCGCCAGGTGGCCGGTGTCATCGACCTTGTTCATGATTTGGACGCCGTCCAAGGCGTAGACGACCTTGATCAGGCGGAAGGTCGCGCCCATCTCGTTCTTGTGCTTGATCACGCAGCGAGATGCGCCGATGACGCCACCTAGCACGGTTTCTTTGAGCAGGTTCAGGCGGGCGCGGGTGCGGAATACCTGTTCTTTGAGATCGTTCACGCTGCGCTCAAGTGCCTTGAGACGAACCGCGGAGGTGCTGGCGTCGCTCGGCGCGGCGGCCGCGGGTCCGGCGGCTTCGGCGGGCGCCGGGGCCGAGATCGTCGCTGGCGCGGTGTCGGCGGCTTGGGAAGCGGGCGCACCGAGCCCCGCGGCCAGAATAAAGCCCAAGACCCCACAAGTTCGTCGAATCGTCATCTCACGGCTCCTTCTGAGCGTTCGGTAGCGGATCGCCGGGCGTGGCCCGCCGCCCCAGCGCCCGAGCATCCCGGATCTGCACTGGGGGGAGCTGATCTATAGCAGGGGACTCCGCGTCCAGTCAAAAGCTGGTAGCTCCTTTGTTTGCGCAGGGGTACGCCTTCATTGCCAGGCCGCATCTTACCAGAACCCGGGACTATTCGCCCTGCCCACGTTTGTGCACATCCCCGGCGGGGATTCGCCTTTTTTGCTACGGACGCCAGGCACGGGCTCGGCCAGGCTCGCGCCCTTAAGCCTGGGCCGTTCGCGCGGTTCGGCGGGCGAATCTCGCTCTGCCAGGCCGGGCTACTCCTGCTTCTTGGCCTGGGCCAGCGCGGACCAGGCGGCTTCCAGCACCTCGGACATGCCCTCGCCGGTGGCGGTGCTGATGGCAAGCAGCTTCACCTTGCGCCGGACGAACGTCCTGCGCAGGGTCGCCAAGCGGGCCCGCGTGGCCGGGAGATCCAGCTTGTTGAGCACCACAATCTCGTCCCGTCCGGCGAGCTTTTCGTCGTAGAGAGACAGCTCGCGCCGCAGGGCCAGGTAGTCCCGCAGGGGCGTGCGGCCGGGGACGGGACTGACTTCGAGTAGATGGATGAGCACCCGGGTGCGCTCGAGGTGGCGCAGGAACTGGTGGCCAAGCCCCGCGCCCGCGTGCGCGCCTTTGATGAGACCCGGCACGTCGGCGAGAACCAGCGATCGCTCTTGCGACAGCCTCACCACGCCCAGGTTGGGAATCAAGGTGGTGAACGGGTAGTCGGCGATCTTGGGCCGCGCGGCCGAGACGCGCGCGATGAACGACGACTTTCCAACGTTGGGAAAACCCACCAATCCGACGTCGGCCAAGAGCTTGAGCTCGAGGCGAATCTCGCGCTGTTGGCCCGCACCGCCGCGCTCGAAGTGGCGAGGTGCCCGGTCGATCGGGGTAGCGAAGTGGATGTTGCCCCGGCCACCCCTGCCGCCGCGAGCCGCGACGAAACGCTGTCCGTGTTTGTGCAAGTCGACCAGCAGCGCACCGGTCTGATCGTCGTACACCATGGTCCCGGCGGGGACGCGCAACACAACATCCGGCCCGCCTTTGCCGTACATGTCCTTGTTGCCGCCGCGCTCGCCCGATGGGGCGTTGTGTTCGTGGCGATAGCGAAAGTCGAGCAGGGTGGACAGGCCTTCGTCGGCCTCCAGGATCACGCTGCCGCCGTCACCGCCGTCGCCGCCCGCGGGGCCGCCCTTGGGCACGTATTTCTCGCGCCGGAAGGCAACCGCACCGTCGCCGCCGTCACCGCCGCGTACGCTGATGCGCGCTTGATCGATGAAGGCAGTCACGCGCGAAACTCCGAGATCCGGCAAGCATGCCGGAAACGCGCCTAGGCAGCTTCGATGCTGACCAGCTTGCGCGCGCCGGACTGGCTGAACTTCACCTTACCCGTCTTCAAGGCGAACAGGGTGAAGTCACGCCCCATGCCGACGTTCCGGCCGGGGTGGAACAAGGTGCCGACCTGGCGAACCAGGATGTTGCCGGCCGGCACTAGCTCGCCCGCATAGCGCTTAACGCCGCGCCGCTGCGATTGTGAATCGCGACCGTTGCGTGAGGCGCCTTGACCTTTCTTGTGTGCCATGGCCCTACGCTCCTACCTTGATTGAGACGATCTTGAGAGCTGTGAACGGCTGGCGGTGTCCGGTCTTGCGCCGGTACGACTTGCGTCGCTTGTACTTGAAAATGACGATTTTCTCGCCCTTGCCCTGGCTCGTCACTTCGGCTTCGACCTTGACGCCGGCCAGGTTGGGTTTGCCGATCTGCACATTTCCGCCGTCGTCGGCGAACAGCAGAGGCGAGAAAGAAACTTTGTCTCCGGCAGATGCGGGAAGCTTTTCGACGCGCAGAGTTTCTCCCTCAGCGACGCGATATTGCTTCCCTCCGGTTTGAATTACGGCGTACATGGTTTGGGCTCCAGAGCGAGGCGCGTAATTTAGAGGACTTTGGAGCGGTGTCAAGTGCGATCAGGCTTTCTTGTCCTTGACCCTGTGCAGAACCGAGCGGGCGTGGCCCGACAAACCCTCGACTTCGGCCAGGCGAGCAATGGCATCGGCCTGACGGGCCAAGGCGGCGCTGTCGTATTCGATGAACGAGGTTCGCTTGAGGAAATCGCCCACCCCAAGCGGGGACGAGAAGCGTGCGCTGCCACCGGTGGGCAGCACGTGGCTGGGGCCGGCGAAGTAGTCGCCGAGCGCCTCGCACGCGCCCTCGCCCACGAAGACGGCACCGGCCGCGGTGACCTTGTCGGCCCAGGCGCGGGCATCGGCCAGGGCGATTCCGGCGTGCTCGGGGGCCAGGCGATTGACGATGGCGATCGCGGTTGCGGGGTCGCCCACCACGATGGCCACGCCCTGGTTGGCGATGGCCTTGGCGGCAATGTCGCGGCGGGGAAGCTCGGCGAGCTGGCGCTCCACTTCCTTGCTGATTCGGTCGGCCACCTCGCGCCCGACCGCCACCAGAATCGGCACCGCGAACACGTCGTGCTCGGCCTGCGCCAGCAGATCCGCGGCGACCCACACCGGATTGGCGCTGGCGTCGGCGGCAATCACCACTTCGGTCGGGCCCGCGATCATTTCGATTCCCACGTCGCCGAAGACCAAACGCTTGGCGGCCGCCACATACGCATTGCCGGGACCGACAATCTTGTCTACGCGCGGGACACTCTCGGTGCCGTAGGCCAGCGCGGCCACAGCCTGCGCCCCGCCGATCAGGAACACCCGACTCACGCCGGCCTCTTCGGCTGCCGCCAGCGTCTCGGGGGATGGCCCCGGCGTAACCATGAAGACCTCGTTCACGCCCGCAACCTTGGCCGGCACAGCCGTCATGATGACGGTGGACGGGTAACGGGCTGTCCCGCCGGGGACGTAGATCCCGACCCGAGCGAGTGGCGAGTAGCGACAGGAAAGGCGAATCCCGGGCTCCACGCGCTCGAACGACTGGTACCGCTCGAGCTCATGGTAGGCGCGGACGCGCGAGACCGCCTGGGCGAGCGCAGCACGGATTTCCGGGGCTACTTTGGCGGCAGCTGCTTTCCACTCCCGCGCCGAAAGCTCGATGGATGCAAGCTCGCGCTTCTCAAGCTTGCGGGTCAGCGCGCGCAGGGCCGCGTCGCCCCCGCGGCGAACCTCGGCAACGATCGCGCGCGCGCCGCTTTCAACCGCCTCGGGAAGGACGCCGGCCCGATCGGCGAGCGACGTGAGTCGCGTTTCGAAGTCGGGCTCGGACTCTAGAATCGTGCGCAACATTCGAGCAAGCTACCGTCAGTTGGTTGCGCGCGCCAGTTGGCATACGAACTCTCTCCCGCCGCGCTTATTGGGTCGCGCGGCAGGAGGCGCGAGCACGATACGACTACTTCTTGCCGGCTTTGGCCGCGCGGCGCTGCGCGCGGAATTCCTTGATCTTGGCCTTGGACATGTCCTTGTGCTTGGCGCAGACCATGCCGAAAACCGGGGCGGCGACGCCCGTGCAACCGGGCACCGGGCAGAACTGCTTGGGACGGCGGCGAACCGCGACGACGGCAGCACGCGCCGGACGGCCAGGAAGCTTGGCGGCAACTGTGCCACCGCCGAAGGCTGCAGCCACGGTTTGCTGAACGCGACGAATGCTGTCGGCTTCCACAGCGGCTACGATTTGATTCACGAATCCTTCAACCAGCGTGCGAATGTTTGTTTCCATTTGACTTTCTCTTTGCGAATTGCGGGTGGAGTGTTACCTCGTTGATAAGCAGAAGTAAGCGAGCTTTGACAATTGAATCGCGCTGGTCGTGGCAATTCGGCTGCGTTCGGGGCCAGTCGGAAAAGAGATTGCCCGACACAATCTTGCTGCCTGAGGACGCGGCGCGTGCCGAGAGCACGCGAATTGCACTTGACCGAGTCGGCCGACCTGGAAATTATCGCGCATCATGACGAAACGAACGCCGCCAACGGCTGGTCGGATGTTTGATTGGTTGGTCTCTGGCGATTCACGGGCGCGTCTGTCCAGGTATTCCAGTCTGGCAGTGACAACACTGATTGCGGTCAGTGTGGGAATGATGATCGTGCCGCTTCCCGCGTTTCTGCTCGACCTGCTCATTTCTCTCAACATCGCAATCGCGGTCACCATGCTTCTTATCGCAATCCACGTTGCCGATGGGCTGAAGATCGCCACTTTCCCCAGCCTGCTTCTGCTTAGCACGCTGTTCCGCCTTGCCATCGAGGTTTCAGCAACCCGGCTGATCCTGCTCAAGGCAAACGCGGGACAAGTCATTTATGCGTTCGGCAGCTTCGTAGTGGCAAGCAATCTGGTTGTCGGATTGGTGGTTTTCATCATTCTCACGGCGGTGCAATTCATCGTGGTCGCCAAGGGGGCCGAACGCGTGGCCGAAGTCGGCGCCCGCTTCACGCTGGATGCGCTTCCGGGCAAGCAGATGGCCATCGACGCCGAGCTGCGGGGCGGCCACATCGACTTGCAAGAGGCGCAGGAGCAACGCCAGTTGTTGGGGCGGGAATCGCAATTCTTCGGCGCAATGGATGGGGCGATGAAATTCGTCAAGGGAGACGCCATTGCCGGTATTGTGATCCTACTTACCAACCTCGTCGGCGGGCTGGTGGTCGGGGTGCTCCAGCGAGGAATGGAGCTGAGCAGCGCCCTGCACACCTACGCCCTGCTCACCATCGGCGAGGGGCTGGTGGCACAGATCCCCGCGCTGCTCATTTCTACCGCCGCTGGCATTGTCGTTACCCGGGTTTCCTCGGACGAGGATGGCGCTCACCTGGGCGGCCAAATCGCCAAACAGGTTCTGGCGCAGCCCAAGGCATTGGCGTTCTCCGCGGCACTTCTGACAGCGTTGGCGTTGGTTCCGGGCTTGCCGGCGGTGCCATTCTTGTTGTTGGCCGCCGTGCTCGGACTGGTCGCCTACAGACTCATTCGACGTGACCCTAAGGCCGAGGCGAGCATCAATGGACCCCTCGGGCCGGCCAATGCCCGCGGAGCAGAGCTGCTCATTCCCCTGCGTCTCGATCTTTCCCCCGATGTTACAAAATCGGCGAAGTCACGGCTCAGTCGCGAATTGCTGCCGGCATTGCGCAACGGCTACTTTGACGAGACCGGCATACCCCTGGCCGCGGTGCAGGTACGTGAGTCAAGTGACTTGGCGGCCGGCGCCTACGCAATTCGATTGCACGAAGCCGTGATTGCCAGCGGTCAGGTGACCGTGTGGACGACGTCCCCGACCAGCAAGAGCCGGCGGAGGCTATTGTTGGCCACTTGCAGCGGGTGTTGCGGCGACACGGGCACGTCTTGGTCGGCGTCGACGAGACCCAGGCCTTGGTCGACCAGCTCGCCCGCACCCGACCCAACCTGGTTCGCGAGGTGGTGCCGAAGCTGCTCGGTCCCGTCTTGCTGTCCGAGGTCCTGCAGTGCCTGGCGAAGGAAGGGATTTCTCTCCGCTACCTGGAGCCGATCCTGGCGGCCCTGGCCAAGCGGGCCCCGCTGCAGGGTGACGCCGCCGAGCTGGCCGAGTGGGCGCGGGCGTCGTTGCAGCGGCAGATGACCGCCAAGCTCGCCGCGCCCGACGGCACCATCGCGGTCTTTCTTCTCGACCCGACCATCGAGGAGACCTTGCGCGAGTCGGTCCAGAAGCACGAGGCGCGCCATCATCTGGTGCTCGAACCAGAGCTTGCCCGCGAGGTGGTCGAGTCGGTCGGACGCGCAGTGGCAGGGATGCAGGCGCCCGTGCTCGTGACCGCGGCAGACATTCGCAGGCACCTGCGCGGGCTGATTGAGAATGACCTTCCCGAGGTCGCCGTACTGGCCTTCCAAGAGCTCTTGCCCGAGGTGAAGCTCAAGACCGTGGGTCAGATTTCCCTCGGCGGCTAGGGATCAATCGGCAGGTCTTTGTGAATGTAGTGCCGCCCGTCGGGCGTGTAGTCGGTGGTGCTCTGCCCGCGCCCGTAGAGGAGCCAACGATAGGTCAACAGGCCTTCGACGCCGACCGGGCCGCGCGCATGCAATTTGTCGGTACTGATTCCGACCTCGGCGCCCAGGCCGAAGCGATAGCCATCGGAAAAGCGGGTGCTTGCGTTGTGGAACACGCACGACGAATCCACTTCGCGGAGGAAGCGCGCCGCAGCCTCGGCGTCCTGGGACACAATTGCGTCGGTGTGACGCGATCCGTGCCGGGCAATGTGGGCCAGTGCTTCGTCGATGTCGGGCACTTGCCGAATCGACAGTATCAAGGCGCCGTACTCAGTGTCCCAATCGGCATCGGTGGCTGGTTTCAATTGCGGGTGCCGCTTGAGGGTTTCGGCGCAGCCGCGCAATTCGACTTTCTGTTCAGTCAGCGCCTTCACGCAGGCATCCAGCGCCGCGCCGGCGCCCGGATCCCAAAGCAGGGTTTCAGTGGCATTGCACGCCGCCGGGTAGCTGCACTTGGCGTCCACCAACACCCTGCCGGCCATCTCGGCGTCCGCCGACGCGTGCAAATAGACGTGGCAGATGCCGTCCGCATGAGCCATGACCGGAATTCGGGTGTGGCTGCGCACGTAGCGGATGAATTCCGACGAACCGCGCGCAATCATCATTTCCACCAAGTCATCCATACCGAGAAGGCTCGCCACCTCGGAGCGGTCTTCCAGAAGCACCATGGCGCGGGTGTCGATGTCGTGCGCGGCCAGTACCTCGTGCGCAACTGTAGAGAGCGCGCGATTGCTGTTGCTGGCTTCGCGACCGCCCTTGAGCGCGACGGCGTTGCCGCTTTTCCACGCGAGGCCGGTGATCTGCACCAGGGCGTCGGGGCGCGCCTCGAAAACCACGCCGAGCACGCCGAGCGGCGTGGTCACGCGTTTGAGAATCAGGCCGTGGTCCAAGATGCGGTGGGTCAGCGTCCTTCCGACCAGCTCGGGCATGCGCGCGAGTTGCAAAATGCCATCCACCGTGGTGGCCAGCTTCTTTCCGTCGAGCGACAGGCGCTTGACCAGCGCCGAGCCCAACCGTCCAGCCTTTTCCTCCTCGCGCGCAAACACCATGTCCTTGGCATTGGCGGCCAGCACGGTAGCCACGGTCTCGGGCCGCGACAGGGCAGCGGCGAAATCGGACAGAAGCACGCTGCGCTCGGGGCCGGAAAGCAGCGCCAACCGTCGAGCCGCGGCGCGTGCTGATTGAAGGGCTTCGCGAAGATCCATGCGCGAATTGTACCCGGGATTGCCCGGAAGGGCAGCGCCGGGTTCATGACATGTGCTTGGGCGCGAGAAATCGGCTAACGTTCGGGCCGTGCCCCCCGCTGAAGGCGAAAGCAAGCGCATCCTGATCGCAGACGACGAGCTCAACATTCGCCGTGTGCTTGAGGCCATCCTGCGCCGTGACGGCTACGACGTTGTCACGGCAGCCAACGGCGAGGAGGCCCTGGCCGGCATGAGCCGGGGCGTTCACACGGTGATTACCGACCTGAAGATGCCGGGCCTCGATGGAATGGGGCTTCTGCGCCGCCTGTCGGTGGACTACCCGGACGTGCCGGTGGTGATGATCACGGCGCACGGCTCGGTGGAAAATGCGGTTGAAGCGGTCAAGCTGGGCGCATTCGACTACGTCGAGAAACCCTTCGACCAGGAACAGATTCGCCAGATCGTAGCCAAAGCCCTGCGTACGCACATACTCTCGCGGCGCGATGCCCGGCCCGAGGATTCCAGCGCGCGCGGCCGGTTTCGCTTGGTGGGCGAATCGTCCGCGATTCAACAGGTCTACCAGGTGGTCGAGAAGGTGGCCGACACGCCGTCGACCGTGCTCATCACTGGCGAATCAGGCACCGGCAAGGAGCTGGTCGCGCGCGCCCTGCACGACAATTCCTCGCGCAGCACCGGCCCCTTCATCAAGATCAACTGCGCCGCGATTCCGAAGACGCTGATGGAATCGGAGCTGTTCGGATACGAGAAGGGCGCGTTCACCGGTGCGGTCGGGTCGAAGCCGGGCCGGTTCGAGCTGGCCCACGGCGGCAGCCTCTTCCTCGACGAGATTGGCGAGATTCCCGTCGAGATGCAGGTGAAGCTTCTGCGCGTGCTGCAGGAATCGGAATTCGAGCGCGTCGGCGGCATCAAGACCATCAAGGTCGACGTGCGCCTGATTACTGCCACCAACCGCGACCTCGCGGCCGAAATCGCGTCGGGCGGCTTCCGCGATGACCTCTATTACCGGCTCAACGTGGTGCCCATCCATCTGCCGCCCCTTCGCGAGCGGCGCGAGGACATCCCGCTCTTGGTCAACCACTTCATCACCCGCTTCAACGAAAAGCTGAAGAAGCAGGTGGTGGGCGTCGAATCCGGCGCTATCGAGCGCCTGGTATTGCACCACTGGCCCGGCAACATTCGCGAGCTGGAAAACGTGATCGAGCGAACCATCCTCTTCTGCGAGGGGAGCGAGATCCGCATGTCTGACCTGCCGGGCGACCTGGGTGGCACCCCGCCGCAGGGACTGGCCAGCCCGGTGGCGGCGGCCAGCGAGGAACGTCCGTCGGCGGCGACCTCGAGCGGCGCCTTGCCCGCCGTGCAGAGCCCGGCCGCCCCGCCCACCTCGGTCCTGCAGGTTGGCGAGGAAGTCGGATCGCTCAAGGAGGCCGTACGCGTGGAAACCGAGCGCGTGGAGCGCGAGCTTATTCAGCGAGCCCTCGACGAAACCGGCGGCAACGTCACGCAGGCCGCGCGCAAGCTACAGATTTCGCGCAAGAGCCTGCAGACCAAGATGAAGGAGCTTGGCCTGCGCGACAAGGAGCAGGTTTAGCGCGGCAGCGATCTCGTACCCCGTCGGCGACGGCCGCCTGAGGGACTCAGAAGATTGGCTGCGAGGACAGGCAGCAGCCGCTCACGCAGTTCTCGCCCGATTGGCAGCCGACGATTTCGCCCGCTTCGCCGAGCTGCCCGCAGCTGGCCACTCCCGATGGGCACGCGAGGTCGGTACAGCAACCGTTGAGGCAGCTTTGGCCCTGTGGACAGGCCTGGTATCCGCCGGTCGGGCTCATGCCTTCACCGCACGCCCGGCCTTCCGGCCCGCAGCCCGGTGGTGTCGTGCAACAGCCATTGATGCAGCTCTCACCGGCGGGACAGGCCGCGCCCTCACCGCACGACTGGCCGTCGGTACAGCCCGGCGGCGTGCTGCTGCCGCCGGTGCAGAACACGATGCAGGCCTCGCCGCAGTCGCCACCGACCTTGTTTTGGTCGCCGTCGTGGACGATGACCTGCAGGCGGTAGGTGTGCCCGGGCTGGAAGACCACGCCCCAACGGACCTCGGCACTCCAACCCTCGTCCTTGATGCCCGATGGAACAGGATCAGTGAGAATGAAGTTCCAGTCGTTCTTGGCCGGGTCCACGTCCGGCGTGACCGAAACCGTCGGCGGCGACGTCGTGTTGTCCACGGTGCGGATGGCGGATTTCCAGGTGCCGTAAACGGCGTTGGGGTTGATGGGGCGGCCGCCCATTTGCCAATCGCCCGCGCGGCTCGATGGATTGTTGGTGGTGTCGGTGACGTAGAGCACCGGCCAAAGCGGACGCAAGGACGGATCGAGGCCGCTTTGATCGCCCACCAGCGCGTTGGTCCCAGTCTGCGGATTGAGAATGCTGTCGGGGCTCGCGTTGAGCGGCGAAACCGGGTAGTCGGTGGTGGTGCTCCCCGACGCGCCCTTCACGATCACTTGCCGCACTCCCATGGTCATGGCGTGCTCGTCGTTGTAGAGCAAGCTGACCACGCCACCGGACGCGTCGAGAGAGGGCCTGAGGGCTCGCAGAACCTCGCTTTCGTTGAACACCACGCTGGTGAGAGGGTTGCTGCTGGTGTAGGGATAGCCGCAGTCAGCGACCACGGGGCCGACCGTGCCGGGGGAGCAGGTCACAGTGGTACCGCCGCCAGCTCCAGCCGCGCCGCCAGGGCCGCTGCCACCGGCTCCGCCCGCCCCTTTAGGTCCCGGTCCTGGGCCGGGTCCGGTGGGAGTGGTGTCGGGCGGAACCACCCACGTACCGCCCGGGTTCGGAACCGTTAGCCCGGGAACGCTCCCCGACACGGTCCCTCCCTGCCCGGCGCTGCCTTTGCTGCCCACGCCGCCCACGCCCAACGTGATGCCTGCGCCTGCACCGCCCGCTCCGCTCTGCGCCCCGACGCTTCCGGTGGTCGACGGACTGCAGGCGAGAACCATCGTGACCCCAGCCAATGAGAACAGCTTGCCGTAGTTTGCCATGTGGATCCTCTCGTGCCGGTGTAGTGGAGGGGTCGGCCGAGAAAGTTAGGTCGCGAGTGACTAACCTTTCTGTCTCACGGCGCCTCTATTGAAACGGACGTCCAATGGGCGTCGCCCCTGATTCTTGTGCGCAAGGAGACGCTATGAAGTGCATTTCGGTTGGCAGGGTGTTCGCTGGACTCGTCGCGTGCGGCTATGCGACCGTCCTTTGCATGAGCTGCAGCTCTTCCCCGGATTCCGTCGGGGGAACGGGCAGCGGGGCAGGCGGCGCGGTCGCCGTGGGAGGCTTCGTTCTTAGCACCGATATCACGCAAGGTGGAGAGTCCGGAACGGGATCCGGCGGTGGCGGCGGATTCACTCTATCCACCTCTGCCGCATCGACCAGCCCCGAAGGGGCGTGCGGCACCACGACCATTTCCACCAACCGGGCGCCCACCGACGTGCTCATCGTGCTCGACCGCTCTGGCTCGATGGCCGAAAGCATCGGCGGCGATTGCTACTGTAACGGCGCTCAGGGCGGCGTGCCGGCTTGCGCAAGCAAGGCCAACTGCACCGACCGTTGGTCGGCGGTGAAGACCGCGGTGGGCGATACAGTGGCTGCAAACCCCAACATCAGCTGGGGCCTTTCGTTCTTCTCAGCCAGCGGCAACTGCGGCGTGTCGCTCAGGCCCGAGGTTCTGATTGGGCCGGACTCCGGCGCCGCCATCCAGAGCTTGATCGGCTCGGCCACCCCGAATAGCTATACGCCAACCGCCGCAGCGATCAACGCCGCGACCATCTACCTGTCGGGCGTCAACGACGGCAACACGCGGACCATCCTGCTTGCCACCGACGGGAACCCCAATTGCGGCGTGGGCCAGCAAAACGATGCCGATGATATGCCCGCGACCCTCCAAGCCATCGACGGCGCCTACGCACAGGGCTTCCAGGTCTTCGTGGTCGGCATCGGCCCGAGCGCGAGCAACCTTGGCCAGATGGCGGTTCATGGCGGTACCACCGACTACTATCCCGCCACGTCGCCGCAACAGCTCTCCGACGCCTTGGCCGAGATATCCAAGATCGTGGGCGCCACCTGCACCTTCGAAGCGGCCGAGTCTCCCCCCGACGTGAACCAGGTCTGGGTCTATGTGGACAAGAGCTTCGTGGCCCAGGATGCCAGCAACGGCTGGACCTTTGGCGCTAGCACCTCGGAGATCGTCCTCACCGGAACCTACTGCGCCAACATGCTGGCCGGGCTGACCAGCAAGGTGGAAATTCGCTTCGGCTGTGCGGGGACCCAGCCTCCGACCATCATTCCGTAGCCGTTCGCTCCGTCGAAACCTAGCCAGAAAACGCGACCATGAGAAACCTCTGCGTGCTCGTCGGAATCAGTCTTCCCCTGACCCTGCTTGGGGGCTGCCACAACGGTTCGAACGGCAACGCCGACAGCGGATCGCCCGACCTACGCCGCAACGGATCCCGAAGCGACGGGCCATCGTTCGCGCCGGACGCTTCCGTGGCGACCGGATCGTGCACCGTGAACGGGCAGACCTACCAGCTCAACGAGGCCTTCGTTGACAACTGCATCACCTGGCTGTGCGTCGGCGCTGACATCGTGGAGCAGGTCTCCGGCTCCCTGTGTCCTGATGCGCACGCCGCAGACATGCCCAGCGCCAGAAAGGATGCCCGAACCGATGGCCCAGGCCGCGACAACTCCGGGCCCGATGCGGCGGTAGAAGTCGACGGTCGGGAGCAGGTCGATCAAGGTGGAGCGCCCGACCGGCTCGCCGGTGACGCCGGCAGCCGAGACGTGCAGACGCGGACGGAGACGAAACCGCCGCTCGACGCTGGCGTCCCCGACGAGCCGCCCGCCAAGCCCGATGCGCCGCCTCCGGAGGACACCGTGCCGACCGGATGCACGGTCGGCGGCGTCACCTATGCGGTGGGCGACTCGTTCGCGAGTGACTGCAATACCTGCTTTTGCCGCGCCGACGGCGACGTGGTCTGCACGACGAAGGCCTGTGCCGTCGACGGGGGAGTCGACCTGTAGGCGGAGCGGTCCCTGGCGGCTCGGTCAACCGGTGCCGGTCCCAACTCTGGCGGTTGTGCTATCGTGGGCGCACCGAGATGAGGACTCGGACGTCGATAGCTCTTCTGACCAGTTGGGCGCTACTGGTGCCCCAATTGGCATCAGCCGCCGAGGTCACGCGCGTTCTTTCGGCGCGGTCGCTCAGGGATTTCGATTTCGATTTCTCGGTCGGCTGGCTTCACGATCAGAAGACCAGCTCGGTCAAGCGCGAGTACGTCGACCCAGCGGGCGTGGGCGTCGTCCTCGCCAACGACGTGCTCTACCACCAGGTGCGAGACTCGCTGCAACTTCGCGCGGACGTCGGGCTCCCCCACGACGTCAGCTTCTTGCTGGCCGGGTCGCTGGTCGTGGCCGATAGCCGGGGCCTTGATTTCGATCGCACCGGTGGCTGCGAGGTGAGCAATTGCGTGGAAACGCTGCTTCGCGACGGCATCCTGCCCGGGAGCCAGGACACCGCCTGGGGCCTCGACGCGGAAAGTGGTCAGAGCTTTCGCGCGCCCTCGAACCAGGTCTTCGCCGGGCCCAAGCGCAGCGGCATAGAATACCTCGGGCTGGGGGGCCAGTGGGCGCCTTTTGACCAGGCCCGCGACAAGACCAAACCGACCTGGATCGTAGCGCTCGAGACCCGCCTGTCGGTGGGCGAGGATCAGCGCTTCGACCGCGGTAAGCCAACCGCCAACCACGGCGTCGGTCTGGGCTATCACCAGCTCATCTTGTCGACCATGTTCTCGCACAGGTTCGGCGGGTACGAGCCGTTCATGGCCGCCTGGTTCATGGAGCCCATACTGACCTCGAACAGCGTGTTCAGGAATCAGGGCGAAGGCGCGTACGCCTCCGCCCAACCGCGCACCGGCGGGCAGGTGGGCATCGAATCCGAGGTTTGGGACAACCCGAGGCTGCACGGACGAATTGCCCTGCATGCGAGCGGCTACCTGGAATATCGCTTCTCGGGGCTCGCACAAAGCGAGCTGTGGGAAGTGCTCTCCGGCGACTCTCGATGCGGGCCGAACGCGCCCGACCAGTGCAGGCCCGGTGTCGACGTGAATAGCCAAGGTGCGCTCGCGCCGAATTCTGGTGTCTCGCGCAGCCCGGGCTACGGCTTGGCCGGCTTCGACGCTGGATTCTCGGCGCAGGTGAGTCGCTACGCCCGTCTGCGCGGACTTTTCGGCATGCTATTTGACGAATCCCATTTCCTCACCGACGGTGCCTCCGGCAACGTGGTGTACGACATTCCGGGCCGCCGCTTCAAAGTCGAGTCCAGCTATTCGTGGCACGTCCTGGTGGACGCCGTGGCTACTTTTTGAGCCCAAGCACGAGCTGGTAAAGTTCCCGCCGGGGGCGTTGGCTCTCGGCCGAGAGCGCGTCGGCCACGTCGCGCGCTGAGGTGCCCTGGGCAAGCAGGCTCTTCGCTCGTGCGATCAGTGCGTCTTCGTCCTCGACGGCCTGCTCGCCCTCGTTGGCGCCGCCCACGACCAGGGTGACCTCGCCGAGGGGCCGCGTTTCGGCGTACCGCCGCGCCAGCTCGCCCAGCGTCCCGCGCACCAGCTCTTCGTGCGTCTTGGTGAGCTCGCGCGCAAGGCAGGCCGGGCGCCCGTCGCCCACGACATCGGCCAATTCAGCCAGGGTTGTCCCCACCCGATGCGGCGATTCGTAGAAGATGAGGGTCGTCGGCAGAGCCGCCAAGCGCAGAAAGAGCATCCGGCGCGCGCCGCTCTTGCGCGGCGGGAACCCGGCAAAGAGGAAGCTGTCCGTGGGCAAGCCCGACGCGACCAAGGCCGCCAGCACCGCCGAGGGGCCGGGAATCGGGACCACGCGCGCTCCAAGCTCGATTGCCGCCCGCACCACACGGTAACCAGGATCGGAGACCGCGGGCGTTCCGGCCTCGGAGAGCACGGCAACACTCTTACCCTCGCGCAGAAGCTGGCAGGCCTCTTGGGCGCGTTCGGCCTCGTTGGCGTCGAAGCAAGACTCGGCCCGGCGTCCGATGCCATGCGAGGCGAAGAGCTTGGCCGCTTCGCGCGTGTCTTCAGCCAGCACGACGTCTACCTTGCCCAGGGTCTCGATCGCGCGCGGCGACAGGTCGGCAGGATTGCCGATGGACGACGCGACCACGTACAGGGTGCCGAGCGGAGCCACGACCGCTGTGGATCGCACGGAATGGCCGGTCCGGCAACCGCCAAATCGACCTCAAGCAAGGCCCGACCGCGGATCAACGCGAAAGACCGATCTTGCTGCTATCATCATCTGTTCAAACATGGATCTTATCGACGGTCCTAACCCGCCCACCCCGGAGAGCACGGAGTCGTTCATGCACCGCATTCGAAAGTTGCTTGTCCTTGTGGGCGCCGCGGCCCTCGCCCTGATTCTCACCATCGAGCACCGTGGGCACGAGTTCCACATTGCGGGCGAGCCGTCGCTGAGCGCGGCGGTGCATTCCGATGAAGGCAGCTACCAGCTCGCGCAGGCGCAGATCTTCAGCAAGACGTTGTACTACGTGAACGATCAATATTTCGACCGCACGCGCCCGGATCCCAAACGGATGCTGGTGGGTGCGCTCGATTTTCTGCAAAGGGACGTTCCCGAGATCTTGGTCGACCGCTTTCCCGAGCTCGACCCCAAGCAGGTGACGGTCAAGGTCAATGGCGAGCAGAAGGTCTTCTCCATCGACAAGGTGGATTCGCCCTGGACCCTGCGCAGCACGATCAAGAACATCTTCGCCTTCATTGAACCACGCCTCCGTCCGGTGCCGGCCAAGGATCGCGAGCGCCACCTGGTCGACATCGAGATGACCGCGACCAACGGCATGCTCTACACCCTGGATCCGCACTCGGTGCTCCTCGATGTCGACAGCTTCAAGGACATGCGCACCACCACCCAAGGCAAGTTCGGAGGCCTGGGCATCGTGATCGAGATGGACCGCAAGGGCCGCATCACGGTGAAGAAGCCAATGCCCGATACACCGGCGATCCGGATCGGCATGAAGGCCAAAGACCACATCGTACGCATCAACAACGAGTCCACCGTGAACATGACCTTGCAAGAGGCGGTGGACCGGTTGCGCGGCGACGTGGGCTCGCCGGTCGATGTCTACGTCGAACGCGCCGGGCTTACTGCGCCGAAGAAGTTCACCATCATCCGCGACTCGATAAGGCCACCAGCCATCGATCCGCCGCCGCGCGTGCTTAGCGTCTCTGGCGCAGCCGGCCAGCCGCCCGCGAAGATCGGATACTTCCACATCGTCAGCTTCTCGGCCAACACCGAGGCCGATCTCACCAAGGCGCTCACCTATTTCGAGCAACAGAAGGTCAAGGGGCTGATCATGGATCTGCGGGGCAATCCGGGCGGCCTTTACGACCAGGCGCAAAAGGTGGCCGACGCATTCATCGATTCCGGCGTGCTGGTGTCGATGGTCAGCGCCGGCGGGGCACAGCGCAAGGACGAGCACGCGACCCGCAACGGCGATACCAAATTGCCGCTGGCAGTGCTGGTCAGCCAAACCTCGGCCAGCGCTTCCGAGATCGTCGCGGGAGCGCTCAAGAACCTCAACCGCGGCGTGATTATCGGAGAAACCACCTTCGGCAAGGGCTCGGTGCAGATGCTGTTCGACATCCCATCGCCGGTGCCGTTTGGCAAGCACACTGACGACGACAAGCTGGGGCTGAAGCTCACCACCGCGCAATACCTGACCCCGGGCGACGTATCGATTCAGGGCGTGGGCGTGACCCCGGACATCGAGCTGGTCCGCATGCGGGTCGAGAAGAAGGCGGACGAGGCGTGGATTACCTTGCAATCGTCGACCCGCCGACGACAGGAATCGGATTACGAGTGGCACCTTCAAAACCCCAACGCGCAAAAGGGCGGGAAGCCCCTCGACACGGTCTCGTACCTCTACGTGCCCCCGCCCGGTAAGGATCGTCATGCCACCACCGACGAGGATGATCCCGAGGCCAACACCGACGACGATGACGTCGCGGACGAGCCGGACGAGGCACGTATCGATTTTCCCATCGAGCTGGCGCGCGATCTCCTCGCGCAAGCCAAGTCGGCGCGGCGCCAGGACATGGTGGCGCAATCCAAGCAATTCTTCGAGAAGGAGCGCGCGGAACAAGACCGCAAGCTGTCGGCCGCGCTGGAAAAGCTGGGCGTGGACTGGAGCAGCGGAACCACGACCGACGGTGACCTGCAGACCTCGCTGGCCCTGCAAGGTGGCGACGCCAGGGTCACCGCCGGGCAACCGATCAAGATCCGCAGCACGGTGAAGAACATCGGCACCGCCACCGCGTACCGAGTGCGAGCGGTCTTGCGGTCGGACAACCTGCTGTTCGACGAAAACGAGATGGTGTTCGGCAAGATCGCGCCCGGGGCGACCAAGACTTACGACCTTGCGGTGAAGGTCCCGAAGAGCAGCCTTACCCGCACCGACATCATCCGCGCCGAGTTCTCGGGGCAGGGCAGATTGCACGCGAACAATGCCGAGATGACCCTAAACATCGAGGGCAAGCCGCATCCGCTGTTCGCGTACGCGTACCAAACCATCGACGACATAGCCGGCAACCGCGACGGACGTGTGCAAAAGGGCGAACGGGTGCGTACCTTGGTGCGGGTGAAGAACATCGGCGCGGGTCCCGCCCTGCACGCCGAGGCCATCGTGCGCAACGGCGCCGGGCAGGAGGGCGTCCTGATCAGCGCCGGCCGTTTTGAGGCCAAGGACCTCGCGCCTGGCGCTACCAAGGATTTTTCGTTCGTGTACGAAGTCGGCAACGAATACCAGGGCGACGACTACCAGCTTGAGCTGATGGTGACCGACACAGTGCTCGGAGAATCGATCTCCGACAAGATCAGGATCAAGATCGCACCACCGGGCGCCTCGGTCTTGCCCGACGACAGCACGGTGGCGGCCCGGGCTTCGGTGCCGCTGCGCGAGTCGCCCTCCCCAGACGGACTTATCGTCGGATACGCCAACCCTGGCAGCGCCTATCACAGCACGGGCAGGATCGCCGATTTCGACCGGGTCGAGATCGAACCGGGACGGCCGGCTTTCGTGGCTGCAGGCGATGTCACCAAAGGCGGCACCGCCAATCCGAGCTACCGTCAAGCGTGGGACGCGACGCCGCCCATTTTGTCGGTGACCGCCCCCACCGTGGTCACGGGCAGCAGCGTCCACCTGAAAGGCGTCGCCACCGACAACACCGAGGTCAAGGATCTGTACGTGCGGGTCTGGAACCGCGAATCGAAGCTGCCGCCGAAGAAGGTGTTCTACCTGCCGAACCACGGTGAAAAGACGCGCCTTGGTTTCGAGACCGACGTGCCCTTGTGGCCGGGTAGCAACCTCATTCAGGTATTCGCCCGCGAGGGCAACGAGGTGCAGTCGGTCGAGACCTTGATGGTGCTGCAGAGCCCGAACCCCAGCGTTTCCCAGAAGTAGCGATTCGGGTTGGTCAGGGAGACGGCCAGGCCGTCACCAGCGCGGCAATCGGTGTGCGTGGACCACGGTGTAGAACAACCAATTCGCGATCGTGATCGAGCCGGCGGAAATCAGCAGCGCGCGAATGGATTTGATTTCGAAGCTTTCGATTAGCTTATCGGTGAGCCACAGCAACACCGCGTTGGCGATAAACGGGACGAAGAAGAAGAGCAGCCCGAGGGTGAGAAGAGCCGGTACGACGAGCAACGCGTGGATGAGCCAGCCGAGAAAGAAGTTGAGGACACTGAACACCACCGCCACGACGATGGCGGTGCCGGTCCCTTTGACTTCGACATCGGGCAGAAAGCGCGCGAGCCCCAGCACGACCGCCGCCAGGGCGGCAAGGTGAAGGATGGTGTGCATAACGATAGCCTACCGCAGGTGCCCGCCAGGCCAAAGAGCCCGAGTGGGAACCGATTCCCGCGATAGCCGCAGAAGGTCGTGGACGCAAGCGACGATCGGGACCAAGCCTGCGACCAACCACTTCACAGTTCCGGTCACAGCGCCGGCCAGCTCGTCTGGGTGACCGAATCGTCGAAATGCAGGATGCGGGCCTTGCCGGCGCGCTTGCCCGCCAAGAGCGCGCGGTCGGCCCGACGAAGCAGCTCTTCCTGGTCGTAGTTCGAGGTCACTGGATCGAAGGTCGCCACGCCGAAGGTCGCGCCCACCGTGCCCTGCTTGTCGACCGGTTCGCCGATCAAGCTCTGGCGAATGCGCTCGGCGGCGGCGCGCGCCTGGGCACCGTCGGTCTCCGGCAACAGAACCACGAATTCGTCACCGCCGTACCTCGCGACGGTGTCGAACTCGCGCAAGCTGCGGCGCAGGCGCTCGGCCACCCGCAACAGCACGCGGTCTCCGGCGTCGTGTCCAAACTCGTCGTTCACCTGCTTGAAGCCGTCCAGGTCCACCACGATGAGGCTCAGGCAGCGTACGTGCCGACGCGCCCGCGCGAATTCGCTCTCCAGACGGCGGATCAGGTGACGACGGTTGTAAAGCCCGGTCAGCGGATCGGTCACGGCCAGCGATTCGACTTCCTTGCGCGCCTCTTCAACCGTCCGCATGAGTTGCGCGCCCTTGAGCGCAGCGCCCAAGACCAAGCGGAGATCCTCGTACACCATCGAATCGGGCGCGCCGTACTCCAAGAGCGCCACGCCCAGGCATTCCCCGCGGAATCCCAGCGGCTCGACCACGACAGAGCGCCCGTCGAGAAAGTCGGCCGGCGCCAGCAGCTTGGCCCGATAGCGAACCGGCGCTTTTTGCCGCCCCTGTTCGGTGAAGACCAGGGCAGTCTCCAGCTCGGGGCTGACCTTGCCCGGCTCGGTAAAGAGCGAAATCACGCCGGTTCGAATGCCAAGCCTCGGCAGGTGCGCGGCCGCGGTTTCCGCCAAGGTATGCACGTCGGGCGCGGCCAAGAGCGCGGCCGTCGCCTCGGCCAGGACGGTCGTGCGATCCATCAGCGCGCTTCGCCGCCGCGACTGCGCGATAGCCGCCAGATCGCTCGCGGAAAGCAACGCTTCTTGCAAGAGATCGTCGATGCGCGCCCGCATCTCCGGGTCGCCGGTGCACGCCATTACGTGCCTGCGAAACACCACCAGCACGTCCTGCGCGGCGCCGACCTCGCTGCCCCGGCGCAGAAGCTCGTAGCAGATGTTCTCGACACAATCGAGAAAGGATTCCTGGCTCGGGTCGTTGAGCTGTAGCAAGAACGAATCGAACAGCCGATCCTCCCAGCCCTCGCCGATAAATTCGAATCCGCCGTGCGAGGCGTGGTCGATCTCCCGCACCAGCTGCCCGCGCCGCGCGCGCAGGGCGGCGCCAAGGTCCTTGCCCTCGCCCGACGACGAATAGGCCGGCACGGCTTCGCGGTGGTGCATGGAGCAGCCGCACGACCTGCGCCTGACGAACTCGGTTTCGAAGGTGAGCACCTGGTGTCCAGTTTCGGATCCGCGCACGGCCGCCGCCAGAACCGCGACCGCATGACGAATCTGTTCGTCGATGGGCTGGCGAACCGTGGTCAGCGGCACGCGCGCGTAGCGGGCGAATTCGGTGTCGTCGAAGCCGGTCAGTGCGATCTGCCGTGGAACGTTGATGCCGCGGCGGTCGAGCTCGTCGAGCACGCCCAGCGCCATCAAGTCGTCGGCGCACGCGACGGCCTCGATGTCCGCCGGAGCCAGGCCTCGTTCGGCAAACAGGATCGCGGCTGCGCGCGCTCCGCTATCGCGGGTGAAATTTCCGGTGACCACGTAGCGTGGATCAACCTGCAGATTGCGCTCGGCCAGTGCGCGCGTGTAGCCGCGGTAGCGCGCTTGCGCTTCCTGGCTGCCCTCGGGCCCGGCCACGAAGGCGACGCGCCGATAGCGGTGGAATTCCACCAAGTGCTTGACCGCGCCGTACATGCCGGTCTCGTTGTCCATTAGCATGGTGGTCACGCCCGAAAGCGGCACGCCCAGGCACACCCTTGGCACTGCTGCGAAGCGCTCGACGAAATCGGTCAGCTCGCTGAGCGTGGAATGGTGGCCGATGATGTGGGTGCAGATGAGAAGCGCGTCCACCGAATCGGGACCGATGAGGTCGTAGATGAATCGCTTGGGATCGCGCAGGTCGATTCCCAGAATTCCGCCCGACACCGCGACAAAATCCAGTCCGTGCTCGCGCGCGGCCCGCTCGGCCGCCACCAGCACGCGCATCTGGAACTCGAATTCGTACCCGTCGGCTAGAATCCCCAGGCGAGGTCCGCGACAGCGAGTACCCGATTTCTTCTCTGCTATGTGGGTGATAGGAGAAACTCCTAACCTAACAAGGTAGTTCCGCCGGTGGCGCCTCGCAAGTGGACACTGGCTGTGTGCAAAGGGGATACATCTGCGGCATCATGCAACCACCGTCGGACACATTGCTCGTGCGACGCCGGAATCCGGCGTCCCCGGCTCCCGAACCGCCGGCGCGCGACGCCGAGTCCGAGGTTCGCCCGCAAGTTGAGCGCGCCATCCTCTGCGCGGCTTGTCAGGCGACGATTACCTCGACCCGGCACCGAGTCGAGGTCGCCGGCTCGCACGAGCACAGGTTCATGAATCCAGCCGGGGTGCTCTTCCACATCGCCTGCTTCGCCGAGGCCATCGGCTGCGCCATCGTCGGTCCTGACAGCCTCGAATACCCGTGGTTCGCCGGATTCGCCTGGCGCTACGCTCTGTGCAGTAGCTGCGGTCAACACCTGGGTTGGCATTTCCGCAGCGAGGGCAAGCCCAGCTTTTTCGGCTTGGTCCTCGGTCGATTGCTGGAGTCGAGCCGGGACGGCTGAGCTCGGCATTCATCCTGTCGACTGCGGCGCCTCCACTCTGTATAACGACCGCGTGGAGAACGCGGACGTTTTTTCGACCCCGACCAGCGAGCTCGCTCCTGGCCTCTCAGCACATGCTCTCAGCCGCGAGCTGAATCCGCCGCAAGTCGAAGCCGTGTTGTTTCCGCCCAAGCCGTTGCTGGTGGTCGCCGGTGCCGGTTCGGGCAAGACACGGGTTATCACGTATCGACTGGCCAATCTGCTGGCCCAGGGCACGGATCCACGCCGCATCCTGGCAGTCACCTTCACCAACAAGGCGGCGCGCGAGCTCAAGGATCGCGTCGACAAGCTGTTTGGAGGCCAGGGCCGCGGCGCGCCGGGCATGTGGATCGGCACCTTTCACGGCATCTCGGCGCGGCTTCTGCGCCGCTTCGGCGAAGCGGTGGGCTTGCGCAAGGAATTTGTCATCTACGACGACGACGATTCGCGCCGCCTGATGTCGCGCGTGCTCGCGGACATGAAGGTGCCAGAGAAAAACTTCCCGGTGCGCCAGGTGCTTTCCATCATCGACCGCGCGAAAAACCAAGGCATGCTCGCGGAGGATTTTCCGTCGGGCGACTACTTCGACGAGGTGGTGGGCAAGGCCTATCGGCTGTATGAAGGGCGCCTGCGCGCGGCCGGCGCAGTCGATTTCGGCGGCCTTTTGCTCTCCACTCTCCAGCTTTGCAAGGCCGACTGTCCCGCCGCGCCCGAGCTGGCCCAGCTTTTCGACCACGTGCTGGTCGACGAGTTCCAAGACACCAACAGCGTTCAATACCGGCTGGTGCGCTTTCTGTCGCAGCGAACCCACAGCATCACGGTGGTCGGCGACGAGGATCAATCCATCTACCGCTGGCGCGGCGCCGACATCCGCAACATTCTGGATTTCGAGCACGACCATCCCGGCGCCGGCGTGATCAAGCTTGAGCAGAACTACCGGTCCTCGAGCAACATCCTGCGCACTGCGAACGCCATCATCGCGCGCAACAAGGAACGGCGGCCCAAGCGGCTGGTGACCGAGCAGGGCGCTGGCGCGCCGGTCGTCGTCTTCGAGGGCGAGAGCGAGCGCGAGGAAGCCGAGTACATCGCCAGCACCATCGCCAGTGATCTGGCGGCCGACTACGCGCCCCGCGACTTCGCTATCTTCTACCGGACCAATGCGCAGTCGCGCGTGCTGGAGGAAGCGCTGCGGGTTCGCAACATCCCTTACGTCGTCGTCGGCGGCACGCGGTTCTACGACCGCGCCGAGATCAAGGACCTGCTGTCGTACTTGCGCGTACTGCAAAACCCTGACGATTCCATCGGGCTTCTGCGCATTATCAACGTCCCCGCACGCGGCATCGGCAACACCACGGTGGATCGCCTGATCGCCGTCGCCGACCAGCACGGCGCGACCTTGTCCGCGGCGCTCGACATCGCCGCGGCCGACCCGGCCATCTTGGGCCAGGCCGCTCGGCGTAAAGTGGCGGAGTTCTCCGCCATGCTGGCGGATCTGCGCGCGGCCTCGAACCTTCCGCCCGCAGAATTGGCGGAAAAGGTGCTGGAGGTTTCCGGCTACCGCGACGCCTTGGCCGCCGATACCAGCATCGAGTCCGAAGGCCGTCTGGAAAACCTACTCGAGCTGGTGTCGCAGATGCGCGACTACCAGCGGGATACCGAGCAACCCAGCCTTGCCGATTTTCTCGAACGCATCACCCTGGCCTCGGACGTGGATGGCTACGACCCGGACAAGGGCGCGGTTGCGCTCATGACCGTGCACACGGCGAAGGGACTCGAGTTCGACGTGGTCTTCGTCGCCGGGCTCGAAGAAGGCACCTTTCCCCACCAGCGCAGCATCGACGACGACGGCGCCATGGAAGAAGAACGGCGCCTGTGCTACGTCGCGGTCACCCGCGCGCGAAAGCGGCTGATGCTCTGCCGCGCCCGCTGGCGCCGCCTTTCGGGACAGACCTTCGGTGGCGTCCCCAGCCGTTTTTTGCGTGACCTGCCACCCGACGGCATCGAGCATCTGGTGACACCTCGCCGCAGCTACCAGGACGTGGACACCGAAGGCGCGGGACCGTGGCAGGGGCGCTGGAACCGCGACGGGGAGACGACGAGGCCGCACGCCACGCTGTCGGCACCGGCGACCCCGTCCGCGGGAGCGAAGGGCGAGCTCACCCGCCACTACGACTCGCCACCCGACGCTGGCGAAGGCGAGCTCGCGCTGCGTGTGGGTGTGAAAGTTCGCCACAAGCAATTCGGCACAGGTGAGGTGCGCGCGTGGCAGTCGTCGGGCGCCGATTTGAAGGTCACCGTGCGCTTTGCAAGCGTCGGCACCAAGACCGTCCTGGCGCGCTTTCTATCGCGGCCCTAGCACCGGGCCTTAGCACCAGATTTGCAGAGGCAGGAATACGAGCTTACGCTGGTACGTCCATCCAATCTCGCGGAGGCAATCATGACCCGACGCTCGCTTTGGCTCTTGGCTGTTCCTTACTTGACCGCGACCGTGCTCGGTGGTTGCGTCGTCCGCGCCGTCGGCCCGGAACCAGAGCCGGCCTACTACCAACCGGCCCCGCCGCCACCCCAGCCGGTCTATCAAGAGCCCGCACCGGTCGTGTACGACGACCAGCCCGTGTTCGTTCCGGGCGCTCCGCCACCACCACAGCAGGAGTTCGTACCGCTTGCGCCGGGCCCTGACTACTACTGGGTGCGCGGCTATTGGAACTGGGGCGGCGGTCGTTGGGACTGGATTCCCGGCTATTGGGACTACGCGCCGCCTGGCCATGTCTACGTCGCCCCGACCTATGTGATTGTGAACGGCCGCTGGGAATACCGCCGCGGCTACTGGCACGGCCCCGAAGGCCGCCGCGAGTACGTGCGCCCTTACGAACGGCGCGCCCCACCGCCAGGCTACGCCCATCCGGGCCCAGGCAGGCCGCTCCCGCAGGCGGAGCCGCGCCGGGGATACGCCCCCCCGCCGCCAGCCGGCCCAATGCGCGGTGAACGAGCGCCCGCGCCGGCTCGACCGATGGGGCCAGCACCCGCACCCGGTCCGATGCATGGCGAGCGGGGCCCTGCGCCGGGACACCCAATGGGCGCTCCCGCGCCAGCGCCGGGGCAGCCGGGACGGCCCTCTGGCTTTGGCGGCCCACAGCCGGTCGCGCCACCTCAGCCGGGGAGGTCGGGTGCCCAGCCGCAACAGCCCCAGCCGGCCGGCAACCTGCCCCATCGCGGCCCGGCGCCTGCCGCGCCATCGGCCGGTCGGTCCGGGCCGGCTCCGACGCAACCTTCGAAGCCATCGAACCAGCCGGCGCGGCGAGGTCCGCCACCAAAGTAGCGCCGACCTCTAAAGCACGTACTGCGAGAGATCCTCGTCCTTGAGCAGGCTCTGCAGCCGGTCGCGCACGTAAACGCCCGTGATGGGCACGGTCTGCGCGCCTAGGTCAGGCGCCTCGAAAGAAAGCTCGTCGAGCAGCTTCTCCATCACCGTGTGCAATCGGCGCGCGCCGATGTTTTCCATATGCCGGTTGACCTCGGCCGCGATGCGGGCGATTTCCGCGACCGCGTCCGCCTGAATATCCAGGGTTACCTTTTCCGTGGCGAGGAGCGCAGTGTACTGCTTGACCAGCGCGTTCTCGGGCTCGGTGAGGATGCGCACGAAATCGGCGTCGGTCAACGATTCCAGCTCTACGCGAATGGGAAAGCGCCCTTGCAGCTCCGGAATCAAATCCTTGGGCTTGGCCACGTGAAATGCACCGGCGGCGATGAAGAGTACGTGGTCGGTCTTGAGCGGCCCGTACTTGGTCGACACGGTCGATCCTTCCACGATGGGAAGCAGATCGCGCTGCACGCCTTCCCGCGACACGTCCGGGCCGTGCCCGCCGCCCTCCCGTCCGGCCACTTTGTCGAGCTCGTCGATGAAGATGATGCCATCCTGCTCGGCCCGGCGAATCGCCTCTTTGGTGATGCGATCCATGTCGATGAGCTTGCCGAGCTCTTCATCGGTCAGCGCCTCCAGTGCCTCGGGCACCGTCATCTTGCGATGCTTGGTGCGCTTGTTCTGGGGAAACATATTCTGCAGGTTCAGCACCATTTCCTCCATGCCCGTGCCCGAGAACACATCGGCAAAGGCCTGACCGGACTCGGTGACGTCAATCTCGACCGTTCGATCGTTCAGTCTTCCGTCGTGGAGCAGACGCCGCAGATCCTCGCGCGTGCTGGAATCCTCGGGCGGCGTGGCCGGAACGCCCGCGCCCGGCAGCGGAATCGCACCCGTCGGGGTTCGCGTGGGCCGGGCTGATGGCGAGAGCGCATCAAGCAGTCGATCCTCGGCGTGCTCGCGCGCTCGCGGCCGGGCACGTTCGCGTTCTTCCTCGCGCAGCATGGACACCGCGGTCTCGGCCAGGTCGCGCACCATGGAATCCACGTCCCGGCCCACGTAGCCCACTTCAGTGAACTTCGACGCCTCGACCTTGACGAAGGGCGCGTTGGCCAGCTTGGCCAACCTGCGCGCGATCTCGGTTTTCCCCACGCCGGTGGGACCGATTAGCATGATGTTCTTGGGCGAAATTTCGTCGCGCATAGCGCCCGGCACCTGCTGTCGGCGCCAGCGATTGCGAAGCGCCACCGCGACCGCGCGCTTGGCGGCCCGCTGGCCCACGATGTAGCGATCCAATTCCTCGACGATCGCGCGCGGGGTGAGTGCCTCCGGGCGTTTGCTTAGTGCTTTCGCGGCGTCGGCCATCGATCAGATCTCCTCGAACGTGAAGTTGGTGTTTGTATACACGCAGATCTCCGCGGCAATGCCGAGGCTGCGCTCGACAATCTCGCGTGCCGAGAGCTTGGTCTCCGCAAGCAAGGCGCGCGCGGCCGCCAGGGCGAAATTGCCGCCCGAGCCCACCGCCGCGGCGTCCGAGTCGGGCTCGATGATGTCGCCCGTGCCCGAAAGCATGAGGATGTGTTCGCGATCGGCGACCAGCAGTAGCGCCTCAAGCCGGCGCAGGATGCGGTCGGTGCGCCAGTCCTTAGCCAGGTCCACCGCCGCTCGCATGAGGTTGCCACTCGAATCCTTGAGCTTCGCCTCCAGTTTCTCGAACAAAGTCAGACCGTCGGCCGCCGAGCCGGCGAACCCGGCGACGATCTTGCCGTCGCCGATGCGGCGCAGTTTGCGCGCGCTGGCTTTGACCACGGTCTGCCCCATGGTCACCTGGCCGTCGCTGCCCATCACAACTTTGCCGCCAGCACGCACGACAAGCACGGTGGTGGCCCGGGTCTTTCTTGATTGCATGCGTTCAGCTTAGCCCGCATTTGTCACGGTTGCGATCTCGTTGGACGACGTGCGATCGCGTTGGCGCACGCGAGCTTTCCCGGCGTAGCCAGAACGCGCGAGGCCGAGCGCAGCGAGCGGGGTGGAGGTCGGCTGGCAGGGGCCGAGCACAGAGCGAAACCCTCCCAGGATTTCCATGACGATGATCTAGCGCGTTCGCAGCGTCGCGCGAGGGTGGGCCTTGTCGTAAACCGCCATCAAGTGATCGATGTCCACCTGGGCATAGCGCTGCGTGGTGCGCAGGCTGGCGTGGCCGAGCATTTCCTGGATCGAGCGCAAGTCCGCGCCCTCGCCCAGCAGGTGCGTGGCGAAGCTATGGCGGAGCGCGTGCGGCGAAACGCGCTTGACCGCGTTTTCGCGCTCGCGACGGTCGAGCTTGCGCCGTGCTTCCCGGTCGCCCATGCGCAGCCCTCGTCGGGAGAGGAACAGCGCCTGCGGGTCGGAGCGACGCCCCTGCCCTGACGTCGCCTCGACCAGGGCCGCGCGCAACGGCAGGTATTCACCCAGCGCCTGCCACGCCTTGCCGCCTGCGGGAACGATACGATCCTTGCGACCCTTGCCCTCGCGCACCGTGATGGTCGCACCAGAGCCCTCGGGCACCACGTCGCCGAGGTCGAGATGACAGGCCTCGGAAATGCGCAGGCCGCTCGCGTACAGGACCTCGAACAGGGCCTGGTCGCGCGCCATCTCGAAGGCGGTGTGGGTTTGGTTGGCCCTTCCATCGAGCAGCCGGCTCGCCTCGTCCTTGCCGAGAAAATCGGGCAGCCGCTGCGCGCGTCTGGGTCCGCGTAAACCGGCGAGCGGATTGCTGGCGATGAGCTTGCGACGAACCAGAATCCGGAAGAAGGTTCGCAGCGACGAGAGCTTGCGGCCCATGGTGGACGGGTCGTTCTTGCCGTGCAGGCTGGCAAGGAAGGAGCGACACGCGATGATGTTGAGCTCGATCGTCGGAATCGCGGGCGCATCCACGGCTGTCTTCCCCCGTCGTGCGCGCACGAAGGCCAGAAATTCCTCCAGGTCGCCGAGGTACGCCCGGACCGTGTGCGGCGAAGAGCGCCTCTCGCTCTCGAGGTGCTGGCGAAACAGCTCGACCAGAGAATTCATCCAGGTTCAGGATAGCTGGAAGGCGGGGATCGCGCGAATAACCACTCGGTTGACACTCGGCTCGCCGAGGAGCTGGGCGACGGCTGCATTCTCTCCACCGACGAGCGCGATCTTCGCGCTGCTTGGTTGAAGCTACGACGCCTGTTCTTTGGCTTCGACATCGCCCTCGTCGGGATCCGCGCTGTAGCCGCAGCCTTGGGCGATGCAGCGCACGCGCGTCCCTGACTTGAGCACCTTCTGCACGATGAAGGCGGCCCCGCACTGCGGGCACGCCTTCGCAATCGGGCGATCCCACGACACGAAGTCGCACTTGGACTTGGCGTAGTTCGAGCACCCATAGAAGACCTTGCCGCGCCGCGAGCGCTTTTCGGACAAGTACCCGCCACAGCCCGGCCGCGGGCAAGCCACGCCGAGGGACACCGGGCTCGTGGTCTTACACTCGGGGTAGCGCGAGCACGCCAGGAATTCGCCGAAGCGCCCGCGCCGAACCACCATGGGCGATGCGCAAGTCGGGCAAGTCTGGTCGGACGGCCGCGTGGTAGGCAACACGGTCAGCGTGCCGTCGGGATTGCGGGTGTATTCCTTGGTGTTGCGGCACTCGGGATAGCCGGTGCACGCGAGGAAGTGCCCGTTGCGGCCCCACTTGATGACCATGGGCTTGCCACACTTTTCGCAGACTTCTTCCGTGGGCTGCTCCTCGCGCTTGAGGTCGCGCATCTCGACCTTGGCGCGGTCGAGGTCACGCTCGAAGGGCGCGTAGAATTCCTTGAGCAGCTTGACCCAGTCGGCGGCGCCTTCCTCCACCTCGTCGAGCTGCTCCTCCATCTGCGCGGTGAAGTCGGCGTTGAGGATGTCTGGGAAGCTCTTGACCAATAGGCCGTTGACCACCACGCCCAGCTCGGTCGGGTGGAGGCGGCCCTCGCGCTTTTCCGCGTAGCCGCGATCCTGGATGGTGGAAAGAATGGCCGCGTAGGTCGACGGTCGGCCGATGCCCTTTTCCTCCAGCTCGCGCACCAGGGTCGCCTCCGAGAAGCGGGGCGGGGGCTGTGTGAAGTGCTGCTCGGGCCTCTCGCCCAGGAGTCGCAAGGTTTCGCCCTCCTTCACCTCGGGCAGGCTGCCCGTGCCTTCCTCGTCGGAGGCGGCGTCCTCGGTGGACTCGGCGTACACCTCGAGGAAGCCCGGAAAGCGCATCACCTGGCCGCTCGCGCGCAGGCCGACCCGGCCCGCATCGATCTCGATGGCCGTCTGATCGAACACTGCCGGCGCCATCTGGCAGGCCACGAAGCGATTCCAGATCAGCGTGTAGAGCTTGACCAAATCCTCGGTCTCCCGCGCGTCGCGCCCTGCCCCCGCACTGGTGAGGAGCGCCCGCACGCGTTCAGGATCGTGGTCGATAAGCGTCGGCCGGATGGCCTCGTGCGCGTCCTGCGCGCTCTTCTTCGACTTGAAAACGTTGGGCTCGGCCGGCAGGTGGGCTGGGCTGAAGCGGCTCGAGATCTGGGCGCGCACCTCTTTCACTGCATCGTCGGAGATGCGGGTCGAGTCGGTTCGCATGTAGGTGATGAGACCCGTGGGCCCCTCGGCGCCCAGATCGATGCCCTCGTAAAGCCTTTGCGCCAGCGCCATAGTTCGCTTGGGCGCAAAGCGCAACTTGCTGGACGCCTCCTGCTGCAGGCGCGACGTGATGAAGGGCGCCGGTGGATTCTTGCGCCTTTCCTTGCGCTCGACCGAGCTGACCTTGAGCGCGGCCTGGCGGACCAGCTCAAGCGCTTCCTGCGCAGATCCCTCGTTCACCAGCGACGGCTTCTCGCCGTCAACCTTTACCACACGCGCGACGAAGGGCGGCGGGCTCTGCCCCTCCACGTCCACCTCGACCGTCCAGTACTCTTCGGTCTGGAATACCTTGATTTCGTCCTCGCGCTCGACCAGCAATCGCACCGCCACCGACTGCACCCGGCCCGCCGACAGCCCGCGCCGAACCTTTGACCAGAGAATCGGGCTGATTTGGTAACCCACCAGTCGATCGAGCACCCGCCGCGCCTGCTGCGATTCGTACTTCTTCACGTCCAGCTCGCGTGGATGCTGGATGGCTTCCAGGACGGCCTTTTTCGTGATCTCGTTGAAGAGCACGCGGTGGATGTTTTCGTTGCACGGCCGGATCTCATCGGCGATGTGCCAGGCGATCGCCTCGCCTTCGCGATCCGGGTCGGGCGCCAGCAGCACCTGCGATGCCTTCTTCGCCGCCGCCTTGATCTCGGAGATCACCTTCTTCTTGGCATCAATGACCACGTATTGGGGCTGGAAGTCGTTTTCGATATCGATCCCGATGGACGCTTTGGGTAGGTCCTTGACATGCCCCACGGACGCTTTCACCTCGTAGCCGTGCCCGAGGTACTTCTTGATCGTGCTCGCCTTGGCGGGCGACTCCACGATAACCAGGATGCCGCCTGCGCTCTTGCTGGTGGTCTTCTTGGCGGACGGCTCCTTGACTTCCGCACCGACCTTCTCTTTTTGGGCAGATTTCGCACGAGCCTTGGTCTTGGCCGGCGCGGCGGTCTCGGCTCGGCGTTTGGGTGCGGCAGCAGGCGCCGAGGACGGCTCCTCGGTCCCTTTCTTAGTAGTCACGTCCGATAACCTCGTAGGTGTTGCCGGCAGTCCGCCTGACCAAGCCTTCCAGCTCGGCTTCGGCAACAACTGCCAGAAGGGAAGGTAGCGCCATTCCCAGGCGCCTGCACAAAACGTCGGGAGAATTCAGTCCGGCCTCGATTGCGTCAACCAGCGGGGCGAAGCGTCCCGCCCCGTCCTCGGCCTGGTGACCCTTGGTCGACGGCACGAGGACCCCTTCCAGCGTGCCCAAGACCTCCCGCGCCGATGCGGCGGCGATCGCGCGGCCCGAGCGCAGCAGAGCGTCGGTTCCCGGACTGCCCGGCACAGCGAAAAGCGGCCGACCGAGCGTACGCGCCAGGCGAGCTGTGATGAGGGCTCCCGAGCGCAGCGCCGCCTCGACCACGATCACCGCCTCGGCCAACCCAGCGATCAGGCGATTGCGCGCCGGGAACTGGCCGGGACGTGGCTGTGTCCCGGGCGGGTATTCGGACAGAAGGCCGCCGCTCTCTGTGATACGAGCGAAGAGGTCGCGATGGCGATCCGGGTAGACCACGTCGGTGCCACAACCAAGCACGGCGAACGTCGCGGCGTTTGCCGTAAGCGCACCTTCGTGCGCCGCCGCATCGATGCCAAAGGCGCCGCCCGAGACGACGACGGCGCCGTCTCGCGCGAGGCCAGCCGCCAGATCGCGCGCGCAGTCGCAACCGCCCCGCGTGGCCGCGCGCGCACCGACCACGGCGAATCGCCTCTCGCCGGTTGCGGGCAGCCGGCCGGCGTACCAAAGACCGCTGGGAGGCGAAGGAACGGCGTGCAGCTCGGCAGGAAACAGCGGATGGTCGGCGGTAACCCGCCGGTGTTGCGCCCGATCAGGGCGGGCCTGGTCCGATACCCGAGACTGAGTCATCCATGACCTTCTCGGCAGAACTGACACCAGGTTTCCTGCAAGCTGCATTGGGTCCGCAAGCTGATAGCGCCGGACCCGAAGAAGATCAAGCACTTGTGGATAACTGCCCGATATCCCAGAGTTGCCAACCCATGGGACCATCGCGTCGCAGAACACGAATATCCCGTCGGCAGCTGAAACCCTGGCTCGATCAGGCGCCGATTTCTGCTTCAGTACCCTTTGCGCATCTCGGTAATCTCGCCCACCTTCAGCTCCTTGGTGCTGCGGGCGATCCAGGCCACGGACGCATCGTCGCCAACGTCGACCAGAAGGATTTCGCCCACCACCTCCTTGGGCGACTCAGGATCATGGACCTCCCACTGCTCCAGCGTGGCCCGGTAGCCATCGCCACGGCGGATCACGAAAGTCCGGTTGCCGACCTGTACGCCGTCCCGCTTGCCGCGGTTTAGGACCACAAAATTCCCAGCGCCCAGAAGCTGGTTCGGTGCAAAGGTCGCAACCACGCGGGCTTCCAGCGTCACGTCGCTGGGCTTGGGCTCGACGCGCTTGAATTGGTGGACAAATGCGCTTACCCGCGCGCCGCGTTCGATGGGAGCGACGGTGTCGACCAGCGTCCCCCGAGCCACGTCGTTCTCCGCGATCTGATTCAGGATCAGGTCGCCCAGAACCTTGACCAGGTAGCCATATGTCTTGCCGGTGATCGAGTCCACGACCGGGTGGTCGAGGTCGGTCTCAAACACCGAGTAGCGAACACCCGCGCGAACCGGCATCTGCTTCGGGTAGTGCAGGTACGCCTGGTCCGCGGTGGCCAGCATGATCTTCTCCTCGCGCGATCCGGAGATGGTCGCTGCCTGCTCCAGATCCTTGGCTTCGATGAACCCGAGCTCGCGCAACATCACCGCGGTGTCGTTGTTGGCGGTCACGCGATTGACGGACATTATCCCGGGGCGCGCGCCCGCTGGCGGAGGCCCCGATGCCAGAGCCGGCGCCGGGCCGCCTCCTTCGCCGATCCGAATTACGTCGCCGGGGAAAATCCAGTGGGGATTGGTGATGATGGGGTTTTGCGCCCAAAGCCTTGGCCAGCGCCATGGGTCGCCAAAGTACTTCGAGCACAGCGACCACAGGGTGTCGCCCTTCTGAACCACATGCAGATCGGGAAGTCCCGATTGGCCGGGTTTGACCTTGTCAGGGATTTCCGTCGCACCAGGGCTGTCCACGCCCAGCACGCCGCCCGGTGCCAGGCCAGCGGCGGTATTCTCGATTCGCCTGGTGTCGGCGTCCTTGGCCCCACCGCCGAGGGTCTTCGAGGCTCCGGGCTTGAGACCGAAAAGCTGGGCTGGTCCGGTCCCGTCCGAATCCAGCGCATCGGGATCGGGCAGATTGGTGCCGGCGCGGGCAGCTTCCACTTGGCGGGGAATTCTTGTTGCGCCCAGGTTGTCGGCCAGCGCCAGATTCGGCAAGGCAACCAGAGCCGCAACTTCAAGCAGTACACGATAGGGTCTCACGGGGCCTCCATGCGGGTGGGGACAGCTTTGGCGGTCGTGGCCGCCGTGCGGCCGTTGTCCTCGCTGCGAGCGTGGTCCAGCTCTGCCAGGCGAGCGGTGGCCAACGCCGCGGCTTCGTGGCGCGGGTAGGATCGCTGGAGTTGCACAAGGGTCTGCCGCCCAGCCTCCGTACTGCCGAGCGATAGGTAGCTGAAGCCGACCTTGAGCAGGGCATCCGGCACCTTGTTGCCACTCGGGTAGTGCTCGATGACCCTGCGGAACTCGCGCACCGCCGAAGCAAAGTCCTTGCGATCGTAGAAACATTCGCCGAGCCAGTACTGGGAGTTGTCGGCCAAATCGTGCGACGGGAAGGCGCGCAGAAAGTCCTTGAATCCGCGCACGGCGTCTTCGTGGCGGCCGGCGCGCAGCGCCTCAAAGGATCGGCGGTAGAGCGCGACGGCTTCGATGCTCTCGCTCTTGTTTGGCCTGGCCGAGCCCTCGTGCGCGACCCGGATGCTCGCCGACGTTGGCTCGCGCGAGATCTCGACCTCCGCGCTATCGCCATGCAGCCGAAGCACTGGTCGGTGCGCGTTCGACTTGGCGGCTTCGCCCGCGTATTCCACCAGCGGTTCGGATTCAGCTTCGGTGCCCGGCGGGGTGAGTGGAGGCGTGGCCGCAGGCGTTGGGCTCGCGGCCGGCTCGGGATGCAGGGTCACCGTCGGCAGCGTCGGAGTGTCGACCTTCTCGTCGTTGACTTTCCGGCTCTCAAGTCGGTCGCTCAGAATGAAGATGCGGTTCTCCAGCTCTTCGATCTGCTTGGCGTAGTCGGTGTTTTGAACGCGCAGGGCTTCGACGGATCGGTTGAGCTGATCCAACTCGGTTTGGGTCGTCCGGTGGTGTGCACACGCCGCGAGCAGGGCGATACCTGCGATTCCGGTCGCGCACATAGTCAGCCGCATGGTTCCTCAGGGTCGATCATAAGGCCCTTCGGCAGAAGATCGCAAAAACTGACGCGCTTTTTCGCGGCGGTACGTGCTAGCCGAGGTCGCCGAGCAGCTCCGCCGCACCCCGTGAAAGCAGGGCGTCGGCCACGGTGCGCCCGACCTGGTCGGCGCTTTCGGCAAGCCCCTGGGCCTGGTCCGCAAGAACCTCGGTTCCGTCGGGCTTGCCGATTCGACCGAGCATGACGACCTGGCCGTCGCGTAGCTGCGCATAGCCCGCCACCGGCGTCCGACAGGTCGCCCCAAGCCGGGCGAGAAAGGCGCGCTCGGCAGTGAGGGCGATAGCCGTTTCGGCGTGGTCCAACACGTCGCATAGCGTTCGCGTGCGCGCGTCGTCGGATCGCGTTTCCACCGCCAGCGCGCCCTGACCCACCGCCGGCAACATGTGCTCGACCGGCAACCGCTCATCGATGCGATCGGCGAAGCCAAGCCGGTCCAGCCCGGCACAGGCCAAAATCGCGGCGTCCACCACGCCATCGGCGACCTTACGCAAACGCGTGTCCAGGTTGCCGCGCAGGATTTCAATCGCGAGATCGGGCCGGATGGCTTTGAGCTGGAAAGCCCGGCGCAAGCTGGTCGTGCCCACCCTGGCCGAGCGAGCAAGCCCGTCTAGGCCGCGACCGGTGCGGCTGACAACCGCATCGCGCACGTCGGCGCGCTGGGGAGTCGCCGCGATGACCAGACCCGGGGCGAGCTCGCCGGGGACGTCCTTCATGCTGTGCACGGCCAGATCAATACCGCCTTCCAGCAGGGCAGCCTCGATCTCCTTCACCCAAAGGCCCTTGCCGCCGGCGTTCCACAAGGGCCCCGCCGAAACGCGATCGCCTTCGGTGACGATGATCTTCTCCTCAATGACGAGGTCGGGGTGCGCGTCGCGAAGGGCCTTGGCGACAAACGACGCCTGCCAACGGGCCAACATGCTGCCGCGGGTTCCGATGACAACGCGGTTCATGAAAAAGGGGTCTCGGCCAACCAGCGCCTGTCGACGCTCTCAGCGGCCGGCCTCCGCGATTGCGCTCGCAACGGCTTGCCTGGTGCAGGCGCTGTCAATGGGCTTTGCGATGAGGCCCACCACCACGTCGTACGCCGTTTCGCCGACGATCACCGAATTCAGGTAGGTCTCGGCCCCGAGCGCGTTCACGGCCGCCTTTGTCTTGGCACGCCCGAGAAGCTTCGGTCCCTCGTCCGAGCCTCCCGAGACGTGGTCGAAGTAGCAGCCCGGCACCACGCGCAGCGAGATTCCGCCGGTGCGAAAGGTCAACATTTCCCCGGCGATGTCGATCTTGTCCGACGTGACCCAGGTGTCGACGAGCTCTTGTGGGATGAAGACCTTGAATGACATTGAAGCGTTCGGCTTCGCCTTTGGCCACAGGCTAGCATCGCGTGGGCGGCGGCACAAACCAGGATATTCCGTGCTACAACATCGCCATGGCAAGCCCCAACACGTTCGAAGTCACAGACGCAAATTTCGACGCCGAGGTCACCAAATCGACCGTTCCGGTCCTGGTTGACTTCTGGGCGACGTGGTGCGGGCCGTGCAAGGCGATCGCGCCGCACCTCGACGCCATCGCCCAGGCGTACTCGGGCAAGCTGCGCGTGGGCAAGTGCGATATCGACCACAACCAAGGCGTGCCGACGCAGTTCGAGGTTCGCAGCATTCCCACCCTGCTGTTGTTCAAGAGCGGACAGGTCGCGGGTCAGCTGGTCGGCGCGGTGCCGCGGGTTCGCATTGAGGACCTGATCAACAAGGTCCTGGCCTAGTTTCCCGCGCAACATTGGCGACGTAGACGATCACGCAGGTGATGTTGTCGTCGCCGCCGCGCTCGTTGGCGATTTCCACCAAGGCCCGCCCAGCCTCGCTGTAGAACTGCGCGGCCAGGATTCGTCCGATTTCCTCGACCGAAAAGTAGTTCGACAGCCCGTCGGAGCAGATGAGGTAACAGTCGCCCGCCTCTACCGGCATGGTGAAGAGGTCCGGTGTGACCTGCGGTTCGAAGCCCACCGAGCGGGTGATGATGTTGCGAAAACGCGAGACCAGCGCATCGCCCGGCGAAAGCAGACCGGCGCGCACCTGTTCTTGAATCCAGGAATGGTCTTCCGTGAGCTGCCGCGCCCGCCCGTCGCGCAAGAGGTACGCCCTCGAATCGCCAACGTGGCACAAGGTCAGACTTTGTCCATGAAAGCAAAGCCCGGTCAGGGTGGTCCCCATCCCGGCGTGGTCGGGGCTTGACTGCGCAGTTTCGTAGATCGCTTGCGACGCGAGCCTGGTCGCCTCACCCAGCGCTTGCGCGACGCCGCCGCCGATGGCGTCCATCGCCGACGGTAGCCGCGCCCGCATCTCCCTTTCCAGCACCTCGACGGCCATTCGGCTGGCCCGTTCACCACCGAGGTGTCCGCCCATGCCGTCGGCCACGGCGTATAGCCCTAGCTCGTCGCAGCACAGCAAGCTGTCCTCGTTGTGGTCGCGCTTGAGACCCACGTCGGTGGAACACCAGCCTCGCGGCTTCATGATCGACACGCTACCGCGAGTCCAATCCGCGCGCTACTGGGCATCCTGCGGGACGGGTGGCGACGAGGTTTCGCCGCCGGCAGGCGCCGATTCTACCGGGGCCGCCCCGGGTGGCGTCCCCTCAGCCGGGGTGCTATCGAGAGTTGCGGGAATGGGCGGTAGGTTGCGCGCCGGCTTGCTGCGACTTTCGATGACGAGCTCGACCCGGTTGGGTCCCTCGCCGAGCCCGGACACCTTCAGTTTCTGCGCGTCCACGCCGTGCTTGACCAAGGCTTGCAGCACGACTTGGCCGCGCTCCTCGGTCTCCTCCTTGCGCAGGCCCTTGCCGCGCACGTCGATGCGGACCTTTGCCAGCTCTGGGTGGTTCTTGATTGCCCGCGCGAGCAAGCCCATCAGCATGTGGCTGTTGGTGGTGAGCGCGGGCTTGCCGCCCGGACCCGGGAAGAAGTTGATGTGCTCAGCCAGGTAGATCTTTTCATCCGTTTCGCCCAGCCGCACAATCTCGGGGCCTGGATCGGGACATCCGTCGTCGTCGCGGAAGTTGTTGATGGTTTCAGGTTGGTTGGGGCACTTGTCCTTAACATCCGGAATGCCGTCGTGGTCGTTGTCCGGATCGGGACATCCGTCGTTGTCCTCGAAGCCGTCCATATCCTCAGGCTCGTTGGGGCAGGCATCGTAGGTATCGGGAATGCCGTCGCCGTCGTTGTCGTAGTCTGGACAGCCATCGTCATCCTGGAACCCGTCCTTATCCTCGGGCTCGTCGGGGCACTTGTCCCGCACGTCGGGAATGCCGTCACCATCGCTGTCTTCCGCAGTGCTGGGACAGCCATCGGTCGGTCGCTTGCCCTTGCCGTCTTCCTTTTCGTTCGGGCAAGCGTCCTTGATGTCGGGGATCCCGTCGCCATCATTGTCGGGATCGGGGCAGCCGTCCTCGTCCTGGAAGCCGTCGAAGTCTTCCGGATCGTTCGGGCACTTGTCGACGGCGTCCGGGATGCCGTCGCCGTCGTTGTCGGGATCCGGACAGCCATCGCTGTCCTGGTACCCGTCGTGGTCTTCCGGTTCGTCCGGGCAGCGGTCGAGGACGTCCGGGATGCCGTCGTGGTCGCGGTCGCGCGGGTCGGGCGCCCATTCGAGCCCGGCGAACGCACGCACGATGGGGCTGCCGATCCCGTTGTTCAGGCCAAACCCGGCGCCCATAAGAAGGTTAAGCATCGACGGCAGGTAGAAGCGCATGCCAGCGTCAAGCTCCGCCGGATTGGTGTCATAGTATTTCGAGGCGGCCCGCCCGGTGACTTCGCCCAGGACGCCGATCTGTTCGGTCGGCTTCACCTCGATTGCGGCGCCGTAGAGCAGCGAGCTCCCCTCAGGCGTGCCGAGGAACTGCGAGTCTTCGCGGAAGTAGCCTCCCACCATGGCCAGAGCCCGCAAGTACTGCCGGTCTTGACCAAGCTGGTATTCCAGCAACGCCCGCACGCGACCGGTCGGGTACTTCTGACCGAGGAACTTTGAATCCGCGCCCGTCAGCCTGCCGGTCGGGACCGTGCCGCCAGCCGAAACGGTCAACAGGAAGGCTCGATCACGACCGAACCCCAGGAGCTCGGCCTTGCCTTCCACCCGCAGGTCGCCCAGCGACGAAGCCGTGCCGCCCGAGCTGGCAAAGCCGCCGTAGTCGTCGAAACGATCTCCGTCCCAGGTCAGCGCGACGGGCAACGCCGCGCCGATCTCGAAGCGATCAAAGAGGCCGACCGCGGCCACCAGCTCGGCCATGGCCAGATTCCCCACCGGCACCACGGTTGAGGTGTTGGTGTTGCTAAGCGAGTCCGTGGTTGACAGGGAGTACGACAGGGGCTCGCGCTGATAGCTGGCCACCATACCGAAGTGCCAAAGCCGATGTTCCAGCACTTCGGCGCTGTCGAGCGTGATGAAGCTGTTGGCTCCCACCGCCGGGTGGAAGAGTTGCACGTCGAAGGACCGGTCAAGGCGTGGTGGCGGCGGCAGGTTGCCGGATTGGGCATACGCACCGCCGCTGACGCCTAGAAGCGGAAGAAGGACTAGGAAACCAACCCGTCGGGCAACGCGCATGGCCATCCGGAGCGATCATAAGGTCGATCGGTGTGGCTGTCTAATCGCGGTTCCCGGGTGCCCGCTACCGAGTGGGCAGGTGGAAGATGAAGTTGTAGTGGATGACCACGTCCACCGGCTTGCCATTGTCCTGCCGCGCCGGTTTCCATTTCGATTGCCAGGCGGCCCCCTCGGCTGCCTCGTCCATCCCGTAGCCGACCTTCTGAAGAACCCGCACCGACATCACGTTGCCTTTGTGATCGATGCCGAGACGCAAACGCACTTTGCCCTCCACGCCAAGTCGCCTGGCCATTTCGGGATAGGCCAGATCGGGCATGAAGAGCTTCTCCGGTTGCTCGGCCACCGACTCCTCGTCGACCGGGCTGAAGGAAGGCGCTTGCGGCGGTGCTGGTGCCGATGGCAACGGCGCGGGCGGCGCCTTAGCCAAGGTGCGATCCTTGGTCATCAGAGTGTTGCCCACCGGAACCGCAACCGGGCTGTCGCCGGCCACCACGGAGTCCTGGGTGACGCCGAAGGCCGGCGTGGGCGGCTGCTCGCTGGGCGTCGGTGGTGGCTTGGTCTCCTGGTTCGGCATGGGGGGAGGCGGCTTCGACAAGGAAGCTCGGCGGACGAGATGCCTGGGCGCGGGCTCCGGCGGGGCGGGATCGGGCGGCACCGGTGGTGGCGGCGCGGGATCGGCCGGCTTGGGCTCGACCAGGTCCACCTCGACGGGCACGGCCCGGGTGGCATGCAGGGGCACCTTTGGCAGCCACGCCAGCCCAAGGCCCAGCACGAAATGCATGGCAACAGCGGTTGCCGCCCCGACCAGGGGGGCGTAGGGATGCTGGCCGACTGGTGCGACGCCGTTTGCCACCTTGGCGCTCCTTGCGCTTCGGACAGCAGTCTACCTCGTCGGCCCCGTCTCGTAGGGTGCTGCCGCCGAGCTATCGACGTTGATGGCGAACTTGTGCACTCCCGCACGCTTCACCAGGTCGATGATGTGGACCACGCTGCCATGGGGCACGACCTTGTCCGCCGCAATAATCGCCTGCAGATCGGGATTCTTGGGCAGCTCGGTCGCGATTTGCTTGACCACCGCGGCTTCGTCGGAACGGTCGCCATTGAGGTAGAGCTGCCCGTCCTTGGTCAAGGTGAGCGCGAGGGTCGTGCGGGTCTGGTCGCTACCGCTGACGGCTTTGGGCAGGTCGACCTTGATCGACGGATTTACGATGTAGGTCGTCGTCACCATGAAGATGATGAGCAAGACCAGCGTGATATCGACCAGCGGGGTGACGTTGATGTCGGTGATCATCCGTCCCGCTTCGTCGTCTTCGAATTTACTTGCCGTGCCCGCCATGAGACTAGCTGCCCTTGGGATTGTTGGATTCCCCACTTGCGCCCGTGAGAACAAGGTGGGCAAGCGCATCCACCCGCCCCATGGTGCGGCGGATTCGACCCTGGAAGATGTTGAACGCCACCACGGCGGGCAGCGCGACGAGGAGGCCAACTGCCGTCGCCACCAGCGCGTCGGCGATGCCGGCCATCACCACCGCCGCGCCACCACCCTGGTTGTTGGCCAGATCCGCGAAGGCCTTGATGATGCCGAGCACGGTGCCAAACAAGCCGATGAAGGGCGCGTTGTTGCCGAGGGTTCCCAGAATTCCGAGGTGCTTCTCCAGCATGAGCCGCTCGCGTGCGCGAGCGCTGGCCATGGCCTCCACGGCCGCTGAAGATCCGCGCGGAAGCTCGTCAAGGCCGACCAGGGCGACCCGGGCCTCGGGCGAGCCGCCAGAGCCCAGAATCGCCCGCGCTGCCTTGACGTCGCCAGCGGCCAGGGCGTCGTGCAGCTTTTCTCCGACGCCTTCGAAGTCGGTGAGACGGCCTGACATGGCGATGGCGCGCTCGACCATCACCGCGACCGACAGGATCGACAAGAAGATGAGCAGCCACAGGACCCATTCCGAGCCGAAGAGTGTGAATGTGAGAAGGTGTTGAGTGATGTGCATGTTCCTGCTCCGGTGCTAGACCGGATCCGCGCCCGAAGCTAGCACAGGTTGGTCCTTTCTAGCGTGCTCGACGCCGAGCGCGTCGAGGACCACTGTGGCGTAGCTCCCTGCCGGCAGGGAGAAGCGCAGGCGCAAGCCGGCGGGCTCCTGGACCGCGGGCGGTTCGCCGAGCGTGATCTTCACCACCACCGGACGCCTGGTTCCGGGCAAGGAACGTCCGACTTGGGCCAGCTCGGCCGGTCCCACACCGACGGCCGCCAGGGCCTGATCCTCGAGCACCCGCGCCGCAGTCCCCGGTTCGGGTGAGCGCACGCGATTGCCGGGCAAGGGCGCGGTGGGAACCACTTCGCCGGCGTCGACTCGGGCTTGGTCAACCACGGGATCGGTCGAGACGAACTGTCCGCCCGAGGCAGTTTTTTCCAAAATGTCACCTTCGCGTACCCGCAGAAGGCCGTCGTTGGCGCCGCGCAGATCGAGCACGTGATTGAAGACTGCCGACTGCACCGCCGACAAGAGAAACTTGCGCAGACGCGCATCGGGCTCGCGCCGGGCGCCGCGCAGGATGGCGAGCCCAGTCGCCACGTTGTCCCCGGCCGCGCCGAAGCGCTGGTGCCCAAAGCGGTTCGCAATGCCCTTGGCGGCGAAGCGCCGAAGCGAGGCCTCGATGGACGCGGCTTCGCCGTCGGCGAGATCGGAGAGAGCCACCTCGAAGCGATTGCCCTGCAGATGGCCCGCCCGCAGCTTGTTCTTGTGTTTGCTGATCGACAGGACACGCAGGCCGTCCACCGCGGCCGCCTGGGCTCGCGCGGGTTCCACGGCTAGGATGCTAAGCCACTGGCGCGTCGTCGCGTGGCGGTCTTTCATGCCGGCGTAGCCGACGTCGCGATCACTCACCCCAAGCACGCACGCCAGCCGACGAACGGCATCGAGGGTGGTGAGATTCTGCTTTTCAATCCAAAGGTAGGTGTGCTCGCCCTCACCGCAGGGTAGGTAGGCCGGAATTTCTTCGACCAGGAACGTCGTGAGACTTGGGACGAACCTGGCCATTAGCCAGCGGCGGGTTTGTCGACGGGATCGTCGCCGAAACGTTGTCGAATGAAGTCGAGGAATAGCTCGGCACGCTTGATTTCCAGAGCGTTGCCGAATTCCTTTTCTACGCGCAGGAAGACCTGCTTGGCGCTGGCCGGATTGCCCATCTCAAGCTGGGTTTCGCCGAGCGCCAGCATCAGCTCGCCTTCCCGGCCCGAATCGGGATACTGCCTAAGCGCGGCCTGGATGCGCAAAATGGCGGCTTTGGGATGGCCGCGTTCGAGATAGAAGCGCGCCACGTACACCTCGTGCTCGATGAGTCGGCGCACGGCATCGCGGCGATACTCCTTGGCCTGCTTGAGATAGGCTGACTTTGGGTACTTCTCCAGCGCACTGTCCAGCTCCCGAAGTGCGTCGCGCACAAACGACTGATCCTTCTCGTACGACGGCGGCAGGATCGCCCAGTCGTCAGGCATTTCCTTCACGTAGCATTCGGCGATACGAAAGGCTACGTAGCCGTCCTCGACCTTTTCGTGGGTCGGGTGAAGGCGCGCAAAGCTTTTGTAGGAATCGATGGCCTCTTGGTAATTGGCGCGCGCAAATTCGGTGTCGGCCAGCGCCAGCTCCGCCAGGCCTGCGTACTTCGAGAAGGGGAACTTCTGCTTGACGTAACTGAAGTAGTGGGCTGCCTCGGCGAAGTCTTCCTTCTTCAGCTCTTCCAGGCCGCGGTCGTAGTTCTGTTTCGCGGTCATCGAGAACGTGACCTGCTTGGGGTCGTCGCTCGACGCGCACGCGGCTACCCCGGCCAGAAGTAGGCCGACCAACGCAAACTTGTGAATTGTTCCAAACACGGGCGTAGTATCCTACGTTCGCAATGCCGGCACGTCCACGTTATCTAGCACTCGCGCTCTTCGCGATGGCTTGCGCAACCGGAAGATCCGGCGAGAGCAGCAGCAAGCGGGCAATTGAGGCAGAGCGCGGACCCGAGCCGGTCCTGGCGAGCGCCCACTGCACGGGCGGCGCGTGCGTGTGCCGCGGACTTGGCGAAAAAAAGGAGGATCCGCCGCCCGCGCCCGGCAAGAAGCGCATCGAGCTACGCATGTCGTCGAGCCTCGGCAGCCTGACGCTGGACTCTCCCACCGCGGGACACTTCGAGCACCCGGGAGACGAAGAGGCGTGCTACTACGTCGACCTGGACGTCAACCAGCTCTACACTTTCCACCTTGCCAGCAAGGAAGCCCACGAAGGGACGGGCGTCGCCCCCATGGTTCACATCAGCGAGTACGGTCCCATCGGGCACTTCTGGTACGACATCGTGGAGGTTGCGTGTGGATTCGGCGACCGCGCCTGCGATCCGGGCCTGGCGCGCACGTGGGGACAAAACTGGCTCGACAAACGCAAGCGCGGGCGGCTGGACGCTTGCGGCTCGCTTGTGGTGGTGGGCCTGAAATGGGGAACCTCGGGCGGCCAGTCCGAGGCGAACGGATGGCGCTTGCGTGACTTCAATGCCGACTTTGGGATCGAAGTGAAGAAATTCGCGACGGAATTTCCTCCCCACGCGCCCGAATGCCAGATCGGACACTAGGCTTCATGAAGTTGCACTTGATTGGTATTGCCGGAACCGGAATGGGATCCCTTGCCGGTCTGCTGCGCGCCGCGGGTCACGACGTGCGTGGCAGCGACGAGCACGTCTATCCGCCCATGTCGACCCAGCTTGCCGAGCTGGGCATTCCAGTGATGACTGGATTTTCCGCAGATAACCTGGCGTGGATGCCCGACCGGGCGGTGGTGGGCAACGTTTGTCGCAAGGATCACGTGGAGGTTTTGGAGGCCCAGGAGCGCGGCATTCCACTGGTTTCATTTCCGGCGTTGCTCTCAGAGCTATTTCTGGCCGAGAGAAACTCTGTGGTCGTCGCAGGCACCCACGGCAAGACCACCACCTCGTCGCTGATGTCGTTCGTGCTCAGCGAGGCCGGGCGCGACCCATCGTTCCTGGTCGGGGGCGTGCCCGTAAATTTCTGGCGGTCGTGGAACCTGGGCAAGGGGCCCGATTTCGTCGTCGAGGGCGATGAGTACGACACCGCTTTCTTCGACAAGAAATCGAAGTTCCTGCACTACCGGCCGAAGCTTGTGATCTTGACCTCGGTCGAGTTCGACCACGCGGATATCTTCGCCAACGAGGAGGCGGTGAAAAACGCGTTCCGTGAGTTCGTTGCGCTGATTCCACCCGACGGGAATCTGGTGGTTTGCGCGGCGTCGCCCGGCGCCTTGGACGTGGCCAAGTCTGCGCGCTGCAGGGTGACCAGCTACGGCCGGCCCGGCGCCGACGCGCAGTGGACCTTCGAGGTGACGGGCAGGAAGCTGGGCGGGCGCTCCATCCTGCGCCTCGCCTGCGACGGCAAGGGCATGATCATCCTCGACACCGGCATGGCGGGAATCTTCAACATGGAGAACCTTACCGGTGTGGTCGCGGCTGCGCACTGCCTGGGCGTTGACATGCAGACCATCGGTCGCGCCTCGCGCAGGTTCCTGGGCGTCAAGCGGCGCCAAGAGGTGTGCGGCATTGCCTTCGGCGTGACCGTGGTCGACGACTTTGCCCATCACCCGACCGCCATTCGCGAAACGCTGGGAGCGCTCAAGGGGCGCTTTGGCCCGGGCAAGCTTATTGTGGCGTTTGAGCCGAGATCCGCGACCAGTCGACGTTCGGTGTTCCAGCAGGAATTTGCGTCGGCGCTCGCGGTCGCCGACGAAGTGGTGCTGGCTCCTCTGTACGCGCCCGAGAAGGTTCCCGAGGGCCAGCGGCTCGACGTGGATAAGCTTGCGGCCGACCTGCGTAGTCAAGAGGTACCCGCCTGCGTAATTTCAGGGGTTGACGCGACCGCGGACCATTTGTCGAAGCGAGCGGCGCCGGGCGACACCGTCGTGATCATGAGCTCGGGCGACTACGGCGGTCTGCACGACCGCCTGCTGGCGCGCCTGGGCGATCCGGTGCGCCCAGCTCGCCCCGGTGACAGGGCGAGGCTCGGCCAGTTGCTCGACCGCGCCGGGATCACCCATGCGTCGCTCGACAGGGCGTGGACCGAGTTTCTGGTTATTCCATCCCCGGAAAGTACCGAAATGTCGGCGTGCGTAGCGATTCAGCACGTCGAGGAGAACGCGCTTTTGCGCATGCTGGCGGTGACGCCCGAACGGAGAGGCGAGGGGCTCGGCTACATGCTGCTCGAGGCAGCGATGAGGAAAGCCCGCATGGACGGCGCCCTGCACCTTTACCTGGTCACCGACGGGGCGCAAGGCGTGGTCGGCGAGAAGCTTGGCTTCGACGTCATCGACCAAAAGATCATCGCGCCGGCCATTGCCGCGACCGACGAATACCAGATGGCGCGTTCCAAGACCGCGATCTGGATGCGCAAGGAACTGTAGGAACTCTAAGGAAGGTCAATCCACCTTCCCGACGATGATACGCCGAACATGCTTCTTGCCAGCGTAAAGAAGGGTACCGTCGGTGGCGATCTCGCTGGCGTCGACCTTGTGGTCTACCGACGCGACTTTGCTGTCGCCGAAGCGAACCCCGCCCTGTTCGACCAGGCGGCGAGCGCTGCTCTTGGAATTCGCCAGGCCGGCCGCGAACAGCAAATCGACGATCTTCATGCCGGCCTGCAGGTCGCTAGGGGCCACCGCGTGGGTCGGTACTAGGTCGCCGCCGGCGCCGCCAAAAGCTGCGCGCGCGGCTTCCCGGGCGGTTTGCGCAGCTTCCTTGCCGTGCACGATGGCTGTGGTCTCGAAGGCAAGCACCTGCTTGGCCGCGCGCAACTCGGCGCCGTCTGCTGACGCCAGTTGGTTGATTTCCTCCATGGGCAGGAAGGTCAGTAGCTTGAGAAAGCGGCTCACATCGCGATCGTCGACGTTGACGAAGTACTGGTAGAAGTCGAAGGGGCTCGTACGGTCGGCGGCCAGCCACACCGCGCCGGCCGCGGTCTTGCCCATCTTCGCGCCGCCAGCGGTCGTGATGAGCGGAAAGGTCAAGGCGTAGGTCTCGGCCTGGTGCAGCCGACGAATGAGATCCGTCCCGGCGAGAATGTTGCCCCACTGATCGTCGCCGCCCACCTGCAAGGCGCAGGCATACTTTCGGTGAAGGACTAGGTAATCGTAGGCCTGGAGAATCTGGTAGTTGAACTCGATGAACGACAGGCCCTTTTCCATACGCTGCCGGTAGGCTTCGGCGGCGAGCATGCGATTGACGCTGAAATGCCTGCCGACGTCACGCAGAAATTCGAGATACTGGAGCGGAACCAGCCAGTCGGCGTTGTCGACGACGATTGCGGAATCGCCCGCATCTGACAGGAAGCGCCGCACTTGCGGTTCGATCATGCAGCGGTTTCTTTGGATGGCTTCCACAGTCATCATCTGACGCAATTCGGTCCGGCCGCTCGGGTCGCCCACCATCGCGGTGCCTCCGCCAAGCACCGCAATCGGCCGGTGGCCGGCGCGCGCCAAGTGCGCCATTGCCATCAAGGGAATCATGCTGCCCACGTGAAGGCTCGACGCCGTTGGGTCGAAGCCCGCGTAGAAGGTCACCGGACCTTTTCCGAGCAGGACAGCGAGGGTGGGCTCGTCGCTGACTTGCTGAACGAATCCGCGTTCGCGCAGCAGGTGGAGGACATCGGGAAGGTCTGACATGGGCGGCAGTATAATCGCTGGCGATGGATTTCGGGGCGTTTGCACGAAGCACCGCAGATTGAGGTACCCTGGCGCCATGCCGAACAGTCCAAGCGCTGCGTGCGCATGCGCCAAGCGACCAGACTTCGCGACCATAGAAGACGACGAGGTGATGCGCTGGCTTGCCGTGGATATCGGGGAGTGGGAGGAGTTGCGGCAGTGTCCCGCTTGCGGCGCAACCTGGCTCGCGGTTTGGCCCGAGGAAAGCGAAGCTCCTCCTGTTCTATGCCGGCCGAAGCCGCAGGGTACGAGGAAGCTGCGCGACCTTGATCATGCCGCAACCATGCGGCCGTATTGTTTGGCGCGCCTCGAAGAACAACTGGGCGAGCTCAAAGAGCGCAATGCCAGTTGTCGAAAGGTCAGTTGCCCCCGCCGACGCCTGGCAGGGGCGACTTACTGTCTCGAACATCTAATCGCGGAGCGCTTCGGGAAACAGTTGGCACAGCTGGGCGACGGCAGCCAGACGCCTGCACCGCGAAAATGAAAAACGCGGGAAGAACTTTCATTCTTCCCGCGTGGAAAATAATCCCGGCGGCGACCTACTCTCCCACAGAGTTTCCCCTGCAGTACCATGGGCCCTGGAGGACTTAACTTCCGAGTTCGAGATGGGATCGGGTGTGGCCCCTCCGGTATGGCCGCCGGAAATCTTTTGGTGTCTTGAGCTTAGAAAACGAGGTTCATCGGAACCAGGTCGTTGCTCGTTCACCGAGCTTCGACCTCGACCATCTGAGACGACAGTCAGCGCCTGCGCCACTCGCGTGGCCAGGTGAAAATTAATGGCGGTCAAGCCGCACGACCGATTAGTACCGGTTAGCTGCGCGCCTTACAGCGCTTCCACACCCGGCCTATCAACGTTGTAGTCTTCAACGGGTCTTTAGGAGGCTTGCGCCTCGGGATTCCTGATCTGGAGGTTAGCTTCCCGCTTAGATGCTTTCAGCGGTTATCTATTCCGGACATAGCTACCCAACGATGCCATTGGCATGACAATTGGAACACCAGCGGTCCGTCCACCCGGGTCCTCTCGTACTACGGGCAGGGCCTCGCAAGAATCCTGCGCCCACGGCAGATAGGGACCGAACTGTCTCACGACGTTCTGAACCCAGCTCGCGTACCGCTTTAATTGGCGAACAGCCAAACCCTTGGGACCTACTTCAGCCCCAGGATGCGATGAGCCGACATCGAGGTGCCAAACCACGCCGTCGATGTGAACTCTTGGGCGTGATCAGCCTGTTATCCCCAGAGTACCTTTTATCCGATGAGCGACGGCCCTTCCATACAGAACCGCCGGATCACTATGACCTGCTTTCGCATCTGCTCGACTTGTTTGTCTCGCAGTTAAGCTCCCTTGTGCCATTACACTCAACGGCTGGTTTCCAATCAGCCTGAGGGAACCTTCGCGCGCCTCCGTTACTTTTTTGGAGGCGACCGCCCCAGTCAAACTGCCCACCAGGCATTGTCCCCCACCCGGATAACGGGTGTAGGTTAGATTTCCAGAATCAACAGGGTGGTATTTCACCGTTGGCTCCCCGGAGCCCAAAAGCCCCGGATCAAAGCCTCCCACCTATCCTACGCAGTTAAGCCCGAAAATCAGTGCCAAGCTACAGTAAAGGTTCATGGGGTCTTTCCGTCTTGCCGCAGGTAAAGGGTATCTTCACCCCTAGT
>Ga0265314_10000132_pt1 | contig 113285 bp, 101 predicted proteins | sample 4126metaG_FD_203106 | JGI IMG/M metagenome (GOLD analysis project Ga0265314, IMG submission 203106) | Rhizosphere microbial communities from Carex aquatilis grown in University of Washington, Seatle, WA, United States - 4-1-26 metaG | ecosystem: Host-associated > Plants > Roots > Rhizosphere... | reverse complement strand
ATTTTTAAGGTTCTTCGCCACTCAGCAGGCCCGCAGGCTCTACTTTTTAGCACCCTTCGCTGCGATCAGCGAAGCCTTGAATTCTAGCAGGCTTTTTCAGCTTCTGTCAAAAAGATTCGAAGAATTTTTTTCTTCTCACCTCTCTCAACATTCACCAACTTCACCCGCCGCACCACCGCATCCAGCAAACCCCTCTCGGGGCTTACCTGCCGTCAGCAGCGCAGCCTCGCATTGTAGTACGGGTTTGCCCCATGTCGCAGAGAAACCTGAAAATTTATTGCGCAACAGCGGGAGATGCCTGCAGGACAGCATTCTCCAACGCATCCTGGAACAGGGATGCCACGTCGCAACCTGTCTGCTGCTGTATTTCCTGAAAACAGGTGGGACTGGTCACATTGATCTCGGTGACACAGTCGCCAATGACATCCACGCCGGCAAGCAGCAGCCCCCGCGCAGCAAGGACAGGCCCCAAAGCCCGGCCTATCTCCCAATCGCGAGGACTGAGTGCACGAGCGACCCCCTTGCCCCCCGCAGCCAGGTTCCCCCTGACCTCGGTGCCTTGCGGAATACGCGCCAGACAGTAAGGAACGGGCGCTCCCCCAATGATCAGGATGCGTTTGTCGCCATCGACTATTTCGGGCAGAAACTTCTGCACCATCACGCTTTCCTCGCCTCCGCGATTGAGTGTTTCAATGATGCTGCCGAGGTTCATGCCGTCCGGTCCCACCCGGAAAATACCCATGCCACCCATGCCGTCCAGGGGCTTCAAAATGATGTCCCGATGTTCTTCATGGAACTGACGGATGTGGACTGCACTGCGCGTAACCAGTGTGGGGCCAATCAAGTCCGGAAATTCCAGAATAGCCAGTTTTTCCGGATGGTCACGCAGCGCTCGTGGCTTGTTGTAGACGCGTGCGCCTTCGCGCTCTGCTTGCTCCAGGAGATGGGTGGAATAAAAATATTCGCTGTCAAACGGCGGATCCTTGCGCATCAGCACTGCATCAAAGCTTGCCAGAGCCCGGTCTTCGGCACCAAGTTCGCCAAACCAATTCGTGAGCTCACCCGTCAGGGCAATGTGGCGCACACGTGCAGACACCTTGCTCCCGAGCTTCCATTGCAGATGCGCAGGCTCGCAGGCCGATACAGAATGCCCACGTCTCTGCGCTTCGCGCATCATGGCGAAAGTCGTATCTTTCTTCGGATTAAAGGCTTCGAGCGGATCAGCGACAAAAAGTAGATTCATACAGCTCAGGGGAAGTCCAGCGGGAAATTCAGGAATCGCTCACATAGCGCGGCGACGCGGGTTGCTGGCGTACTGTTGCACAAACAGCGCGATGCTGCCCGCGACCACGCCCCAGAATGCCGAACCAATGCCCGCAATGACCACACCGCTAAGCGTCACCAGAAACGTGATCAAGGCAGCTTCCCGGTGCGTCTCTTCCCGAAGCGCACTGGCAAGCCCGGCGCCAATAGAGCCTAGAAGGGCCAGGCCTGCGATCGCCACCACGAGTTCCCGTGGGAATGCGGTCAGCAAGCCCGTCACGACCGCACCGAAGACCCCAATCAGGACATACAACGCCCCGCAGGAGGCCGCCGCCGTGTAGCGCCGGGCGGGGTCTGCATGCGCTTGTGGTCCCATGCAAATAGCGGCCGTGATGGCGCTGAAGTTCAGAGCGAAGGCGCCGAATGGTGCAAGCACCAGAGTGGCAACGCCGGTCAAGGTAATCAGACGCGAGATCGGGAGCTGGTAGCCGGAGGCACGAATCACCGCCACACCCGGAAGATTTTGGGAGGCCATCGTCACCACAAAGAGCGGCAGGGCCAAGCCCATGGTCGCACTCCAGCCAAATCGGGGCACCGTAAGCTGTGGTGACGCCAATGTCCAGGTCACTGCGGACCACTGCATCTGCCCCCCAATGGCGGCATAGGCAACTCCTGCACAGAGCGTGGCCACCACTGCATAACGCGGCGCAACGCTGCGAGAAACCAGATAAACGCCGAGCATCACCAGAACCAGCGGCAAAGCCGTCTGCGCTGCAGAAAACGCGTCCATACCGAATCTCGCCAGCACACCAGCAAGCAGGCCCGCTGCTATTTCCGTGGGAATTCGGTTCATCACGCGCTCGAACCATCCGGTAACGCCCACCAGGGTGATCAGTGCAGCGCACACGAGGAAGGCGCCCACCGCCTGCGCCATATCGAACCGGCCCGTGGCACCCGCAGCAGCAAGCACCGCAGCTCCCGGCGTGGACCAGGCGATCATGACTGGCTTGCGCAGCCACAAGGATGGGAGCAACGAACACAGCCCCATGCCAAGCCCCAGGGCCCACATCCAGGAGGCCATTTCGCCCGGTGTGGCGTGAAACGACTGCGCCGCCTGAAACACAATCGCCACCGAACTCGTGAAGCCCACGAGCACGGCGACAAAACCTGCGCTGACGGCCGAGACGCTCAGGTCTTTGAAAAATTGCATGGCACGCATTGTGCCCGGCCCACCGTTCTATCGACGATGCGCTCTGACTCATAAGCCTGTCAAATCTCGATTTTCGAACCCAGTTCCACCACGGCGTTATTCGGCAGGTTGAGGAAGTCTGCAGCCGCGCCGGCATTGTGGTGCATTTGGGCAAATAGTTTTTCTCGCCACGGCGCCATGCCACTGCCAATGGTGGGAATGACGGTGTCACGGGACAGGAAATAGCTCGTCGTCATAGGCTCCAGATCACAACCGCGCCCGCGCAGCAGTTGCAGGGCGCGAGGCACGTCAGGATCGTTCTTGAAGCCGTAGTGAATGACCACCTGCCAGCAGTCGTGCCCCAAGGATTCCACCTGCAAGCGGCCATCGAGGCCAATCCAGGGCACCTCGTGGTTGTTCACTGTGACGAACACGTTGGTGCCATGCAGCACTTTGTTGTGCTTGAGGTTGTGCAGCAGTGCATTCGGCACGGTGCCGGATTCGGCACTTAAGAACACCGCCGTCCCCTCGACGCGCGTTGGCGGGTTGACGAAGACCGATTCAAGAAAATCGGACAGATCGATAGCATCACTGCGCAGCTTCTCATTAAGCAGGCGACGGCCTTCCTTCCAAGTCATCATGAGCGTGAAAACGCCCCCGCCGATCATGAGGGGGAACCAGCCGCCCTGGAACAGCTTGAGCAGATTTGACGTGAAGAATGCCAGGTCGACCAAGAAGAAAAAGCTGGTGGCGCCCAGGCACAGCACCAAGGGATAGCGCCAGCCGTAGTACAAGACAAAGAATGTCAGCACCGTGGTGATCAGCATGTTCAGCGTCACGGCGATGCCATACGCTGCAGCGAGATTGCTCGATGAACGAAACAGCACCACGGCAAGTACGATGGCTGCGAATAGCCCCCAGTTGACGAAGGGCAGATAGATCTGCCCCGTGTCGCGCACACTGGTGTGTTGAACGTTCAAGCGCGGCAAATACCCTAGCTGGATCACCTGCTTGGTCGCGCTGAACGCGCCTGTGATCAGGGCCTGCGAGGCAATCACCGTGGCCATTGTGGCCAGGATCACCAACGGCAGCAGCGCCCAGTCAGGCGCCATCATGTAGAACGGATTCTTCACCGCCTCAGGATGCGCCAGCAACAAGGCGCCTTGCCCAAAATAGTTGAGTGTGAGCGCTGGCATGACCACCGTAAACCACGCAATGCGTATCGGCGTCTTGCCAAAATGGCCAAGATCGGCATACAGCGCCTCCGCCCCCGTGACGCACAACACCACAGAACCAAGAACGACAAAGCTCGTGCCTGGGTTGGCAAAAATGAACCTCAGCGCGTGATGGGGGCTGAGCGCCCACAGGATTTCCGGATGTTCGGCAATGTGCGAGAGGCCGAGCAGCCCGATGCTAAGCAGCCACACCAGGGTAATCGGACCAAAGAACTTCCCTATGCCGCCCGTACCGCGCTTTTGCACAAAAAATAGGCAAAACAGCACCAGCAAGGTCGCTGGTATCACGTACTCCGTGAACTGTGTCGACACCACCTCCAAGCCTTCGACCGCCGATAAGACTGAAATAGCCGGGGTGATGACACCATCGCCATAGAACAGCGAAGTGCCAAAAATACCTACTGCCAACAGCGTCTTGCGCAAACGCGGTTTGTCCAGAACGGCCTGGGACGCCAGGGCCAGCATTGCCACCAGACCGCCTTCCCCGTTGTTGTCCGCACGCAGCACCAGCACCACATACTTCAGGGACACGATGACGGTCAGCGTCCAGAAAAAGATGGACAGAATCCCGTAGATGTTGTCCTGGGTAAATGGCACGTAACCCGAGCCAAAAACCTCCTTGATGGCGTACAGAACGCTGGTGCCAATGTCACCGTAAACGACACCTATGGCGGCAAGGGTGAGAGCCGAGAGGGATGACTTGGAAGTTTGCACTGGGGCAGGAACAGCCAATGGGCGCTTTTAGGCACCCAGCCGCTTCAGAGAATCAGGCCGGCCATTCTGCGCCGGGGCGGCCGCCGCACAAAGCGCTGCGTGCCGTCGCGGTGGGGCGCTGTTGCCAATTGTTGCAACAGGACAACTCCCCCCTTGCAGGTGAGCGCTCACTCGTATATCTCGGCGTCTGGATTGGTGGCCTCCAGCTCGTAGCTGGCGGCCAGCATGGCAAGGCGCGCGATGACGCCGTACATGTAAAAGCGGTTCGGCGCGCTCGCGCCTGGCCTTGCGCCCAGCTGCGGCATGTGCGTGCTCTGGTCAAAGGCCAGCGGCACAAAGGCCGATCCGGGGGTGTTGAGGTTTTCATCCACGCCGCGGTCTGGGTGCATGCGGTAGAAACCACCGACCACGTAGCGGTCCATCATGTAGACCACCGGCTCGGCCACTGCACCGTTCAGGCGCTCCTGCGTCAGCACGCCTTCCTGCACGATGACGTCGTGCACTGGCTGGCCATCCTTTACCACAGCCATTTTGTTGCGGGTCTTGCGGTTGAGCACTTCCAGGTCCTTGGCGTCGCGCACCGTCATCACCCCCATGCCGTAGGTGCCGTTGTCGGCCTTGACGATGACAAACGGCTTTTCCTTGATCCCATATTCCTTGTACTTGCGCCGCACCTTGCCAAGCACAACATCGACCTGGGTCTGCACCGCGTCCAGCCCCGTCTCGGTGCTGTAGTCCACGTCGCTGCATTTTCCGAACAGCGGGTTGATGAGCCAGGGGTCGATGCCCAGCACCTTGCCAAAGCGCTTGGACACCTCCTCATAGCTGCGAAAGTGGTTGCTCTTGCGGCGCACCGACCACCCCGCATGCAAGGGAGGCAACAGGTACTGCTCGTGCAAGTCTTCCAGGATGCCAGGCGCCCCAGCAGACAGGTCGTTGTTGAGCAAGATGGTGCAGGGGTCGAAGTGCTTGAGCCCCAGGCGCCCGCGTGTGCGCACCACGGGCTCAAGGGTCAGGCTCTCTCCGTGCGGCAGCTCAAGCACGGTGGTCTTCTTCACGTCTGGGCTGACGGAACCTACCCGTACGTTCAACCCCGCCATATTGAAGATGCGCTGCAACTGCACCAGGTTGCTCAAATAGAAGCTGTTGCGCGTGTGGTTCTCGGGAATGATGAGCAGGTTGCGCGCTTCGGGGCAGATTTTTTCAATCGCCGCCATGGCCGCCTGCACCGCCAGCGGCAGCATCTCGGGTGTCAGGTTGTTCCAGCCACCGGGGAACAGATTGGTGTCGACTGGCGCCAGTTTGAAGCCCGCATTGCGGATGTCCACCGAGGTGTAGAACGGCGGCGTGTGCTCCATCCACTCCAGACGAAACCAGCGCTCGGTCGCCGGCATCGAATCGATGATGCGCTGCTCAAGCTCATTAATGGACCCCGTGAGGGCGGTGATAAGGTGCGGAACCATGCGGGGCCTTGCAGGAGGGATCGGACAATTGTAGAAGTGCGCAAGCGCACTAAAAAATGGGTGCTGGCAAGGCCCAAGCGCCCAGGCGAAATGCCACAAAGAGCGCTTTAAAGGACGGTGCCAGCCTTCAGCCGCGCACCTCGCCCTGCCCCAGCACCACCCATTTGAGCGAAGTCAGCCCTTCGATGCCTACCGGGCCACGCGCATGGAACTTGTCGGTGCTGATACCGATTTCGGCGCCCAGCCCGTACTCGAAGCCGTCGGCAAAGCGCGTGCTGGCGTTGACCATGACGCTGGCGGAATCGACTTCGCGCAGGAATTGCTGCGCGTGCATGTGGTCGCGCGTGAGAATCGCGTCGGTGTGGTGGCTGGAATAGCGGTTGATATGGGCGATGGCTTCGTCAACGCCTTCGACCACTTTGATGCTGATGATGGGCGCCAGATACTCTTGCGACCAATCCTGCTCGCTTGCCGGCACCAGTTTTGCGCCCGAAACGGCCGCTAACAACGCCATGGATTCTGCGCAGACCCGCATTTCGACGCCTTTTTCTGCGAACACGGCGCCCATGCGGGGCAAGAACTGCGGCGCTACCGCGCGCGCCACCAGCAGGCTTTCGCTGGCATTGCAGGGGCTGTATTTCTGCGTTTTGGCGTTGTCCACCACGCGCAGCGCCATGTCCAGATCGCAAGGGTCGTCCACGTAGCTGTGGCAGTTGCCGTCCAGGTGCTTGATGACGGGCACCTTGGCGCCGGCGCTGACGCGCTCGATCAAGCCCTTGCCGCCACGCGGGATGATGACATCCACAAATTGCGGCATGGCAATGAGCTGGCCCACCGCCTCGCGGTCGGTCGTCTGCACCAATTGCACGGCGTCCTGCGGCAAGCCGGCTGCCTGGAGCGCTTGCCGCACCAGCAAGGCCAGCGCCCGGTTTGACTCGATAGCCTCAGAGCCGCCGCGCAGAATGGCCGCGTTGCCGCTTTTGATGGCCAGGCTCGCCGCTTCGATGGTGACGTTGGGGCGACTCTCGTAAATCATGCCGAAGACGCCAATCGGCACGCGCATCTGGCCTACGCGGATGCCGCTCTCCTGCTGCTGCAGACCACGGATTTCGCCGATCACGTCGGGCATGGCGGCGAGCTGCTCGCAGCCCAGGGCACAGGTTTCCAGCACCTTGGGGGTGAGCTTAAGCCGGTCGACCATGGGTTCGGCCAGGCCGGCAGCGCGGGCGCGCTCCAAGTCGAGCGCATTGGTTTGCTGCAGTTGGGGGCCCTGCGTGCGCAATAGCTCGGCCAGCGCCTTCAATGCTCTATTTTTAATAGCTGCCGGCGCAGACGCCATAAGCGCTGAGGCCACTTTTGCCTGCAAACCCAGGGTTTGGACGTATTCGGTGACGTTGAGGGCGTTCATGGGCAGGATTCTGGCAGATGGCGTGCAAGAACCCGCCCGCGGCCCAGACGACCGCACCGGACGCGCTGACGCGTCAGCGTACAGCGGCAAAAGTCCGCGTGCACTGCAGCGCCAGCCGCTGCAGTGCCTGCCAGGGGTCTTGCGGCCAGTCGGGCACTTTGAGTCCCTTGACAATGCCGTCCACCAGATGCGCCGATTGCAGCAACCGCCCTGCGGTGGAAGGCGCGAGGTGGCCAAGCACGCGCTCGTACAGCTTTTCCTTCGCACCCCAGACACGGGCTTCCCGCAGCGCCATGGGCAGGGGTCGCCCAGCGGCCATCGCATCGGCGACGCGCTTGAGCACGCGAATGTCGTCCGACAGCGCCCAATGCACCAGCACGGCCGCAGTGCCTTCGGCCTCCAGGCCATCGAGCATGCGCTGCACGCGCAGCACCTGCCCCGCCAGCACCGCCTCAGCCAGTTTGAAGACGTCGTAGCGGGCCACGTTGAGCACGGCCGCTTCGACCTGCTCCAGGCCCAGATCGCCCGGCGGGTACAGCAGGCCCAGCTTCTGGACTTCCTGGTGCGCCGCGAGCAGGTTGCCCTCCACGCGGTCAGCAAAAAATTGCAGGGTGCGCTGGCCCTCTTCGCCTTGCCGCACGCGCTGGCCCTGGACGGCCAGGCGCTGCGCGATCCACTGCGGCAGTGCCGGGCGCTCCACCGTGTCCACCTGCACCGCGACGCCCGCGTCGGCCAACGCGCTGAACCAGGCGCCGGTGCGCGTGGCCTTGTCGAGCCGCGGCAGGAGCACCATGGTCAGCGTGCTGCCACCCGGTTCGGCAGCGGCGGCAATGTGTTGCAGCGCGGCGCTGCCGTCCTTGCCAGGCTTGCCGGAGGGCACGCGGATTTCCACGGTCTGGCGGTCGGCAAACAGGCTCAGGCTGCCGCCCGCCGCCAGCACCGTGCTCCAATCAAACCGCGCCCCGGCGGCGACAAACACATTGCGCTCGGTGTGGCCAGCAACGCGCGCGGCAGCGCGAATCGCATCGGCGGCCTCTTCCACCAGCAAAGCCTCGTCGCCGTGCAGAAGGTACAGCGGAGCCAACCCCCGTTGCAGGTGCGCGGAAAGCTGGGCCAGGGGGAGGTGCATGGCGACGAGTCTAGCAATGCTGGGGCATACGGTGCAAATCGCCAGATGCCGCTGCCCAATCGCCAGTTATCAAGTCAAACTGCACGGCGTGCCCTCTGCTGCCTGGGTGCGCGATTGCGCACAATGGGTCTTTATCTGTCCACCACTCCTGGCACTCCCCACCATGAAACCGTCCGCTTCGCATGCCGCCCCCACCCTCGCATTGATTGGCGCACCCACCGATATCGGCGCCGGCGCGCGCGGCGCGTCCATGGGGCCCGAGGCGCTGCGCGTCGCCGGGCTGCAATCGGCGCTGGAGAGCCACGGCCTGCACGTGCTCGACCGAGGCAATCTCAATGGCCCGGCGAACCCCTGGCAGCCGCCGCTGGAGGGCTACCGCCACCTGCCCGAAGTGGTCGCATGGAACCAGCTGGTCTTCGACGCCGTGCGCGCGGAACTGCAAGCGGGGCATCTGCCGCTGCTGCTGGGCGGCGACCACTGCCTGGGTCTGGGCAGCATTGCCGCCGTCGCCCGCCACTGCTTTGACGCTGGCAAGAAGCTGCGCGTCCTGTGGCTCGACGCGCATGCCGACTTCAACACCAGCACACTCACCCCCAGTGGCAACCTGCATGGCATGCCGGTCGCCTGCCTGTTTGGCCTGGGGCCGGACCCGCTGACCCGCCTGGCGCGCCTGCCGGATGGCTCGCCGGCGCTGCGGGCGGCGCAGATCCGCCAGATCGGCATCCGCAGCGTGGATGCGGGCGAGAAAGAACTGGTGCACGCGCAGGGTCTGGAGGTCTACGACATGCGCTTCATCGACGAAACCGGCATGCGCGAGACCATGCAGCGCGCCCTCGCCGGCGTGGACGAGCGCACCCACCTGCACGTGAGCTTCGACGTGGATTTTCTCGACCCGGACCTCGCCCCGGGCGTAGGCACCACCGTTGCGGGTGGGCCAACCTACCGGGAGGCCCAGCTGTGCATGGAAATGGTTGCCGACAGCGGCCGCCTGGCATCGCTCGATATCGTCGAACTCAACCCGGCGCTGGACGTGCGCAACAAGACCGCCTGCCTGGCGGTCGACTTGATCGAATCCCTGTTTGGCAAGAGCACGCTGATGCGCCAGCGGCCTGCGCGATAGAAGCCCGCGCCGCCGCCGTTCAAGCCTTGGCAGCAGCCAGCCGGCGCACCAGTTGCTGAACCAGGTCGGTGCGCATGTCACGGTACAAAAGCGCCTCTTCGGCTTCTTTGGCGAGGGCGATGGTTTCGTTGTAGCTGAGCTCGCGCTGCTGCAGGATTTCGGTCGGCGCAATCAGTTCGGTGCCGTCCTGGCGGTGCAGCCGAAAGCGGATGCGCAGGCGCAACTCAAGTTCACGCGCCTGGCCCGAGGCATTGAGACCGACCACCGAGCGCTCCGGCTGCTCGGAGAGCAGCTCGAACACCGCTTCGGCCTTGGGCAGCATCGCCGGGTCGGTGATCACCACAAGGCTGCCCCCCGCAGCTTGCAAGGTGCGACGCAACTCCAGCGCCAGGAGCGAGCCGGCAGGGGCGACGAGGTAGAGCGAGTGGAAGGCGAACTGCGGCACACCGCGCAAGCGAAAGCCGCAGCCGGCGAGCAAAAGGGCTGGCGCGGCGAGGAGAAGGCTGCGTTTGCGCATAGCTCAAACCACTACGTTGACCAGCCGCCCCGGCACCACCACCACACGCTTCGGGCTGGCACCACCGGAATGCGCGGCGAACGCGTCGCTCGCCAGGGCCAGGCGCTCGATCTCGGCCTTGTCGGCCTGCGCCGGCACCCGCACGCTGCCGCGCAGCTTGCCGTTGACTTGCAGCATCAGCTCGATTTCGTCCTGCACCAGGGCACTGGCATCGACTTGCGGCCACGGTGCATCGAGCAGCTCGCCCAGCACGCCGGCATAGCCAAGCTGGCTCCACAGGCCGTGCGCGATGTGCGGCGTGGCCGGGTAGAGGCAGCGCAGCAGAATGCCAAAGCCTTCGACCAAGGCCACCTGGCCGCCAGCGGAGTCGCTGGCTTTGAAGTCGAGCGGCGACGGGCCGCCCCTAGCCGCGAGAGCCCCCTCGGGGGGCAGCGAGGACACGCAAGTGTCGAGCATGGGGGCAAAGCTCTCCAGCGCGTTGATCATCTTCATCGCGCCCGAGACCACGGTGTTGTACTGCATGCGCTGGTAGTCGTAGTCCACCTGCTTGAGCACCGTGTGAACTTCACGGCGCAGCGCCTTGGCGCCGTCGGAAAATTTTATATCTTTTAGGCCTCTAGAGCTTATGGATATTGCGTTAGTAGCTTCCATATTCATAGCAGCCAACTTCATGCCGAAGTTCCACACCCGGCGCAGGAACCGGGAGCTGCCTTCGACCGCCGCGTCGTTCCATTCCAGCGTGGCCTCGGGCGGCGCGGTGAACATGGTGTACAGGCGCGCCGTGTCGGCGCCGTACTTTTCGATCAGGTCCTGCGGGTCGACGCCGTTGTTCTTGGACTTGGACATGGTGCCCACGCCCTCGTAGTCGATGGGCGTGCCCACAGGCAGATCGCCGACGGCGTTCACCAGCCTCGCGCCCACCACCTTGCCGCCGTCGCCCAGTACATGCTCCACGTCGTGCGGCCAGAAGTAGTCCTTGCCGCCCTTGTCCGTGCGGCGCGAATAGATGTGGTTGAGCACCATGCCTTGCGTGAGCAGCCGGGTGAAAGGCTCGTCCACCGACACCAGTCCCATGTCGCGCATCACCTTGGTCCAGAAGCGGGCGTAGAGCAAGTGCAGGATGGCGTGCTCGATGCCGCCGATGTACTGGTCCATGCCACTGCCGCCGCTCGCGTGCTGGGCATCGCGCATCCAGTAGCGGGTGCCCTCCGCCACCATGGCCTCGCTGCTGTGCGGGTCGCAGTAGCGCATGAAGTACCACGAACTGTCCACAAAGGTGTCCATGGTGTCGGTTTCGCGCCGCGCCGCCTTGCCGCAGACCGGGCAGGTCACGCCGGCATGGAACCCCTCATGCTTGTGCAGCGGGTTGCCCGAGCCGTCGGGGATGCAGTCGCGCGGCAGCACCACCGGCAGGTCTTGCTCGGGCACCGGCACGGCGCCGTGCTCGTCGCAATGGATGATGGGAATCGGCGTGCCCCAGTAGCGCTGGCGCGAGATACCCCAGTCGCGCAGGCGCCAGGTGGTCTTCTTCTCGCCCAGGCCTTTTTGCGCCAGCGCGTGGGCCACGGCATCGACCGCATCCTTGTAGGCCAAGCCGCTGAAACTGTCGGAATTGACCGTGACGCCGCGCGCCTTGTCGCCGTACCAGTCGTGCCACTGGTGGAAGTCGAAGTGTTCGCCATCGACCAGCACCACCTGCTTGATGGCGATGCCGTACTTCAGGGCGAAGGCAAAGTCGCGCTCATCGTGCGCCGGCACGCCCATGACGGCGCCGTCGCCATAGCCGATCAGCACGTAGTTGCCGACCCAGACCTCAATCGGCTCGCCGGTGAGCGGGTGCGTGACCGAGAGGCCGGTGGGCAAGCCCTTTTTCTCCTGCACCGCGAGCTCGGCTTCGGTTGTGCCGCCGCTTTTGCATTCTTCAATGAAGGCAGCAAGCTTGGGGTTGGTCTTGGCTGCGTGGATGGCCAGCGGGTGCTCCGGTGCCACCGCGCAGAAGGTGACGCCCATGATGGTGTCGGCGCGCGTGGTGAAGACGTACATGCGCCCCTCGCCGATCAGCGCGCCGTCGGCGCCGCGAATGCCGTGCGGGAAGGCAAAACGCACGCCCTCGCTCTTGCCAATCCAGTTTTCCTGCATCAGCTTGACGCGGTCCGGCCAGCCGGGGAGCTTGTCGCCGGTGACGTAATCGAGCAATTCCTCGGCGTAATCGGTGATCTTGAGGTAGTAGCCGGGAATCTCGCGCTTTTCCACCACTGCGCCAGTGCGCCAGCCTTTGCCGTCAATGACCTGTTCATTGGCCAGCACGGTCTGGTCCACGGGATCCCAGTTCACCACCTGCGTTTTTCGGTAGGCAATGCCCTTTTCCAGCATTTTCAGGAAGAGCCACTGGTTCCACTTGTAGTACGTAGGGTCGCAGGTAGCGACCTCACGGCTCCAGTCGATGGCCAGGCCCATGGCCTGCATCTGCTTTTTCATGTACGCGATGTTGTCCAGCGTCCACTGCGCGGGTGGCACGCCATTCTTCAGCGCGGCATTTTCCGCCGGCAGGCCAAACGCATCCCAGCCCATGGGCATGAGCACGTTGTAGCCGTTCATGCGCAGGTAGCGCGTGAGCATGTCGTTGATGGTGTAGTTGCGCACATGGCCCATGTGCAGCTTGCCGCTGGGGTAGGGCAGCATCGAGCAGGCGTAGAACTTCTTCTTGCTCGCATCTTCGGTGACGCGGTAGGCGTCCTGCGCGCTCCAGTGCGCCTGGGCGGCGCGCTCGACCTCGGCGGGTTGGTATTTGGTGTCCATGGGGCTCAAAAAGAAAGAAAGCAGCCGCAAACCGCTGCCATTGCGGGAGATTTTAGGCGCGCGGCTTCAGCGCGCGGGCCGAGCGGACGCCGGCTCGGCCACGAAGGCGATGCGCGTAAGGCCGGCAGCATGTGCAAACCCCATCAGTTCGACCACGCGGCCATAGGGCACGGCGGCGTCGGCGCGCAGTGCGATCTCGGTGCCCGGCCGCTCGGCAGCCACCGCCGCCAGGCGCGGCGCGAGCGCATCCTCGGCAATCGCCTTGCCGTCGAGTTGCAGCCCTCCCGTGCGATCCACTTCAATGAGCAGGGAAGGCCCCGACGCTGCGGGCGCCGTGCCCTGGGCGCGCGGCAGTTCCAGGCGCAGCGAGCCGGCCAGCAGCGGCGCGGCCAGAATGAAGATCACCACCAGCACCAGCATCACGTCGACCAGCGGCGTGACGTTGATGTCACTCATGGGGCGCGCCGGGGCACTGCGCTCGAGCCGGCCAAATGCCATGTTCAGCCGCCCGCCGAGCACAGTTCGCGCAGATCGTGCGCAAAGCCTTCGAGCTCGGCCTCAAGGCGGGCCACCTGCCTGCCGAGCAGGTTGTAGCCGAGCACCGCCGGAATCGCGACCGCCAGCCCGGCGGCCGTCATGATGAGGGCCTCGCCCACCGGGCCGGCCAGGCGCTCGACGCTGATCTGACCGGACCCGGCCAGGGCAGTCAGCGCGTGGTAGATACCCCAGACCGTGCCAAGCAGCCCGACAAAGGGCGCTGTCGCACCCACGGTGGCCAGCAGAACCTGGCCATACTGCAGCCGCGCAATGCTGGAAAGCAGCGCGCCGCGCAGCAAGCGGGTGGCGCGGGCGGCTGCGCTGGCGTGGAACGATCCGCTCTCTGGCGGCACCGACGTTACGGTTGGAGGACGCGTCCCAAGGGAGCGCGTTTCTAGGGCTGCCGCGACGAGTGGCAGTACCAAGGCATGGCGGTCAAAGGCGGCTGCGGCGGATGCGGCAGAGTCCCAGCTCGACGCCTGCCAAAAGGCGGCCTGGCTGCGCGCGATGTCCGGCGCCGCGCGTTGCAGCATGCGCAGCTTCCACAGCATCACCACCCAGCTGGCCACCGACATCAGCAGCAGTACCAGGGCCGCCGTGTGCGTCACTGCATCGCCGCTGCGCCACCAGTGCAGACTGCTCATCACGTGGGCGGGGTCGCTCAGTTCAAGCCGAGAACGTCGAACATGTCGAACAAACCCACCGTGCGGCCGCGCAGGAAGCGCACCGCGCGCAGGCTCCCTTGTGCATAGGTGGTGCGGCTGGCGGATTTGTGGGTGATTTCGATACGCTCGCCGGTGCCGGCAAACAGCACCGTGTGGTCGCCCACGATGTCGCCCCCGCGAATGCTGGCGAACCCGATGGAGGAAGGATCGCGCTCGCCGGTGACCCCCTCGCGGGCGTAGACGGCGCATTCCTTCAGGTCGCGCCCCAGGGCATGGGCGATCACTTCACCCATCTTGAGCGCGGTTCCCGAAGGCGCATCCACCTTGTGGCGGTGGTGGGCTTCAATGATCTCGATGTCGTACCCGGTGGCCAGCGCACGCGCCGCCATGTCTAGCAGCTTGAGCGTGACGTTGACACCCACGCTCATGTTGGGCGCCATCACCATGGCGATGCGCTGGGCATGGGCCGCAATTTCAGCCTTTTGGGCTTCGGTAAAGCCGGTCGTTCCCACCACCGCGCTGACCCCCAGGCGCGCGCAAGCGGCCAGGTGCGCAAGCGTGCCTTCTGGACGGGTGAAATCGATCAGCACATCAGCGCCGGCCAGGCCTTGGTCAATGTCCGCCGTGATGGGCACCCCGCTGGCGAGCCCCAGGAAAGCGGTCGCATCGGAGCCGATGCCAAGGCTCGCCGGCACATCCAGCGCCCCCACCAGCACGCAGTCACCGCTGTCACGGATGGCTTCAATCAGCATGCGGCCCATGCGGCCGCTGGCGCCCGCCACCGCCACGCGGATAGGGGCATTGGAAGATTCGGGCGCGAGGTTCGCCATCGTAGGGTCCAGACTGGAAAAAAGGCCGTGTTCGCAAAGCGCTTAGCGCGTTGCGGGTTCAAGAGGGGGATAGCTGCGTCCAGGTGTCGCTTGCGCAGTGGGTTCGAGCGCAGCGCCGCTTTTTCCATCGGCAGCGGGGGCGGGGTAACGCGCCAGCTGCTGCTCGGTCGCCTCCAGCACCGGGACTTTGCCCTTGCCTTTGCGTGTATCAAGCGAGGCGACAAAATCGCTCTCGGTCGGCATTTCGTCGCCTTCGAAGTGGTCCAGCGCGTCGCCCTTGAAGTAGACCGTGAGTTTGCGCGTCTGTGCATCGACACCGGGGCGCTTGAGCGTGAACACGTATTCCCAGCGGTCGTCATGGAACAGGCTGGTGAGCAGCGGTGTGCCAAGGATCTCGCGCACCTGCTGGCGGCCCATGCCGGGCTGCAGCGCCTGAACCTGCTCGCGTGAGACGAAATTGCCCTGCACCACCTCGACGCGGTAGGGGCTCACCACGCTGGCGACCGAACTGCTCGCGGTATTGAAGGCTGAGCACCCTGCAAGCAGGGCGCCAAAGCTCAGGATGGCGCCCAGACGGGCACCGCAGTGGGCTGGAGCGTACATGGGGTGTGGTCTTGGGGCTATGATCGCTCGATTGTAGCGACAGGGCCTGGTGCCCACGGCGCCCGGCCGCCCGCCGCATGCCAGGCGGCACGAAAGACCTTGCCATGACGAACATCGATGAACTCAAGAGCACGGGGCTGAAAGCCACGCTGCCGCGCCTGAAGATTCTCGAAGTCTTTCAAAAGGGCACGCAGCGCCACATGACAGCCGAGGACGTATTCCGCGTGCTGCTCGATGAGCGCTCCGACATCGGTCTGGCCACGGTGTACCGCGTGCTGACCCAGTTCGAACAGGCCGGCATCCTGCTGCGCAGCAATTTCGAGAGCGGCAAGGCCATCTACGAACTGAACGAAGGCCAGCACCACGACCACTTCGTCTGCACCAGCTGCGGCAAGGTGGAAGAGTTCTACGACCCGGAAATCGAAAAGCGCCAGCAGGCGGTGGCGAAAGCCAAGGGTTGGGTCGTGGAAGACCATTCCATGGCCTTGTACGGCCAGTGCGCCAACTGCGCCAAGGCCCGCGCACAAAAGGCCTGAGGCGCGGCGCGCAGCCTAGCCCTGCTCCATCGCGCGCCGATGGCGCTCGACGAATTCCTGGTAGGTGTCGATGCCGCGCAGCTGCAAAATGGTATTGCGCACCGCCGCTTCAACCAGGACGGCAATGTTGCGCCCGGCGACCACCTGGATCACCACCTTCAGAATCGGCACGCCGAGCACGTCCTGCGTCAGCGGCTCGTAGGGCAGGCGCTCGTAGTCGCGCTCCAGCGTCTCCTTGCGCACCAGGTGCACGATGAGCTTGAGGCGCATTTTGCGCCGCACCGCTGTCTCGCCAAAGATGGCGCGAATGTCGAGCAGGCCGATGCCGCGCACTTCAAGCAGGTTTTGCAGCAGGTCGGGGCACTTGCCCTCGATGGTGGTCTGGTTGATGCGGTACAGATCCACCGCATCGTCGGCCACCAACCCCTGGCCGCGCGAGATCAGCTCAAGCCCCAGCTCGCTCTTGCCCAGGCCCGACTCGCCGGTGATCATGACGCCCAGGCCCAGGATGTCCATGAACACCCCGTGCATGGTCAGGCGGTCGGCGAAATGCTTGGACAAATACGCGCGCAGCACGTCGATCACAAAGGCCGAGGACTCCCGCGTGGCAAACATGGGAATCTGCGCGCGCTCGCAGATGGAGAGCAGCGCATCGGGCGCCGTCTGGCCATCGGCGAGCACCAACACCGGCGGCTCCAGCGTGACGATGCGCGCCACACGGCGCACCGCGTCTTCCGGCGTGCCATTGAGCAGGTAATTGATCTCGCGCTCGCCCAGAATCTGCGCGCGGTAGGGGTGGATGTAATTGAGGTAACCCACCAGATCGGCGCCCGAGCGCGCCGAGCGCACCGCGACTTCGTCAAAGCGCCGTTCGGAAGCTCCCAGGCCCGCGACCCACTCCCATTTCAGGTGCGCGCGAAAGGCTTCGAATAAGACGTCCGCGCTGACGACGTTGGGTTTCACGGCGCAGCTGGGGCGCTTTAGGCGGTCTGCGTAGACTGCCAGTCGGCAATCAGACCGTGCAACTGCGCCGCATCCGAACAGCTCTTGATGCGCTCACGCAGCGGCGCATCGCTGAGCAGCTCGGCAATTTCAGACAGTATCTCCAGATGCTTCTGCGTGGCCGCTTCGGGCACTAGCAGAAAAATGAGCAGGCCCACGGGCTGCTCATCAGGCGCATCGAAACCGATGGCGCGTTCGAGCTGGAACACTGCTGCCATCGGCGCCTTGAGGCCCTTGATGCGCCCGTGCGGAATGGCCACACCGTGACCAAGCCCCGTGGAACCCAGGCGCTCACGGGCAAAAAGACTGTCGGTGATGAGGGCGCGCGAGAGGCCGTGCAGGGTTTCAAACAGCAGCCCGGCTTCTTCGAAGGCACGTTTCTTGCTGGTGGCGTCGACGCTCACGAGCACTTGGGCTGCGGGCAGGATGGAAGCGAGGCGGTTCATGGCGTATCGGGAGGAATTATGCACCGCCTGTGCGCCTGCGGGTATTTCCCAGGGCGCGGCACAAAAAAAGCCGCCCTGAAGGCGGCGGCGGGGTGCCCAAGCAACACCGGGGCCTGGCGTCAGACGGCCATTTGTACCGGCTGCTCGCGCCTGCGTGCCTGGAACTGGTGGTCTTGGATGCGGTCCTTGTGGCGCACCACCTGCCGATCGAGCTTGTCCACCAATTCATCGACTGCGGCGTACAGGTCTTCGTTGGCGCTTTCCGCAAACAGGTCGCTGCCCTTGACCCGGATCGTGCATTCCGCGCGCTGGCGTTTTTCCTTTTCCTTTTGCTTTTCCACAGTGAGCAGCACCTTCACATCCACCACCTGATCGAAGTGGCGGGTGATGCGATCAAGTTTGGAGGTGACGTAACTGCGCAGCGACGGCGTAACTTCGAGATGGTGACCGCTGATCGTCAGATTCATAAGGGAGTCTCCTTGGCTCTTGGGAACAAATGCCGCACCACCCGTGTGAATGGGCGGCCCGAAAAAATCAGTCTGCAGGGCACGCACAGCCACTATGCACCGCGCCCGCAGACAAGGCAACGCCATTCCAGCGAGGGGTAGCGGGGCTCTTGCCCGCCGGTCGCCTGAAGGCGGGAAAGAGCGCACAATAGCTGGATTGGGGTTCAGCGCCCCTGCGTGTGAGCGTCTTCGATGGCGCTGCTCCAGCCGGCAGCCGCACGCGTTGCCTCCGGCGCTGGCGCATAAAATCCCCTGCCTGGCGTCCGCCAGCGCCCCCCCCCCGCTCGATACATCCTTCCCATGACCGCATCCGCCAGCCCTGCCCTGCACACATCCACGCTCACTTCGCTGCCATTGCTTGCGCGCGGCAAGGTGCGCGACAACTATGCGGTGGGGAGTGACCGTATCTTGATGGTCGCCAGCGACCGGCTCTCGGCCTTTGACGTGATCATGGGCGAGCCCATCCCGGGCAAAGGCGAGCTGCTGACGCAGATGGCGCTGTTCTGGTTCGACAAGCTCGGCGCCATCTGCCCCAACCACCTGACCGGTGAGGTGCCCGAGAGCGTCGTACGCCCAGACGAAGTCGAACAGGTGCGCGGCCGCTCCATGCTGGTGCAGCGCCTCACACCCCTGCCCGTCGAAGCGGTGGTGCGCGGCTACCTGGCCGGCAGCGGCTGGAAGGAATACCAGGCCACCCAATCGGTTTGCGGCGTGCCGCTGCCCGCGGGCCTGACCAACGCCGCCAAACTGCCAACGCCCATTTACACGCCAGCGGCCAAGGCAGCGGCCGGCGAGCACGACGAGAACATCAGCTTCGAGCGCACGGTGCAGATGATTGGCTTTGACCACGCCAGCCGCATCCGCGACCTCAGCATTGCGCTGTACCAGGCAGCGGCCGCCATCGCGCTGGACAAGGGCATGATCATCGCCGACACCAAGTTCGAGTTTGGCCTGGCCCCGGACGGCACGCTGGTGCTGATGGACGAGGTGCTCACCCCCGACAGCTCACGCTACTGGCCGGTGGAAGGCTACGAGGCCGCGCTGGCCGCAGGCGAGAACCCCCCCAGCTACGACAAGCAGTTCGTGCGCGACTGGCTGGAGCAGGCCCAGGTGGGCGGCAGGCCCTGGGACAAAACGCCGCCCGCCCCGCGCCTGCCGCAGGCGGTGATCGAGAAGACCGCCGCCAAATACCGCGAGGCGCTGGAGCGGCTGACGGGTTGAAATATTTGAGGAAATAAGGCTCTAGCGCTTATCCAGTAAGCGCTAGCAGCTATTTTTTTCAATAGCGATTGAGCGCCAGAACTCAGTTCAGCGCCATGCTCAGCTTGCGCCGGTAGCTGTTCAGCAGGGCCGTGGCTTCGTCTTCCTGCGCGCCCGCCTTGCCCATCAGCTCGATGCCGCCCGCGCTCTTGCCAGGGACGCCGGCGTCGGCCTTGGGCTTCGGGGGCGTGAGCAGTTCGAGGATGGCGACATAGGTCTTGCGCGCCGCGCCGTCTTGCCAGGCCTTGTCGCGCAGGAGGATCTCCAGCAGCTCGTCCATCGCGGCGGTCCACTGGCCCTCGGCCATCAGCACGCGCGCCTTGGCAAACCGGGTGTCGAAATCGCGCTTGTTCTGGGCAATCTGCGCGTCGAACTGCTCCAGCGGCCAGTTGCCGCGATCATCCTGCTGCACAAACTGCAGTGCGCCCAGCCAGTGCGACAAGGCCTCAAAGCGCAGCGGCTTGGGGATGCGCGCCAGCGGCTCGTGCAAAAGCGCCTGCGCTTCTTCGTAGGCGCCCGTACCGATCAACAGACGCACATAGTCAAATCGGGCATCGTCGTTGGTGGGGTCTGCCGCCAGCGCGTCCGCCATCTTGGCGAGCGCGGCCTGCGTGTCGCCCGCGTCGAGCAGGGCATGGGCTTCGTCCACCTCGGCCTCGGCTTCCAGCGCGCCCTCGGACGGCACATGCTTGTCGAGGAAGGCGCGCAGTTGCGCAGGCGGCAGCGCGCCGACGAAACCGTCCACCGGCTGGCCCTGCACGAACAGCACGCACAGCGGGATGCTGCGCGTGCCGAACATCTGCGACAACTGGCCGGCGATCTCGGGCACCTTGTCGGCGTCGAGCTTGGCCAGAACGAAGCGGCCGGCGTATTCGGTCTCCAGCAACTCCAGCTGCGGCCCGAGCTGCTTGCACGGACCACACCACTCGGCCCAGACATCCACCAACACCGGGGCGCGGAGCGAGGCGGTGATGACTTCGGCTTCAAAATTTACCAGGGTGACATCGATCATGGGAATCGTTTTCCAAGGGCAGCGGGGCGTTCATGCCGCCCCAAAAGTAAAATTGCAGGTTCACTCTAGCGCAGACCCGCGGGCGCTGCGCCTCCAGACACTATGACAAGCCTCCAGATCGGCGTCGTCATGGGCTCCAGCAGCGACTGGGACACCATGCAACATGCCGTCGAGATTCTCAGCCAATTCGGCATCACCTACGAAGCGCAGGTGGTCTCGGCGCACCGCATGCCCGACGATATGTTCGCCTACGCCGAGGCCGCCGCCGAGCGCGGCCTGCAAGCCATCATCGCTGGCGCGGGCGGCGCGGCGCACCTGCCGGGCATGTTGGCAGCGAAAACGCCCGTGCCGGTGCTGGGCGTGCCGGTGCCCAGCCGCCACCTGCAAGGCGTCGATTCGCTGCACAGCATCGTGCAGATGCCCAAGGGCATACCGGTGGCCACCTTTGCCATTGGCGCGGCGGGCGCGGCCAATGCGGCGCTGTTCGCCGTGGCCATGCTGGCCAACCACAATCCGGCGCTGCGCGAGCAGTTGCGCGTCTTCCGCAAGGCGCAAACCGAGGCCGCGCGCGCCATGCGGTTGCCACCCGAATGAGCGCGCCCACACTCCCCATCCTGCCCGGCGCCACGCTGGGCGTGCTCGGCGGCGGCCAGCTCGGCCGGATGTTCGTGCACGCGGCGCAGACCATGGGCTACTTCACCGTGGTGCTCGACCCCGACCCGGCCAGCCCGGCGGGGCGCGTGAGCCACCACCATATCCAGAGCGCCTACGACGACCCCGACGGTCTGCGCCAGCTTGCCAGCCTGTGCGCCGCCGTCACCACCGAGTTTGAAAACGTTCCCGCCGTGGCGCTGGCGGCGCTGGCCGGTCGGTGCACCGTCTCGCCGGCCGCCCGCGCCGTGGCCGTGGCGCAGAACCGGGCCGAAGAGAAGGCCCATTTCACCGCTTGCGGCGTGCCCTGCGCGCCGTATGCGGTGATCGAAACGCCGGAACAACTGGCAAGCGCCGACCAGTCGCTCTTTCCCGGGATCCTGAAAACCTCCCGCATGGGCTACGACGGCAAGGGCCAGGCCCGCGTGCAGGCGCCCGCCGAACTGGCCGCCGCCTGGGACGCCATGGGCCGCGCGCCCTGCGTGCTGGAACAGCTCCTGCCCCTGGCGCTGGAGTGCTCGGTGATCGTCGCGCGCGGCGCGGATGGGGGCTGTGTGCACCTGCCGCTGCAGCGCAACCTGCACCGGGACGGGATTCTGGCGGTGACCGAGGTTTATGAGGAAAATGTGCCTCCAGCGCTTATGCAGCAAGCGCTGGCAGCTGCAAAATCCATAGCTACCGAGCTGCAGTACGTGGGTGTGCTGTGCGTCGAATTCTTTGTGCTGGAGGGCGGCCGCCTCGTGGTCAACGAGATCGCCCCGCGCCCGCACAACAGCGGCCACTACAGCGTGGACGCCTGCGATATTTCGCAGTTCGAGCTGCAGGTGCGCACGCTCGCGGGCTTGCCGCTGACGCCACCGCGCCAGCACAGCGCCGCCATCATGCTCAATCTGCTGGGCGATTTGTGGTTTGCCCAGGGCGAGGCACCGCAGGAACCCCCGTGGGCCCAGGTACTCGCCTTACCGGGCACGCATCTGCACCTCTATGGCAAAGAGCAAGCGCGCCACGGCCGCAAGATGGGGCACCTGAACGTGACGGCGGCCAGTGCGGCGCAAGCGCGCAGCACCGCGCTGCAGGCTGCGGCACTTCTTGGTCTACCGGCCTTCTGAGCGTGCCGCGATGATCCTCGACGGCCATCTGCCCGATTCCATTGCCCAGGCCGCGCGTGCCCTGCGCAGCGGCGCCCTGGTGGGCCTGCCCACCGAAACCGTGTACGGCCTGGCCGCCGACGCGGACAGCGACGCTGCCGTGGCGCAGGTGTTTGCCTCCAAGGGCCGGCCCAGCGACCACCCTTTGATCGTGCACGTGGCAAGCGCCGACGCGCTGCCGCACTTCGCCCGCGAAGTGCCGGATTTTGCGCAGGCGCTGGTGCGCGCCTTCTGGCCTGGGCCACTCACGCTGATTTTGCCGCGCCGCGCAGGGGTGGCCACGGCCGCCGCTGGCGGCCAGGACAGCATCGGCCTGCGCTGCCCGGCGCACCCGGTGGCCCAGGCCTTGCTGGCCGCCTGCGCCGCGCCCCCTCCAGGCGAGCGCGCCATCGCCGGCCTGGCCGCACCCAGCGCCAACCGCTTTGGCCGTGTCAGCCCCACGACGGTCCAGCACGTACAGGACGAACTGGGCAGCGAGCTGCTGGTGCTCGACGGCGGCGCCTGCGCCGTGGGCATTGAATCGACCATCGTCGATTGCACGCGCGGCGCTCCAGTGCTGCTGCGCCCCGGCGCGATTACCCGCGCGCAAATCGAGGCCGTCTGCGAGCGCAAGTTGCGCTTGAAAGACGATCTGCCCGATCCGGCGCCGCGCGCCTCCGGCACCCTGGAATCGCATTACGCCCCAGAAGCCAAGCTGCGGCTGATGGATGCCCGCGCGCTGCAGACCGGCCTGGACCTGCTGGGCGCCGAAGCCGCGCATCTGGCGGTGTATGCCCGCACGCCGCTCAAGAGCGCCTCATCGCGCGTGCTGCTGCGCCGCATGCCCGACGATGCCGAGACGACGGCACAGCAGCTGTTTGCCGTGCTGCGCGGCTTCGACGACGCGGCCGTGCGCCTGATCTGGGTCGAAACACCGCCCGACACCCCTACGTGGGAAGGCGTGCGCGACCGCTTGCGGCGCGCAGCCGCCTGAACCGCAAGCCACATCGTTAAACTAGCCCGTCCTATTGGAGAACACACACCATGGCAACACACTGGATGCGCCGCAGCCTGCTCGCAGCCGCTTGCGCGGGGGCAGCCCTGCTTGCAGCCTGCGGCTCAAGCAGCACCGAATCGGCCATCACCCCCGACCGCTTCATCGCGTTTGGCGATGCCTACAGCGACCTGGGGCAGACCGGCTCGCGCTACACCGTCAACGACGGCAGCATCAACAACTGGACGCAGGAACTGGCCAGCCGCTACGGCAAATCCTTGACCAGCGTCTCAGCGGGAGGACTGAGCTACGCCCAGGGCAATGCCCGCATTGCCGCCACGCCCGACGCGGCCGGCAACGCGGCCACCCCGACGGTGGCGGCGCAGATTGACAAATTTCTGGCCACACAGAGCTTCGCCCCGAACGACCTGGTCGTGCTCAACGGTGGTATCAGCGACCTGATTGTCGACATGGCCGCCGTGCAGGCAGGCACACTGTCGGAAGACGCTTTCGTAGCCAACGCCCGCGCCAATGGCAAGCTGCTGGCAGCACAGGTCAAACGCCTGGTGGATGCAGGCGCACCGCACGTGCTGGTGTCTGGGCCCTACGACCTGAGCGTGACACCCTGGGCGGTGACCATCGACCGCGTCGATCTTCTAAGCCGGGCCAGCAGCGCCTTCAACGAAGGCTTGCTGATTGACATCAACGACCTGGGCGCCCATGTCCTGTACATCGACTCGGCCTACTACGTGAACCTGTTTCACACCACGCAGACGGCCTATTCCTTCTCGAACTCCACCACCCCCGTATGCACCTCGGTGGATGCTGGCGCAGGCATCGGAATCGGCGCCGGGCAGGTGAATTCGGCACTGTGCACACCCGCAACCTTGATCTCGGGTGCCGATGCCAGCCTCTATGTATTTGCCGACCCGGTCTACCTTACGCCTTCCGCCCAGCGCCAACTCGGCGATTACGCCTACGATCGCTTGCGTGCGCGCTGGTAGTCACAGGGCATGCAGCCAACAAAAAACCGGCCTCGGCCGGTTTTTTGTTGGCTGGCAATAGGCCAGAACTCAGAATCGGTAGCCAATGCCAATCGCGTACACGTTGGGGTTGAGCTTGATATCGATATGCTGGCCCGTGGAGAGCGTGTTGCGTGTTTTCACGAACGTCTTGTAGTAGGCCAGGTCCACGAACCACCGGTCGTTGAGGGCAATGCTCACCCCCACCTGCGGTGTCAGGCCAAAATTGGACTCTGCACTGAGCGTCGTCGGATTGGCTGGCGTACCGCCAGTCAAGCCGTTGAGCGCGGCCGTCCCGCGCTCCTTGTAGAACTTGGCGTAGGTCAGGCCCAGTCCCACATACGGGCGTATCTTGGCCTGGGGCTCCAGGAAGCGGTACTGCGCGAAGATGGTGATCGGCAAGGCCTTGACCTCGCCGATCTTGCCCACGCCGGCAATCGCGCCAGCACCCACCGTGTCGTGTTTGAACGGCAAGGCAAGGGGCACGTCCACCGCCCAATGGTCCGTGACCATGTAGGTGATGCCGCCCGAGAGCTGCGTATCCGAGCGCACATCCACCTTGGTATTGGCAAAGCTGGGCGCCGTAAGGTTGCCGCTGCTGACGTCTGGGGCAATCTGCGTCACGCCGCCGCGTGCAAGCCAACTGCCTGCGCTTTGTGCCTGTGCCAAGGGTGCGCCTGCCAGCAGCAGCGCACCGGCCACCCAACGCCATTGGTTTGTGTTTTTCATGATGTTTCCTCGGTTGGACAATTACAGCCAGCCTGCCTGGGCAATAGAGCGCGAGACCAATTGGCTCAGCAACTGGTGTCCGTAGGGCGTGGGGTGAAAGCTGTCGGAAAACGCGTAGGTCTTCCACCAGTCCGCTCCGCCCGTTGCCCCGGTGGGCGGCGTCATGGCGGACAGCGCTGCAACCGTGCAAGTGGGGAAGGTGTAGGTGGGCAGGCCATCGGTGCCGACGCCGGTGATGGGGCAAGCCGTATCTTTTGCGTTGGTCAGCCCAAACTGCTCGGGATGCGCCACCTGATCATTGAGCGAGGTGTAGAAATCGACAACCACGACTTTGTCGTTGCCAGCAAAATTGGCGGCGAGCTTGGCGTTGAAGGCCTCCACCCACGCCTTGACCAGCCCCTGAACCTGGGCGCTGGCGGCCGGCCCAGCCGCGGCAGCGATCCCGCCCAGCAATTGCTGAAGACGGGGCGTTTGGTCGATCCCCGGCACATTCAATATGGCGACGTGCTGCGCGCCCTTGCCCAGAACGTTGGCAGCAATGGCGGCCGTGAATTTGTCGGCCAGTGCCTGCATGTAGGCACCGCCCACCTGGGCCATCCCGGTCGTGCCGCCAGCGAAGGCCGCATCGACCATGGAAGCTGGCAGCAGCGTGGTCAAGAGGGCCTTATAGGTAGCGCCACCGTCCTTGGAGGCGGATAGATAGGCGCCCACCAGATCGGCTGCATCGTTCCCGCCGCCGTCTATCAGCGCAAGATCCCCGGCGGCAAAGCCTGCGGCGCCCGCATCGGCCAGCTGCGTGGTGATGGACACCGGCGAAGTCGGCGCGGTGAAGTTGTTGATGCGCCCGCCACCGATGGCGTAATTGGTGCATCCGGCAGCCGCGTTGAAGGCCGTCCCAGTGAATTGGTACTTGGGGCACAGCGAGACGCCGTATTCACTGGCGACGCGCTCAGGCCAGATGGCGGTGGAGCCCGCTCCGGTAGGAGCCGCTCCCTGAACCGTGAACTTGAATCCGAAAGTGCCGCTGTCGGCCAAGCTGTCGCCCATGACCTTGACCCCGGTGATCGGTGCCACCGGCGTGGTATCAGACCCCCCGCCGCCGCAGGCCGACAGCACTGCTGCAGCCACCGCCAATAGAGCCCACCTTGTCTTGCGCTGGAAATCCATACACCGCACTCCTGAAATTGAAAAAAAGAACGACCGTTCTATTTAATTCCAAATGTTACCGCTAGCTGTGAGCGGGCTCCAGCGGGTAAACGCCAATAGCCGACAGACAAAAGCAGCCCTGTCGTCGATGCGGACGTTCAGAACACAAGGCCTGCAACGCCTTGGCTGCAGCGAAAGAGCAAGTTTTCAATCCGCTTCCCGCCTTGCGGCTCTGCGAGCCGGCGAGACATCAAGGATGCCCCGGCGCGCTTGTCCAATCGATCAAGGCCTCCAGCGCCGGCCGCGCCGCAGCTGCGCGATCGTGGTTCACCAGCGCCACCAGCACCCAGCGACGCCCGTCGCTGCCCAGCACATAGCCAGCAATGGCCTGTACGCCCTCCAGACTTCCGGTCTTGAGATGGGCGCTGCCCACGGCTCTGCTGTGGCTGCGGCGCAGCGTACCGTCCATGCCCACGATGGGCATGGAGGCCATGAGTTCCGGCATCACGGGCGATGCCCAGGCGACCTGCAGCATGTGTGCCAGCGCCGCGGGGCTGATGCGCGCCTCACGGCTCAGTCCAGCGCCATTGTCGAAAACCGGCATCGCGGCTCCCCCCATGCGCTTTTGCCACCAGGCCTGCAGCACGCTGCGCGCAGCCTCGGGGCTACCAACCCCGCTTTGTTCCAGCCCCAGGGTCAGGAAAATCTGCTGCGCCATGACGTTGTTGCTGAACTTGTTGACGCTTTGCACCGCGTCGAAGAGTGGCTGCGAGGCGTAGACGAAAAGCGGAGCGAACCCCACCGGCACGCTGCCCAGGGTGGCCTTGCCACCGAGCTTTCCGCCGAGCGCCTGCCACATCCCGGCCACCGCCCGCGGCGCGAACAGCTCAGGCTGAGCCGGCGCAATGGCCCAGCTGCGCTCCCCGCAAGACACCGGGTAGCTGCCCTTGAACGACCAGCGCGCGGCATCCTCGGTCTGCATGTGCGTGCGCGCGTGCCAATCCCCACAAGGCGTTCCAGCCGGCGCCAGCGGTACCGTGGCTTGCACGGCAAGGCCGGCCAGCGGGGGGGAGACTTGAATGCGGGCGACACCAGCCGCCGCATCCGGCGCCCAGTCAAGCACCACCGACTTGAAATTCACCAGAAAAGCCTCGGGGGCTGCGTTGTAGGCCCGCTGGGGCTGCCCATCGAACGCCGCCGCATCGCGCGCCTGGTTCGCAAAGGCCGATCCATCCACCACGATATTGCCCGCAATCGTGGTGATGCCACGCGCCTGCACCTGGCGCAGCAGCAGCCACAGGCGCTCCATGACCAGCGTCGGGTCGCCACTGCCGCGCAGGTACAGATTGCCTTGCAAAGTGCCCGCCCGAATGGGCCCGTCCACGAATACGGGCGTGCGCCAGGTATAGGCGGGGCCGAGCAGGTCGAGCGCGGCAAAGGTGGTGGTGAGCTTCATCACCGACGCCGGGTTCAGGGGCGCGTCCACGCGCCATGCCAGGCGCGCGGGGCCGGCTCCGTCCGCTGGTGCCACCACTGCCGCCACCGCCTCGCGCGGGATGCCGGCACGCTCCAGCGCCGCGGCCACTACCGGCGGCAGCGTCTGCTGGGGCTGTGCCGCGGCCGGCCCAGACCACAGCGTGAGCACGCTGGCGAACACGGCGCAAGCATGGCGCAAAGAGGACAACCGCAGTGGACACATAAGGCGCCAAGTTTATGCGCGCAACCGGCATCGTCCGCCGCACGGATAATCCACCCATGGCTTTGTCTTTGTCCCTGAACCTGCTTGCTTTGGACACGAGTACCGAACATTTGTCCGTTGCGGTGCAGCACGCCTCGCGCGTATGGATGCACAGCGGCGCAGGCGGCGCGCAGGCCTCCGCCCATCTGATTCCCACGGTTCGCAGCCTGCTGGCACAGGCAGATCTTTCGCTCGACGGGCTCGATGCGCTGGTATTCGGGCGCGGGCCGGGCTCGTTCACCGGCGTGCGCACGGCGTGCTCCGTGGTACAGGGGCTTGCCTTCGGCGCACGCGGCGGCAGGGGGATCGACGTCCTGCCAGTCGATACCTTGCTCGCCGTGGCCGAAGATGCACGCGAGCGCTGCGGCTGCACGCAGGTCGTGGCGGTGCTCGATGCACGCATGGACGAGGTCTACAGCGCACGCTACGAGTTCGGTGAGCACGGATGGCATGGCAGCGGCGACTTTGCCGTGTGCGCCCCGGAAGCGGTACAGGTCCCTGAAGGCTGGACCGTTGCCGGCAATGCGCTGGGCACCTATGGCCAGCGCCTCGCGCCCAACGCACGGCATGTAGACGCCCTGCCGCAGGCACAGGCCTTGCTGCGCCTGGCCCCGCAGTTGCTGGCACGCGGCCTGGCACAGCCTGCCAGCGCAGCACTCCCCTTGTACGTGCGCGACAAGGTGGCGCAAACCACCGCCGAGCGCGCCGCACAGCGGGGGAAAATATGAGCGCGCGCCGGGCCGCCCTAAGAACGTGTTCCGCAACGCGCAGTGCGGAGATCACCCCATGAGCAGCATCCTGGCGCACCCCCCTGGCCGACCCGAGGTGCGGCTGGAGGCACTCACGCTGGGCCGCCTGGAACAGGTGCTGGAGATCGAAGCGCAGGCCTACGCATTTCCCTGGACACGTGGCAATTTCACCGATTCGCTCGCCAGCGGCTATGCCGTGCAGCTTCTGTGCGCGGGCGAGCACCTGCTCGGTTACTACGTCGCCATGCGCGGCGTGGAAGAAGCGCATCTGCTCAACCTCACGGTGGCGCCCGCCTTTCAGCGCCAGGGTTGGGCACGCCTGCTGCTTGACGCGCTGGTGCTGTGGTCACGCGCCCAGGGCGCCCACTGGCTCTGGCTGGAAGTGCGCGCCAGCAACGCGCCGGCACGCGCTTTGTACCAAAGCCATGGTTTTCGCCGGGTTGGCGAGCGACCACGCTACTACCCGGCGGCAAGCGGCGGGCGCGAAGACGCCGTTGTGATGAGCCTGGAACTGTGAAAACACTGGACGCCCGCCAACGCGCCATGCTGCTGGAGATGGGCGTGCGCGTCTGGCCCCCAGCGCACGCGCAGGCAGGTGCCGCTGCGCGCCCGAACCCGGCAGCGGCAGCCCGCCCGACGGTCGAGGCCACAGCTGCGCCGCACGAGGCGCCGCCTGTGCGGGCGCCGCGCGCAGCGCCCGCGCCGCACCAAGCCCGCAGCCAGGACCGCGGCGCCCCAGCCACCGCCCACTGGGAGGTGCAAGCACCGCGCCTGCTCTACCCAGAGGCCGACCCGTCGCTCGCCCCACCCGCACTCGGCGCGGGTTGGTTGGTCGTCGCGGAAGCGTTTGTGGCTGGCGACAGCACGGCGCAAGATGCCGAGCGCTTGCTGGGCAACATGCTGCACGCCCTGCAGTTGCACCGCCATCCCCGTGTGGCGCTGTGCAGCGTGCACCAGGTGGACCCTAGCGCAGCAAACGGCAGCCAGAGCGACGCAGCCACGGCCATTGCGCACCATGTCAAGGCCTTTGCGCCCTCCGTCGTCCTGGTGATGGGGCGCAGCGCGGTGCGCGCGGCCCTGGCGCGCAGCGAGCCCCTGGGCAAGTTGCGCGGCGCGGCGCTGGCGATTGCGGGGGTGCCGGTTGTGGTCACCTTTGGCCCCCATTTTCTGCTGCACAGCCCGGCATCCAAGAGCGCCGCGTGGGCCGATTTGTGCCGCGCCAGGGCTCTGGCGGGGCCGCGCCTTGCCACGCCAATGCCATAATCGCGCGTCTTAATTCCGACCTAGACCCATGGAAGCCTATCCCAGTCGATAGCTTTCAGCTCCCAGGCCAGCGCCGGGGCTGAAAGCGCCCCACCCGCCCCAGCCACCGGCCCCGCATCCAGGGAGTGAGCCCATGCTCAACATCTTCACGCTCGCCAACGGGCGGCTCGTTCAGGAAGAAATCGAGTCGCTTGAAGAGCTCTCCAGGTTCCAGCCCATCTGGGTGGACCTGGACGCCCCCACGCTCGACGAAAAACGCTGGGTCACGCAGTACTACGGCCTGTCGATTCCACACGACGCGATGGACACCGACATCGAAGAGTCGGCGCGTTTTTACGAGGAAGACAACGGTGAGCTGCATATCCGCAGCGACTTCCTCATTGACGACGACGAGGATTCGCGCTCGGTGCGCGTCGCCTTCATCCTCAACCTCACCAACCCCGACCTGCGCAGCAAGGGCGTGCTGTTCTCGATTCACGACGAGGATATCCCCGTGTTTCGCCTGCTGCGCCTGCGTGCCCGGCGCGCGCCGGGGCTCATCGAAGACGCACGCGACGTGCTGCTCAAGCTCTTTGACGCCGACGCCGAATACTCGGCCGACACGCTCGAAGGCATTTACGACGACTTGAAAGAGGTCAGCACCCAGGTGCTCTCGGGCGATGTGACCGACGAGCGCGCTGGCGAAGTGCTGGGCGCCATCGCCCGCCAGGAAGACCTGAACGGCCGCATCCGCCGCAACGTGATGGACACGCGCCGCGCGGTCAGCTTCATGATGCGCAGCAAGATGCTCAACGCCGAGCAGTTCGAGGAGGCGCGGCAAATTTTGCGTGACATCGAATCGCTCGACAGCCACACCGCCTTCCTGTTCGACAAGATCAACTTCCTGATGGACGCCACCGTCGGTTTCATCAACATCAACCAGAACAAGATCATCAAGATCTTCTCGGTGGCCAGCGTGGCGCTGCTGCCACCCACCTTGATCGCCAGCATCTACGGCATGAACTTCAAGTTCATGCCGGAGCTGGACTGGACACTGGGCTACCCCTATGTGCTGGTGCTGATGCTGGCCAGCGCCCTGGTGCCCATGTGGTACTTCAGAAGGCGCGGCTGGTTGAAATAGGTTCCCCCCTGCGGCGCTGCGCGCCTTCCCCCTGAGGGGGACGCCTCCGGTGGCCCGGCAAAGCCGGTTCCACGGTGGCGCTGATGGAGCCACGCCCATTTGGAAAATTTGGTCAAAACAGGTTTTGGCGCTTATAGAATAAGCGCATTCAGCTATTGTTTTTGAAGTGCTTCCAAAAACTGCTGCACGATGCGCTCGGCGTAGCGGCTGGCCACCTTTTGCATAAAGGCGGGGAAGTCGACATGTGCGCTGGCGTCGGCGCGGTCTGATACCGTGCGCACCGCTGCGAACGGCAGCCGGTAGTCCAGGCACACCTGGGCGACGGCAGCGCCCTCCATTTCCACGGCCAGCACGTCGTGGCCGGCGGCCACCAGCGGCTCGCGCAGCGCGCGCGCCACTTCGGCGCAGGTGATGAACCGGTCGCCACTGGCCACCAGCCCCAGGTGCAGGCGCGGAGCTACCTCCATGAATTCATGGTCAAAATAGCCTCCAGCGCTTACCAGGCATACGCTGACAGCTTCTGAAAGAATAGCGGTCAGCAGGGGGTCACACGGAAGGCGAACACCCTCGTACCCCGGCACACGCCAGCGCTCGAACAGAGGCGAGACGTCCATGTCGTGCTGCACGTAGTCCTGCGCCACCACGATGTCCCCGACCACGACGCCCTCACCCACCCCGCCCGCCACCCCGGTGAACACAATGCGCGCCACGCGAAAGCGCTCGATCAGCACGGTGGCGGTCGTCGCCGCCGCCACCTTGCCGATCCCCGAAAGCGCCAGCACGACGCTGTGCCCATGCAGGCTGCCGCGCCAGAACACCCGCCCGGCGTGCACCAGGCGCTGGCCCTGCTCCAGTCGCGCCAGCAGGCCGGATTGCTCTTCGGGTAATGCGCTGAGGATGGCGGTGGTCATGCTGGAAAAGAATCGAACAAAAGAAAACCCTGGGGCTCTTGCGAAGCGCCAGGGTGCAGAGCCTACGCGCTTTGCGCACGTGGCCGTTTACCTCAAGTCGGCACCATAGAACCTTCGGAAGGTGCAGGCTGCCGTGCGCCAGGGCGGCATCATCGAGTCCCGCCCCAGGGCAGCAGGGGCCGGAATGGCTCGGGGCACGGATTACTTCTTGTCGCGCAGTTCGCGCCGCAAAATCTTGCCGACCGGCGTTTTGGGCAATTCATCACGAAACTCGATCATGCGCGGCTGCTTGTAGCCCGTGAGATTGGTGCGGCAGAACGCGCGCACCTGTGCCTCCGTCAGTTCTGGAGACTTCCTGACGATCACGAGCTTGACGGCTTCGCCGGTTTTTTCATCGGGTACCCCGACTACCGCGCACTCCAGCACACCCGGACAATCGGCCACCACCTCTTCCACCTCATTGGGGTAGACGTTGAAGCCGCTCACCAACACCATGTCTTTCTTGCGGTCCACAATCTTGAAGTAGCCGCGCTCGTCCATGATGCCGATGTCGCCAGACTTGAAGTACCCGTCGTCGGTCATGACCTTGGCTGTCTCGTCCGGGCGTTGCCAGTAGCCCGCCATCACCTGCGGCCCCTTGATGGCAATCTCGCCCGGCTGACCCAGAGCGCTGACAGGCTGCCCTTCATCGTCCAGCAGCTTCATGTAGGTGCTGGGCAGCGGCACGCCGATCGTGCCTGTGTACTCCTTGTTCGTTACCGGATTGCAGCTGGCAGAGGGGCTGGTTTCAGAGAGACCGTAGCCTTCGCAAATCGGACAGCCCGTTTTGTCGAGCCAGAGCTTGGCCACCGCGCCCTGCACGGCCATGCCGCCACCCACGGAGACCTTGAGATGGCTCCAGTCGACGGTATTGAAATCCGGGTGGTTCGCCAGGCCGTTGAACAGCGTGTTGACCGCGGGAAAGCTGTGAAAACGCTGCCTGGACAGCTCCTTGAGCACCGCCGACAGGTCGCGCGGATTGGGGATCAGAATGGTTTTCCCGCCGGTACGCATGCTGAGCATCATGTTCACCGTGAAGGCGAAGATGTGGTACAGCGGCAGCGCGCAAATGCTGGTGGGCTGCTCGCTCTCGGGCACCAGTTTCATGACTGGGGCATTCCAGGCTTCGGACTGCAACACGTTGGCAATCACGTTGCGGTGCAGCAGCACGGCGCCCTTGCTCACGCCAGTGGTGCCGCCGGTGTACTGCAGCAGCGCAATGTCGTCTGGCCTGATCTCAGGTTGCTTGAGCGCGCCACGCGTGCCGCGCGCCACGGCCTCGTTGAACCGCACCGCGCCCGGCAGGCTCCAGGAGGGCACCATCTTCTTGACGTTGCGCACCACGTAGTTGACCAACACCCCCTTGAGCAGCCCAAGTTGATCGCCCATGCTGCAGACAACGATGTGCTTGATCGGTGTATTGGCCAGGCAGACCTGCAAGGTGGTGGCGAAATTCTCCAGAATCACCATGGCCTTGGCACCCGAGTCGCGCAACTGGTGCTCCAGTTCACGCGGCGTGTACATGGGGTTCACGTTGACCACCACGTAGCCAGCGCGCAGCACCGCTGCCACCGCCACCGGGTACTGCGGCACATTGGGCATCATCAAGGCAATCCGGTCGCCCTTGACCAAACCGAGGCTCTGCAGGTAGGCGGCAAAGGCGCTGCTCAGCGAATCGGTCTGGGCATAGGTGATGTCCTTGCCCATGAAGCTGTACGCGACCTTTTGCGCATGGGTGCGGAAGGCTTCTTCCATCAGTGCCACGAGGGACGGATACTGCCCGGGGTCGATGTCGGCGGGCACGCCCGACGGGTAACTTTTTAGCCAAATGCGCTCGGTCATCTCCAAAATCTCCTGGTCTGCTTTCGCATAGTTTTGACCGTGCCCAAATAATTTGGCACGGCCGTACCTTTTTCTTCCTTGTCAGCTCTTGAGCGCCACCAGCACCTCGTCGAGCATCTTCTTGGCGTCGCCAAACAGCATGCGGTTGTTTTCCTTGTAGAAGAGCGGGTTGTCCACGCCCGCATAGCCCGAGGCCATGGAGCGCTTCATCACGATCGTGGTCTTGGCCTTCCACACTTCGAGCACGGGCATGCCGGCAATGGGGCTTGTGGGATCGTCCAGCGCGCTCGGGTTCACGATGTCGTTGGCACCAATGACCATGACCACGTCGGTGTCGGGGAAGTCCTCGTTGATCTCATCCATCTCCATCACGATGTCGTAGGGCACCTTGGCCTCAGCCAGCAGCACGTTCATGTGGCCGGGCATGCGGCCCGCGACCGGGTGAATGCCGAAGCGCACGTTGACCCCTCGCTCGCGCAGGGTCTGCGTAATCTCGTACACCGTATGCTGGGCTTGGGCCACCGCCATGCCATAGCCGGGCACGATGACGACGCTCTTGGCCTCGCGCAGGATCTCGGCCGTCTCGGCGGAACTCACCGGCACCACCTCCCCCTGGGGCTCGGCGGCCTCACCCTTCTTGGCCGGCTTACCGCCGCCCGAGCCGAAGCCACCCGCGATCACGCTGATGAAGTTGCGGTTCATCGCGGTGCACATGATGTAGGACAGAATGGCGCCCGACGACCCCACCAGTGCGCCGGTCACGATCAGCAGGTCATTGCCCAGCATGAAGCCCGTGGCCGCAGCAGCCCAACCCGAGTAGCTGTTAAGCATGGACACGACCACCGGCATATCGGCACCGCCAATGGCCATCACCATATGGACGCCAAGCAGCAGGGCAATCGCGCCCATCACGATCAGCGCCAGCATGCCGGTCTGCACGTCGTGCGCAGCCAAGAATTGCTTGCCGAACCAGATCACCAGCAGCAACGCAACCAGGTTGAGCCAATGGCGCGCGGGCAATAGAAGAGGCTTGCCACCGATCTTGCCGTTGAGCTTGCCGAAGGCAATCAGCGAACCCGAGAAGGTGATGGCGCCAATCAGGATGCCGATGTAGATCTCCACCTCGTGGATGGTTTTCTCCGTGCCCAACAACTGCGTCGACGTATCCACGTAGCTGGCAAAGCCCACAATGCAGGCCGCCAGACCCACCAGGCTGTGCATGAGCGCGATCAGCTCGGGCATTTGCGTCATCTTCACAACCTTGGCCGCATACAGGCCAATGCTGCCGCCGATCACCAGAGCCCCGACGATCCAGGCAATGCCCGCGCTGCCCACGCGCGGGCCGAACACCGTGGCCAGCACGGCCAGTGCCATGCCGACCATGCCTAACAGATTCCCGCGCCGCGAGCTTTCCGGATTGGACAACCCCCCCAGGCTCAGGATGAAGAGAATGGCGGCGCCGATATAAGCCACCGTGACGAGACTTTGGGACATGTGCGTCTTTCCTTGCTTGTTCTAGTGGTGTCTTGTTCTTATTTGCGGAACATGGCAAGCATGCGGCGCGTCACGGCAAAGCCGCCGAACATATTGATGGACGTGAGCACGAGGGCGGCAAAAGCCAGCCAGAGGATCAGCCCCCCCGGGCGCCCATTGACAGCCGCTTCCGGCGGTGCGATCTGCACCAGGGCGCCGATGGCGATGATGCTGGAAATGGCATTGGTCACGCTCATCAGCGGCGTGTGCAGCGCAGGCGTCACGTTCCACACCACCATGTAGCCGATGAAGCAGGCAAGCACGAACACCGTCAGGTGCCCCAGGAAAGCCGCCGGCGCATAGGCGCCGATGAACCAGAACGCCAGCGCGGCCACGGCAAAGATGATGGCCAGATTCTTGGCAGGCACGGGGCCACCACGACCATGGCCACCCTTCTTTTCGGCCGCGGGCGCAGCCGCTGGTTTGGGCGCTGGAACCGGCGCCGCCTTGAGCGGCGGTGCCGGCCAGGTGATGGCGCCGTCCTTGGTGACGGTAAGGCCACGGATCGCATCGTCTTCCATGTTGACCACGGCCACGCCATCCTTGGCCTTGCACAATTCTTCGACCAGGCGCAGCAGGTTGTTGGCATACAGCGAGGATGATTGCTTGGCCAGGCGCGATGGCAGGTCGGTGTAGCCAATGATGGTCACGCCGTGGCGCTCCACGGCTTCACCCGGGACGGTCAGCTCGCAGTTGCCGCCCTGCTCGGCAGCCATGTCCACGATCACGCTGCCGGGCCTCATTGACTGCACCATCTCGGCGGTGATGAGCTTGGGCGCCGGCTTGCCGGGGATCAGCGCCGTGGTGATGATGATGTCAGCGTCCTTGGCCTGCGCTGCGTACATCTGGCGTTGCGCGGCCTGAAAATCCTCGCTCATCACCTTGGCGTAACCACCCCCGCCGGCACCATCTTCTTCGTAGTCGACCTTGACAAACTCGCCGCCCAGCGACTTGACCTGGTCGGCCACCTCGGCACGTGTATCGTTGGCGCGCACGATGGCGCCCAGGCTGGCTGCCGTGCCGATGGCCGCCAGGCCCGCGACGCCCGCACCGGCAATGAACACTTTGGCCGGGGGCACCTTACCCGCTGCCGTGATCTGGCCGTTGAAATAGCGGCCGAAGGCGTTGGCCGCTTCAATGACGGCGCGGTAACCGCTCACACCGGCGGTAGAGGTCAGCGCGTCCATCTTCTGTGCGCGGCTCAAGGTTCGCGGCAGGCAGTCAATGGCCAGTACCGTGGCTTTCTTGGCCGTGAGCTGCTGCATCAATTCTGGGTTCTGCGCGGGCCAGATAAACCCAATGAGCGTGCCGCCTTCGCGCATCAGCGCGACTTCGTCACTGCTTGGTGGACGCACCTTGAGCACAACGTCCGAAGCAGCCCACAGCGCGGCGGCACTTGGCAACACCTCTGCGCCTGCGGCGCGGTAAGTGTCATCGCTGCAATGGGCTGCATCGCCAGCGCCAGACTCGACGGCGACCTTGAAACCGAGTTTGATGAGTTTTTCCACTGCGTCTGGCACAGTGGCCACGCGCTTTTCACCGTGGAAGGTTTCCCTGGGCACACCGATGCACTGCACCGCTGGTGTTGGGCTTGTTTGCATGAATTGCCTCCTCCGAGTTTCAAAAACGTTGCATCGGCACCCCAGAGGCTTGCATGCGCGATAGCGCCTAGCCAGGAGGCTCCGCTCTCTGCCCCGCCCGCACGGGTTAACTGACCGCGAGCTTACATTAAGAATATTCAGCTTCTATCGCCCATCAGACACCTTGCTGTCAAGAAGTGCCCCCATACAAAACCGGCAGCACGAGGGCTGCCGGTTTGCACGCAGTGAGATGCGGGACTTTCAGTTCACGACTTGGGCCAAGTCGCCTGCGGCGTACCGCTGCGCCATCACGCTCAGCGACACGCCCTTGATCTTGGCGCCCTGGCCTTCGCAGCCAAACTCGATATAGCGCTGTTTGCAAATCGCCTTGGCCGCCTCGCGCGCAGGTTTCAGCCATTCGCGGGCGTCAAATTTTTCCGGGTTCTCTGCCAAGAACTTGCGTACCGCGCCCGTCATGGCCAGGCGAATGTCGGTGTCGATGTTGATCTTGCGCACCCCGAACTGGATCGCCTTCTGGATCTCCTCAACCGGCACGCCATAGGTCTCCTTCATCTTGCCTCCGTACTGGTTGATGATGGCAAGCAAGTCTTGCGGCACGCTGGAACTCCCGTGCATCACCAGGTGGGTGTTGGGAATGCGGGCATTGATCGCCTGGACACGGCTGATGGCCAGAATGTCGCCCGTGGGCTTGCGCGTGAACTTGTAGGCGCCGTGGCTGGTGCCAATGGCAATGGCCAGCGCGTCGAGCTGGGTGGCTTTGACAAATTGGGCCGCTTCCTCAGGGTCGGTGAGCATCTGGCTGTGGTCGAGTTTGCCTACCGCTCCCACGCCGTCTTCCTCGCCCGCATCCCCAGTTTCCAGCGAACCCAGACAACCCAGCTCTCCTTCAACCGTAGCGCCTACCTTATGGGCCATGGCAACGACCTTGCGTGTCACGTCCACGTTGTAGTCGAAGGACGACGGAGTCTTGCCATCCTCCATCAGCGAGCCGTCCATCATCACCGAGCCAAATCCCAGAGTGAGGGCACCCTGGCAGATGGCGGGCGATGTGCCATGGTCCTGGTGCATGACCAGCGGAATGTGGGGGTAGGCTTCGCACGCAGCCTGGATCAGGTGCTTGACAAAGGCTTCCCCGGCGTATTTGCGCGCGCCAGCACTGGCCTGAAGAATCACCGGCGCACCCGTTTCATCAGCGGCGGCCATGACCGCCTGCACCTGTTCAAGATTGTTGACGTTAAAAGCGGGAATGCCGTAACCACATTCGGCGGCATGGTCCAGGAGCTGTCGCATCGAGACGAGAGGCATGATCTTGTGTATCCGGTGAAAGTAGTAGGACGCGGCACACGACATGTAACCGCGTGGTAACTCGGTATTTTAGCCAAGCCCTTGGCAAACGTTGGCAGGAAAATCGATCCGGTAGCAGGTGGTGCAGGGGGTAGGCGCAGGAGCGGCCGAGAAAACCGCCCCAGGTGAAGGCTGTCGGCGGGTGTGGGTCCGCATCCGCATTGGCGCGCCGCCCCTCGTCACACGCCTGCGGCCAGGCTCCTCCTTCGCCAACGGCTCCGCACTGGATGCTGATGCGCGTTCCTTTTGGCGTATGGCGCAATGCATTTTCGACCCAATTGCGCAGGGCGATGTCCAGCAGCATCGGCTGCACACTGCGCGCAGGCACGGTCTTGGGCTTCGCCCAGCAGATGTGCGCGGCGCGCATTTCCAAAGTCATACGCTTTGGATTGGCTGGTTGTGCTGGATTTGTGCCTGGGCGGTTGACTTGACCATGCACCTGCGTCCCACAGGCAGCGTGCCTGGCATGCCTACTGTGGTGCGATCTGGTGGCTAAACTCTGGCCCGATTAAGAGCCTTTTCGCGCCATTTTCGCGCATGCGAATGGGGTCCCGTTCCAATTCAGGTAGCGCGACAAATCTTCAGCATATTGGTCCCACCGGGCGCCCCCATGGGTTCACCACAAGTGATGGCATAGACGTCGCCTGGGCCGACGATTCCCCGGTCCTTCAGATGGCGCTCGGCTTGCTCTAGCGCCGTGTCGCGGTCGGCACTGGTATCCATCAAAATCGGCCGAACATTGCGGTACAGCGCCATTCGCCTCTGGGTGGCAACCTTGGGCGTGAGTGCGTAGATAGGAATGTGGATGCGGTGGCGACTCATCCACAGCGCCGTGGAGCCGCTCTCGGTCATGGCGACGATGGCTTTTGCACCCAGGTGGTGGGCCGTGAAGAGTGCTCCCATGGCGATCGAGTGGTCGATGGCGCCAAAGGTCCGCCCACTGAAGTCCGCGTCGAGCTGCACATCCTCTGCAGATTCTGCGGCTGCGCAAATTTTGGCCATTTCCTGCACGGTCTCAAGCGGGTAGCGCCCCGCTGCGGTTTCCGCGCTGAGCATGACCGCGTCGGTGCCATCGAGCACAGCGTTGGCCACATCGCTCACCTCGGCGCGCGTGGGCGAAGCGTTGGTGATCATGCTCTCCATCATTTGGGTGGCGGTAATGACGAGTTTGTCCATGTCGCGCGCCATACGGATCATTTTTTTCTGCAAGGCTGGTACCACCGCATTGCCCACTTCCACCGCGAGATCACCACGCGCCACCATGATGCCGTCGCTCACCCGCAGAATCTCTTCCAGTCGTGGAATTGCCTCGGCGCGCTCTATCTTCGCTATCAAGCCAGGCTTGTGTCGATACTGCGCCGCTGCTACGTTGCATAACTGGCGCGCCATTTCCATATCCGTCGCATTCTTGGGAAAACTGACAGCCACGTAATCCGCCTGAAAGCTCATCGCCGTGCGGATGTCCTCCATGTCCTTGGCCGTCAGCGCTGGCGCAGTCAGCCCCCCGCCTTGCTTGTTAATGCCTTTGTTGTTGGACAGCTCCCCGCCGACTCGCACGGTGGTATGTACGGCTTCACCCCGCACGGCATCGACCGCAAGGACGATCAGGCCGTCGTTAAGCAACAGCACGTCGCCCGGGCGGGTGTCCCGTGGCAATTCTTTGTAGTCAAGACCTACCCCGGCCTGATCTCCGGGTTCGGTACGCGACGCGTCAAGCACAAAGGGTGCCCCCTCCTCCAGCATGACGCGCCCTTCGGCAAATTTGCCAACACGGATCTTCGGGCCCTGCAGATCCGCCATGATGGCGACCTCACGCCCGGCGCGCTTGGCCGCCTCGCGCACAAGGCGAGCACGCTCAATATGGTCTTGCGCCTGCCCGTGGCTGAAGTTAAGCCGCACCACATTCACGCCTGCCAGCACCATCTTCTCCAACATGGCCAACTCGCTCGACGCGGGGCCGAGGGTGGCTACGATTTTGGTGGCGCGGCGCAAGGGCATATGAATCTCTCTGGGTTGGTATGTAATTGAGTTTCAATTTTCTCACTAATTTGGTTACATCGAAAGCCCTTGCGAACGGTGATCTGCGCGCCATTCCCGCTGAAACAAAAAAGGCTCCCGAAGGAGCCCATTTGGAAACGACGCACCAGCCTACCGTGCGGCCTGAAGCAGTCGCTGCACATCCCTATCGTTGGGCAGCGCATAGTCATAGCCACGCACAATACGGCTGTCTTCGGTCCGCACAAGCTTGAGGCTCACATAAGTGAAGTTCGCTGCTGCCGAATAAGTGCCCACGAGCACGAGGGCTGCGTTGTGGCTGCGCGCAATGTCCTTGATTTCGCGGGAAAGCAGCAATTCACCTGCACCTTCCTTCACAAATACATCGCCACGCAGCTTCACTTCCTTGACGTTGAAGCCCTTGGCAGCCATCGCCGAGGCGTACTGCTCGGAGAGCGTGCGCCCCAGCGGAGCAGAGCGACTGAGATCATTGACATTGACAATCGTAGCCACGAGGACTGGGCCGCCGCTCACAGCCGGCATATCAAAGCCAGCCGTCAACTTTGCAATGGCATCGGCACTGCTCAGCAGAAACTGGCTGCTGGCCGCATCCTGGTAAGTGGGTTCAACACGCAATGGGGGGGCGTTGTTGGCACAGCCGGCCAGCAAGGCGCCAACGCACAAGGTCAACAGGGCATACGATTTCATTGCGACACCACCTTCATGTTCACGCTCTGGTAGGGCGGCGGCGACCGCATAAACAGCGGTGCGTCTACGTTCTCAAGATAGTACACGTCGGTCTTGCGTGCCAGGTATTGCCCGCCGCGCATCACGGTGGTGGTGAGCACCATCTCGGTGTTGGTAGGACCGCCTGTATTGACACTTGCACCGTAGTCGGCCAAGGCCGCCAAACCGAGCGCGCCCGCAAGCTGCGTATCAATGTATTCATGGCGCAAACCATAAGCGGCCATCACACCCGCCGTAATCATGGTGAATTGACCAGGAATGAAATGCGGCCTGTCGCTGTTGTGGCGCACCACCTGAGCGTGGTAGCTCACCTCAAGACCTTGGCCTGGCGCTTGCTGCACATTCGCGCCACTCTGCACGAATTTCGTGATCAGAAAATCGCGGAACGCCAGATCAAATGGACTTGGGTTAGGAGGCAAACCCACATGAACCTGGGTGCCTGCCGGGACGCCCGATTTATCAAGCGTTGCCAGGGTCTGGGAAACCACATCGCGGGACACCAAGTCCCAGTGGCCAGCCGAACGCACCTTGGGTTGCACGGTGAGATCGAAATTCTCCGCAAGCGGAATGGGCGACTTGGTCGCGCAGCCCATCATGCTCGCTACAGCGCCAGCCAACAAGGCGGCACTGATTGCCTTTGAAAACACCATGATTCCCTCCTAACGATTTGAAGCGGGGGCAACGGGCCAACTGGCGCCCACAACCCGGATCGAAATAATTCTGGGCGCGCTGCTCAACAAAAACAAGAAAAAGATGCGCTAAGAGCGCTGAACTACACACCCCTTGTTGTTTTTGTCACAGTCTTTCACGGCGGGGGCGTTATTTTTCTGCGGCCCGCTTTTCCAGAATCTCGAATGCCGGTAGCGTGCGCCCCTCCAGCACCTCCAAAAAGGCGCCTCCCCCAGTCGAGATATAGCCCACGCGGTCTTCAATGCCGTATTTGGCAATGGCCGCCAAGGTGTCGCCACCACCAGCAATGCTGAAAGCCTTGGAATCGGCAATGGCCTGGGCGAGTACGCGCGTGCCATTCTCAAACGCAGGAAATTCAAATACACCCACGGGTCCGTTCCACACAATGGTGCCCGCCTGATGCAGCTGGCTCGCAAGGTGGTTGGCAGTTTCAGGGCCAATATCGAGAATCAGGTCATCTTCCTGCACATCTCGAGCGCGCTTGGTAGTTGCAGGAGCATCCACTGAAAACGACTTGGCGGTCACCACGTCGGTCGGAATGGGCACCTCGGCTCCTCTTGCCTTCATGGCGGCCATCACGGCGCGCGCTTCGTCTACCAGGCCTGGCTCCGCCAAGCTCTTGCCAATAGGCAATCCGGCAGCCAACATAAAGGTGTTGGCAATGCCACCCCCCACGATCAGCTGATCCACTTTGCCCGCCAGGCTTTTCAAAATCGTGAGCTTGGTGGAAACCTTGGACCCGGCGACAATGGCCACCAAGGGGTGTGCTGGATGCGCCAGCGCCTTGGTCAGTGCGTCGATTTCTGCTGCCAGCAACGGCCCCGCGCAGGCGGTAGGCGCGTACTGCGCGGCTCCGTAGGTGGTGGCCTCTGCACGGTGCGCGGTGCCAAAGGCGTCGTTCACGAAAATATCGCACAGCGCTGCGATAGAGCGCGCCAGTGTCTCATCGTTTTTCTTCTCTCCGGGGTTGACGCGGCAGTTTTCCAGCAAGACCAGCTCACCGGGCTGCACTGCCACGCCGCCGACCCAGTCCGCGCGCAGCGGCACCGCGCGGCCGAGCAGTTCCGACAGACGCTGTGCCACGGGAGCAAGCGAATCCTCTGGCTTGAATTGCCCCTCCACGGGTCGCCCCAGGTGGCTGGTGACCATCACAGCCGCGCCCGCTTCGAGTGCCATGCGAATGCAGGGCACCGAGGCGCGAATACGTGTGTCTTCGGTGATGTGTCCACTCGCATCCAGCGGCACATTGAGGTCGGCACGAATGAAGACGCGCTTGCCGGCGACCTGGCCTTGTGCGCAAAGGTCGGAAAAACGAAGAATGTGCATGGTGGTGTGTGTTCAAAGCCGAAAACGGCACTGGAGAATGGCTGGGAAGTCGCCACATTTTAGGCAACCGCTTTGACAGCCCCCTGACCCAGTCGCCCGGCAATGCTCCTGCGGCTACCAGCCCCAACCGATGTGCAGCGGCAAATACACCGCCATGCCAGCCACGATGGTGCCGAGGATGCCACGGCGCCAGAAGTAGTACGCGCAGGCGCACAGCACTGCCGGCAGGCGGGCATCCTGCAGGGTGTTGACCAGCGCGCCCTGCGTCATCAATACCTCGGGGGCAATCACCGCGGTGAGTGCCGCCAGCGGAGCGTACTTGAGACCGCGCTTGAGCCAGTCGGGCATAGGAAGCTCGCGCTCGGGCAGCATGAAGAACGTGCGCGCGATGAGGGTGACGAGGGCCAAGCCGGCGATGGCGGCGAGTCCATACCAACTTTCCGCGCTCATGGCTTCTGCTCCCCGGCAGCACGGCGGCGCAAGGCATTCTGGCGTGCATGGCGTTCGCCCGACTCCATGGCGAGGCCGGCCGCCACGGCAGCAACGACCGCGACCAAGATGTTGAGCTTGAGCGGTAGCGCCCAGGCAGCCACGGCGGCAGCGGCGGCCACAGCGGTCGCCACCCCGGTTGCGCGGTCTACCAGCAGTGAGAGCAGCACACCCAGGATGGCCAACACACCCGCAAAGCCAAGCCCCCACGAGAGCGGAATCGCATTCGCCAGCAAGATGCCTGCCACCGACGGAAGTTGCCAGGCCAGCCAGTTGAGGGACGCTGCACCCCAGAAATACGGCAGTTGCTCAGGCGCCGGCTCCACGCGTGGAAAGCGCTTCATGAAGGCGACGAAGATCACATCGCCGCTGAAGTACCCAATGGCCAGGCGCTGAACCAAGGGCTGCGCCTGAAAGTAGCCGCGCCACAAGGTGCTGAAGATCACGAAACGCAGGTTGACGCAAGTCGCCGTGAGCCACACGACCCACAAAGGCGCGCCGACCGCCAGCAAAGGGATGACCGAGAGCTGGGCACTTCCGGCATAGACAACGAGCGACATCAGCAGCGCCAGCCACACGCTCATGCCGCTCTTGACCATGGCCACGCCCGTCACAAGTCCCCAGGCACCGACGCCCACGGCCGGCCCAATCAAATCCACCACGCCATCGCGAAACGCCGGTTGGCGCAGTTGTGCCGCCAGCCGCGACAAGCTCAAGGCGCGGCCCCATTCGGTTCCGCACTGGCGAACTGCATGCCCGGCTGCAGCGCATGGCCACGCACAAAATCCCGCGCTGCCAGCGCCCGGCCGCCCGCGCGCTGCAGGCGCGTCAAGCGCAAGGCTCCTTCGCCACAAGCGACCGTCACGCCGGCGTCATTTACAGACAAAATATGGCCGTAGCGCTTGTCCTGATTGATGTTATTGCTATCAATTTCACAATCCAATACTTTGATGGCATCGTCCCCGATCTGCGTGAAGGCGCCCGGTGCGGGGACGAGGGCACGCACACGCCGCGCAATCACGGCGGCCGGCTGGCTCCAGTCAATCCGCGCCTCGGCCTTGCTGATCTTGCGCGCATAGCTCACGCCCTCTGACGGCTGCGGCGTGCGTGCCAGCGGCCCGTGCGCCAGCTGTGTCAGCGCCTCGACGACCATCTGGGCGCCCAGCGCAGCCAGGCGGTCGTGCAGGCTTGCCGTGGTGTCGTCCGGCGCAATCGCGACACGCCGGCACGCGAGCATGTCGCCGGTATCAAGCCCCGCATCCATCTGCATCAGCGTGACGCCAGTCTCCGGGTCGCCGGCCTCGATGGCGCGGTGAATGGGCGCCGCGCCGCGCCAGCGCGGCAGCAGGCTGGCATGGATGTTGATACAGCCATGGCGGGGCGCATCAAGCACCCACTGCGGCAGTATCAAGCCATAGGCGGCTACCACCAGCACGTCAGGCTGACTGGCCTCAATGGCCGTGCGCGCCTGCGCCGCATCTTCGGCAAAGCGCCCATCGAGACGCAGCCCCCGCGGCTGCGCCACCGCCACGCCCCGCATCTGCGCCAGTTGCTTGACGGGCGAAGGCGCAAGCTTGAGGCCGCGCCCCGCAGGCCGGTCGGGCTGCGTCAGCACCAGAGGGACGGAAAAACCGGCCGCCAAAATGGCGTCCAGCGCCTGACGGGCAAATTCCGGCGTACCAGCAAAAATGACATTCATGGGCAACAGATGGAAAACAGCAAGCGCGCCTGGCAGAGCGCGCCGACGCAGAAGGGCTGGACGCGCCGTTAGCGGTAGCGATCGTCGGCCAGGGGGTCGTCTGTAAATTCCACGCCTTGCACGGCACCCGCACCGTTCATGCGGACCTGAGCGAGCCGCCACGTGCCGAAGTCCAGCCAGGAATAGACCCAGACGGAACCACCCTCTTCCTGATTCTCGCCTGCAGCCACACGGCGCTCCGGCGGGCCGAAGCTGCGCTGCACCTCGGCGGCGTCCCAATGCCCTTGCGCCAGAGCACGAAAGCGCGCGGCGGTGAAAACCTGCTCCATGGCGGTCAGGCGCCCGGTGGCATCAAAATCGAGCCGCTGGAGCTCGCCCGGTTTGCGGCGGTAAAACAGACGCTGGCCGTCAGGCAGTGCATAGCTCGCACGCGGTTCTCCCCAGCGGCTGTGCACCTGTTCGCGCGTGGCGCCGGGCGCCAGCGTGCCGACCGAAGCGCAGGCGGCGAGCAGGGCGGCCAGCGCACAAGCAGCGCCCCAGGTTCGCAACCTGCGAAGTGCGCTCACAGGAGCTCCTCGCGCTGGCGCTTGAGCATTTTCGAGCGAATGCGATTGCGTTTCAGAGGAGACAAATATTCCACAAATACCTTGCCGAGCAAATGGTCCATTTCGTGCTGAATGCACACGGCCAGCAATTCTTCGGCCTCGATTATCACTTCCTTGCCTTGCGCATCCAGCGCGCGCACATGGACCCGTACAGAACGCTCCACACCATCGTAAATACCGGGCACCGAGAGACACCCTTCGTCTCCCACCAGCCTTTCGTCGCTGGCCCACAGAATCTCGGGGTTGATGAGAATCAGCGGGCGGTTGCGCTCTTCTGACACGTCAATAACGACAACCCGCTCATGCACATCGACCTGCGTCGCCGCCAAGCCGATACCGTGCGCTTCGTACATGGTATCCAGCATATCCTGGGTCAGTTGGCGCACGCGTTCGTCCACGGCAACCACCGGCTTGGCTACGGTGTGAAGACGCGGGTCGGGATAACAGAGAATAGGAAGAATCGCCATGGTCAATACGGAAGGATGTCGCTATTTTCGCCACTTTTTCCTTCGCACGCAGCCTGCTGGTCCAATAATCATTGCCCAATCAAGGGCTTGAGCAGAGAATCTCAGTTGATTTGTAACGTCTTTGGCTGCGCTTTTCCAACGTTCTGGGGAGGCGACGGCACTAGCGAGGGGGCAGGGAACCATGCAAGGAAACACGACTAAGCACGCCGCACGCCAGGGCATTCTTCGCACCGCCGGTGGCGCTGTGGCGCTGCTTGTGGCTGCACTTGGCGCGCCGCCTGCCGCGTGGGCACAGAATTATCCCGTCACACCCGTCCAGCGTGCAACGGCTCAACAGGTTGCCAAACAAGGTGTGCCAGTTGCCGACCTGGCACCCAATGCTCCCGATGTCTACATGGTCAAGCGTGGCGACACCCTTTGGGCGATCTCTGGCATGTACCTGCGCAAGCCTTGGCGCTGGCCCGAGCTCTGGGGTATGAATCTGCAGGGCATTGCCAACCCCCACCTGATTTTCCCCGGCCAGACGCTGTATCTGGACAAGACCGGCGGGTTTGCGCGCCTGCGTTCGGGCATTCCTGGCCAGCCCGAGGAAGTACGCATTTCGCCCCGTACGCGTACCGAGAGCCTCGCCGACAGCGCCTTGCCCACCTTGCAGCCCAACCTGATAGAGCCCTTCCTCGTCGAGCCTCAGGTCGTGGAGGCCAATACGCTGGAGCAAGCGCCGCGCATCGTCGCCACGGTGGACGATCGCGTGCTGATGGCTGCTGGCGACCGTGCCTATGCCCGCGGTGACATGGTCAAACCACTCGAGATTGCACCTGGTGAACCCCGCTACTTCGGTATTTACCGCAATGCCGTGGCACTGAAGGACCCTGCAACAGGTGAAATTCTGGGCTATGAAGCCCAATTCGTAGGCAAAGCCGAACTGGTTCGTGGTGAATCCATCGAGGACACTCCGAATGGCAAAGGTGGTGCCACGTCCGACTATGTTCCGGCAACGGTGGATATCCTCGGCACCCGCGAAGAAGTGCGCGCGGGCGACCGCCTACTGCCTGCGGCAACGCGCGGCTTCATGAGCTACGTGCCCCACGCACCGGGGCAAGAAGTCAACGCGCGCGTGGTCTCTATTTACGGTGCATCGTCCTTGGTCAATGCGGCCCAAAACCAGGTCGTGGCCATCAACGTCGGTCGGCAGGATGGCATTGAAACCGGCCATGTGCTGCAGCTACTGACTGCCGGCCAGCGCATGAAGGACACCACAGACGAAGCCAAGACCATGATCAGACTGCCACACGAAAAAAATGGCATGGCCATGGTGTTCCGTACGTTTGACCGCGTGTCCTATGCACTCATTCTCGACGTGCACAACACCGTGCGCGTGGGCGACCTCCTGATCAATCCACGTTGAGGCAATGGCGGCGCTGCCTACGCCGCCAGCGGCGATGCCCCGCGATGAGCTCTCCGCCTGGTTGCGCCTTGGCCACGCACAGGGTCTGGGCAACGCAGCAGCACGCCGCCTGTTGGCGGCCTTTGGCAGCCCCCAAGCAATCTTCTCGCAAAGCCAGGCAGCTTGGCTGCAGTGCGTCACGCCGGCAAAGGCGGCAGCACTGCTCCAGGTGTCCGAACGGCACTCGGCTCTGCTGGATACCACCTGGAACTGGCTGTCCGCATCGGGGCAATCCGGTGTATGGCGTGCCCTTGCGCCGCTGGGCCATCCTTTGTACCCATCGGCCCTGTTGGAAATTGAAGACCCGCCTTTGATGCTGTACCTGATGGGTGCGGAGCGCTTCCTGCACGCCTCCTGCATGGAGCGCGAAACCAGCCTGGCCATCGTCGGCAGTCGCAACCCGACTCCCCAAGGCCGCGAGACGACACAGCAATTTGCGCACGCTTTGCGGCAAGGGGGCCTGAGCATTGTCTCCGGCTTGGCTTTGGGCATTGATGCAGCGGCACACGAGGGGGCATTGGAGGCAGGGGTTGAATCGGACAACCCGGCCACAGTGGCTGTCGTCGGCACGGGGCTCGACCGCGTCTACCCTTCGCGCCACCTGGAGCTTGCGCGGCGCATTGCAGCCCATGGCCTGCTGATCAGCGAATACCCTTTGGGAACACCCCCAGTGGCGGCCAATTTTCCGCGCCGCAACCGCATCATTTCCGGGCTCTCGCACGGCGTGCTGGTGGTGGAGGCTGCGCCCGCTTCGGGCTCGCTCATCACGGCCCGCATGGCCGTGGAACAGGGCCGCGAAGTGTTTGCGATTCCAGGCTCCATCCACGCCGTGCAATCACGGGGTTGCCATGCGCTCATCAAAGAGGGTGCCAAACTCGTGGAAACCGTGGCCGACGTGCTGGAGGAATTTCCCCTCAGCAAAGGCGCAGCATCTGGCTCAACCGCGCCAGTGCCGGAGCTGGCTGAAGGCGCTCTGGTGGAAGCCCTGGGTTTTGATCCGGTCGGCCTCGATGCACTGCAGGCACGTACCGGAATGGACACGGCAAGCCTTCAGGTGCAACTGCTGGAACTCGAACTGGCGGGGGAGCTCGCGCGCCTGCCTGGGGGTCTTTTCCAGAGGCTGGTGCGGGCCTGACGCTTCGGGCCTTGCGGTCGTCAGGCCCGAATTATTCCGTTTCTCAATCAGTCGACTATGCGAAGGCGAAGCGAAGCCGCCAAAGTAATCGTTTGATTTAGAAATGAAATTACTCCAGCAAACGTTCCGGGTTTGCATCCAGTTTGGCCAGTGCATCGCGTGTGGCGCGCACGGTCAAACCTTCTTCATCCCGAGCCACCAGCAAACCTGACTGCAGGTATGCGCCCAGCCGGTGCAGCTGGATCAGGTAGCTGATGCTGTCGGTCGATACGAACAAATGCAGCTGCTTGTGCCGGCTGTGCCAAGCATATTGCACCTGGGCACTGGCCCCACTGTGGTCGAGGGTGAACCAATCGCCTGGCACCAGCTCCTGGGCCCAGGCCACCATCGCTTCGTCTACGGGGGCGCCATTGTCGGCAATCACGTGAATGGCGCTGGCGTCTATACCCGTCATCAACTCAATGTGCTCGGCGTCCAGCGGCAGCTCTCCCAGCACAGCGTCGCCAAGAAACTCTTCAACATTGGCCAGTCGCCGCGCCATCGCTTCAATGAGCTCAAGCGGAATGGCGGCGGTCTTGGACAGAAAAGCTTCGGCCAGGGTGTCGGTCAGCACTTTGATTTGCGCATCTTGTGCTTCGCCAGCCACGCCCACCAGCGCAAGCCCTTCGCGCAATCGATGGAGGATATCCGGCAGCGCCGCAATGACCTGCGCGCGCTCGCCGCGATTGGGCTTGGCGCTAGAGGCCCAGACCAGGTCTGCTGCAGTGCGCTTGAACGAGACGGTTTCGGCGTGTTGCGCACCATGGCGCACAGCGGACAGTGCCAGGACTTCCGCCCAGGTCTTGAACAGAAACTCGCGCACTTCGTCACGCACCGGCATATCGCTGAGCATGGTGCGCAGCTCAATGGTGTATTTGATGGCCAGGGTTTCCCGCTGCTCCACCTGCTGCGCCACACTAACGAGTTGGTTGGTTCGCTGTTTTTCAGTGAGGTGTTTGGCCAGAAACTTCTCGAACTCATCGTGCACGAGCTGGAACACACGGCGACCGGTTTCTGGATACTGCTCGATCACCTGCACGACACGCCGGACCTCGGCCTCCAGCGCACTGCCGGTGATCGATGCCGAATCAAAGCCAAGCGCCACCGCGCCCATGCGGTCAATCAACTTGCGCGCCGGGTGATCGGTATTGCTGAAAAATTCGGGCTCGGCCAGAGCAACCCGCAGCACCGGCACCTGCAGGCGTGCGAACCAGACACGGATTGCAGACGGAATACGGTCTTCGGACAGAATGCTTTGGAACATCAGCGCCACCACTTCGATGATGGCTTTTTCGCTATCGGTTTCGGCCTTTTTCTTGAATTCTGCCGAGCGCTCACGTACCGCGCCAGCCAGTTGAACGACCGCTGCAGGGCTGTAGTCCTCCACGACGGCGCCCATGGTGCTGTAGTAGACGTCAGCCTGCACGCGGTGGGCCGCCAGCGCGTGCGCCAGCGCGACAGAGGCCGGCGGCGCCTGGGACAAGTCGACCCCGCCCATGGCAGGCGCCAACAGGCGCCGCAACTGCACCATGACGCCCTGCGCCCTTTGCCTGGCACGCAGCAGCGGCGTGGCCGCAACATCAAACCCACCCATGGGCGCGCCAGAGTAGCCACCGGAATGGGGATACGCGGAGGGGCCGGAGTGTGGCATGCCGGGGCGGCTCGACTGCAACGATTGGCGCGATTGCTGCAGCGCTTGCGAGGCCAAGCCTCCGCCCGAACTGCCAGAGTCGCCGTAGCTCGAAGAGCCCGGACCGCTTGGGCGCGCAGCCATGCGCACCCGCATTTCCTGTTGCACCTGCACGCCCTGGTCGGCCAGGAGCTTGTTGCAGGCCTGGTAACCCGACTGCAGGAGTGTGGCCATGGCCCTTTGCAGCGGCTCGACCGCCATTTGCAGGTCGTCGCGCGACAAACCCACCTTGAGCCAGGCTTCCACCAGTTTCAGGCTGACGGCCTCAGGGCGCAGCATGTCCGTAGGAGCCAGTTCCGTTTGCTCAAGCGAGCGCATGCGCAGGCGCAAGGCGTCGAATTCGGTCGCCACCTCTTCCATCACCGTCAGCGCGATGCGCGAGGCGATGATCTTGTTCTCCACCACATCGTCGCCCACCAGTTCCAGGCCGCTGTCGACGGTGAAGGCTGAGCGCGGCGCAGGGGGCGTGGCTGCAGTGGGAGCCTCCTGCGGAGCACGCAATACCAGCGCCAATTCCAGCAGCCAATCCTTGCGCTTGTCCTGGTACCCCTGCCAGGCATCGCGCCGTGCTTGGCGCTCGCGCTGGGTGCCCACCTGGTCCATCAATGCAGCAAAAAAATCTGCCGCTGCCTTGTCCAACCCCGGAGCGCCACCGGTGAGAACATCGCCCCAGCGCTCTCGCGCCATGCGCGCGAGTCTGCGGGAAGAAGCGGCCGGAGCCCGTGGCGTCTGCATAGCCGGATATTAGTACGGAAGTCCGGTGTCGCGTTGGTGTGGGGGCACGGTACCCACACCAAAAGTCTCTACAACAGCCCGCCAGCGGGCCATGGTGTTTTCAGACCACTGCGCCGGCGTTCGGGTCGTTGGGGTCGGTTTCGCTGCGCGTCGACTTGATGAGATCCTCGCGCTTGACGCCCAGCCACATGGCGATGGCGGCCGCCACGAAAACAGAGGAATAGATGCCAAACAGGATGCCGATGGTGAGTGCCAGGGCAAAGTAGTGCAGGCTAGGGCCGCCAAAGAAGAACATCGAGAGCACCATCGCTTCGGTCGAAGCGTGGGTGATGATGGTGCGGCTCATGGTGCTGGTGATTGCGTGGTCGATCACCTCATGCGTATTCATCTTGCGAAAACGCCGGAAGGCCTCACGGATCCGGTCAAAGATCACCACCGACTCGTTCACCGAATAGCCCAGCACGGCCAGCACCGCCGCCAGCACCGAGAGCGAGAACTCCCACTGGAAGAAGGCAAAGAAGCCAAGAATGATGACGACGTCGTGCAGGTTGGCGATGATGCCCGCCACGCCAAATTTCCATTCGAAACGAAACGCCAGGTAGATGACGATGCCCAGCACCACCATGCCCAGCGCCATCAAGCCGCCTTTGACCAGTTCGTCGCCCACCTGAGGGCCGACAAACTCGTTGCGGCGCAGCGTTACCTGCGGATCGGTGGCCTTGAGGGCCGTGATCACGCGCTCACTTTGCTGCGCAGAGGTCACGCCTTTTTGCACCGGCAGGCGAATCATCACGTCGCGCGCGGTGCCAAAGTTCTGCACCTGGACGTCCTGGTAGCCCAGATCGGACACGGCCTTGCGCACCGTCGCCAGATCGGCAGGCTGGCTGTAGGCCACCTCCATGACCGTGCCGCCGGTGAACTCCACCGACAGGTGCAGGCCGCGCGAGAACAGGAAGAACACCGCCAGAGCAAAAGTGATGAAAGAGATCGCGTTGAAAATCAACGCGTGCTTCATGAAAGGGATGTCTTTCTTGATGCGGAAAAACTCCATGATTTCTATTCCTTAATTGGAGTTTTCAGAGAAGGCTCATAGGCGCTGAGCGCATGTGATGCTGGAACTAAGAATTCCATGACAGTTCCCTTATTTCACTGAAGCAACGGAAGTTCCGCTCGCCTCTGGCTTCCAGATCTGACCGATCGACAGGCTCTTGAGCCGCTTCTTGCCGCCGTACCACAAGTTCACCAGGCCGCGCGAGAAAAACACCGCGGAGAACATGCTGGTCAGAATCCCCAGCACGTGCACCACGGCAAAGCCGCGCACCGGGCCGGAGCCGAAGGCGAGCAGCGCCAAGCCGGCAATCAGTGTCGTCACGTTGGAGTCGAGGATGGTGGCCCAGGCGCGCTCGTAGCCGGTGTGGATCGCCATCTGCGGCGACGCCCCTTCGCGCAACTCTTCGCGGATGCGCTCGTTGATCAGCACGTTCGAATCAATCGCCACGCCCAGCGCCAGCGCCATGGCGGCAATGCCGGGCAGCGTGAGCGTCGCCTGCAACATGGACAGCACGGCCAGCAGCATGAGGATGTTGACCGAGAGCGCAATGCTGGAAAACACGCCGAACAGCATGTAATAAAAGCACATGAACACCACGATGGCCAGCATGCCCCAGACCACGCTGTGGATACCGCGTGCAATGTTGTCAGCACCCAGGCTCGGGCCAATGGTGAATTCTTCAATGATTTCCATGGGCGCGGCCAGCGAACCGGCGCGCAGCAGCAGCGCCGTGTCGTTGGCTTCCATGGTGGTCATGCGACCCGAGATCTGTACCCGACCGCCGCCGATTTCCGAGCGGATGACGGGCGCCGTCACGACCTCGCCCTTGCCCTTCTCAAACAGCACGATGGCCATGCGCTTGCCAACGTTCTCGCGCGTAATGTCCTTGAAGATGCGCGAACCCTTGGCGTCCAGCGTCAGGTTGACGGTGGGCTCCTGCGTCTGGCCGTCGAAGCCCGGCTGGGCGTCGGTCAGGTTCTCGCCGGTCAGCACCACCTGCTTTTTGACGATCACCGCCTGGGCGTTGCGGTCCAGGTATTTCTCATCGCCAAACGGCACCGCACCGCGGCCGATTTCAGCGGCCCGCGCCTCGGTGCCTTCGTCCACCATGCGCACTTCCAGCGTGGCCGTGCGACCCAGAATGTCCTTGGCCTTGGCAGTGTCCTGAACGCCGGGCAGTTGCACGACGATGCGATCGAGCCCCTGCTGCTGGATCACCGGCTCGGCCACGCCCAGCTCGTTGATGCGGTTGTGCAGCGTGGTGATGTTCTGCTTGAGTGCCTGCTCCTGCACGCGGCGCGTCGCCTCGGGCTTGATGCTGGCGCGCAGCAACTGCCCACCATCGGCATCCTGGCTGACCGAGGTCTGCAAATCCGGGAACTGGTCGGCAATGAGGTTGCGCGCCGCCGTCAGCGTGGCTTCGTCGCGCAGGTGAATTTCAATGTTCTGGCCTTCGCGCGCGATACCGCCGTGGCGGATGTTCTTGTCGCGCATGGTGGTGCGCAGATCGCCTGCATAGGACTCGGCCTTCTTGGTCAGCGCGGCCTGCATGTCCACTTGCAGCATGAAGTGCACGCCGCCGCGAAGGTCCAGGCCCAGGTACATGGGCGCGGCGTGGATCGCCGAGAGCCAGGCGGGCGAGCGCGAGACCAGGTTCAGCGCCACGATGTACGCCGGGTCCTGCGGATCGGGGATCAGGGCCTTCTCAATGGCGTCCTTGGCCTTGAGCTGGTTGTCCGGCGTATCGAAGCGCGCCCGCACCGACGCGCCTTCGAGCTGCAGCAGGTCGGTGGTGACACCGGCTGCCTTGATCGCTTCGCGCACCCGCTCTTCGACCGCGGCGTCGACCTTGATGGTTGACTTGGCAGACGACACCTGCACCGCAGGGGCTTCACCAAAAAAGTTCGGCAGGGTGTAGATCACGCCTACCAGCAGGGCCACCACCAGGATGGCGTATTTCCAGATCGGAAAACGGTTCATGTTCGGGCGTCCCTACGCGGAAACAAAAGAAAAGGCGCGACGCAGCTGCGTCGCGCCGCTCGCACTGGCTGTGTGCGCCAGTGAGAGACCAAAATTACTTCAGCGTTCCCTTGGGCAGCACTTGCACCAGTGAAGCGCGCTGGACTTGCACCTCGACGCCGCTGGCGATCTCCACATGCAGGTACTGCTCGGACAGGCGCGTGATGCGGCCCAGCATGCCGCCGCCGATCACCACTTCGTCGCCCTTGGCGACGGCTTCCACCATGGCGCGGTGCTCCTTCTGGCGCTTCATCTGCGGGCGGATCATCACGAAGTACAGCACGATGAACATCAGCACCAGCGGCAGCATGCCGGTGAGCGTGGACATCATGTCGCCACCGGCGGCGGCGGCCGGCGCGGTCTGGGCAAAGGCAGAAGAAATGAACACAGGAAAACTCCAAGGAAAACGGATGGCAGACACGCTGCACTGAAGCTGCGGGCGCAAGAGAGGCGGCAAAACCGCAAGCGCGCCATTGTATGCGGCCCGCTTTGGGCGGGGGCAGCATGCGGTTTACGGCCCGCGTTAAGCGAGCCTCTGCGGATTATTTCTAATAGAAAATGGCCTCCAGCGCTTATGCAGCATGCGCTATTAGCTATCAATATTGAATAGTCTTACGCCGCCTTCTGTTCGGCTCCCGGCGTGCGCCAGCGCGCCATCAGCGCGCTCCACTTGGCACGCGCCGCGCTCAGATGGCGATCTTTCACGTGCCCGTAGCCGCGAATGTCCTCCGGAACCGCCGCGATTTCCACGGCCAGCGCCAGATTCTCACTGCTGAGCTTGGTCAGCAGCTCGTCGATGCAGGCACGGTACTCGCCAATCAGCGCGCGCTCGGTCTTGCGCTCCTGGCTGTAGCCAAACGGGTCGAGCACGCTGCCGCGCAGGCCCTTGCACCGGGCCAGCACGCCAAAGGCCTTGCGCATCCACGGGCCATAGCTCTGCTTGACGAGTTCGCCCTTGTCGTTGCGCTTGGCCAGCAGCGGCGGCGCCAGGTGGTGCACCACCTTGTAATCACCCTCGAACATGCCGGCGATCTTGTCGGTGAAGCTGCGGTCGGTGTGCAGGCGCGCCACTTCGTACTCGTCCTTGTAGGCCATGAGCTTGAACAGGTAGCGCGCCACGGCCTCCGCAAGGCGCGTACTGCCCAGCTTTTCCTCTGCTGCTTGAACCTTGGCGACGAAGGCCTGGTACTCGCCCGCATAGGCTGCGTTCTGGTAGGCCGTGAGGAACTCCACACGCCGCGCCAGCAGGTTCGCCAGCGTGGGCTTTTTCACGAACTCAATCACCTGCGCCGGGGCCAACAGTGCCTGCACCGCCGCCAGGTCGTGCGCGCAGCGCCGGCCCCACTCGAACGCGGCCTGGTTGTTGGCCACCTGCACGCCGTTGAGCTCCATGGCGCGCATCAGCGCCGCGTGCGAGAGCGGTACCCGGCCCTTTTGCCAGGCGTAGCCCAGCATCAGCGGGTTGGTGTAGATGCTGTCGCCCAGCATCTGCGTGGCGACGCGCTCGGCGTCGAAGGTGCCGACCAGCTCACTGCCAACCGCCGCCGCGATGGCGCTCTCGCACGCCGCGCCCGGAAACTGCCACTGCGGGTTGGTGACGAAGGCCGCCGTGGGCGTGCTGTGCGTATTGAGCGCCACAAAGGTGCGGCCCGGCTGCATCACGGCCAAGCTGGCCGGGTTCGCCGCCACGATGGCGTCGCAACCAATGACCAGATCGGCCTTGGCAATGTCGACCTTGGTGGTGTGGATGCTGTCCTGCCGGTTGGCGATCTGCACGTGGCTCCAGGTGGCGCCGCCCTTTTGCGCCAGGCCACCGGCATCCTGCGTGACCACGCCCTTGCCGTCGAGGTGCGCCGCCATGCCCAGCAGCGAGCCGATGGTGATGACGCCTGTGCCGCCGACGCCGCCCACCACGATGCCCCAGGGCTGCTCCGCATTCGGCAGCACCGGCTCGGGCACCGGCGGCAGTGCGGCCGCATCGGCTTTGGCCTGCTTCTTCGGCTTCTTGAGCGAACCGCCCTCGATGGTGACAAAACTCGGGCAAAAGCCGTTGACGCAGGAATAGTCCTTGTTGCAGGTGCTCTGGTTGATGCGGCGCTTGCGGCCAAACTCGGTCTCGACCGGTTCCACCGACAGGCAATTGGATTGGACCGAGCAGTCGCCGCAGCCCTCGCACACCAGCTCGTTGATGAGCACCGTCTTGGCGGGCGTGGCGAGCTTGCCGCGCTTCCTGCGCCGGCGCTTTTCGGTGGCGCAGGTCTGGTCGTAGATCAGCACCGTGCAGCCCTTGATCTCGCGCAGCTCGCGCTGGATGCGGTCCAGCGCATCGCGGTGGTGCACCGTGACGCCGGCCGCCAGCGGCGCGCCGTCGTACTTCTGGGGCTCGTCGGTCACGATGACGATCTTGACCGCGCCTTCGGACTTCACGCTGTTCATGATCTGCAGCACCGAGTGGCCCTCGGGCCGCTCGCCAATCTGCTGGCCGCCCGTCATGGCAACCGCGTCGTTGTACAGAATCTTGTAGGTGACGTTGACGCCAGCGGCGATGGATTGGCGGATCGCCAGCAGCCCGCTGTGGAAGTACGTGCCGTCGCCCAGGTTGGCAAACACATGCGCGTCCTTGGTGAACGGCGCCTGGCCCACCCAGGTGACGCCCTCGCCGCCCATCTGCGTGAAGGTGCTGGTGGAGCGGTCCATCCACACCGTCATGTAGTGGCAGCCGATGCCGGCCACGGCGCGCGAGCCCTCGGGCACGCGGGTGCTGGTGTTGTGCGGGCAGCCGCTGCAGAACCACGGGGCGCGGTCGCCGGTGTCGGCTTTGGGGGCCGCCAAGGCGCGCTCGCGTGCTTCCACGATGGCCAGGCGGCTGTCCATGCGCGCCACCACGTCGTCGGGTACGCCCAGCTTCTTCAGGCGCTTGGCGATCGCCTTGGCGATGATGGCCGGCGTCAGGTCGGCCTTGGCGCGCAGCAGCCAGTTCTGGCTGGGGTTGGGCATGGACCATTCACCGCCCTGCCCGTTCTCGCCCTCGGCTTCGTCAAACTTGCCCAGTACCGTGGGACGCACGTCGGGGCGCCAGTTGTAGAGCTCTTCCTTGATCTGGTACTCAATGACCTGGCGCTTTTCCTCGATCACCAGAATTTCTTGCAGCCCCTTGGCAAAGTCGCGCGTGATGGTGGCCTCCAGCGGCCAGACCACGTTGACCTTGTGCACGCGGATGCCGAGCTGGCGGCAGGTGTCATCATGAAGACCCAGGTCGACCAGCGCCTGGCGGGTGTCGTTGTAGGCCTTGCCGCTGGCGATGATGCCGAAGCGATCATGCGGGCCTTCGATGACGTTGTAATTGAGCTTGTTGGCGCGGACATACGCCAGGGCGGCGTACCACTTGTAGTCCATCAGGCGCGCTTCCTGCTCCAGCGGCGCGTCGGGCCAGCGGATGTGCAGGCCGCCGGACGGCATCACGAAGTCCTCGGGCATGACGATCTTCACGCGGTCGGGGTCGACCGACACGCTGCTGGACGACTCCACCACCTCCTGAATCGTCTTCATGCCGGACCACACGCCGGAAAAGCGGCTCATGGCAAAGGCGTGCAGGCCCATGTCCAGGATGTCCTGCACATTGCTCGGGAAAAACACCGGCGTGCCGCAGGCCTTGAAGATGTGGTCGCTCTGGTGCGGCGCCGTGCTGCTCTTGCTGATGTGGTCGTCGCCGGCAATGGCGATCACGCCACCGTGCTGGGCCGTGCCAGCCATGTTGGCGTGCTTGAACACGTCGGAACAGCGGTCCACGCCCGGGCCTTTGCCGTACCAGATGCCGAAGACGCCGTCGTATTTCTTGCTCTGCGGGTACAGATCGAGCTGCTGCGTGCCCCACACGGCCGTAGCGCCAAGTTCTTCGTTCACCCCAGGCTGGAAGACGATATGGTTTTCGGCCAAATGCTTTTTGGCGGCCCACAGCGCCTGGTCGTAAGTACCCAGCGGGCTGCCGCGGTAGCCGCTGATGAAGCCCGCGGTATGGAGCCCCGCCGCCGCGTCGCGCTGGCGCTGCAGCATGGGCAGGCGCACCAGGGCCTGCACGCCGCTCATCATGGCGCGGCCGTGGCCGAGGGTGTATTTGTCTTCCAGACTGACGGTTTCGAGGGCTTTGCGGATGTGCTCGGGCAGGGGCGCATTCATGGGCTTTGTCTCCAGTTTTTTTCGTGGGATCGCTGCTGGTGGCGCGAGGGAGTTGGCAGCGGGAGCGGCCAGATAAAGCCACGCGCCCATTGTGGCGACAAGTGTAGATTGGCGCTGGCGATAGGTGTTTGCGTTTGATGCCGTAAATGCGCTATGTTCAGCAAGGTTCTTTCTCTTGCAGGGCGCTTTGTGGAAACTTTGGACAAATTCGATGTCGCCATCCTGGGCGAGCTGCAGCAGGACGCGCGCCTGACGAATGCGGAACTGGCGCAGCGCGTGGGGCTCTCCGCCGCGCCCTGCTGGCGGCGGGTGCGCGCGCTGGAGCAGGCCGGCTTCATCCTGGGCTACCGGGCCGAAATCGACCGGCGCAAGATTGGCCTGGGCGTGCTGGCCTTTGTGCGGCTGGACGCCGACCGCAACACCGGCGGCGTCACACGCGCCATGGAAGAGGCCATCCGCCAGATTCCCGAAGTGGTGTCCTGCCACTACATCAGCGGCACCGGCACCTTTGAGCTGCAGGTGGTGGCGCGCGATCTGGACAGCTTTTCGCAATTCGCGCGCGACGTGCTGCTGCACCTGCCGAACGTGAAAGACATGCACACCAGCTTCTCGCTGGGCGAGGTGAAGGCGGGTGGCGCCCTGCCGCTGTCGCACCTGGGCGGCGGGCGGTAGTCCGGCAAAAATCGGAATCCGCAGCACACCACATCAACAAAAACTATTGTATTGATAGCTGCTAGCGCTTATGCACAAAGCGCTAGAGGCCAATTTGACTCTTAATTTCTCTGCCTCGGCCACAGCGCCCACAGGCGCAGCGGCTGCTTGAGGCGACCCGCCGTATCTCCTGCCTGCGCGCCCCAGCCCAGGAAGAAATCGGCCCGCACCGCGCCGACGATGGCGCTGCCCGTATCCTGCGCCAGCACCAGGCGCGAGAGCGGTACGAGCGGCCCGGGCGAGGCCAGCCATACCGGTGTGCCGTAGGGGATGCTCGCCTTGTCCACCGCAATCGAGCGCCCCGGCGTCAGCGGCACGCCCTGGGCGCCGCGTGGGCCGAAGGCAGCGTCGAGCGCGTCCATGGGCTCTTCACGGAAGAACACGTAGCGCGGGTTGGCCCAGAGCAGCTCGTTCACCCGCTGCGGGTTCTGCGCCATCCAGGCGCGGATGCCCGGCCAGGTGGCGTCGCGCACCAGGCCCTGGTCGAGCAGCCAGCGGCCGATGCTGCGGTACGGCAGATCGTTGGTCCCGGCGTAGGCGACGCGCACCAGGTGGCGGGTGCCGTCGGGCTCCAACAGATTGAGCCGGCCTGAGCCCTGAATGTGCAGCACCATGGCCTCGATCGGATCGCGCAGCCAGGCGATGGCGCGGCCGGCCAGCGCCGCCTGGGCCTGGGGAAGGGTGTCGATCTCCTGGCGCGAATACCAGGGACGGCGACGCCCCAAGTCTGCCGGCGGCGCATACAGGGGCACCGAGAAGCCATTGCCGGGTACACGGGCGGCGTCGTATTCGGGCTCGAAATACCCGGTCAGCAGGCCCTCGCCCCCACCACCCGGCGCTTCGACCCGGTAGGGCTGCAGGCGCGCGACCATCCAGGCACGCTGTTCCTGCGGAGTCGCAATACTGAGCTGGCGCACCTCGCTGCACAGCGGGGCGAATACCGGCGCGGGGCGCTCGCAGCTTTTGATCCAGGCGTTCCAGGCTTCGTACAGGGCATCGTCCGAGAAGCCGGGCAGCGCGCCCCAATGCACCGGCACCCAGTGGCTGCGCGGCTGGGCAAGCGGCGCCGGCAAGGCGGCCGGCTCTCCGGGAAGGGGCGCCACTTCGGCGATCGGTGGCCCGGCGGGCGTGGGCTCTGGCACAGGCCGACTGGCGCAAGCCGCCAGGCTTCCTACAATCAGGGCCAGCAGCGCGCGGCGCAGGAGTGTGGCATTCATGGGTCTTATTTTGCTTGAGGCGTTCGGCGCCATGGTGGCGCTGCTGCTCATTGTCTGGTGGACGATGTTTTCGGGGCGGCCGCGCGGCGAACCCCCGCGGCAGCACCAGGAAGACAGCGGCAAGAAAGAAAGCGCCAAGGCGCCGCCGCCCTCGGAACCCCCACCGCCCGCGGCCTGAGAGGCTGTTCCAAGTCTTTTTGGTGTCCCAAAAGACTTGGAACAGGCGCTACCACCGTCGTCCGCGTCCTACAGCGACACGGCCGCTGACGCCGCTGCAGCGCCAGGTGCCTTGGAAAATAATGAAAAACCAGCCTGCTGCCCACGCGGCGGCGGGCCTTTTCCTGTATTTGCCAAGGAGCGCTGACATGCACCATTCCCGAATCCTCGCGGCGGCCGCTGCCGCCCTCATCATCACCGGCTGCGCCAATATGGACGACACCCAGCGCCGCACGGCCACCGGCGCGGGCGTCGGCGCGCTCGCCGGCGCGGTCATTGGCTCCGCCACCGGCGGCAGCGCTGGCACCGGCGCGGTGCTGGGCGCGGGCGTAGGAGCGCTGGGCACCTATATCTGGTCACGCAACATGGAAAACCAGCGCCGCAGCATGGAGCAGGCGACCCGCGGCACCGGCGTGGGCGTGACGCAGACGGCCGACAACCAGTTGCGTCTGGAGATTCCGAGCGACATTTCCTTCGACACCAACAGCAGCGACATTCGCGGCGCCTTCCGCCCGCTGCTGGACCAGTTCGCCCAGGGCCTGCGCGACAACCCGCGCACCGAGGTGCGCATCGTCGGCCACACCGACAGCACCGGCAGCGACGCCGTGAACGACCCGCTGTCGGTGGACCGCGCCGCCAGCACGCGCAGCTACCTGGTCGCGCGCGGTGTGGCCCCGGCGCGCATCCGCATCGAAGGCCATGGCTCGCACCAGCCGGTGGCCAGCAACGACACGGCACAAGGCCGGGCGCACAACCGCCGCGTTGAAATTTACGTTGGCGAGCGCGGCCAAAACTAAGGGCATCCCTAAAAAACCCGGTGCGAAAGCGCCGGCAACTGGCGCCGCACCTCGTCCAGCCGCGCCGGGTCGGCGTCCGCCAGGACCATGCCAGCGCCATCCGGCAGTGCCTCCAGCACCTTGCCCCAGGGGTCGGCCACCAGGCTCTGGCCCCAGGTGCGGCGGCCATTCTCGTGCCGGCCGCCTTGCGCCGCGGCCAATACAAAGGCCTGGTTTTCAATCGCGCGGGCACGCAGCAGCACCTCCCAATGGGCGCTGCCAGTGGTCCACGTGAACGCAGCCGGCACCACGAGCAGGTCAGCACCTGCTTGCGCGTGCAACCGGTAGAACTCAGGAAAGCGCAGGTCGTAGCAGATGGACAGGCCGACGCACCAATCCCGGCCACTGCGGTCGGTGAGATGCATCTGCACGGGCACGCTACCCGGTTCTATGGTTCGGCTCTCGTCGATGTGTTCGTCGCCGTGCGCCAGCCGGAACAAGTGCACCTTGTCGTAGCGCGCCACACACTCGCCCTGGGGCGAAAATGCCAGCGAGCTGTTGCGCACGCGCTCTGGGTCGCTGCAGGCGAGCGGCAGCGTGCCGCCGACGATCCACAGGCCAAGCTCCTGCGCGGCACGCGCCAGAAACGCTTGTACGGGGCCGTCGCCCGGCTGCTCTGCATGGCCAAGCTTGTCGCGCTCGCGCAGCCCCATGGCCGAAAAATACTCGGGCAGCACCGCCAGTTCGGCGCCGCCCGCGGCAGCGCGCTCCAGCAGAGCGCGGGCAGTGGCGAGGTTGTCCGGCACGCGCGGCCCAGAAACCATTTGCAGGGCGGCGATTTTCATGGCTTTTCCTCCGAAGCTTCGGCAGCAGGCACAGGCGCAGATAGGGCGGGTGCGGGTGCGGGCGCAGGCTCGGGCGGCGCCTGCAGAAGCCGCCTGGGGAGTTTCGTCACTTCCGGGTCGCTCCAGGTTCCGCGAACGGAGAACTCCTGCGTGGCGGCCGCGATCAAGGGGCCACGCAAAAACACCTGCGCCAGAAAGCTGCCCAGGCCCACCACAGGGTTGATGGCGGTGGCCACGAGCGACGCGGTGAGCGCGTTGACTTCCGGCACGACCACCACGTGCAGGTCCTGCGTCTCGTGCTCGATGTCGGCGCTGCCTTCCATGAGCACCGCGGCGTTGACGCCCTTCATCTGCAGGTTGTTGGTCGTGGCGACGCCGCGTGCAATGCGCACGTCGCCGCGCACGAAATCAAAGGCAAACCCCTGGCTGAAGATGTCGCGAAAATCGAGCGCAAAGCGGCGCGGAAGCGATTGCAGGCTGAGCACGCCCAGCAGCTTGGCCAGACCCGGTTCGGCCTTGAGGAACTGCCCCGTACCGACGTCAAGATGGACCTGCCCCGTCATGGAGCGGTAGTCGGGGCTGATGGGGGCGCCCAGCCAGGCGATCTGCCCCTCCATGCGCCCTCGCCCTCGCCGCACCACGTCCTGCATGCCAAAGCGCCCCAGCAGTGCGCCGGCGTCGCGGATGTCCAGCGCAAAGCCGAGCACGGTGCGCCGCTGCGGCGCGGCGGCGTCGGCCTTTCCTGGCTGCGGACCCGTGTGCACGCCAGCGGCCTGTACCTGCGTCCAGTTGCCGCTGGCGGTGAACACCGCATCGGGGTTGGAGAGGTTGAACTTGGCCAGCCGCCATTCGCGCTGCGCATCTTCGCCGCCGCGGTTGCGGGCGTCGATTTCAAGGCGCCCGAGCTTGCGCCCGCGCAGCTCGAAGGCGTCGGCGACGATGTCGAGCGCCGGCAGGCTGGCGGGCTGCTCGTCGAGCAGGGCGTCGATCTGCGTGGCCGCGCTCTCAGGCACGGAAAGGCGCGAGAGCCGCGCAAAAAGCCCGCCGGCGCCCTGGTTGCCGCTCGCCGCCTGGCGGTATTCAAGGTAGCCGGCCAGTTCCTGCGCGTCGAGGTTGGCGCGCCACACCGCCCCCTCGTGCGAGCCGCCCACCACCAGGCTGTGCAAGGTGCGGCCGTCCAGGCGCAGGCTGCCCGCCTGCAGCGCAAAAATGTCGGGCAGGTAGCGCTGCAATGCGCCTGGAACGGCGGAAGTCGCGCTGGGGGCGCCAACGGCCTTCGTGCCATCCACCGGAGCGGCCAGCGCGGCCTGCCAGGCGTCCAGGTCCAGGTCACCAAAGCGCAGGTTCGCCTCGACGCCTTTCTCGGGCAGAGTGCGCATTTGGACATCCGGCACCCCCAACGCAATGCTGCCGCGCAGCACCTCGGGTGCAGCGTTGCCCAGCTGGCGCAGATAGGTCAGCGCGGCCAGCGAGCCTACCTCCACGCTCAGCCTGTCCTGCAGGGCAGTCGCCTCTGCAGGGAGGGCCAGCGAGGCCGCGGTCAACTGGTTTTCAAAGCGCACGGACAAGCTGCTGTCGGCCGATTTGCCGAACGGCGCGGGCAGGTCAAGCGCCATCCCCTGCAGGCCCGTGGTCAGCAGCACTTCCGGCACCCCCCGGCGCACGGTGAGCGCCAGCGTATACGGGGCACTCCCCGTGGCGTGGCGCGCCAGCGCCGAAAGCAGCCCCAGTTCGCTGGCCTGCTGCAGACCCAGGGCGCTGGCCGTTCCCTGGGCCCGCAACTGCACACCGGTGCCCTCCGGCGCGCCCCGCATGCCACCCTCGATGCGCACCTCGCCGCCCAGCGCCTGCGCCTGCACGCCCGAGAGCGAGAAGCCGCTTTCCGTGAACTGGACGCTGCCGCGCGCGCGCGCCAGCAGCGGCGTATCGGGCGTGATGCGCACGTCGTTGCCGGCCAGCTGCAGGTTGCCCTGCACCTTGGAGGCGTGCAGTTCACTGATCGGCAGCTGCAGGCGCAGGTGCAACTGACCGCTGCCCGTGCCACTGGCCTGCGCCAGCGCACCGCCTGTCATGTGAGCCAGGGGCGACGCCGCGACGAAACCCAACAATTGCGCCAGGGGGCCGCGCGCGTCCGCCGCTACGCTGACCACGCTGTGCGAGAAGTCGGGAATGCTGGCCTCGACGTTGCGCGCCTCGACACCGGGGCGGCCGGCAAAGCTCCCGACCGCGCCCTTCACCTGCATGCCTGCGCGCTCGAAAATGAGCTCGCCCGAGAGCTTCACCAGCGCCGGCCAGGGGGCCTCGCCTGCCGCTTGCAACTGCGGCGGCACATAGGCATAGGTCACGCCGTTGACATGCGCCGCAATGCGGAAATCCCCCTGGCGCGGGTCGGTGAACGGCATGTCGTGCAGATCCCCCCGCACCCGGAACGTGACGCTGCTGGCGTGCCCCGTCTGCACGGCGTCGCGCACATAGTGGCGCGCCGCGGCAGGGACCGACAACGGCAGGTAGCGGTGCACGCGCGTGCCATCGGCGCGGGTCAACTGCCCACGCAGATCGAGCACGCCAGGAAAGCGCGCCTTGGAAGACGACTTGGCCGGGTCGCTGGTGTGCCAGCTGGCGCGCGCTTCGCCAGCGGCGTCGGCATTGGCAAACTGCGCCCGTGGCACTTCGACCGAGATCCGCTCACCGGCCACCTTCCAGGTCACATCGGCATGCAGTTCGTCCAGCGGGAGCGTGGGGTCCTCGAACACGTTCGGCAGCACCAGGGCGCCGCCAGTCATGTGCAGCGCCGCCTTGCCGCCTTGCTGCGTCAGGTCGAAATCCACGTCCAGGCCGCGCACCCCCGGCGGAGCCTGCTCGCCCGGCACCAGGGCCTCGCCCGCCGCGGGCGTAGCGGCCAGGGCCAGCGCGCTGACGCGCCCGCGCGCCTCGTAGCTCTGTGGCGCTTCAAGCGCCCCCTGCCAGCGCGCTGCAATGCGCTCCACCAGGCCGCTGGGTGCGTAGCGGTGGAGCTGGGCATGCACCTCGTCGGAAAACGGCAATCGCTCGGCAATGCGCGCGAGTGCCGCGAGATCGAGCTGGTCGGCGTCGAACTGCCCACGTGCCACGGCCCCACGCTGCGCCTGCTGGTACGACAGACGCAGGTTGCCGCCGGGCCAGTTGCCGTCCTCGCTGGCAAAGCGCAGGCCTTGCGTGAAGACTTGAAAACCCGCTGCATCGCGCTGGCCACCCACGCGGCCCTGAACGCCGTGCAGGACCAAGGGCTCGAGCTCCGGGGCGAGGCGCAAATCGAGCTGTGCAATGGCGACATCCGCCGCACCACCCCTGGCCTGACCATGCTCCACATCCAGCCAGGCGCGCAGTGCCCCGGCCCCCTGCGTGAGCGCAATCTTCCCCAGGTCCACATGGCGCCCAAGCTGCGACACGTCCACTTGCGGAAAAGAGGCATACACCTGCCCGCTCCACTGCTGCCAGCGCCCGCTGTGCACCGACAGCAGCGGCTCGCGCATGCGCGCCATCAGCGTGAAGCGCTCGCCAAAGCCGGCCGGCGGCGTGGCATCGATGCGCGCGGCGTGGCGCCAATTGCCGTTGTGCAGCAGCACCTCCACGTTGTCCAGCGAGAGTGGCGGCGCGCCGCGCAGTTCGTCGGTCCAGCGCACCCGCCCGCCGCGCACCACCACCTCGGGCTGGGAAAAAAACCAGTCCGCCGCCCCGCTGCCCTCGCCCGCTGCGCTGAGGTCCAAACCCGCCACCCAGATATGCCCATCTGGCGTGCGCCGCACGTCCAGCTCCGGGCCTTGAATGAAAAGCTGTTCGAACTCCAGGCTCAGCAGCGAGCGGGGAGAGAGCGCGACCACGACCTGTTTGAGGTGCAGCGCCTCGCGGCCCTGGGCATCGAGCAAGGCCAGATCACCCAATTCCAACGTGGGAATGACCCCTTCGGTTCGCGCGCTGATCGAGCCCAGCCGCACGGGCACGCCCAGGGCCTGCCCGGCGCGCGCCTCGATGAACGCACGGTATTGCCCGATACGCGGCACAATCCAGCCGTGAAGTACGCCCCAGGCGACCGCCAGCAGCAAACTGAACGCCAGCAACAGACCCAGTGACCACCGCGCGAACAGCGCCACCAGTTTCAGAAGGCGCGTGGGGTAAGCAACAGGATCTGTCATGTTTTGGCGGGAGCTGACAAGAATTATGACCCGCTGAGGGCGCCCAGGGGTCCTAGAACCCGAGTCCCATCCGCAGCACAGATGTGCCGCACAGGCCATGCCCATAGAACTGACCTCCCGCGCCGCCGCCACGACCGAACCGGCCGCCCATTCCCGGTTTTTCCAGCGCTTGCACCGCCGCTATGCGGCTGAAATGGCACTGCTGCCAGCGGGCATGCCGGTGCGCGAGGCCATGGAAACCGCCCTGGCAGCGCTGCGCACCCAGGGCCACGCGCTGCCGGTGGCGCTGCGCATCCTGCGCCAGATCGTGCTCGAACGCACCATGCGGCTCGACTGCGCCGGGCAGGCCAGCCTGGCCGACGTCACGCACGCCATGACCGATCTGGCCGAGCTGGCCCTGGATGAAGCCTGCCGGCATGCCCGCGCCGAGCTTGACAGCCGCCACGGCGCCCCGCAAGGGGAAGGCGGCGCCTTTGTCGATCTGTGGGTGATCGGCATGGGCAAGCTCGGCGCGCGCGAGCTCAATGTGTCGAGCGACATCGACCTGATTTACGTTTACGCCTGCGACGGCGAGACCGCGGGCTCCGCCGAGGGGCGTGACCGCATCTCGCACCACGAATACTTCGCCCACGCGGTGAAAATGATCTACGCCCTGGTGGGCGAAGTCACCGAGCACGGCTGCGTGTTCCGTATCGACCTGGCCCTGCGGCCCAACGGCAATTCGGGCCCGGCTGCCGTATCGCTCGCGGCACTGGAGGAATACCTGCAGGTGCAAGGGCGCGAATGGGAACGCTTTGCCTGGCTCAAGAGCCGCGTGGTGGCGCCGCGCGCGAGCATCACTGGCGAGGGCGTGCAGGCGCTGCGCGGCGTGGTGCTGCCCTTCGTGTTCCGCCGCTACCTGGACTACAGCGTGTTCGATGCCCTGCGCGCCCTGCACCGCCAGATTCGCGAGCACGCGGCACGGCGCAGCGCCGGCCACCCGGAACGCGCCAACGATGTCAAGCTCTCGCGCGGCGGCATTCGCGAGATTGAATTTACCGTGCAGTTGCTGCAGGTGGTGCGCGGCGGCCAGTTTCCCGAACTGCGCCGGCGCCCCACGCTGGACGCGTTGCCGCGTATCGCCCAGGCCGGGCTGATGCCGCCAGAGACGGCCGAGGCGCTGGCGCGTGCCTATGTCTTCCTGCGCCGCGTGGAGCACCGCATCCAGTACCTGGACGACCTGCAAACGCACATCCTGCCGACGCGCGACGACGACCTGGCCTGGATTGCCGACACCTTGGGAAGTGCCGACTGCTGCGCTTTCCTGCACGAACTGGACGCGCACCGCGAGCTCGTGGCAGAGGAGTTCGACAAGCTGCTCGGCGGCGAGGAGCGCGGTTGCAACGGCAAGCGCTGCACGCCGCGCAACGCAGCCGGCGAGGCCATGGCCAGCGCCCCCGACCTGGAAGGCCTGATCGAGGCGCTCCCCGGGCAGCTCAAAGTGCGCGTCGCCGAATGGCGCAACAACCCACGCGTGACCGCTTTGCGCCACGAAGCGCGCGTGCGCCTGCTGCGCCTGGTGCAGCGCACCGCGCAGTGGGTCACCGAGGGCCGCGTCAGCGAGGAAGCCGCCGTTCGCCTCGTCGACTGGCTTGAAACGCTGTTGCGCCGCGAGAGCTACCTGGCGCTGTTGCTGGAACGCCCGGCGGTGCACGAGCAGTTGCTGCACCTGCTGGGCGCCGCCCGTTGGCCGGCACGCTACCTGCAGCAGCACCCCGGCGTGATCGACGAACTGGCCGGCACCGAGATGCTGTCCGAGCGCTTCGTGGCGGCCGACTTTGAACGCGATTTGGAGCTGCGCCGCCACTCGCTGCAATCGACCCAGGAAGACGACGACGAAGCCTTGCTCGACCTGCTGCGCCGCGCCCACCACGCGGAAACCTTCCGCACCCTGGCGCGCGACCTGGAAGGCCGTATCACCGTCGAGCAGGTGGCCGACGACCTGAGCGCCCTGGCCGACAGCGTGCTGCGCCTGACCGCGCGCTGGTGCTGGGAGCGGCTGCGCGGCCGCCACCGCGAGGTGCCGCAGTTCGGCATCATTGGCTACGGCAAGCTCGGCGGCAAAGAGCTGGGCTATGGCAGCGACCTGGACATCGTGTTCGTTTTTGACGACGACGATGAGAACGCTCCCGAGATCTACGCCGCCTTCGTGCGCAAGCTCATCAACTGGCTCACCGTGAAGACCGGCGAGGGCGATTTGTTCGAAATCGACACCGCCCTGCGCCCCAACGGCAACTCAGGCCTGCTCGTCACGAGCTTCGAAGCCTTTGCCAACTACCAGGAACGGCGCGGCAGCAACACCGCCTGGACCTGGGAGCACCAGGCCATGACGCGGGCGCGCTTCGTGCTTGGCAGCCCCGAGCTGGAACGCCGCTTTGACGCGGTGCGCACCGCCGTGGTCACCGCCGAACGCGACCCGGCCGCGCTGGCGCAGGAAATCACTACCATGCGCGAACGCGTGCGCGCCGCCCACCCGGTGCCGGCGGGCAGCTTTGATGTGAAGCACAGCCAGGGCGGCATGGTGGACGCGGAGTTCGCGATGCAGTTTCTGGTGCTGTCGCAATCACGCACACACCACGCTCTGGTGGAGAACAAAGGCAATATCGCTTTGCTGCAGATCGCGGAAGACGCCGGCCTGCTGCCAGCGGGCGTGGGCGCAGCGGCCGGCGCCGCCTACCGGCGCCTGCGCCAGATACAGCACCGCGCGCGCTTGAACGAAGAGCCCACCCGCGTGCCGCCAGAGACCGTGCAAGCCGAGCGCGAGGCCGTCCTGGCGCTGTGGGCTGCGGTCTTCTCGGCATGACGGGTCGCATCTAAATCACTGCAAAAATAATAGCTGCAAGCGCTTGATGGGTAAGCGCAAGCGGCCAATTTGACTAAAAACCTAGTGTCCTGAGTTAGAAGTTCGTTGACGAAATGAAGAGGTCGAAATCGTCGTCAGGCATGCTGCCCATCGCGCTGGCGCTGGGCAGCGCCGACATGCGCTTTCGCTCGCCCATGGCGGTGGCGGTGGCGGTGATTGGCGGGCTGCTGACATCGACCGTGCTCAGCCTGCTGGTGGTGCCGGCCGTGTTCACCTATGTCGACGACCTGGGGCAGTGGGCGCGGCGAGGTTTCAAGCGGCGAACAAGCGCAGCCCTGCCGCCGACGCAAGCTTCAGGCGCACCCGCGCCGCGCGGTGCCGGACGATAGGGCCTTTCGAACGCCAGAATTGCCCGCTTCAGCGGATGCTTTTGCACGCCTACCCGCCCACGCAATGGTTTCATAATGCGCCGATTCACCATGAAACTCGTCTCCCTCGACCCTGATTCGCTTGCCTTCGGCCAACCGTTGCCGTTTGCGCTGCGTGGCGCTGACGGCAACTTGTTGGCAAAGAAGGGCTACGTCGTACGCAAGCAGAAAGATGTGGACGTGCTGCTCGAACGGGGCGTGAGTCTGTGCGTGGACATTGAGGAATCCGGCGAGAGCTACCGTGCCTACCTGGCACAACTGCAGCAGATGCTGGTGTCCGACACATCGCTGGGCGAAATCGCAGCGATGAAGATCGCGGGATCGGCCCAGACCGGCAATGGCCCGGCACTCGAAAGGCCGGTGGATTGGCCCGAGCTGCAATGGGCGACCACCCAGCTGCTGGGCGGCCCCAATGCGGTGGATTTCAGCGCGCGCTTTCTCGCCTTGCAAAGCGATGTCTCGCGCGCCTGCCTGCAAGCGCCCGACGCCACCCTGCTGGCGCTGATCCAGCGCTCCAGCGACGAGATACGCCTCTATAGCGCCACCCACGCACTGCTGGTGGCCAGCGTGTGCATGCTGGTCGCGCGCGAAGGCCTGCACTGGAGCACGGAACAAGTCGACCGCACCGGGCGCGTGGCGCTCTCCATGAACATTGCGATGACCGAGCTGCAAGACCGGCTGGCCCAGCAAAGTGCGCCTCTGACCGCGGTGCAGATTCCACAGATCCAGGACCATGCCGAGCGCTCTGCCGCCCTGCTCGCCGCGCTCGGCGTGTCCGACCGCGTCTGGCTCGATGCCGTGCGCCAGCACCACGACCGTGCGCCGGGGCCTCTGGCCGGCCGCAGTGAGGCGGGGCAGATTGCCCGCCTGGTGCAGCGCAGCGACATCTTTGCGGCCCGGCTCGCGCCGCGTGCCGGGCGTGCGCCCATGGCCGTCACCGCCGCCATCAAGGCCTGCTACTACGACGAGAACCGGCAGGTCGACGAGGTCGGCGCCACCATGCTCAACACCCTGGGGATTTACCCCCCTGGTGCGCTGGTGAAACTGGCCAGCCAGGAGATCGGCGTGGTGCTCAAGCGCGGCGCCACGCCCACCACGCCGCGCGTGGCGGTGGTGCGCAGCCGCAGCGGCATGCCGACGGGCGAAATGATTCCGCGCGACACCGCCCAGCCAAGCTGGCGCATCACCGGCGTGGTGAGCCAGCAGGAGCTGCGCATGCAGCTGCCCATAGAACGCCTCGCGGCGATGGTCTAGGGCCCCGGAGTGCACCGAGACAGATCGCACATTTTGTTATCTTTGCCGGGGAAAATTACGGAACTTCCCCGTAAAACCCGCACTCCATGCAGAACGCTGGCGCGTGATGCGCCGTATCTTCTTAGTGTTGCGAAGCCTTTCGCCCCCCCGTGGGTCGATTGAAATCCCGAGGCGCTTCTCCTCCCTCCCTCTCTTCTTCGCGTCGGGGCGCTTCGCAACGTTTTTCTTCTTGATGGCCGGTTCTCCTGAACGGAGGCCGGCATCGCGGGCTTGGTCGCCGCACTTTGTGGTGCCCGGCCGCGTGCTGCAGGGCAGGGCCTGTTGTCTGACCTTCGATTTCCGCTATCGCATGCGCGGTTTCAAGCGCGACAAAGAGCAGGTGATTCGCGGCGCCTCGCAACGGGCGTTCGACGCGCTGGCGCGCAGCTGATTCCAGCGCAGCTCAGGCGGGTGCTGTCTCGATAAAGCTGGCGCGCGCGGCGAGCTTGTCCTGCAGGCGCGCGAGGTTGGCGTGCTCGTTGCGCCAGGTAATTTCTGGAAAGCGAAACTCGAGCCAGCCCAGCGCGCAGCCCACGGCGACATCCGAGAGCGACAAGTGGATGCCGCTGCAGAAGGCCTTGTCGCCCAGGCCCTTGCTCATGGCGTGCAGCGCGGCCTGCACCTTGCCGAGTTGCCGATCTATCCAGGCCTGGCTGCGCTGGGCCTCCGTGCGACCGGCAAACGTGCGCTCCAGCCGCACCAGGATGGCCGCGTCGAGCAGGCCGTCGGCCAGCGCTTCCCAGGTTTTGACCTCGGCGCGCTCGCGCCCCGAGGCAGGAATGAGCTTGCCAACGGGCGAGAGGGTGTCGAGGTATTCGACGATGACGCGCGAATCGAACATGGCGTCCCCCCCGTCCATCACCAGGCAGGGCACCTTGCCCAGCGGGTTGGCGGTTGCAATGGTGCTGTCGTCTGCCCAGACGCTGTCTTCGACGAAGCGGTAGTCGAGCTTCTTCTCGGCCATCACCACGCGCACCTTGCGCACGTAAGGGCTGGTGGTCGATCCGATGAGTTTCATGGTGGGTTCCGTGGTGCGGGGCAGGCACCGGTGTAAGCCAAGCTGGCAAGCAGATTCCATTCTATCGAGCACTTCTGACTGCGGTCGCAAGGTGTTGGCTGCCGCCTACAATCGGCCGCCATGAACGCCTCGACCACGAACTTCTCGCCCATTACCGCCCTCTCGCCGCTGGACGGCCGCTACGCCGCCAAACTGGCGCTGCTGCGCCCCATCATGAGCGAGCACGGCTACATGCAGCGGCGCGTGCAGGTGGAGGTGAGCTGGTTCATTGCCCTCTCGGACGCCGGTTTTGCCGAACTCAAGCCGCTGACCACCGGTGCACGCGCCTACCTGCTGGGGCTGGTGAAGAACTTCTCCGAAGCCGATTCGACGGCCATCAAGGAGATCGAGAAAACCACCAACCACGACGTGAAAGCAGTCGAATACTGGATCAAAAGCAAATTCGAAGCCCGGCCCGAGCTGGAAAAAGCCGCCGAATTCGTGCACTTCGCCTGCACCAGCGAAGACATCAACAACACCAGCCACGCCCTGCAGCTGCGCTCGGGCCGCGACCAGGTCTTGTTGCCGGGGCTGGACCGCATCGTCCTCAAGCTGCGCGAGATGGCGCACCTTTACGCGGCCGTGCCCATGCTCAGCCGCACCCACGGCCAGACCGCCAGCCCGACCACGGTGGGCAAGGAGCTGGCCAACGTGCTGGTGCGCCTGCAGACGGCGGCCGAGCGCATTGCCAGCGTGAAGATTCTGGCCAAGATGAACGGCGCGGTCGGCAACTACAACGCGCACCTGGCCGCCTGGCCCGGCTTTGACTGGGAGGCGTTCAGCAAGAGCGTGGTGGAAACGCCGGAACCGGTGGGCCTGGGCCTTACGTTCCAGCCGTATTCGATTCAAATCGAGCCGCACGACTACATGGCCGAGCTGTTCGACGCCGTGGCGCGTGCCAACACCATCCTGATCGACCTCTCGCGCGACATCTGGGGCTATGTGTCACTGGGCTACTTCAAGCAGCGCCTCAAGGCCGGCGAGATTGGCTCGTCCACCATGCCGCACAAGGTCAACCCGATCGACTTCGAAAATGCCGAAGGCAACCTGGGCCTGGCCAATGCGCTGCTGCGCCACCTGTCGGAAAAGCTCCCCATCAGCCGCTGGCAGCGCGACCTGACCGACAGCACGGTGCTGCGCAACATCGGCGTGGCCATGGGCTATGCCACGCTGGCCTACGTGTCGCTGCTGACCGGCCTGAACAAGCTCGAACTGAACGAAGCCGCCCTGGCCGAAGACCTGGACGGCGCCTGGGAAGTGCTGGCCGAACCCATTCAGACCGTCATGCGCCGCTACGGCGTGCCCGGCGCCTACGAGAAACTCAAGGAAGTCACCCGCGGGCAGCGCGTGACACGCGAGGCGCTGCACGGCCTGATTGCATCGCTGGAAATCCCGCAGGCCGAAAAGGACCGGCTGTTGGCCATGACGCCCGGCAGCTACACGGGCATGGCGGTGGCGCTAGCGCGGCGGGTGTAGGGCTGGAATTTGAAGTCTTTTTGGCTTCTAACGCTTATCCGGTAAGCGCTAGAAGCTATTATTTTTGAAGTTTCCAATCTCCGTGCAGGTTCCCATGCACAGAGCGACCAAGCAGCAAATCTATACAAATTGAAGATTGTTTCTTCTGTTTGTATAATTCAACATGCTTGACCGACGCCTTTCTTCCACCCTCCAGCGGCTGGCATACGCGTTCCCGGTGGTCGCCATCACCGGCCCGCGCCAGTCGGGCAAGACCACGCTGGCGCGGGCACTCTTTGCCGATAAGCCCTATGTCAGCCTCGAAGACCCCATTGAGCGCGCCTTTGCCGAAGAAGATCCGCGTGGTTTTCTGGCGCGGTTCAAAGGCGGAGCGGTGTTCGACGAAGCCCAGCGCTGGCCCGCGTTGTTCTCGCATCTGCAAGGTCTGGTGGACGCCGACCGCACGCCAGGGCGTTTCATTCTCACGGGCTCGCAGCAGTTCGGCTTGCTGGCCGGCGTCACGCAGTCGCTCGCGGGCCGCGTCGGCATGACGCGGCTGCTGCCTCTGGCGGCCAGCGAGCTTGCGGGTGTGGCGGACGGCACGCTGGCGCTCGATGATGTGCTGTGGCGCGGCGGCTACCCGGCGCTGCATATCCAGGCCGTGGCGCCGGGCGACTGGTACGCCAGTTACGTAGCCACCTACCTGGAGCGCGACGTGCGCCAGGTGCTCAAGGTGCAGGACCTGGGCACGTTCCAGCGTTTCGTGCGGCTGTGCGCCGGGCGCTGCGGGCAACTGCTCAACCTCAACGCGCTTGCCGGCGAGGCCGGCATCACCCACACCACCGCGCGCGCCTGGCTTTCGGTCCTCGAATCGAGCGACGTGGCCTATCTGCTGGCCCCCTACCACCGCAATTTCGGCAAACGGCTGGTCAAGACGCCCAAGCTGTATTTCGTGGACACGGGCCTGGCGAGCTGGCTGCTGGGCATCCGCGCGGCCGACATGCTGGCCTTGCACCCGATGCGCGGCGCCTTGTTTGAAAACTGGGTGGTGACCGAGCACCTCAAGGCGCGCTGCAATGCGGGCGAGAGCGCAGACCTGTATTTCTGGCGCGACAACAACGGCGTCGAAGCCGACCTGCTGTACGAAGTGCAGACCAAGCTGCAGACCATTGAGATCAAGTCCGGCCAAACGCCCACCAGCGACTACATCCGCGCCGGGCAGAAGTCGGCCCGCTTTGCGCAGGGCGAAGCCCTGACCCCGCGCCTGATCTATGGTGGCGATGCCTCTTTTGTGCGCAGCGGTGTCGACGTGCGCGGCTGGCGCACGCTCGGCGCAGCCGATTTCACCGTCCCTCTTTCCTGACCCCCTTTTTCAAAACTGCCCGCATGGCCACCAAATCCACCATCTTCAAGGCAAACCTGCAGATTGCCGACATCGACCACGGCTACTACGCCGACCATGCGCTCACCCTGGCCCGCCACCCGAGCGAGACCGATGAGCGGATGATGGTGCGCCTCGCCGCCCTGGCGCTCAACGCGTACCTGCTGCAGGACCTGTGCCATGGAGACGCCGCCCTGGCCTTTGGCGCGGGCCTTTCGGACCCGGACGACCCCGACGCCTCGCTGACCGATTTCACCGGCAGGAAGCGCGTCTGGATCGAAGTCGGCCAGCCCGAGGACAAACCCCTCACCCGCGCCTGCAGCAAGGCCGATGCGGTCAAGGTGTACGCCTTTGGCCATGCCGCCGACATCTGGTGGCGCGGCATCGAAACCAAGCTCACGCGCCTGGCCAAGCTGGAGGTCTGGCGCCTGCCGGCCGAGCAGGCGCAGGAACTGGCCACCCTGGCCGAGCGCAGCATGCAGCTGCAAGCGACGGTGCAGGAAGGCGCCATCACGCTCAGCAGCCAGCGCGCCAGCGTGCACATCGAGCCGCTGCGCTGGAAGTAGGCGGTTCCTACAGCGGTGGCATGAGGGCGCCGCAGTTCCAGCACTGCTCGAAGCCGCCCTCCACCAGCTCACCACAGGCCGGGCAGTGCCAGCGGCGCTGCGGCAGATTGCGCAGTGCTTCAAGCAGCGCCAGCGCACGCTCCTTGTGCTCAACGTGGTCGAGCCAGATCTCGGGCAGACATTCGTGCGGCGGCAACTCCCCGGCCACCGCACTCAGGTACAGGCGCTGGACGGTCGCCGGCATGCCACCTTCGCACAGCAGGTCGGCCCACAGGGTCGCCATGGCGGCATTGGGAGCGCGGGTGAGGCGGTGCATGTGAAGATTCTGGGTGGGTGGCGGTGTTGCGCTGGGGCACACGATAGCAGTGCCATCAATGATGCGCCGGCGATACGGCAAAGGCACTGGCACCGCGAAAAGCCTGCATTCCTACACCACGCCCCCGGCGGGCGGTGCTACAAAGACGGATGCCCAATGACCGCCGCCTCAAAATTGGTTTGTCCGCCTGCTTTCAGTACGCGGATCCCACCCGCCCCATGTTCACCGGCAAAACCCTGCAGTATGTGGAGCAGTCGATTGCGCACTGGATCATGTCGGCCGGGGCCATGGTGGTGATGGTGCCCTGCCCCGTTGGCGAGACCGCGCGGGGAGACGCGACGCTGGACCATTACGCACAATGGCTGGACGGCATCGTCATGCACGGCGGGGCGGATGTCTGGCCCGGCAACTACGGCGAGGAACCCCTGCGCGAAGAGTGGGTGGGCGATCGGCTGCGCGATTTGTACGATTTGGCCGTGGTCAAGGCGTTCGCCAAAGCCGGCAAGCCTATTTTTGGCGTCTGCCGTGGCCTGCAACTGATCAACGTGGCCTTCGGCGGTGCGCTGTACCAGGACCTGCAGGTCCAGCACCCCGGCGCCCAGCAGCACCGCAACGCCACCGCCTACGACCAGCATTTTCACGAAATCAACATCGTGCCCGGGACGCACCTGGCAGAGCTGTACCCCGGCAAGCTGCATGCAAAGGTCAACAGCATTCACCACCAGGGGATCAAGCGTGTGGCGCCCGACTTTGTCGTCGAAGCACTGAGCGAACCCGATGGCGTGCCCGAGGCGATACGGCTAAAACCTGCACGTGGGCGCGGCTACATTGCAGCGACCCAGTGGCATCCAGAGTTCCACAAAGCCGGGGCGCATACCCTCGATGACCGGGCCATCCTGAACGATTTTCTGGCCGCGTGCACCACCGTGCGGGAGCAGGCTTCGCCCACCCACGGCCCGCTGGCGCTGCGCGCGCGCGCCGGGGAACTGGTGCGCCGGGCGTTCAAACGCCAGAGCTGAAAACCCAAGGGTTTTCTGGCTCTGGCGCTTATCTGGTATGCGTATAAAGCTATTTAATTAATAGCACTGTTCTGATTGCGCGCCTCATTCCTCTGCGGCGCGAATGGTGTCGCGCCCGTTCTTGTCCTTCAGACGCCCCATGTCGGTATCGAGCGCGCGCACCAGCTTGTCGATGGCGCCCGTGAAGGCCGCGGCCACGTTGTCGCCATCTGCCGTGACGGTCAGCGGCTGGCGCCCGGCGGGGCGCGCTTCCACGCGGCAGCGCTTGTCCTGCGCGCCCGACTTGCCCGCATCGACGTCGGTAAGGAACACTTCCACACGGGTCACATGGTCACGAAAGCGCGCGAGCTTGGCGGTGGTTTCGTCGCTGATCCAGCGGGCCAGCGAGTCACCGCCCTGAATGTTGTCGTCGGTATGAACTTGTATTTGCATGCGTGCACTCCTTCAGGTCAAGGCCGGCCGGCGGCCGGCGGTCAGTCTCAGCCTCCATCATGCCTGCATTGGCACCGCCTGCACCCGTGCGCAGGCAATGCGCGGCCTTGCCCTACAGCAGACACCCATCAGAGGCGGTTGCACAGCCGCCCCACCAAGCCATGACACCCCGTAACGCGCCATGACACCCCGTGTCGCACCGTGGCGCGCAGATTTCAGGTTTAATCGGGGTTCATCTGAAGGGGAGTAGCTCCCGCCCGCAAACGCTCTGGCAACAGGCGCCGCGGGCATCGACAAGTCGTCAACACGGCGCGCAAGCGCCCGGCCTGTCGGGCCCGGTACTGCCGGGTCGAGCAAGACCTTCGATTCGAGAACCTGCTGGGGCTCGGGTTGAAGGCATGCTGTGCGCGCCATGCGCATTGCCAGTCCCGCCCCATTCCCGGCAGGCCTGCACTTCACTGGAAAACTCCATGGAACAGTTCCTGACCCCCGAATTCTGGGTTGCCGTTGGCCAGATCGTGATGATCGACATCTTGCTGGGCGGTGACAACGCTGTCGTCATCGCGTTGGCCTGTCGCAAGCTCCCACCCGAGCAGCGCACCCGCGGCATCCTGTGGGGCACGGCGGGCGCCATCGTGCTGCGCGTGGTGCTCATCTACTTTGCCCTCACCCTGCTGGCGATTCCCTTTCTCAAGATCGCCGGCGCACTGCTGCTGGTCTGGATCGGCGTCAAGCTCCTGGCGCCCGACCCGGACGACGGCCACAGCAGCATCGCCGCCAGCGACAAGCTGCTCGCCGCCATCAAGACCATCATCGTGGCCGACCTGGTGATGAGCATCGACAACGTGATTGCCATTGCCGGCGCCGCCCAGGGCGCGGCCAGCCACCATGAAATGCCGCTGGTGATTTTTGGCCTGGTGATCAGCATTCCCATCATCGTCTGGGGCAGCCAGCTCGTGATCAAGCTCATGGACCGCTTTCCCACCATCATCACCTTTGGCGGCATGCTGCTCGGCTGGATCGCCGGGACCATGCTGGTCTCCGACCCGGCGCTGGCAAGCCCGGACACCCTGGCATCGCTGCCCAAGCTCGACCAGAACAGCGGCGCCATCAAGTACGGGGCCGGCGCCGCAGGGGCCCTGCTGGTGCTGGCGATCGGCAAGTGGGCTGCTGGCCGGCGCGGCACTGCCACGGCGTGAAAGCGCTATGCTGAGCGCATGTTGAAAATTCTCGCCAAATGGCTGCTCAGCGCCTGCGCGCTGCTGGCGGTTGCCTACCTCTACAGCGGCGTACAGGTGCAAAGCTTCAGTTCCGCGCTGATCGCCGCTTTCGTCATCGGCCTGTTCAACGCCGTGCTGCGCCCGGTGCTGGTGCTGTTGACGCTGCCGGTCACCATCGTCACCGTGGGGCTGTTCCTGTTCGTCATCAACGCGCTGATGTTCTGGGCCGCCGCCGGCGTGCTGGACGGTTTTCACGTCAGCGGCTTTGGCGCGGCGCTGCTGGGCTCGCTCTTGTATTCGCTGCTCGGCCTGGTGATCGAATCAGCGCTCGGCGGCCTGTTCGCGAAGAAGTGACTGCATGGCACGCAGCCGCGTGTCGATGATGGACACCTCGACGTAGTCCGCCGGCGTACTGCTCTTGGCGGCCAATGCCTGGCCCGCCTTGAAGCGGTCCACCGCCCCCGCGTAGTCGTACTGCGCGGCGCGCGCCTCGCCCTCGGCACGCACCGCGCGCAGCACCTGGCCTTGTGCGTGCAAGTTCGATGCCAGCGCTTGCCACACCCCCGCATCGTGCGGATGCAGCGCCACCCAGCTTTGCAAATCGCCCGAGATTTCGCTGGCCCTGCCAAGCGCCAGCAAGGCCTGCGCGCGCAGCAGCAACTCGGGCCGCTGCTGGCTTGCACCTGTGGCCAGCAGCTCAGGCAGCGCCGCTTCCGGCTGGCCCGCGCGCAACGCGACATCGGCGGCCAGCAGCCGCACCTGGCGGCTGGCCGCCGCATCCTGCGCGACCAGGGGCCGCAAGCGCGCCAGCAGGCTGCGCGCAGTGGCCGGCTGGTTGAGCTGACTGGCAGCAAGCACCCCGGCATACAAGGTCGCCGCGCGCTCGGCGGGCGCCAACGTGGCAAAACTCCGGTCCGCGGGCGCGTCTTCCCATTGGCGCAGCGCGTCCACCCCTGGCCCGGCAAGCACGCGCGCACGTGCCGCCAGCAATCCGTGGGCCTCCAGCGAGAACGCCCCTGGCGCGTGCGGCGGCACGGCGTTGCGCGGCTGGCGCGCCTGCATGTCGGCAATGCGCTGCGTGGTCAGCGGGTGGTTGCGCAAATAGGGCCATGAGCCGTTGTCGTTGATGCGGTTGGCCTGCTGCAGCTTGTCGAACATGTCGACAAAGCCACGCGGAGAAAACCCGGCCGGCACCATCAGGCCCATGCCGACGCGATCGGCCTCGCGCTCCATGTCGCGCGAGAAATTGAGCTGGTTCTGCACCACCAGCGCCTGGCCCCCGACCGCCAGCGCCTGCGCCGCCTGCGGGTTCTTGCTGGCCGCCAGAATGCCCAGCACCATGGCGCCGAGCATCAGCGGCATGGTCTTCGCTTGCCGACCGATCAGGCGCGCAATGTGGCGCTGGGTGATGTGGCTGAGCTCGTGCGCCAGCACCGAGGCGAGCTCGTCGGGCGTGGCCACCACGCCGATCAAGCCCAGGTTCACGCCCATGAAGCCGCCCGGCAGGGCAAAGGCGTTGACCGTGCGGTCATGCTCAAGAAAGAGCTCAAAGGAAAAGTGCTCGTCCAGCTCCGGCGAAATCTCGCCCAGCGAGCGCGCCGCCCCCAATAGCGCCTGCCAGATGGTGCCGACGTATTCAAGCAATTGCGGGTCGTCGATGTAGTCCGGGTCGCGGTAGAGCTCGCGGGCAATGTCGTCGCCCAGGCGCCGCTCGGCGCTGGCGCTCATCTCGCCATCGTCGCCCAAGGTGGGCAGGCGGGCTGTGCCGAGCGGTTGTGCCGCCGCCAAGCTGCTATTTGCTATAAAACAAATAGCTATAAACATCCGAAAAATATGCGATAGAGGCCAAATTCGCATCAAAAACCTTTGGACTGTGGTGGCGATCTTAGAACCTGGACGGCACACGGCGCCTGGCGACCCGCGCCGCCATCGTGGCGGGCACAAGTTTCGTATGATGGCCCGCTCCGGCGAAGGTTCGCCGCGCCAGCCATTCTTGCCCATGTCCGCACTCACCCACTTCGACGCCCAGGGCCAGGCCCATATGGTCGACGTCGCCGCCAAGGCGGCCACCCACCGCATCGCGATCGCCACGGGGCGCATCGACATGCTGCCCGCCACGCTGGCACTGATCGAGGCTGGCAATGCCAAAAAAGGCGATGTGCTGGGCATCGCGCGCATCGCCGGCATCCAGGGGGCCAAAAAAACCAGCGATTTGATTCCGCTGTGCCACCCGCTCGCCCTCACCCGCGTGGCGCTGGACTTCGGCCCCGCCAGCGCGCAGCAGCCGGGCGCCATTGGCATTGCCTGCACCGCCACGGTAGAAACGGTGGGGCCCACGGGCGTGGAGATGGAGGCCCTCACTGCCGTGCAGGTGGCCCTGCTCACCATCTACGACATGTGCAAGGCGGTAGACCGGGGCATGTCCATCCACGGCGTGCGCGTGCTGGAAAAGCATGGCGGCAAGTCGGGGAGTTTCGTGGCGGGCGCGCAGCCGTGAAACCAGGGCTCAGTGGCCCAGCGCCCCCGATGCCTTGCCCCCACGCAGCCAGCGCGCATAGTCCACCGGGTACGCGGCGGCGTAGCGCCGGCGGTGAAACTGCGCCTCGTCGGCAAGGCCCAACAGCTCGGCACTCTCGATCAGGCGCTCGATCACCCGAGGCTCGGGCGAGTAGTGCAGCAGATCGCTGGCCATGGCATGCACCTGGGCCGCATTGGCGGGGGTCACCGCCAGCGTGGTCAGGGTGGCAAAGCGGGCCGCATCGTCAAACAGCGGTGCCCCCACCACGCGCCCCTGGGCATCAAGGCGCAAAGCCGCGCTGCGCTCGGACAGCGGGTAATAGAGCTGGCTTACCGCAGCGTACTGGCGCGCCACGGCGCCCACAACAACTATTAGAATGATAGCTGCTAACGCTTGCAGATATTGCGCTAGAGGCCATTTTTCCTTGAATTTCTTCGCTGACTCCGGCGTGAACAGCAAGCCCAGCGCGCACAACGCCGCCAACTGGAACGGGCCGTACCAGAGCGGAAACTCCAGCATGCTGTGCGCCGTGATCGCCAGCAGAATGCCCCAGGCGAGCTGGCGCTGCGGTGCCGTCTCCTGCCAGGGGCGGGCACGCCAGACCAGCGCACCGGCGATGGCGCACGCCGTCAGCGCGGCGGGCAGGCCAAGCTCCACGGCGAGATGCAGCGGCAGGTTGTGGGCGTTGTCCAGCAGCGTGCAAAAGCGCTCGCCGGAAAACAGCGTGGTGTAGTGGGCATAGTCGAGCTCCCCCCAGCCCCAACCCAGCCAGGGCCGCAGGGCGATCAGGTCGAGCACGTTGGACCACAGCACGCGCCGGCTGCTGCAACCGTAAGAGGCCGCCACGCGCGTGAAAACGCCACTGCCGTGCACGCCCGCAGTGCGCCACAGCAGCGCAGGCAGCATCCAACTGGCAAGGGCGTACAGCAGCAGCCCGCCAGCGAGCAGCTTGCACGCCCCGGCGCCCAGGCGTTCTCGCCATAGCCCTGCCAGGCAGAGCAACAACAGCCACTGCAACAATCCGGTGCGCGACGCCGTGGCCGCGCTGCCCACCGCCAGCAAGGCCATGGCCGCCCACAGGGCCGCCCACATCGCCGCGGCATGCCAACGCGGGGCAGCAGGCCGCCCTGCCGCTCTGCCTTGTGCCGCCCACCAGACCAAGGCCCACACGCCCAGACTGAGCAGCGTCGCCTGCTGGTTGCGCTGGCGCAAGTTGCCCATGGCCTGGCCGATCGGCGCGTCGTAGACCCAGGGGGCAAGCGCGCCATGCAGGCCGAAGTACTGCGCCAGCCCAATGGCGCTGGAGGCCAGCGCCGCCAACAGCAGCCCCGCAGCCAGCCAGCGCGCCCGGTGCCGCGCACGCCACGGCTGGCCTGCCCATCCCTGCGCGGCCGATACCAGCAAGAGCAGCGCAGCGCACAGCCAGCTCGCTGCCAGTGGCCAGAAGTTGGTGGAGGGCGGCCGGGTAAAACACCACAGGAAGGGCAAGGCGACCGCCAGCACTGCGAGCGCTGACAGCGAAGCCGACCGGGGATCGGAACGTCCGGGAAAGCTAACAGGGGTCAAAGCTTTTCGACTTCGCCGGCCTTGGGCTGCCACTTCATCAGGTGCCGCTCGATACGGCCGACCGCGCCGTCGAGCACCAGGGCAAACGCCGTAAGCACCACAATGCCGGCCATCACGGTATTGATGTCGAAAGTGCCTTCAGCCTGCAGGATCAGGTAGCCCACGCCCTGGCTGGAGCCCAGGTATTCCCCCACCACCGCGCCGACGAACGCCAGACCGACGGAGGTGTGCAGCGAGCTGAACACCCAGCTCGTGGCGCTGGGCAGGTACACATGGCGCAGCAGCTGGCGCGGGCTCGCGCCCAGCATGCGGGCGTTGGCGAGCACCACCGGGCTCACTTCCTTGACGCCCTGGTAGACATTGAAAAAGACAATGAAAAACACCAGCGTAACGCCGAGCGCCACCTTGGAGCCCATGCCGAGCCCAAACCACACCGAAAAAATAGGCGCCAGCACGATGCGCGGCATCGAGTTGAAGGCCTTGATGTAGGGCTCCAGCAATGCCGACGCCATGGGCGCAAGCGCCAGCCACAGGCCGCAGGCCAGGCCGGTGCCGGCGCCCACGGCAAATGCCATGGCGGTTTCCATGAGCGTGACGGCCAGATGGCGGTAAATGTCGGCATCGGTGACAAACCACGCCCAGATACACCTAAAAACCGCCAACGGCTGGCCGAAAAAGAAGGCTGCCTGGCGGTCGTTGTCGAACATGAACGGCGGGATGAAGCCCGGCCGGGTCATGGCATCCCAGAACAGAAAGAGCAGCACCAGCAGGCCAAGCTGCCAGGCGCGCAATGTCGCCGCGCGGGGTTTGATTTTTTGCCACATGGTCGTAGACAGGTTTGCAATCAATGAGAGAACAAGGCGCGATGCCGCGGACAGTACGAACGTACGGCAAGGCGAAGCAACGCGGTTATATCGTTGATTGCGAAACTGCCTCAGGCGGCTTTCTGCAACTGTTGCTGATAGCCCTTGAGCACCTCGGCGCGCATGACATCCCAGATGCCGGCATGCAACTCCCGAAAACGCGGGGTCATCTTGATTTCGGCCACGTCGCGCGGGCGTTCGATGTCGATCACGAATTCGCCCATGGGGTGCGAGGCCGGCCCCGCACTCATCACCACCACGCGGTCGCTCATGGCAATGGCTTCATCCAGGTCGTGGGTGATGAACAGCACCGCCTTGCGCTTGGCCTGCCAGAGCTGCAGCACCTCGTTTTCCATGAGCTGGCGCGTCTGGATGTCGAGCGCGGAAAAGGGCTCGTCCATGAGGATGATGTCCGGGTCGAGCACCAGCACCTGCGCCAGGCTGGCGCGCTTTCGCATGCCGCCGCTCATCTGGTGGGGGTAGCGGTCGCCAAAGCCCGCAAGACCCACGCGGCCCAGCCACTCCTGTGCCAAGGCCTGCGCCTGCCTGACCGGCATGCCGCGAAACTCCAGGCCGGCGGCCACATTGGCCAGCGCCGTGCGCCAGGGCATCAGGCTCTCGGCCTGGAACATGTAGCCAGCCCGGCGGTTCAGGCCGACAAGCGGCTCGCCAAACACCGCCACGCGGCCCAGACTCGGCGCCAGCAGGCCGGCCGCCACGTTCAGCAGCGTGCTCTTGCCGCAGCCCGTGGGGCCGACCACGCTGACGAACTCGCCTGCGCCGACACGCAAATCCACCTCCTGCACAGCGGTGTAGCGCTGGCCGGGAGCGTCCTTGCTGATGAAGGTGCAGGCAACGCCTGCCAAATGCAGCGCCGGTCCGCCGGCCGCTTCAGCGCTTGCCGGCATGTGCCTTCTTGACGAATGCGTTGGTATAGACGGCATCGAGGTCGAGCTTGGCCGCCGCCATCTTCGGGTCGACGCTGGCCAGCGCGCGGTACGCCGTGCGCGCGCCCGCGGTGGGGAACATGCCGTCGGGCGACAGCGCCTTTTGCGCCGCCAGGAAACCGTCGATGTAAATCGCCCGGTCACCCAGCAAATAGCTCTCGGGCACCACCTTGATCACGTCGCCCGGCCCGGCGGCCTGGATCCAGCGGTCCGCGCGGACGATGGCGTTGGTCAGCGCCTGCACGGTGCCAGGGTTGGCCTGGACGAAATGCTCCGGCGCGTACAGGCAGGCGGCCGGCATGGGGCCGCCAAACACCTTTTCGGCCTCTGACACGAGACGCGTGTCGGAAACGATTTTCAAGTCGCCCGAGCGCTGCAAGAGCGTGATGACCGGGTCAAGGTTGCTGATCGCGTCGATCTGCCCCGAGCGCATCGCCGCCACCGCGCCGTTGCTGGCGCCCACCCCGACAAAGCTGACCTCGCTGGGCTTGACGCCCGCCTTGGCCAGCACGTAGTTCACCAGCACATTGGTCGAGCTGCCCGGCGCCGTGACGCCGATCTTCTTGCCACGCAGGTCGGCCACCGACTGGTAGTGGGGCATGGTCTTGGGGTTGATGCCCAGCACGATCTGCGGCGCCAGCCCCTGCAGCACGAAGGCGCGCATGGGCTGGCCCTTCAACTGCATGTTCACCGTGTGCTCGAAGGCACCCGACACCACATCGGCACTGCCCCCCACCACGGCCTGCAGCGCCTTGGAGCCGCCGGCGAAGTCGACGATGGTGACATCCAGCCCCTCGTCCTTGAAATAGCCCAACTGCTCGGCAATAGTCAGCGGCAGGTAATAGAACAGGTTCTTGCCGCCGACGGCGATGGTGAGCTTGGGCTTTTCGATCGCCTGGGCGAAGGCCAGGTGGGGAAGGGCTGCGCTGGCGAGCGTCGAGGCGATGAGGTGGCGGCGGGTGAGCATGGGGCTTGTCTCCTGGTGGTTTCAGAAGGACCGGGGCCATCGCTGGGCCGGGGTCCGTTGGAAAAGAAAATGCTACCACTGGCCACGCGAAACCGGTGCCACTGACGTCGCAGGAATGGCTGGCAAGTCGAGTTGGTCATTTTGGCCTCCATTCTCGCTGTTGCCCTCCAGGGTGGACGTTAATGTCCTGATCGCCTTGCTGGATGCGGCGCATCAGCACCACACCCGCGCCACCCAGTGGCTGCGGCAGAAAACTGCCTACCCATTGACGCCCATTGGCCCTTGTCTGTATAAATTTCTGATCAGAATGCAGCAAAATTAAAATTTTCTGAGACTGGGCAAAAAAAAAATGGTCGGAGCACTCGTTGGATACGAATTTCTGAGAGAGCGCCTCGCTACGGATGCCTTCCCTCTTTCTCGGCCTGCGGCCATTTTCCCAGTGACCAAGGTGACCGCCATGGCGGACTACCTGCAGGTGCCTGGCCAGGTAGCGCCGGCAACGGACGACCCACTAGAGCATCTGCTGTTCGCGCTCAAGCATGAGGGGCTGGAAATGCAAGCAGCGGTGCTCGCGCTGAAGAAGATCAGCGGCACGGATGTGGGCATGGCTTTTTTGCAAAGCCCCAGCAGCGCCTACCTGCGCCAGGTGTGCTACCTCTGGGAGCTGGCCAACGGCAAGGAGCTGGCAGGCCTTTCTGCGGCACAAGGCGGTTACACCCCCCTCTTTGACCCCAACACCTGCGTCACGGGGCAGGCGTTGCGCAGTCAGCGCTGGCGTGTCGATTTCAACGGCATCGGCTCGCCCTCCTTCTGCCCTACCGTGCGGCGCACGCCGCTGCTGCAAGGGTTGCTCGATCGCCAAATTCTCAACGCCACACAGGAGTTCGTCGCCACGCTGGACCCGGCGGTGCTCGATCGCGCAGTGCGCTGGGCCTACTTGAGCGAGACGCAAGGTTCGTATGAAATCGAGCGCGAAATGCCGACCGCCGACAAGGCCGCCGCCTTCGCGGCCTTGTTGGCACGAGCGCACGAGGCCGCCCCTATCACGCAAGCGTACCTGGTCGCTTTGCAGAACATCGCTGTCACCAACCCATTGGAAAAAGCCGCAGCGTTCCGCAACCGGCAGAACTGGCTGCGCGGAGCGCTGCCGGGAGCGTTGGGGGTCACCTACCTGCCGCCCGAGCCCGGTCTGTTGCCATCCATCATGGACGAGATCATGGCCATGGCCAACAACGCGCACCAAAGCGGGATCGATCCCCTTGTGCTCGGCTCCCTGGTCAGTTGCGCTTTCGTCTTCGCGCATCCGTTCATGGACGGCAACGGCCGCCTGTCCCGATTTTTGTTTCACCGTGTGGTGTGCGCGAGTGGCATGCTGCCGAGCGGCATGGTGCTGCCCGTATCCGTGGCCATGAAGCGCAACGAAAACCGCTATCTGGCGGCACTCCAGTCCTTCTCCAGACCGGCACGCGAGGCCTGGAACGTGACCTGGATCGATGGCAACAATTTCGATCTGGAATTCAAGGGCCCGCCCGAAATCTACCGTTACTGGGACGCCACGCCCTGCGCGGAATTTGGCCTGCAAATGGCGCAGGAAGCCTTCGACAAAGACTTGCGCGGTGAAAGCGCTTTCCTGGCCCGGTTCGACCGCGTCTACAAGGCGGTGAACGATGCGATCGACATGAACGGAAACGACCTCGCGTTGTTGGTGCGCTACGCTGTTCAAAATGATGGGCGGCTCTCGCACAACCGCGTCAAACAATTCATCGCGAAGGGCCATCCCCAGCAGTTGCTGGACTTGGCCCAGCACGCCATCTCGGCGGCTTATGAACGCGAATAGTCCACTTGTGGCGCCCAGTGCGGTGGGGGGCTTGTGTGCCATGGGAGGCTTTTGGCTGCATCCGGTTGAATGCGCCTCCAACCTGCTGGTTAATTCGACTCTGGCCCTAATTGCTCCGCAACCGTGTAGGGAGAGGCGCCCCGGTTAGTCTAAAAACCCATCCACATGCGCGTACGCTCGAATTCGGGCCGTTTTCGGGTCCAGCAGTACCACCCAATCCATCGCTCGGCGGCTGACCAGCGGCAGCCAGCGCAGTGCCGTGCCATCGGTCGTTTCATCTGCTTCGTGGCGGGTCACCGCGCGTTGTACCGCAGCCTCAATGAGCGCGTGCTTGTCGGGGTACTTTGCCTGCAGCTCCTTGAGCGGGTGGGCACGCTGCAACACCTCGGCAGCGCTGAGCGCATAGTCCTGCCACCAACTGGGGCGCTGGCTGGGTTCCACCCCTTGCAACGACGCATTCAGACTGGACAGCCTTTCGGCCGACGTGGCGGCAGATCGCAGCCCCATGACCCGAGGGCTTGAGAGGCTCCAGGGTTGGGCCCATGCCGGGGCATGCCTGGCGTCGGCCTCATCCAGGTCGGAATAGCTCACCGCCCGAAAGCGGTCCACCTCAAACACCAAGGCCACCGGGCGGGCATACGCCAAGGTGTGGATTCCATAGCCCAGCGCCAGCAACTGGATGAGTGCCACCAGGGCCAGATCGCGCCGCAACTCGGCGCGTGGCTTGGCGGGGTTGAACACCACCAGGGTGAGCGAGGGGCCGCACACCACGTCAACGCCCACGATCAACCAGAAGAGTTCGGTGCCACCCACCAGGCCTCGCAGCGGCGAGGGGAACCACACCTCAAATACCACTACGCTCACCAAGAAGATGAGCGCCAAGCTGCACAACAAATGGGTTCCAGCGGCACGCGCTGCCACACGAAGGCGTGAAAAATTAAGCATCAAACACGATATGGACAAACCACTTCAAATTAAAAAAGCGCCCGCAGGCGCTTTTTTAAGATCGCATCACAGTGCGACTATTAACGGCACTGAGCAGGCGCGTACTTGGCCAACAAAGTTCCGGCCGTCAAAGGGGTAATGCCATTAGCCGTCGCAGTCACGTTAGTAGCAGATGCACAACCCCAGTCAATAGAGCCCGAAACGCCCGAAGTGAAGGCAGCGGTCAAAGCAACACCGGCGCCTGCAGCGCCATTACGCACCCAAGGCGTGAGCGTAAGCGTGTTCGCTGCAGCACCCAAACCAACGGAGGCAACATTGTAAGTAACAGTAATGAGACCAGTGAGCCTATCGACAAGGATTGAGTTAACAAACTTCGAATTGGCGCCCGTGTTATTCGCTTGTGCATTCCAAGTATCTGCCACACGATTCAAATCAAGCAGTGATGCAGATCCTTCGGAAGCAATGGCCAGCTTGGCGGGCTCTGACAAATTGAGACCTTCCGTCACGCGGGTGCGCACCGTGTAGTCTTGGTAGGCCGGCAGCGCGATGGCAGCCAAGATACCGATGATCGCCACAACGATCATCAATTCGATCAAGGTAAAACCTTGTTGGAGATTGCGCTTCATGAAAAACTCCCTGGGAAAAGTTGGAAAGACAGGCCAAGTTCAGCAAGTTGCATGCCAACATCGCCACGTGCCCAGCACCAAGAAAATTTCAGGCAAGGCCACATAGGCGTGACACGTTTGCGCACAGATTGCACATTTTTGTCACTTCTAGCCCGCCAATGTGCGTGTTTCAGGCAAGCAGCGCTGGGCCGGCAGGCAATCCGAGGGGCGCAGCTCCGCAGCAAGAAAGCCGAGAAAAAACGGGGAACTTCTGCCCCCCTGAATGCCTAAAGGATCTAAAGGCGCCAAACCTTTAGCGGCAAATGGCCGGGGCGTACTTGGCTTCCAGGGCGCCCGCAGTGGCCGACATGCCCGCATTGGTGGCGGCAACCTGCGTATCAGAGGCGCACGCCCAATCCAGGGAGCCACTGGCACCGGCGGCGAGGGCCGCTTTCAACTGCGTTGGCGCACCCGCTGTGTCGCGAACGAACGGGTTGATGGTCAAGGTGTTTTTGGCAGCCGCCACACCGACGGCAGCGGCGTTGTACGTCACGGTAATCTCACCCTTGTCATCCAGCAGAACGCTTTTCACGAATTTGGCATTGGCCCCCGAATTGCCAGCCTGTGCGTTCCACAGCGCGATGGCGTTCGCAAGGTCATCAAGTGAAGAATCGGTCACCGAGACCATCTTCTTGGCGCCCTCAGCCAAACTGAGCCCTTCCGTCACACGGGTGCGCACCGTGTAGTCTTGGTAGGCAGGCAGTGCAATGGCAGCCAGAATCCCAATGATCGCGACGACGATCATCAGTTCGATCAGGGTAAAACCTTGCTGCAGATTGCGTTTCATGTGACCCCCAGGTGTCCATTGCAGGCAACCACTTGCCGATAAATTCTCACTCCAAAAATGTAAGAGCATGTTTCATGCCAATGAGCCTACGTTGGCTTGGATGCACAGCTTCGCGGCGTATGCGCGCTGGGCGTGGCCGCGCGTGGCAAGGGGATGGCCCAGATGGCAGGGCGGGTGGGGCTGGGTCCGGCAGCGGGGTCAGAGCAAGCAGCAAAAATCCAACGCTTATCCGAGTGCGTTTTTCGTGGGACTGAGGGCGCTAGAAAGTTAGGTGTTTTTAGCCCCTAGCCCTTATGCAGAAAGCGTTAGCAGCTATCAAAATAAATTTATTTTGATAGCTGCTAACTGGCGTTTGATGCGGGCCAGTACCCCGGCAAAGGCGCGTGGCCGCCATAAGGCCGCAGCCCCTTACACCTCAAACGCCTGCCCCGCCTCCAGCCACCGAATGTCGTGCCTGGCTGGCGCCCCCGCTGCCGCATGCGCGTCAAATCGGCACACTTCTTCATAGATGAGCGCCGTTTCCGACGGCTTGGTGTGGGTGATGCAGATGGGGCAGTTCGCCGCGCCCTGGAACTGCGCCAGCTCCTGGGCCAGGGTGTCCGACGACAGATGCCGGCTGCGCTCGGCCAGCAGGTGTTCGCGTCGGCTGAACGCGGTCTCGATCACCAGCATGGCGACAGGCAAGGCATTCACGCGCTGCCAGAACGCCGGGTTGCGCCCGGTATCGCCGCTGAACACCCACCAGCCGCGCTCGCCCTGCACGGCATAGCCCACGGCCGGCACGGTGTGCAGCGCGGGCAGCACTTCGAGCGCTGCATCCGCGACGGTCAAGATATCTCCTGTTGCCAAAGGCACGAAACGCAAGAAGGGCCTGTCGCTGCTGGGAATGCGGCTGAAGTCGGGCCAGATGGTGCCGTTGAACACATGGGCACGCAGGGCGGCAATGGTTTCGGGCAGTGCGTGCACCTGCAGCGGGGCGCTGCGCATGGCGGCCACCGAGTCGATCATCAGTGGCAGGGCGGCGATGTGGTCCAGATGCGAGTGGGTGAGAAACACATGGTCGATGGCCGCCATTTCGTCCAGCGTCAGGTCGCCCACGCCAGTGCCCGCATCGATCAGGATGTTGCGGTTGACCAGAAACGAGGTGGTGCGGCAGCCTTGCGAGATGGCGCCGGAACAACCAAGCACACGGATTTTCATGAGGCTGCGGCTATTTGGTATCGAAACGGGTCGCCCCGTCCCAGTCGGGCTGGTAGGGTAACACCCGCAGCATGGCCACACGTTCGGCGTACCAGGCCAGCAGCTTGCTCTCAGGATCGGCGCGGCGCAGGGATTCTGCATGGCGATCGCACGCCGCCCAATCCTGCGCGCGCAGGCTGGCGAGTGCCTCGTTCCATTGCGCCAGACTGTGCATCTGAGCCGGCGCGACCTCCCCCAACCGGCCCAGGGGGTAAAAAATGGCGACGGCGTCTTCCTTGCCCTTGACGCGCACACGGTCGAGCTCCTGCCAGACGAAACCGCTTGCCTGCTGGCGGGTTGCCTCGCTGGCCACAATGTCCACGCCGTAGACCTTGCACAAGCCTTCGAGGCGCGAGCCAAGGTTGACGGCATCGCCAATCACGGTATAGCTGCGGCGAATGTCCGAGCCCATGTCTCCCACGCACATGGGGCCGGTATTGAGCCCTATGCCGATGCCGATCTCGGGCAGGCCGGTGGCGCGGTGGCGGGCGTTGAGCGATTGGACGGCGGCCACCATGTCCAGCGCCGCCTGCACGGCCAGCGCGGCGTGCTGCTGCGTGGGCACGGGCGCGCCCCAGAAGGCCATGACGCAGTCCCCCATGTACTTGTCGATCGTGCCCAGATGCGCGCGAATGGCCTGCGTGAGGCGGCTGAAGATGTCGTTGAGCAAGGCTTGGAGCTGCACCGGCTCCATGCGCTCGGACATGGCGGTAAAGCCGCGCATGTCGCAAAACATCACGGTGAGCTCGCGGCTGGCGGCCTGCATGCTGTAGCGCTCGGGCGCGAGCAGCATCTGGTCCACGAGCTCAGGGGGCACGTAAGTGCCAAACAAGTGGGCCAGGTTGCGTTTGGTGCGGCTCTCTGTCAGGTAGCCATGGGCCATGTCGAGCGCGGTGGCCACCACCACCACGGCCAGCGCACTCGCCAATGGCAAGGCCAAGCCGTAGACCAGATACAGCTGGGCATTGAGGCCTGCCAAGGCCACCAGTACAGCGGCGGCCAGCAGCAGCGCGCGCGCGGCGCTGAGCAAAGGCAGTACCAGCGCCAGCAGCACGCCAGCAACGGCGATTTGCAATACGTCAAAGGCGGTGGCGTAGTCGGGCCGATAGATCGCCTTTCCGCTCAGGAAGCCCGAGAGCACATTGGCGTGCACTTCCACGCCGGGGTACGCGCGCCCGACGGGTGTCGCACGCAGGTCCTGCAGGCCCGGCGCCGTGGAGCCCATCAGCACAATCTTGCCGCGCAGGCTGCCGGCGGGCAGCCTGCCTTGCAGCACGTCGGCGGCCGAGAGGTAGCGGAACGAGCCACCGCTGGGCCCACCCGGCCCGCGGTAGGGCACGAGCGTTGCCAATTGCTCGTCCACCGGGAGGAATTTGCGCCCGCCATTTGCGTGCAGTTCGACGCCGCGCAGCAGGTTGCGCTCACCCGGCACCGGTTCTGTGGCGAATGCCGGCACCACATTGGCGCCGCCCAGGAAGCTGCGGTAGACGGCCAGCGCCAACGATTCGTAGTAAGCGCCCTGGTACTCCGCCAGCAGAGGCAAGGAGCGCACGACACCGTCCTCATCGCTCATGGTATTGAAGAAACCTGCTGCTGGAGCCGCCTGTGCCAGGACGGCAAGGTTGCTGCCAAAGCCGCTCCAGACAGTAGCGTTGAGCAGGCTTCCCCCCATCTGCCGCAGCGTGAGCGCCGGGGACGGCAAGGCGCCACGCCCCTGGCCATCGCGGTCGCTGGTGAAGTAGTAGCCGAGCACGGCATTTTGCGTGTCGAGCGCACCGGCAAAGCGCGCGTCGTAGTCGAGCGTGGGCGCAAGGCGCCCCAAGGCCTGTGCGAAGCCCGGCTGGCTCTTGAGCGGGCCTTGTGCCAGCGCGTTCAGGCGCGCGAGGCCGGAGCTGGTATCGGCCTCGGCAAAGACCACGTCGAAGCCCAGCACCGCGACCCCTTGGCGCTCGAACAGCTCGTTGGCGAACGCCGCCATCTTGTCCCGGCCCCAGGGCCATTGGCCGACGCGCTGCAGGCTGGCTTCGTCAATGTCGACAATGACGATGCGATCATCGGGCGTATGCGGCAGCGTCGCACGCAGGCGCACGTCGTACAGCAGGTGCTCAAGCCGCTCAAGAAACTGGAACGATACGCCGCCTGACGCATGCAGCACGCCCAGCACAACGGGCGCGAGCACCCACACCATCCGGCGCCAGCGCCGCTGCAGGAGGCTGGCCCATCGCGGTGCCACGGTGCAGGCAGGCTGCGCGCGTCAGCCGCTCTGGCTCACACGTGAACGAACTGCATTTCCGTCCCTGCCAGCGCCAGGCGGTCGCCGTCTTTCAGGGGAACGGGGTCGTTGCCAATACGCGCTCCGTTGAGTTCAGGAGGCTCGGGGCCTTCGACATGCGCCAAGACGAAGCCATGGTGGCGCCGGGTCACCGATGCCACGGCTACGCCGGGTTTGCCAATGGTGGTGACCACCTTGGTGAGCGCCACCTCACGGCCTGTCGCAGGGCCGGACAGCACCCGAATGACGGCAGTAATGGCCGCGCCCCCGGCACTTCCAAACCCGGACAGCGGCGCCGGGCCGGTGGTGGGAGCCGCACTGCGCGCAGCGACGGGCGGCGGCACCATGCCGGGCTTGAACAGCATGGTCTTTTGAAACTGTGGGTCTTCAGCCTCGTTGAAGAAACGGATTTTGTACTTGCCGACTTCGAGCGTGTCGCCGTTGCGCAATTCGTGCCGCGTCACGGCCTTGCCGTTGACGTAGGTGCCGTTGGTGCTGTGCAGGTCTTCAATGGCGACGTCGTTGCCTGCCATGTGCAAGGCCGCATGCTCGCCACTCACAGCGAGGTTGTCGATGACGATGTCGTTGTAAGGACGCCGCCCCAACGTGGTCCGCTCTTTGGTGAGTTCCACTTCCTTGATGACGACCCCGTCAATCGAAACAACCATTCTTGGCATGTCCCACTCCCGATGTATTGGCTTACGTGTTTGATGTGTTTCGGCACAGGTGATCAGGCGCGCAGCAAGCGCGACATCAAGCCTTGTTTGCGGGTGCCCATGCTCGCTTTCACCAAGACCACGCTGATATTGTCGCGCCCGCCCTGGCTGTTGGCGGCGGCAATCAGCCGCTCGGTCTTCTCTTCGAGCGAGCTGCGCGGCGCCAGCAGCGCGGCAAGCTCTGCGTGGCGCAGCATTTCGCTCAGCCCATCGGAGCACAGCAGATACAAGTCGCCCGGCTGCACCTCGAATTCATTCACTTCGAGCAATACCAGCTCTTCGACCCCCAGCGCACGGGTGACGAGGTTGCGGCTTGCGGACACCGCCGCCTGTTGCGGCGTGATCAGGCCAGCATCGATCTGCTCCTGGAGCCAGGAGTGGTCACGCGTGATCTGCTCCAGCACGCCTTCGCGCAGGCGGTAGCAACGGGAGTCGCCAATATGCCCCAGCATGAGACGCGGGCCTTGAAAAACACCGACCACCAAGGTGGTGCCCATGCCGGCGTACTGCATATTGGATTCCGCCGCTTCCAGGATGGCCTGGTTGGCGTTGTCCACGCATATTTCCATGGCCCGGCGCAGGTCGAACGATTTGGGCCGCGGGCCCGCCTGGGCAAGCCAGCGCGCCATTTCTTTCTGGATGAAGTCGATGGCCATGCTGCTGGCCACTTCACCAGCGTTGTAGCCGCCCATGCCGTCGGCGAGCATCGCCAGCTGGGCCTGCGAATCGACCCCTACCGCGTCTTCGTTGTTGGCCCGCACACGGCCCGTATCGGTCCGCGCGCAAAACTCGTAGCTCAGCGACACCGCACTCATCAGATCCTCGAGCGCGTGGCGTGGGGTGCCGCCGGCGCGGCCGCGCTGTCGAACACTGTGTCTGGGAAGTCCGCCATGGGATGTCTGTGAAAATCAGTCTGCGCATCATAGACGAGTGGGGCGCCGAAATGCGCATCCGCAGAGGGGCGCATTCCAGAGCTGGCCTCGCGCAGGGCGGCCGCCATTTGCGCCCCGGTCTGAAAGCGAGCGCCGGGGTTCTTGTGCAAGGCGCGCGCTACCACCATGGCGACCGATTCCGGAAGGTCCGCGCGCAGCGTGCGCACGTCAGCCGGCACCTCGTTCGCAATGGCGTGCATCAGAGCGCTCATGGATTCGCCGCGCAGCGGCAGGCGGCCCGTAAGGAGCTGGTACAGCGTCACGCCCAGCGCATAGATATCGCAGCGGCCGTCTGCCTTGGTTCCCACGATCTGCTCTGGCGCCATGAAGCTTGGCGTTCCCAATACCAAGCCCGTACGGGTCTTGCTGTTGTCCGTAATGCGCGCAATACCGAAGTCGGTCACCTTGACGGTGTCCGTCCCAGCGTCGTACAGGATATTGGAGGGCTTGATGTCGCGGTGCACCACCTGGTGCTGGTGGGCATAGTCGAGCGCGTCGGCAACACGCGCAGCGATGGACAGCAGGATGGGCACCGCAAGCCAATGCTCTGGCTGGACTGCGTGTGACAAATCCTTGCCACGCAGCCGCTCCATGGCAATCCAGCTAAGGCCTTGTTCGTCGCCTGCGTCGTAGATCGCCACAATCTGGGGATGCTGCAGACGGCCGGCGGACTCCGCCTCACGAAAAAATCGGGCACGGGCATCCACCAGGGCTGCACCCTCGAATTCGCTGCCCAACGCGAGCGTCTTGAGGGCGACGGCCCGGCCAATCACCGGATCGTGCGCGGCATACACCCGGCCCATGGAACCGCGCCCCAGTTCACCGTCGATCTCATAGCGGCCCAGGTGTTGGGGTGCAGCGAAGGCTTCGGCTGCCTGCGGCCGTGCGCTGGGCAGGCTTTTTGCCTGGCGTTCTACTTCCGCCAGACGCTCCGCGCGCCCGAGGCGAGCTCCGGCATCGCGGTACAGCGGGGCGTGTGCGACCAGGTGGGCAAAAACGCCACGCGCCCCTTCAAATGAGCGGTTGCGCTCAAAAGCTTTGCCCAGATGGTACAGATCGCGCAGCACCTCGCCGCGCACCGGCAACTGCACAAGTTTGTCGAATGCGGCGTCGAGCTTGCCTTGATTCTTCAAGTCGCTCGCCAGACGGCGCACCTCGTCTTGCAGCGCCGTGCCGCCATTGCGCGCTGCGGCAACCTCACCCTTGGCCGCACGCCGCGCGAGGTAGATGTAGTGCCCGGTAAAGAGCGCCAGCAGCGGCAAGGCCAGCATCCGGCCCTGGCCCCATCCCACCGCGACGCAAATACCCGCTACCCCGGCGCCGGCCAGAACGCCCGGCCAGACACGCAGCAGCGGCAGCAGGGCGAGGCAGGCCAGCACCACCAGCAATGCCGCCAGAACCAGCAGCGATGGCGGCAGCGGCACCAAGCCTGTAGCGACGCAGACCAGCACCGCCAGTGCGGCAGACGCCACAGGCCAGAGCGCATCGCGCCGCCACGATGCCGCGTCCGGCGCACCGTACCGTGGCGCCGGATGAACCCGGTGCGCGTTTTGCTTGCTTGCCACAGTGGTGCTCCCTCCGAACGCGTTGCCAACCATCGATCTTGGCCAAAAAACAAGCAATTTTTGCGCCTGTTGAGCGTGCAGGACGGTACTGTCGGTCTCGACAACAAAAAAACCCGCACGCAGCGGGTTTTCGGAGGGCGGCGCGGCGCCTATTCCGTTTCTCAATCAATCGAGTACGCGAAGGCGAAGTGCAGGCAGTACAGGCGTACGGCAAGCGAAGCCGACAAAGTAATCGTTTGATTTAAAAATGGAATTACAACTGCGCTTTGAGCAAATGGCCCAGTTCGGACGGGTTGCGGGTCACGATAAAGCCGCACTCTTCCATGATGGCCAGCTTGGCATCCGCGGTATCGGCGCCACCGGAGATCAGCGCGCCGGCGTGGCCCATGCGCTTGCCTGCGGGGGCTGTGACACCGGCGATGAAACCGACGATGGGTTTCTTCATGTTGGCCTTGCACCAGCGCGCGGCTTCGGCTTCGTCGGGGCCGCCGATTTCGCCAATCATGATGACGGCGTCGGTGTCCGGGTCGTTGTTGAACGCCTGCATCACGTCGATGTGCTTCAAACCATTGATCGGGTCGCCGCCGATGCCCACGGCAGTGGACTGGCCCAGGCCGACTTCGGTCAGCATGGCCACGGCTTCGTACGTCAGCGTGCCCGAGCGGCTGACCACGCCGATGCGGCCCTTGCGGTGGATGTGGCCGGGCATGATGCCGATCTTGATTTCATCGGGCGTGATGATGCCGGGGCAGTTGGGGCCCAGCAGCAGCGTCTTCTTGCCGCCGGCGGCTTCCTTGGCACGCATTTTGTTGCGCACTTCCAGCATGTCGCGCACTGGAATGCCTTCGGTGATGCAGATCGCCATGTCCAGATCGGCTTCCACAGCTTCCCAGATGGCGGCAGCGGCGCCCGCGGGCGGCACGTAGATCACCGAGACGGTGGCGCCCGTCTGGTGTGCGGCTTCCTTGACGGAGGCGTAAATCGGGATGTTGAAGATCGACTCGCCGGCCTTCTTCGGGTTCACGCCAGCGACGAAGCAGTTCTTGCCGTTCGCGTATTCCTGGCACTTTTCCGTGTGGAACTGGCCGGTCTTGCCCGTGATGCCCTGGGTGATGACCTTGGTGTCTTTGTTGATGTAAATCGACATGTTTCTTGTCCTAGTCAGTTTGGGACAGCGCTAAAGATCTGTCCCCAAGGTCATTACTTGACGGCAGCTACAATTTTTGTAGCGGCTTCGGCCATGGTGTCGGCCGCGATGATCGGCAGGCCGGACTCGGCCAGCAGCTTCTTGCCCAGCTCTTCGTTCGTGCCCTTCATGCGCACCACCAGCGGCACGGACAGGTTCACCGCTTTGCAGGCGGTGATCACGCCGGTGGCGATGGTGTCGCACTTCATGATGCCGCCGAAGATGTTGACCAGAATGCCTTTGACATTTTTGTTCGCCAACATGATCTTGAAGGCCTCGGTCACCTTCTCGGCAGTGGCGCCACCGCCCACGTCGAGGAAGTTGGCCGGCTCGCCGCCAAACAGCTTGATAGTGTCCATGGTGGCCATGGCCAGGCCCGCGCCGTTGACCAGGCAGCCAATGTTGCCGTCCAGGCTGATGTAGGCCAGGTCGAACTTGGAAGCCTCGACTTCGGCCGGATCTTCTTCGTCCAGGTCGCGCAGCGCCACGATTTCGGGGTGGCGGAACAGCGCGTTGGCGTCAAAGTTGAACTTGGCGTCCAGCGCCGTGAGCTTGTTCTGGCTGTCGCGGTTGAGGGGGTTGATCTCGACCAGCGAGGCGTCGGTGTCCATGTAGCACTTGTAGAGCTTCTGGAACAGGTCTACCGCCTGGTCCATCGAAGCTTCGGGCAAGCCGATGCCGCGTCCAATCTTGCGCGCCTGCTCGTCGCCCAGGCCCTTGAGCGGGTTGATGTACTCGGTAATGATTTTCTCGGGCGTGGAATGGGCCACTTCTTCGATGTCCATGCCCCCTTCGCTCGATGCGATGAAGGCCACGCTTTGCGTGGCGCGGTCGGTGACCAGCGAGACGTAGTATTCCTTCTGGATGTCGGCGCCGTCTTCGATGTACAGGCGGCGCACTTTCTGGCCTTCGGGCCCGGTCTGGTGCGTCTTGAGCTGCATGCCCAGGATTTCGCCGGCCAGGCGCTTGACGTCGTCAATGCTCTTGGCGACCTTCACGCCGCCACCCTTGCCGCGACCGCCGGCATGAATCTGCGCCTTGACGACCCAGACCGGCCCGCCGAGCTTTTGCGCAGCTTCTACGGCTTCCTGAACGGTGAATGCGGGAATGCCGCGCGGAACGGGCACACCAAATTGGCGCAAGATTTCCTTGGCTTGGTATTCGTGAATCTTCATGAGGACTTTCTCAGGAAAGGAATTTCACCCGTCTGCCATGAATGCATGTCTGGCGGCGGGCGGTGGACATGGCAGCCAGCGACTGTATCATGTTGCAACGCACCAATCTTGTTGGGAGCTTACACGCGGCGCTGCTGCTGCATCCGTACACACCGAGGAACACGCATGGTCAAGGTATTCATCGACGGCGAAGCTGGCACCACGGGGCTGCAAATTCGCGAGCGCCTGCAGGGCATGGACGCCATTGACCTGATCAGCATTGCCCCCGAAGAGCGCAAGAACCCGGCTGCCAAACGGGCCCTGTTGGCGCAGGTGGACCTGGTCATCCTGTGCCTGCACGACGACGCCGCGCGCGAGACGGTGGCGCTGGTCGATTCCATTGAAGCCGCGGGAGGGCGCCGCACCAAGATCATCGACGCGAGCACCGCGCACCGCACGGCGCCGGGCTGGGTGTTCGGCTTTCCGGAGCTGTGCGCCGGCCAGGCGCAGGCGGTGCAAGCGGCGGCGCGCGTCTCCAACCCCGGCTGCTACGCCACCGGCGCCATTGCGCTGCTGCGCCCCCTGGTCGATGCGGGCCTGGTGGCTGCCGACCACCCGCTGTGCCTGCCCTCGGTGAGTGGCTACTCGGGCGGGGGGCGCAGCATGATTGAAGCCTACGAGGCGGGCGCAGCGCCGGCCTTCGAGCTGTATGCGCTGGGCCTGACGCACAAGCATTTGCCGGAAATCATGCAGTTCACCGGCCTTACGCGCCGGCCTATTTTCATTCCCGCCGTCGGCAATTTCCGCCAGGGCATGCTGGTGGAGCTGCCGCTGCATCTGGACCTGCTGCCCGGCCAGCCCAAGGCAGCCGATCTGCACGACGCGCTGGCCGCGCATTACGCCCGCAGCAACACGCCTGAGCAGTGGGTGCGCGTACTGCCGCCCACGGACAACGGCAAGCTCGACGCGCCCGCGCTGGCCGGCACCAACGCGCTGGAACTGCGCGTGTACGCCAACGAGGCCTACCGGCACGCGGTGCTGGTGGCGCGACTGGACAACCTGGGCAAGGGCGCCAGCGGCGCGGCGGTGCAAAACCTGCGGTTGATGTTCGGCCTCTAAGAGACCTGTTCAAAGCGGCGGACGCCGCGAAACGGCGCTAGTCTTCACCCCGGTCTGCCATGCGCAGCACGCGCGAGGCCACGTCCCCCGAGAAGCCGCGCGCCATCAAAAAACGCATCTGCCTGGCACGCGCCGCAGCGTCGGCGGGCGGCTCGGCGAACTTGCGGCGCCACAGTTCGCCGGCACGCTCCAGCTCGGTGCCCTGCAAGGGCGCCAGGGCTTGCTCCACCGCCTCGCCCGAGAGCCCCTTGGCCTGCAGTTCCTGGCGGATGCGCATGAGCCCCATGCGGCCCGCCCGCTGGTGCACCACGGACTCGGCCACCCGCTGCTCGCTGATGAAATCCTTGGCCTGAAGGTCGTCCAGCACGGCCGCGAGGTCGTCGCCGTCCTGCACGTGCCGCGCCAGCTTGCGTGCCAGCTCGGCGCGCGAGTGCTCACGCTGCGAGAGCAGGCGCAGCGCCCGGCCCTTGAGCGAAGGCGGCGGGGTGCGCACTGCCTAGAGACTCCTGAATTTGTAGCTGCTAGCGCTTACTGGGTAAGCGCTCAAGCCACTTTTTCTTCTGATTTCTTGCCCCGTGCAGACACCGGTGCCGGCACCACGCCATCGGCGGCATCGTCGCCGGGCGTCGCAAGCACCGGCGCGCCAGCCGGCAGCAGGGCGACGCCCAGGCTGTCGCGCACCTTGTTCTCGATCTCGCGCGCCAGTTGCGGGTTCTCGCGCAGGAATTCGCGCGCGTTGTCACGGCCCTGGCCGATCTTCTCGCCGTTGTAGGCGTACCAGGCACCCGATTTTTCAACGATGCGCGCGGTTACCCCCATGTCGATGATTTCGCCCTCGCGCGAGATGCCTTCGCCAAACAGGATGTCGAACTCGGCCGTCTTGAACGGGGGCGATACCTTGTTCTTCACCACCTTGACGCGGGTTTCGTTGCCAATGACTTCCTCGCCCTTCTTGATGGAGCCGATGCGGCGGATGTCGAGCCGCACCGAGGCGTAGAACTTGAGCGCGTTGCCGCCGGTGGTGGTCTCGGGGCTGCCGAACATGACGCCGATCTTCATCCGAATCTGGTTGATGAAGATGACCATGCAGTTGGTTTTCTTGATGGTCGAGGTCAGCTTGCGCAGCGCCTGGCTCATGAGGCGCGCCTGCAGGCCGGGCAAAGAGTCGCCCATGTCGCCCTCGATTTCGGCCTTGGGCGTGAGCGCCGCGACCGAGTCGATGACGATCAGGTCCACCGCGCCCGAACGCACCAGGCTGTCGACGATCTCCAGTGCCTGTTCGCCGGTGTCGGGCTGGCTGATCAGCAGGTCTTGCAGGTTCACGCCCAGCTTTTGCGCGTACTGGATGTCGAGCGCGTGCTCCGCATCGACAAAAGCACACTGGCCGCCCTGCTTTTGCATTTCCGCAATGACTTGCAGCGTCAGCGTGGTCTTGCCCGAGGATTCCGGGCCGTAGATTTCCACCACGCGGCCGCGTGGCAGGCCGCCGACGCCGAGCGCCACATCGAGCCCCAGCGAGCCGGTGGACACCACCTGGATGTCCTCGATCACCTCGCCTTCGCCGAGCCGCATGATGGTGCCCTTGCCAAACTGCTTCTCGATCTGCGCCAGCGCAGCTTGCAGGGCACGTGCTTTTTCGCCGTCGGCGGGCATGCTGTGGTTGGTCGGTGTGCTCATGGAAATCTCCTGGAAATTCAATGCGTTGACGAGGTTTCTGTCTGCACCCCGTGGAAAACACTGGATGCTTGACCAGTAATGTAGGGCCGAAGTATTCTCCCGTAAAGACGATTTATGGTCAGTTTGCCTGACAATAAACCATGCCCGCCTCCATGCCCGTCTCCCGACCCTCCGACGCCTGGCGCCAGACCCACCTCGGCCGCTTGATGGGCGATGCGCTGCGCCGCTTTGACGCGCGCGTGCTGCAGCTCATGGCGCGCAATGTCGAGGTGCCGCTGGCGCTGTCCAACCTGGCGGCGCGCGATCAGGTGGGGGCCGCGCACGTTCACATCACGCGGCATTTGTCGCTCGCCGGCGATCGGCTGACCGACCTGGCAGCGCGCGCCGGCATGTCCAAGCAGGCCATGGCCAGTCTGGTGGACCAGTGCACCGCCTGGGGCCTGGTGCGCCGCGAGGCGGACCCGTTGGATGCCCGCGCACGCCGCATCGGCTTCACGCCCACGGGTCTGGATTGGCTGCAGGCGTTTCAAGATGCCGTGGCGCAGGCCGAGGCAGAGTTTCGTGCCGAGGTGGGCGATGCGGTGGCCACCGTGGTCGCCATTGGCCTGGAAACCTATGGCAGCGGCGCACCATCGGGCCAATGGCGCTCCTAGAATCACCTGCAAGGGCACTCTTGCCCGGTGATACGTCGAATTCGGGAGACCCCCATGCGCATCCTCATTGCTGAAGACGACCAAGTGCTGGCCGATGGCCTCTTGCGCACACTGCGCAGCTCGGGCGCCGTGGTGGACCACGTGGCCAGCGGCAGCGAAGCCGACGCCGCGCTGATGACGAACAACGAGTTCGACCTGCTGATCCTCGACCTGGGCCTGCCCCGCATGCACGGGCTGGAGGTGCTCAAGCGCCTGCGCTCGCGCGGCTCGGCGCTGCCGGTGCTGATCCTCACCGCCGCCGACAGCGTGGATGAGCGCGTCAAGGGCCTGGACCTGGGCGCCGACGATTACATGGCCAAGCCGTTTTCGCTCCAGGAGCTTGAAGCGCGCGTGCGCGCTCTGGCGCGCCGTGGCATGGGCGGCGCCAGCAGCGCCATCAAGCACGGGCCTCTGGTGTACGACCAGGCCGGGCGCGTGGCCACCATCGACGGCAAGATGGTGGAGCTCTCGGCGCGCGAGCTCGGCCTGCTCGAAGTGCTGCTGCAGCGCGCTGGGCGCCTGGTGAGCAAGGACCAGCTCGTCGAGCGCCTGTGCGAATGGGGCGAGGAGGTGAGCAACAACGCCATCGAGGTCTATATCCACCGCCTGCGGAAAAAGATTGAAAAGGGCCCGATCCGCATCGCCACCGTGCGCGGCCTGGGGTATTGCCTGGAAAAAATCCCGAGTTGAGTGAAGCACCCCCCTGTGTCGCTTCGCTCCTTCCCCCCTCTCTCGCACCGCTTCGCGCTGCGGGAGGGGGGACGCCACCAGTGCGGCGGGGCGGCCCTTGCACGGTGGCCGCTGGCCGAGGCCGCGCCAGTGTCTTGCATCGAGGGGGCTGCAACACACCCTTCACTGCGCTGCGCACGGAGGGAGGGGGGACGCCACCAGTGCGGCGGGGCGGCCCTTGCACGGTGGCCGCTGGCTTGGGTCGCGCCAGTATCTTGCGTCGAGGGTGCGGCGATACGCCCCAAGAAACAGGCGTCTCCCGCTACTGATTCCGTAGCTTATAGCGCTTTCCCATACTGCGTTAGAGCCACTTTTCACCCCAAACCAGGGCCAAGATCTTGAAGCTCTTCCAGCGCGAGCAGCGCTCCCTGTTTGGCGAGATCCTCGACTGGATGCTCACGCCGCTGCTCTTGCTCTGGCCCGTGAGCCTGGCGCTGACCTGGCTGGTGGCGCAGGGCATTGCCAACAAACCGTTTGACCGCGCGCTGGAATACAACGCCCAGGCGCTGGCGCAGCTGGTCTCGGTCAGCCACGGCAGGGCGCAGTTCAACCTGCCACAGCCCGCCAGCGAAATCCTGCGCGCCGACGACTCCGACACGGTCTACTACCAAGTCCTGGGGCCGCGCGGCGAATTGCTCTCGGGCGAGCGCGAGCTGCCACCACCGCCAGCCGACGAAGCCCCCAGCACCGGCGACGTGCACCTGCGCGACGCCGAGCTGCGCGGGCTGGACATTCGCATGGCCTATATCTGGGTGCGCTTGTCCTTGCCCAATGCGCCGCTGGCGCTGGTGCAGGTGGCCGAGACGCGCGAGAAGCGCAGCGTGCTGGCCACCGAGATCATCAAGGGCGTCATGCTGCCCCAGTTCATCATCCTGCCGCTGGCCGTGCTGCTGGTGTGGCTGGCGCTGGCGCGTGGCATCCAGCCGCTGCACCAGCTCGAAGAGCGCATCCGCGCGCGCAAGCCCGACGACCTCTCGCCACTCGACGACCGAACCGTGCCCCTGGAAGTGGCGCCGCTGGTGGCCTCGGTGAACGACTTGCTCACCCGGCTGAACGACTCGCTGGCGACACAAAAACGCTTTCTGGCCGATGCCGCCCACCAGCTCAAGACACCCCTGGCGGGCCTGCGCATGCAGGCCGACCTGGCGCAGCGCGCAGGCACCAGCCCCGAAGAGATCAAGCGCTCACTGGAGCAGATCGGGCGCTCTAGCATCCGCGCCACCCACAGCGTCAACCAATTGCTGGCGCTGGCGCGGGCCGAGAGCAGCAGCGCGCAAATGGCGCTGATCCCCTGCGACCTGGCGCAGATCACCGTGGACGTGGTGCACGACGCGATCTCGCGCGCGCTCGACAAAGGCATTGACCTGGGGTACGACGGCGCCCTGCCCGGCGCCCCCGGCGTGCGCATGCTGGGCAACCCCACGCTGCTGCACGAACTGGTGCGCAACCTGGTGGACAACGCCATCAACTACACCCCCTCGACCCCCGAGCGCCCCGGCGTGGTCACGGCGCGCGTGCTGGCCGACACCTTTGGCCGCGTGCTGGTGGTGCAGGTGGAAGACTCCGGCCCCGGCGTGCCCGAGCCCGAGCGCGAGCTGATCTTCCGGCCCTTCTACCGGGCACTGGGGAACGACGCCGACGGCTCCGGCCTGGGCCTGCCCATCGTGCAGGAAATCGCCCGCCAGCACGGCGCGCGCATCGTGGTGGAAGACGTGCGCCCCGGCGCCACCCCACCAGGCGCGTGCTTCAGCGTGCGCTTCGCGGCGCTGGATGCTTCGGAAGCCTGAGTTCTTGCAGTCGGTGTTAGCTTCTGTTTTGATAGCTTCTAGCGCAATGGGTATAAGCGCTAGAGCCTTTTTTTACTAAAATTTCAGCCGCAGGGCCGCAGCGCCTTGCCGGCCAGCGCAGCGCGCAAGTCTTCCGCCTGGGCGCGCAGGCGCGCGTCGGCCTCGGGCAGGCGCAGCATGAAGCCGGGCATGTCCACGCGCTCCTGCACCACACGCGCCGAGCGCACGCCCTTGGCGGCAAGGGTGGCGAGGCCGCGCTGCGCCGCCTCTTCGGTGGAAAAGCGCCCCAGCGACAGGCCCGGCTCCAGGGCCCCGTTCGGCCGGTCGTAAGCGATGCTCAGCGCGCGCAGTTCGGCACGCTTCTTGGCGAGCTGGTCAGCGTCGGAAAAACGGCCCATGTAGACCATCCAGCGGCCCGGCAGCGTCGCCGGCTCCAGACGCCAACGGCCCTCGGGCAGCGCGCTGGCGGCGCGGCGCAGCACGTCGGCTTGCGCGGCGTCGAAGATGCCAGCCTGCAGGCATTCGCCTTGCGGTGCAGAGGCAGCGGCAACCTCGGGCGTGCTTTGCGCCGGCGTACCGGGCGCAGCTGCAGGGGCGGCAGGGGCTGCGGGCGCGGTGGGCGCCGGCTGCCCCGACACAGCGGCGCGAGGCGCCGGTTGGGTGCCGGGCTGCGGCAACACGCGCAGCAGCTCAGGGTGGATTTCGTTGGCCAGGCGCTGCGGCTCGGCCTGCTCGTGCGGCGCCAGGCCCCAATCGCGCAGCAGCCCCTGCGACCAGGCGTAGTAGCCCCCGTTGGCGAGCAAAAGCAGGAGGACGAGCGCGCGCAGCATGGTCGCCTAGCTTGCCACAACGGGCCGCACCGACACTTCGGCGCTGCTGACCTGCACCAGGCCTGCCGCGCTCTGCAGGTGCAGCGCGCCGTCTGGCCCCACGCCGGCGGCCACGCCTTCACGGCCGTCCGACAGGCGCACGGCCCGGCCGGCCAGCGCGTCGCGCGCGGCAAAGGGCGCCACCAGGGGCGCAAAGCCCTGCGTTGCGAAGGCCTCAAGGGCATCCACCAGATGCGGGACGACACGGCCCAAGGCGGTGGGGGCGTCCCAGCGCCCATCGAGCTCGTGCAGGCAGCCGGCGGGCATGCTCAGCCCCTCGCTGCTGCGCGGCGCCACGTTCAGCCCGACACCGACCACCACCCAGCGCGCGGCAGGGCCGGCCGCGTTGGGCGCCAGCAAGCTGGCCGTCTCGACCAGAATGCCGCCGAGCTTGCGCTCCGGGCCACCCGCGCCCTGCAGCCACAAATCGTTGGGCCACTTGAGCGCGATGCGCGGCTCGCGGCCGCCCGCCGCCGGCAACTCGGCCTGCAGGCTTTGCGCCACGCACAGGCCCACGGCCAGCGACAAGCCCGACCAACTGCGCGGCGCCAGCGGCAGCGCCAGTGAAAAGGTGAGTGCCGCGCCCGGCTCCGCGCCCACGCTCTGCCAGGCCCGCCCCATGCGCCCGCGCCCTGCGGTTTGCGCCAGCGCGACCAGCAAGAGCGGCTCGCTCTGCCCGCTGCGCAGGCGGCGCATGCACTCGGTGTTGGTCGAATCGACCGTTGCCAGAAGCTCGGCGGTAAAGCCGGGCAGGCGCGGCGCCAGCGCCTGCCACAAATCTTCCAGCGGCCAGCGAAGGGGTTCGTTCACTGGCGCACCTCCAGACGGCTCAGGGGTTGGCGAAAGGCCTGGCACCGCGCTCATGCGCCGGCCCGCGCCTTGCGTGGTTTGGAGGGGGCTTTTTTGGCCAGCGGCGCCGGCGCCCGCGGGCCGCGCTTGGGGGCGAGCAAGGTGCCGCGGCAGTTCGCCGCGCCGCACCAGCAGGGGTATTCGGCCTTCAGCTTGGGCGTGTAGCGCTCTTCGATGATCAGACCATAGTCGTAGTTCAGCTCTTCGCCCGCTGCGATGTTCCGCAGCGCGGTGATGAAGATGCGGCCCTCCTGCTCGTCGGCAAAGCAGTTGGGATCGCAGCTGTGGTTGATCCAGCGCGAGGAGTTGCCGCCAAACTTCGCATCGATCACGCGGTCTTCATCCACATGAAAATAAAACGTGTGGTTGGGCTGCAGCGGATCGTGCGGGTGCCGGTCCTGCGCCGCCTGCCAGCTGATGACCTCGCCGGTGTATTCGATCAGCACCTCGCCCTCGGCAATGTCCTGCACGGCGAACACGCCCTTGCCGTGCACACCGGAGCGGCGGGTCTGGAGGCGGCGTCCGTTGGAGGCGGCAGGCACGGTGCTTGAAGGCATGGCAAAACTTCTGTTACTTTGAATATGCACACCTGCGCGTGCGCGTGTACGCGCGAGGAAGCCCGATTGTAGAAGCGCGCGCGGCCCTGTCCGGCCGCGGCGCCCCAGTACGAAACCCCATGAGCAAAACCCTCGTCATCGCAGAAAAACCTTCGGTCGCACAAGACATCGTGCGCGCACTCACGCCCATGGCGGGCAAGTTCGACAAGCACGAAGAGCATTTCGAGAACGACCAGTACGTCGTCACCAGCGCCGTCGGCCACCTGGTCGAGATCCAGGCGCCGGAAGAATTCGACGTCAAGCGCGGCAAGTGGAGCTTTGCCAACCTGCCGGTGATTCCGCCGCGCTTTGACCTCAAACCCGTGGACAAGACCAAGACGCGCCTGAACGCCGTCGTCAAACAGGCCAAGCGAAAAGACGTGACACAGCTCATCAACGCCTGCGACGCGGGCCGCGAGGGCGAGCTGATCTTTCGCCTGATAGAGCAGTACGCCGGGGGCGCCAAGCCCCTCGGAAAACCCGTCAAGCGCCTGTGGCTGCAGTCCATGACGCCGCAGGCGATTCGCGACGGCTTTGACCAACTGCGCACCGAAGAGCAGATGCAGGGCTTGGCGGACGCCGCCCGCAGCCGCTCGGAGGCCGACTGGCTGGTCGGCATCAACGGCACCCGCGCCATGACGGCCTTCAACTCGCAGGGCGGCGGCTTCTTTCTGACCACCGTGGGCCGGGTGCAGACGCCCACGCTCTCGCTGGTGGTGGAGCGCGAAGAGAAAATCCGCAAATTCATCAGCCGCGACTATTGGGAAATCCACGCGTCGTTTGCCGCGCAGGCCGGCCAGTACCCCGGCAAGTGGTTCGACCCGGCGTGGAAGAAGAACCCCAACGATGCCGAGCAGCGCGCCGACCGCGTGTGGTCCGAAGCCCAGGCGCGCGCCATTGCCGATGCCTCGCGCGGGCAGGCTGCTACGGTGACCGAAGAGAGCCGCCCGACCACCCAGGCGCCGGGCCAGCTCTTCGACCTGACCAGCCTGCAGCGCGAGGCCAACGGCAAATTCGGCTTCTCGGCCAAGACCACGCTCTCCCTGGCGCAGTCGCTCTACGAGCGCCACAAGGCCCTGACCTACCCGCGTACCGATTCGCGCGCGCTGCCCGAAGACTACGTGCCCGTGGCCAAGCAAACGCTGGAAATGCTGGCGGGCAGCGGCATGGCGCACCTGGCGCCGCATGCCCGCACCGCCATCGAAGGCCACTACGTGCGGCCGAACAAGCGCATCTTCGACAACGCCAAGGTGAGCGACCACTTCGCCATCATCCCCACGCTGCAAGCGCCCAGCGGGCTGTCAGAAGCCGAGCAAAAGCTCTACGACCTGGTGGTGCGCCGCTTCCTGGCGGTGTTTTTCCCCAGCGCGGAATACCTGGTGACCACCCGCATCAGCAAAGTGGAGCAAGCGGGCCAAACCAACCACTTCAAGACCGAAGGCAAGGTGCTGGTGAAACCCGGCTGGCTCGCCATCTACGGCAAGGAAGCCGCCGACGAGGTGCAGGACGCGAAAGAAGGCGACAAAGGCCAGAACCTGGTGCCGGTGCAGCCGGGCGAAAAGCCCCTGGCAAACGAAGTCGACGCCAAGGGCCTCAAGACCAAGCCGCCAGCGCGGTACTCGGAAGCCACGCTGCTGGGCGCCATGGAGAGCGCCGGCAAGCAGGTGGAAGACGAAGACATGCGCGAGGCCATGCAGGAAAAAGGCCTGGGCACGCCGGCCACGCGCGCGGCCACCATCGAAGGCCTGCTGGCAGAAAAGTACATGCTGCGCGACGGCCGCGAGCTGATCCCCACCGCCAAGGCCTTCCAGCTCATGACGCTGCTGCGCGGCCTGGACGTGAAGGAGCTGGCCCGCGCCGACCTGACCGGCGAGTGGGAATACAAGCTCGCGCAAATGGAAAAGGGCCTGCTGCCGCGCGCCACCTTCATGCAGGAAATCGCCGCCATGACCGAGCGCATGGTGAAGAAGGCCAAGGAATACGACCGCGACACCATCCCCGGCGACTACGCCACGCTGGTGGCGCCCTGCCCCAACTGCGGCGGCGTGGTGAAGGAAAACTACCGCAGGTACGCCTGCGTGGGCAAGCCAGGCGCCGAGCCCTGCGGCTTCTCCTTCGGCAAATCGCCCGCCGGCCGCACCTTCGAGCCGCAAGAGGCCGAGCAATTGCTGAGCGAGCGCAAGATCGGCCCGCTCGACGGCTTTCGCTCCAAGGCCGGCTGGCCGTTCACGTCCGAGATCGTGCTCAAGTACGACGACGAAGCGCACAACTACAAGCTCGAATTCGACTTTGGCGACGACAAGGCCGAGGAAACCGGCGAGCTGGTCGAATTCACCGACCCGGCGCTCGGCGCCTGCCCCATTTGCGGCGCCGAAGTGCACGAGCACGGCAGCAACTACGTCTGCAGCAAAGCCGTGCCTACGGCCGCGCAGCCCGTGCCCAGTTGCACCTTCAAGAGCGGCAAGATCATCCTGCAGCAGCCGGTGGAGCGCGCGCAGATGGAAAAGCTCCTGCAGACGGGCAAGACCGACCTGCTCGACAAGTTCGTCAGCATGCGCACCCGCCGCGCCTTCAAGGCGCACCTGGCCTGGGACGCCGAGGCCAGCAAAGTGAACTTTGAATTTGCCCCGAGCAAGTTCCCACCGCGCAAGCCGGCGGCTGGGGGAACTACCAAAACAATAGCTGCTAGCGCAAGCAGGGCAAGCGCTGGAGGCCTAAAAGACCTTAAAAAACCAGCCGCAGTCAAGAAAGCTCCGGCCAAAAAGGCGGCGGCGAAAGCGGCCGCACCACGCAAGGCCGCAGCCGGCAAAGCGCCCAGCGCCGCGCTCGCCGCCGTCATCGGCACCGAGCCGGTGGCGCGCCCGGCGGCCGTGAAGAAGCTGTGGGAGTACATCAAGGCACAGAACCTGCAGGACCCCAAGGACAAGCGCACCATCGTTGCCGACGACAAGCTGCGTGCCGTGTTCGGCAAGGACAGCGCCGGCATGTTCGAGCTCGCCGGCCTGCTCGGCCCGCACCTGGGCTGACCTGGAACGGGGGGCACCATGCTCGGCCCCAGGGAGCGCGCTGTCTGGACCACCCTGGCCGTGGTTCTGGTCGCAGCTAGCGTGGCCGCATGGTGGACCGCCGAGCGCTGGACGCGGGAGACGGCCAAAAGCGGCCGCTTGCGCTACGCTCAGCCCATGCCCACACCAGACTTCCCGGCGGACGCCCCGCCCTCCGAAACTCCCACACGCTCCCTGCCGCTGGCCGGCGCCAGCAACTTCCGCGACCTGGGCGGCTACACCGGCCACGGCGGCCGGCAGGTCGCATGGCGGCGCATCTTCCGCTCCGACCACCTGGCCGCGCTCACACCAGACGACCAGGCACGCCTGGCCGCGCTGGGCATTGCGCGCACGGTGGATTTCCGGGGCGAGCGCGAACGCGCCCAGCTCGCCTACCTGCTGCCCGCCGTCGAGCACCACCAGCTCGCCATCGAGCCCACGGTGGTGCAGCGGGCCATTGAACTGCAGCGGGATGGCCGGGCACTGACCGCGCAAGATGCGGTGGCGTTGATGCAGCAAACCTACCGTGGCTTCGTGCACGAGAACGCGCCGCGCTTTGCCGAGTTCTTCCGCATCCTGCTTGCCAAGGACACGCCGCTGGTCTTTCACTGCACCGCCGGCAAGGACCGCACCGGCTTTGCCGCAGCACTCATCCTGCTGGCGCTCGGCGTGCCGCGCGACGTGGTGATGCGCGACTACCTGCTCACCAACGATCTGTACCGCCGCCCCGCCATGGCCGAGGGCCATGCCCCGGAAGAAGTGCTGGCGGTGCTGTGGCGCGTGCAGGCCGAGTTTCTCGACGCGGCGCTGCACAAGGTGGACCAGGACTACGGCGGCCTGCAGACGTACTTGGTGGACGTCCTGGGCGTGGACAGCGCCGCGCAGCGGGAACTGGCAGGGCGCTACCTGCAAGCGCCGCACGGCTGAGGCAAGCCACAGGCCAGCGCGTGGCGCCGGCCTGCTTCCCCCTATGCAGGGACGCGGCTGCGCGGTGATCGCCGAGGGCTACGGGCCAATTTGTCTCACAAACCCGCGTTTGCATGCCTCTCCCGCTAACGACACATTTCAAGGCCCTTCGCCCCGCGCCAACTTTGCCAGCAGCTCCGCCATGCGCTCTTGCCGGGTTGCATGCGCCCCTGCCCTATCAGCCGCTCGGCATGTTGCACGTTTTTCTGCGACCAGTTGAAGCGCGGCAGGCGGCAGGCGTCTCCATCGTTTGGTGCGCTTCGTAGCTCATGTATTGATAGCTGATTGCGCATATTTCACGAGGGCTACAGCCAGATTTGGCACTCAAGCTTGCGGCAGATACGTATCCAGTAGCGTTTGCACTGCATCAGCCTGCAACACATCTCGACGGCGCTTCAGGGCTTCGCGGTCGGCCTGATTCGCCATCCAGCGCTTGAAGGCAACAAAGGTGGCGGGGTGCACGGTGTTCATGCGCGCCATGGTGCCGTTGGTGGCCACGATGACGGCGGAAAAGGCGGGGGAATCCAGCAGCACATTGGCGCGGCGCGCCTGCACCACCCAGAAGTCGTCGTCTTCATCGCTCAGTTTGATGGGGTGCGGGTCGTCGCCTTCACGCTCGCGGCGGATGATGTCGACTTCAAAGCCGTCTTTGTTGACGGCGGTGTATTTTTGGCTCTTGCGGATACGAAAGCTGCTATCCACCTTCTTCAGCACACCCAGCATGGAGCTGTCTACTTTGGCAAGCTGGGTCGAGAAGAGGATGCGCTTGCGGGTGTCCCACAGCAGGTCCATGTCGCGGGTGGCCTGCGCGTCAGAGTCCAGCCGCACCCCGGCAGTGGCCTCATACGCGTAGAGCGCGTGGGTGCCCACCACCCGGAAGTGCGGGCTCAGTTGCGTGCTGGCCAGGCGGCCCAGCAGCGCCACCACCAAAGGGTCCACCCGGCCCACGCGCAAGGCGCGGTTGAGGCGCTGGTGCTGCTCCAAGGCGGCTTTGAGGCCGGACACGCGCTCTGCGCTTTCGCGCTTGCGCAGAGTGAAGCGCTCGTAAATAGCCTCGTTTTCTGGGGTGCGCGGGCCCAAGCTGGTTTCAGCCCCGGCGGGAGTGGTGCGCACCAGGTATTTGGCATCAGGTGATGAGGCTGGCCCACCGTGCCAGTACATGCCGCCGCGCACCTGGGCGGCTTCCTCTTGGGCTTCTTCCAAAGCCTCGAAGGTGGCGATGGCATCAATGTATTGGCGTGCGATGGTGGCGCTGGTTTCTAACATTTCGGTATAGTAACGTAAATTTGTATTTCATACCGTAAACATTTTAGTTTCATACACTTATGAGTTCTTTTACTTTGTTGTTCATAGGTTATACCGGATCATTTTCTGGCCGCAAATCTCAAGGGCTTTCGCCCCGCGCCAGCTTTGCCAGCAGCTCCGCCATGCGCTTCTGCCGGGTTTCGGGGCGCTTGGCGCTGTGCAGCCGGTGGTAGATGGTGAACTGGCTCTGGCGTTTGAGCGTGGCGTAGAACGCGTGGGCAGCGGGGTCTTGCTGCAGCGTCGCCAAGAAGGCTTAGCGCATCACCATGGTGGCGCTGCCGGCGTAGACGCTGGCCCAGCGCCCGTCGCTGCGCGCGGCCTCTACGTGCGCCAGGCCGGCGGCTTGCATGCGCCCCTGCTCTATCAGCCGCTCGGCATGTTGCACGTTTTTCTGCGACCAGTTGGAGCGCGCGCGGCGTGGCGTCAGGCGTTGCAGAAACGAGGTGTCGTCCCAGGTGACGGAGGGCTGGCCAACGTGATGCGGCCCTACCTTGAAACCCTGGGACACGGGGGCTGAATGGGGCCAAACCTGGCAGCTTCCGTACGGGCGCGACTGCTCAACATCGCCAAGGCGGAGCAGACGGATTGAGTGATGAGTTTGCGGACGATGGTTCGCGCCAAGCGCTGTGGGCGGCGTTCTTGCGAAAGAACGGTCTCAAGGCGATGCCGCTGGGCGATGTAGTAGGTGCATTGAGGAAAAGGCTACAGCCAGCGCTTGCATACGCGACGTCGAATATTGCCGACCTCGGTTGACCGCAAAAGAGCAGTTACTATTATTTAAAGAGCTGTTCGCGCTTATCCCACCTGCACTAACAGCCAATTCGCCCCTCAAACATTTGCCGAGTCCGCCTCCGCCTCGGGCCACAGCTGCGGGAACATAAAGCGCAGCGCATGCTGTGGCAAGCCGAAGCGCACCTTGCCTTGCGGCGAGTCGGACTTGAGCAGGCCGCGCTTGACAAGGGCGCCCAGAGCATCGGTGGCGCTACGGTTGCTCATGCCGAGCATGGCTTTGAAGTCGCCACGCGGCATTCCAAAGATACGGATCACAATCTGAGGCGTATTTCCTGCCTAGTGTGATGTCTCAGAAATAATTTGAATTATTTCGATGCGTGTTGATCCAAGGAGTCTTCCATGAAGGAGACTACGCAGATGGCCCACGCTGGACGCCCCGCCACAAAGTTGCAGATCACCGAC